>Ga0075424_100000580_pt1 | contig 29063 bp, 31 predicted proteins | sample SoiMethybrSBSTD3_FD_75301 | JGI IMG/M metagenome (GOLD analysis project Ga0075424, IMG submission 75301) | Bulk soil microbial communities from a Populus tree surrounding site in Tennessee, USA - Soil MetaG P. TD hybrid SBSTD3 | ecosystem: Environmental > Terrestrial > Soil > Tree plantation... | reverse complement strand
TCGAGCCGGGTACGTACATGCTCGATCTGACGGCCCGTGACCGCAGGGGCGGCGACGCCGCGCAGCTGCCGAAGATCGAGATCACGCTGCCCGCGGGCTGGTCCAATTTCGACGGCTGGGCGATCGTGAAGGGTGGCATGCTGAACTTCGCCGCCGCCCTGGGATTCTGGGACGTCGGCGCCGTCTATCCGACGCCCTGCCGCTGGGCAGGCAAGCCGATGGTGGCACCGGGTCCGACCGTGGAGGGGCTGGCGTCGGCGCTGGCGTACCAGCCGCTCCGGAACGCGACCTCGCCCACGGACGCTTCCCTCGCCGGCTATCACGGCGAGTACCTCGAGCTCTCGGTCCCGGCCGATGTCGATTTCGCCGACTGCGATGAGGGCGTCTTCGAGAGCTGGACCGCCGAGGGCTGGGCAAGCGACCGGTACCAGCAGGCGCCCGGCCAGGTCGATCGGCTCTGGATCCTCGACGTGGGCGGACAGCGCCTGGTTGTCGACGCTACCTACCTCCCCGACACGACAGCCGGCGATCGCAGCGAACTCGACGGTGTCGTGCGTTCGATTCGGTTTGTCGACTGACGGCATCTGCAAGAGTTGGCCGCGTGGCGCTCGCGATCGACCTGTCCGGCCGTGTGGCGGTTGTGACGGGCGGTTCGCGCGGGCTCGGACGGGCAGACGCGCTCGCGCTGGCCTCGGCCGGTGCGGACGTGGCGCTGGTGGACCTCCTGGCCGCCGACGAGACCGCGAGCGAGGTCGAGGCGCTCGGCCGTCGCGCACTCGCGGTGCAGGGCGACGTCAGCGCACGGGAAGAGGTCGAGCAGGCGGTCGAACGTGTCGCAGTAGAGCTCGGCTCCGTCGACATCCTCGTCAACAACGCGGGCGCGCTCGACCACCTCGGCCAACTGGCGCAGCAGGACGAAGAGCTCTGGGGGCGTGACCTCCGCGTCAACGTGACCGGCGCATTCAACTGCACGCGGGCGGTCTGGCCAGGCATGCAGGAGCGCGGCTGGGGGCGGATCGTGAACATGAGCTCGGTCGTCGGCACCCTCGGCGGGTTCGGCCAGGCGAGCTACGCGGCGACGAAGGCTGGCCTGCTCGGACTGACGAAGACGCTCGCGCTCGAGGGCGGGCGGTACGGGATCACCGCGAACGCCGTCGTCGCCGGGATCATCGGTACGGAAGCGTTCGGCCGGCTCGATCCTGTGATGCGCGAGCGGATGGAGCGGCGCACCGCCCTCCGCCGCGTCGGCTCGCCGGAGGACGTTGCCAACGCGATCGCTTTCCTCTGCTCCGACCTGGCCGCCTACGTTACGGGCGCGGAAGTGAACGTGACCGGCGGGATCGAGCTCTTTACGTTCTAGGCGACGTCGATGTCGGCCAGCCTCGACGACCAGTTACGCGACCACCCTGATGAGCTGGTCTCACGCTTCGACAACTGCTCGAGCTTGTCGAAGCATGCGGCCCCTTTGACCTGGAACGAACCCGCGTCGGCTTCGCCTTCCACGGCAAGCGGCGGATCTTCGGCTCCGCCAAGCTAGGACGGAGTGGGGTCCGCGGACACCTGGTCTTGCCGAAGCCGATCCGAGACGACCCGCGGTTCACCAAGATCGAACCGCCGACCAAGAAGCTCTATTTCCACGGGTTCTTGATCCGCGACGCTGATGATCTCGACGCGAGTTCAGGTCGTTACGTCCACACTGCCTATCGGGTAGGACAGGGCGAAACGGATCCGCGTTAATACACCGGTGGGCATCGTCGGCATCAATCACATCGCCTTTCGGACGGCGGACCCTGCCCGCCTGAGCGCGTTCTACGCGCGGCTCCTTGCCGCCGAGCGCCTCGAGGGGGCCCATGGGCCGCTCCGCGTCGGGTCAACGACGCTGGTCTTCTTCCCGTCCGACGCCAACGAGATCGGGCGGGACCCGGACGAGATCGCGTTCGACGCTGACGCCGACGGCTTTCAAACGGCCCTCGAGCGCGCCCGCGGCCTCGGTGTGCTCGAGCGCGAGCCGGTTCAGCACACGAAGTCATCCCGCGGCTTCGTCGTCCGCGACCCCGACGGTCGCCGCATCGAAATAGCGTACGAGGACCGCGGCGTGTACTGGCGCGAGTAGCGCGATGACCGTCGATCCCGCGGTCTACGACGGCGTTGCCTCGCTCCTCGATCACGAGCGAGTCCTGAAGGCGATTCTCGAGTTCTTCGAGAAAGACCCCGACGCGGTCGGCGCCTGGGTCTCCGGCAGCATCGCCGGCGGGAACGCCGACGCATACAGCGACATCGACGTCGGGGTTTGCTTCCGTGACGAAGCCGCGCGCAAGGCGATGTGGAGCCATCGGTGGGAGTGGCCGATCGCGCCCTGGTTTCACCGCTTCGACGCCGACCACGTCCGCCCGTACTTCGTCATCTATTTCTACGAGCCCGCGGTCAAGGCCGACATCGCGCTCTACGTCGACGAGGAGCTACCGCCGCCGGAGGGCGGGCCCTACAGGATCGCGTGGGACCGCGTCGGCCACCTCTCAGCGTGGGCAGCGAGGCAGTCCGACCGGACTGCCGACTGGACGCTCGCCGTCCATGAAGACGAGCGCTTCTGGGCCTGGACGTACTACTGCCTCCAACACGTGGACCGCGGCGAGTACTACGAGGTCGCCAGCGAGCTGCACTGGCTCCGCGGCATCGTCGAGGCGTGGCGGGCGCGCGAGGCCGGCCACCCGGCCTTCAGCTACCGGCGCGCGGAGTCGCATTACGAGGTCGCCGACCTCGCCGACACCTTCCCGCGGCCGGACCGGCAGGAGCTGAAGCGCGCGCTGCTGCGGCTGATCGAGCTGCACGAACGTCAGCGCGCGGCGGTCGACGCGAAGTGGGTCACGACGGACGCGGCTCGCGCGCGAATCCGTGCGATGGTGGAGGCGCTCTAGACGATTTCCGCGCGACGCCGACCACGGACCCGAGTAGACTCGACGTCTTGCACGTCGAGGCACGATCTCACGCGGTCCGGATGCGCCGCAGGCGAACGCGAACGCGCCGCCTCGTCCTGCGCTGGTCGGTCCTCGTCCTCTGCCTCCTCCTGACCACCGCGCTCGTCGTCGGGCTGGCGTTTGCCGGGTCGTCGGGCAAGCTCGCGGGAGGCGTCCGAATCGCCGGCGTGGACGTCGGCGGGCAATCGACGGACGCCACTCGCACTCGCCTCGAGAGCCGGGCCGCAGCGCTCGCGAACGTCCCAGTCGTGTTCGTCTCCGGCGCGCACAAGTGGCGGCTCCGCCCGAGCCGCCTCGGGGTTCAGGCGAACTGGGCCGAGGCCGTTCATGAGGCGCAGGTCGCCAGCGGCGGATTCGCGCCGATTCGCGGCTGGCGCCGCATCGGTATCTCACTGTTCGGTGACGACGTCACCCCGCATGCGACGATCTGGCAACCCGCGCTGACGTACCGACTGAACCAGTTCGCGCGCGTGCTCGACCACCCGCATCGAGATGCCGCCCTCCGGCTCCGCGGCCTGCGCGTAACCGTCGTCCCCGGTCACGACGGCGTCGTCCTCGATCGCCCCCGGGCTGCGCAGCTGCTGGTGACCTCGCTCGCCTCGCTGCGGCGTGAGCCGGTCACGCTTCCGCTCGAGACCGATCGCCAGGCGGTCACCGACGACGACCTGAAGGACGCCGTTCAGCAGGCGCAGGCCGCCGTGTCGCGGCCCGTCCGGCTGCAGCTCGGGGCAACGCGGTGGCGGATCGCGCGGTGGCGGATCGCGAAGATGCTCACGCTGCCTCACGACGGCGCCTCCGAGCTCAAGATCGGCGGCCCCGGGGCGAACGCGTTCTTCCTTGGCCTGACGAGGCGATTCGATCGCCCGCCGCGCAATGCCGACTGGGCAATCACGACGAAGGGCGTCCGGCTCGTGCCGGCGCGGGACGGTCGTGTCATCGACGTGCCGGCAACGGCCGCGCGGTTGCTGACGGCCGCCCTCTCGCCGACGAACCGGACCGCCAACATCACCGTCGTCACGAAGGCGCCGGCGCGATCGACGGCGCAGGCCCGCGCCATGGGGATCACCGGCGAAGTGGGCAGCTACGAGACCATCTACGGCGGCGACCCGAACCGCATCCACAACGTCCAGCTCGTCGCGCAGCTGATCGACCGCACGCTGATCGCTCCGGGCAAGGAGTTCTCCTTCAACGCGACCACCGGCGAGCGGACGCCTGCGAAGGGATTCCTCGAGGCGCCGGTGATCATCAACGGCGAGCTCAAGAGCGGGATCGGAGGCGGTGTCTGCCAGGTCTCGACGACCGTGTTCAACGCCGCCTACGAGGCGGGGCTCAAGATCACCGCGCGGACGAACCACGCGCTCTACATCGACCACTACCCGCAGGGCCGCGACGCCACCGTCAACTACCCGGACACCGACCTCCGCTTCGTCAACGACACCCCGCACTGGCTGCTACTGCGGACGTTTGTCGGGTCGTCGTCGCTCACCGTCGCGCTCTACGGCGCCCCGACCCACCGGCGCGTGGTCTCCACCACTGCGCCGCTCGTCACGACGGGACCCGTGCCCGTGAACCGCATCGCCGACTCGGATCTCTACGAGGGCGAGCACGAAACCGACCAGGTCGGGTCGCCGCCCCGTTCGACGAGCGTCCACCGGCGCGTCTACACGGCCGACGGACAGCTTCTGTACGACGACACCTGGTACTCCTCGTACGTGGGCGAGCCGACTGTGATCCGCTACGGCACGAAGGTTCGCCCGGCGCCGAAGCCGAAGCCCGAGCCGCAGGCGCCGCCGAGCAATAAGACGACGCCGTCGACGACGGACACGACGTCGACCACGACCGACACGACGTCGACGACGCCGAACAGCGGCTCCGCGCCGAAGCAGAACGCGCCCAGGGTCACTCCGCGGTAGCTTCCGCGTCCCGGATCGCTTCGGCTAGCCAGTCCGGCATCCGCGTCGGGCGAAGCAACTCCGCGTCGACGACGGCGTGCGCCGTCCACCCGTCGGCGACGATCTCCTCGCCGCGCTCGATCTCGTACTCGAACCGGAAGCGGGCGCCGCGCAGGTCGCCGCAGCGCGCGTAGACGCGCAGCCGATCGTCGAACCTCGCCGGCGCGCGGTAGCGCACGTGCGCCTCGAGCGTGAGGGCCTCGAGCCCGTCCGCGCGGAGGCCTGGATAGCCGTCCCGGAAGCGGGCCAGGTAGTCGATGCGCGCGATCTCGAACCAGACGAGGTATACGGCGTTGTGGACGACGCCCTGGGCATCGGTCTCGGAGAAGCGAACGGTGAGGTCGGTCGCAAACGTGAACCCGGGGCGCATGACGACGGCCCGATCCTTACATTGCGGCGATGTCGGTCGCGCGGCTCGCCGAGCTCGTCCGCGAGGCACAACCGTGCCTCGTGCTCACCGGAGCGGGCGTGTCGACGGAGAGCGGGATCCCCGACTTCCGGTCTCCCAGCGGGATCTGGAAGCAGTTCGACCCGTTGGAATACGGATCGCTGGACGCCTTCCGAGCCGACCCGGAGAAGGTCTGGCGCTTCTACGGCCCTCGCTTCGGGATGCTCGCGTCAGCCGAGCCGAACCACGCCCACCGCGCACTGGCCGAGCTCGAGGAGCTCGGCTTCGTCAACGCGGTCGTGACGCAGAACATCGACCTCTTGCACGAACGTGCGGGCAGCCGCGACGTCGTCGAGGTCCACGGGTCGATCGCGACCTGCACGTGCCCGCGATGCGGCACGACGTGCCGGCTCGCCGACGTGCTTGCCCAGCTCGAAGACGACGCCGAGGCTCCGCGGTGCCCGGCCTGCGGGGCGATCCTGAAGCCCGACGTCGTGTTCTTCGGAGAGCTCCTTCCGACCGCTGCGATCGACCGCGCGTACGCGCTGGCCCGCGAGGCGCGTCTCTGCCTCGTCGTCGGCTCGGCGCTCGAGGTCTACCCCGTCGCGGAGCTGCCGCTCGAGACCCTCCGGGCCGGCGGTCGTATGGCGATCGTCAACCGAGGCCCGACCGCGCTCGACGCTCGTGCTGACGTTCGCGTCGAGGGCGGCGCAGGAGACACCCTCGCCGCCCTCGTGGAGGAACTACGCGGCTAGGGCGCGAGCGCTCCGGACGGGGCGCTCGGCGAGCACCCGCCCGCATGCCGGACAGACGGTTCGCTCGACCTCGTGCGGAACGCCCTGTCGCTGCGTGATCGTCCGGCGGGTCTCCCGCCGGTGCCGATGCCTGCGCTGTTCCTCCATCGATTCGAGCGTAGCGCGGACTCCGCGCCCAGTGGCAAGGAAATCGTTACGGAGCTGTGAAAATGCAGTGGAGGACACGAGCGAGAGGAGCCGCATGGCCGAGCAACCGCAGAGCAAGGACCTGTTCACCCGCCTCGCCGAAGCGGGCGAGGAGGCGATCCACAAGATCTCGGACTTCCCGGGCGCCGCGAAGCTGACGGAGACGGTGAACACGCTTCGCACGCGCGTGGACGAGCTCCAGAAGCGCGTCCGCGGCCTCGACGAGCTCGAGCAGCGCCTCGCCGAGCTCGAGCGACGGGTGGACAAGCTCGCGGCGGCCAATTCGGCGCCGCACCGGCGGACGACCCGCGCCGCAGCCTCGAAGCCGAAGCCGACCAAGCCGAAGGAGCCCACGGAGCCGCCCTCCGAGAGCGGCTAACCGGGGACGCGCAGCCGGAGAGCGCCGGGAAGCACCTCGAACCGCACCGGTGTCGTTCCCGGCTGCTCGCCGTCCAGCTGGATTGGGAGCGGCTCGGCGGCGTCAACGGTGACGACTCGGCCGCGTAGGAGCTCGGCCTTCGGGTGCGGCAGGTGCCTGCCGATGTATGCCTTCGGGAGCGTTAGCATCAAATCGCGCTTCGCGAGATCGCCGAGGAGGAGCACGTCGAAGAGGCCGTCGTCCGTCTGCGCGTCCGGGCAGATCTTGATTCCGCCGGCGAGGTAGCGGCCGTTCGCGACGATCACGTCGTGCATACGGCCCGTCCGCGTCTCGCCGTCGACCGAGACGGTCACCTCGTCGTTCTGCCAGCGGGCGAACACCGCCACGATCGACCAGAGGTATGACGCCTTGGCGCCGAGCGCCTTCGTCGTCTCGTTCGCCCGGCGTGCGATCGCACCGCTCATGCCCGCGCTCGCGATGTTCGCGAAGTACCCGTCGGCGTCAGCGCCGTCCCAGCGCCGGTAGCTGACCAGCCCGACGTCGACCGCAACCACCCGACCGTCGGTGGCAATCGCGATCGCCCGCTCCCCGGGCGGAATCCCGAACGTCCGCGCGAAGTCGAAGCCGGTGCCGCGCGGGATGACCGCCAGGTCGACGCCGTCCGCTCCGGCGATCCCGCTCGCGACCTCCTGTACCGTCCCGTCGCCGCCGACGGCGACCAGGAGCGTGGCGCCGCCCGACACGGCCTCGCGCGCGAGCTCGGTCAGGTGCCCTGGGCGCTCGGAAAGCAGTGCGTCCCCGGTCAGCCCTCGCGCGGCGGCCGCATGGGCCAGCTGCGGCCAGCGGCGCCCGGTGCGCCCGTTGTCCGAGGCGGGGTTGACGAGGAAGACCGTGCCGTGGGCAGGCAGGCGAGCCCCTGTCAGTGCTCCGACGTGATCGTGGCCAGCGCGACGCGTGTCATTCGATCCACCGCTGCGCGGAGGTCGTCGTCCGAGATGCGCTGGAACGCTCCCTCGACGACCACGTCGCTGACGGTGAGCAACGCGCCGGCCTGAACCTGCTTGATCGCGCCGAGCGTGAACAGCATCGCCGCCTCCATCTCGACGGCAAGGATGCCGCGTGACGACCACCGGTCGTACTGGCCGTCGGACGGGTTGTAGAACAGGTCGCTGGAGACGATCGGGCCGACGCGCATCGGCTGACCGAGTTCCTTCGCAAAGTGCACGGCGCCGTGGATCAGCTCCCAGTCGGCCGTCGGGCAGTGCGGCTCGCCGCCGATGTAGTGGAGCGCGGTTGCGTCCCCGGGCACGGCGGTGAGCGCGACGATGAGGTCGCCGAGATGCAGGTCGTGCTGCAGACCGCCGCAGGTGCCGACGCGGAGAAAGCGCTTGACGCCGAGCTGGATCAGCTCCTCCATCACGATGGCGGCCGACGGGCATCCCATGCCGGTTGCCTGCACGGAAACTGGCTTGCCCTCCCACTCGCCGGCATAGCCGAGCATTCCCCGCTCGCCGTTTCGCTGCACGACGCTGTCGAAGTACGTCTCGGCGATGTACTTGGCCCGGAGCGGGTCGCCCGGGAGGAGGCAGGCCTCGGCGTAGTCACCCGGCTCGGCCCGAATATGGATCGGCATCGCGCGGAAGCCTAGTGCCTCCCGGCGGCGGCCTACAGTTCCGGCGGTGATCGGGAAGCTGGTCGAGCCGTCCCGCGAGCAGGTGCTTGCGTTCTGCGCCGAGGATCCGGTCGAGCGAGTGTTTCTCGAGGAGGCCGCCAGACGGCGCCTCGGCCGGTTTCGCGCTGTGGAGCTCGACGGTCGGGTTCACGCCCTCTGCTTCGTCGGCGCGAACGTCGTCCCATCGGGCTCCGGCTGCGCGGCGCTTGCTTCCACCGCCGCGGCGGCCAGGGCCCGAATGATCATCGGCGAGGAACGGGCGGTGGGGGAGCTCTGGGACGCGGCATCCTCCGAGCTCCCGCGGCCGCGGGAAGACCGGCCGGGCCAGCCGGTCTACGTCATCGACGAGCCGCCGCCGGCGGGCGGCAGCGGCCTGCGTCCGGCGACGATCGACGACGTACCGCTGCTCCTCCCGGCCTGCGCGGCCGCGCACCAGGCGGAGCTCGGCATCGATCCACTGGCGAGCGACCCGGACGGCTTTCGCTGGCGAACCGAGTCGCAGATCGTCGAGGGCCGCTCCTGGATCTGGCTGGACGGCGGGACGATCCTGTTCAAGGCGGAGGCGTCCGCCTGGACGTCGAGCGCGGTCCAGCTCCAGCAGGTATGGGTCGATCCGGCCGCGCGGAGCCGCGGCAACGGCCGTCGCGGGCTGGCCGATCTCTGCCGGGTGCTGCTCCCCCAGACTTCGACAGTCTGCCTGTTCGTGCGCCGCGAGAACGCGCCCGCGATTCGCCTCTACGAGGCGGTCGGGATGCGCTGTCGCCTCACATATCGCAGCCTGCTGTTCTGATCTGTCTAATCCGCGGGCGGGGAATGACCCGCCCCAACGGGTGGTGCGTAGCGACCGGTTCCGCGCTTCACTCCGGATGTGAGCACGGCGCCCGACCGGCTTGGCAACCGCGTGCCGGTGCTCGTCGTCGACGACGACGAGATCGTTCGCACCTGGTTGAGGTTTGCCCTGAAGGAGAGCGAGTTCCACGTCACCGCGGACGTCGCGAACGCGGACGAGGCGCAGGCGGCGATCGCGGAGGTACGGCCGGCGCTCCTCCTGCTCGACTACCGGCTCCCGGAGACGAACGGCATCGAGCTTCTGCGCGAGTTGCGCGAGCGCGAGGTCGACGTCCCCGCCGTCCTGATGACTGCGAGCACCGAGACCGGTCTCAATCAGACGGCGCTCTCGGCCGGGTTCCAGGGCGCATACGTGAAGAGCGGACGGCGTGAGCCGCTCCTCGAGACCTTGCGGCTCGTGGTATCTGGCGAGCCGGCGTTCGACCATCGCAACCCGCGCGGTGACTACGCGGCCGCGGCGCTGGAACCCGACGACCGCGAGGTTCTCGACATGATCACCGGTGGGCTCACGACGCAGGAGCTCGCTGAGCGGACCGGAGTCAGCGCCGAGGAGGCACGCGCCGCATTCGAGCGGGCCAGCGAGAAGATCCAGCGGCGCCCGCGGCGCCGGCACGTGTCGCGCGACGCCGTCCGGACCGCGCAGGTCGCCGACCAGCCGTCCGCGACGGCGCCGACGAAGCCTGTCCCGAAGAATCTGGCGTACGCGGAGCGTGCCGCAGTGCTGGCAGCGTTCCTGCGGAGCGTGAACGACACGATGGTCGGTCTCCGCCGCGAGCTGGTCAGGCTCGTGGACGCGCCCGGCGCCGCCTCGGCTGACGAGCTTGCGGATTACGCCCACATGCTGAAGGGCGGAGCGGCGACAGCCGGGCTCCAGGACATCGCGGCCCTCGCCGCGCAGATCGAGGCCACGGCCCGGTCGACCCCCCTCCTCGGCATCGACGAGGTGCGGCGGCTCGAAGTTCTCGGCCGCGAGCTCGACGTGCGCGTCGAGCGGCTGCCGGCCGTCGACGCGGTCGGCCTGCGCGACGAGCGCACCTCCGCCGCGAAGGCGAACGGCTCCCCGCCGCTCGCGACGATCGCATACATCGACGACGACCCGGCGAGCCTCAAGATCGTCGACGTGCTGCTCGCGCGCGAGCCAGGCTTCCGGCTGGTCACGGCTCGCTCGGGCCTCGACGGCGTGCGGGCGGTCGTGATCGAGCACCCCGACCTGGTCTTTCTCGACCTTCGCTTGCCCGACATCGACGGCCTCGAAGTTCTGAAGCGGATCCGGAAGCTCGACGGCGGCGAGCGCCTGCCTGTGGTGATGCTGACCGGCGAGTCGGAGGACCGGCTCGGTTCGCTCCATGCAGCCGCCGATCTCGTGCTGACGAAGCCGCTCGACCTCGGCCGCTTCTTCGAGATTGTCACCCTGCTCCGCGAGGAGGCCGAAGGGCCGGTCGCGCAAGCCGGTTAGGTTGCTCGCCTGACGGGTAGGCGGACGTATCCGTCCGGCGGCTCCTGTAATCTTGTTGTCTATGAGGACAACAACATTACAAGGGCTCGAATCCGAACTCGCGCAGGAGCAGGCGCACATCAATGCGGCCGTGGCGCGGTGGCTGGGGTTGCTGGCCGAGTACGACGACCGCTCGGACGTCGGCGGTGATCGGTTCGAGCGCTGGGTCGCATGGCGGTTTGGCATCTCCTACTGGGAGGCGGCAGAGCTCGTGCGCCTTGCCCGCGCGCTCCGAGAGCTGCCGCACATCCGGGACGCGTTCGCTCGGGGCGAGCTCACCTACACGAAGGTACGCGCGCTTACCCGCGTCGCCACGCCGTCCTGCGAGGAGCGGCTGCTCTCGCTCGCGAGCGTGCTCACCGCGCCGCAACTCGATCGCGCACTCCGCGTCTACCAGCGGGTGAGTACCGCGCAGGCGCGCCGCCAGCACGAGCTCGAATACGTCAACTACTACTGGGACGACGACGGCTCGCTCGTCCTCCACGCCCGCCTCGCCAGTGAGGACGGGACCGTGCTCGTACGGGCCCTCAATGCGGCGCGCGAACGCATCCGCGAGCGGCGACGCGGCGACCGGCCGTCCACGACCGGCCAGGGCGATGCGACGCCGGCCCGGGCGAAGCCGCGCCGGTTCGAGCCGCCGCGCTCGCGAACCGTCGAGGCGCTGCTCGACCTCGCCCACCGCTCACTCGCCGCCGGCCCGGGCTCGGAGCAGGCGTCAACCCAGCGGCCGCGCCTGGTCGTCCGTGTCGACGCCGCCACGATCACCAACGACGCCAAGCCCGGTCGCTGCGAACTCGACGACGGCCCCGTCATCTCCCCCGAAACCGCCCGGCGGCTCGGCTGCGACGCCACCACCGTGACGGCGACGCAACGCAACGGGGCGGCCGCCCACCGTCGGCCGCACACGCCGCACCGTCCCGCCAAGCCTCCGCCGCACACTCGAAGCGCGCGACGACGCAACCTGCCAATGGCCCGGCTGCACGAACCGCCGCTACCTCGACGCCCACCACCGCCAACACTGGGCCCACGGCGGCGACACCAGCCTCGACAACCTCATCCTCCTCTGCTGGCACCACCACCGCCTCGTCCACGAAGGCTGCTACACCATCGAACCCGACTCCGACCACGGAATCCGCTTCCGCAGCCGCCACGGGATCCTCGTCCCCACCGTTCCGCGCTCCCCACCCGGAAACGTCGACGCCCTCCACGAACGCAACGAACGCGCGGGCGTCACCGTCGCTCCCACGACCAACCGGAATGGCACGGACGAAGAGCCCGATCTGGACCAAACGGTCGAGCCCTCATAAGCATCATCGGACAGCCGCGCGGCGTACTGCGTCAGCGCCGCGCGGTTGCCAGGTCTCGATCGACCTCCCGTCCGATGCGGGCGACGATTCCGGGCAGCGCTCTGATGTCGTCGATCGTGGTTCGGAAGTTGACGATGCAGGCGCGCAGGTAGAAGCGGCCGTCGATGACTGCGTTCGAGAGGTACGCCTCGCCGCCGGCCTCGAGCCGCGTGAGAAGCTCGGCGTTCAGATCGTTCAAGTACTCGCCGTCCGCGGCGCTGTCCGGCACATAGCGGAATGTCGTGATGCTGAGGCTCGTCGTGCCGGCCTCGAGGTCCGGCTCGGCTTCGACGAGCCGGTGGAGCTCGCGGGCGAGCGCACAGTCCTCCGAGATCATGCGCACGTATCCGGCGCGGCCCACCTGGCGGAGCGCCAGCCAGACCTTCAGCGCCCGGAAGCCGCGCGAGTTCTGCGGCCCGAGCTCGAAGTAGTTGATCGGCTCGTCCTCCTCCTCTTGATGGGCGTGCGCGAGGTGGTAGTAGACGGGCCGGTAGCTGAACGCGTCGCGTAGCTTCTCGCGGTCTCGGACGAGCGCGCACCCCGCCTCGACCGGCTGATAGAGCCACTTGTGCGGGTCGAGCGCGAGCGAATCGGCCCTCGCGAGGGCGCGTAGCTGCGTCGGCGCGTTCGGCAGAGCCGCGGCGAAGGCTCCGTACGCCCCGTCGACGTGGAACCAGATTCCGTGTTCCTCGCAAAGGTCGGCGATCGCGTCGAGGGGATCGATCGCGCCGGTGCTCACGGTTCCGGCCGCGCCGACGACGAGCAGCGGGATGTCGCCGGCCGCTCGATCGGCGCGGATCCGCTCCTCGAGCGCCGCCATGTCGATGCGCTGCTCGCGATCGGTGGGGATCCAACGGATGGATTCCGTGCCGAGGCCGAAGAGGTCGGCCGCCTTCTGGATCCACGTATGCGTCTCCGCCGACGCATAGACGCGAAGCGGCGCCTGCCCGGCTCCTTGCTCGCGGATCGGGTGACCTGCCCGTGCGGTGCGGGCGGCGACGAAGCCGATGAAGTTGGCCATGTTGCCGCCGGTGACGAGCAAGCCGCCGCACCCGGTCGGAAAGCCGACGAGCTCGGCAATCCAGCGGACGGTCTGCGCCTCGATCTCCGTCGCCATCGGGGAGAGCTGGAACCCGCCGACGTTGGGATTCACGGAGGCGGCGAGCAGGTCGGCCAGCGCGCCGATCGGCGCCGGTGCGCCGACGATGTAGCCCCAGAAGCGCGGGTGTCCGCTGAAGAGCGAGTGCTCGAAGAGCAGCGAGCGCGCGTCGCGCAGCAGCTCACCCGGCGGCGTGCCGTGCTCGGGCAGCGCCGCGTCTCCGAGGACGGCGCGGATCTCCGCCGGCGACTCGCCGGTCGTGACCGGGCGCCGGGGAAGCGAGTCCATGAAGTCCGCGATCTGGTCGACGAGGTCGTGACCCAGGCGGCGGAACTCCTCGGCTGGGAGGTCGATCGGTCCGGCGACGCGGCGGAGGTCGCCCATAGAAGCGAGTCTAGGCTTCGTGGCCATGCAGACCGCGATCCTCGTCCGTCACGGAGAGAGCGAGGCGAGCGTCCGCGGGATCGTCAGCGGCGAGCCGGCGACCGCTTGCCCGCTGACGGAGACCGGCCGGAGGCAGGCACTCGAGCTGGGACGGCAGCTTGCGGAAGACGACATCGATGTCTGTGTCACGAGCGAGTTCCCGCGGACGATCGAGACCGCCGACGTCGCTCTGGACGGGCGACCCATTCCGCGCGTGATCGTCCCTGAGCTGAACGATCCGCGCGCCGGCTCGTACGAGGGCGGCGCGTTCGTGAAGTACCTCGATTGGGCGCGAGCCGCGGACTCCGCCGCGCGGCCGGAGGGCGGCGAGAGCCGCCGTGAGCTCGTCCGCCGCTACGTCCGCGGCTACCGGAAGGTCCTCGACCGGCCGGAGCGCACCGTGCTCGTCGTCGGCCACTCGTTGCCGACCGCGTACGCCCTGGAGGCTCTCGACGGCCGCGACCCGGCCCGCATTATCCCCCTCATCCCGTACGCGCAGCCGCACCGGCTCACTGCGGACGAGCTCGAGCGGGCCGTGCAACGGCTTCGGACGTGGAGCGAGGCGCCGACGTGGTGAAGCGGCTGCTGCTGCTCGCCGTCGCCGTCTGGTTCGGGCGCTGGCTGGCGCTCGAGGTGGCCTCGTATGCGGCGCATCGCTGGCTGCCGCCGGCCGTGCCGCGGCAGGATCGCCCGCCGGGTCGCATGCCGGGGCCGCTCGACGGGTAGTCAGCTGATCGGCGGCCGCTGGTCGGCCCACGGGCGGGCCTCTTCGAGCTGCGCCGCCAGCCGGATCAGCATGGCGTCGCCGGCGGGCGGGCCGATCAGCTGCACGCCAACGGGCAGGCCTTCCTCCCAGGCGAGGGGGACCGAGGCGGCCGGGAGCCCGGTCAGGTTCGCCGTGCACGTGAACGGCGTGAACCGCCAGCTTCGGTCGAAGACGTCCCGGAGGTCCCTGTCCGCGCCGGTCATCCACCCGACGGGCGCCTGCGCCTGGGCCATCGTCGGCGTGACGAGGACGTCGATGTCTCCCCAGAACGCAATCACGCGCCGGGCCCAGGCCGAGAGCGCGATCACCGCGCGCCCGTAGTCGGCGCTCGTCGTCCTGCGCGCCGCTTCGACTAGTGCGCGGTTGACAGGGTCGAGGAGGCTCAGGTCGTCGACTTGCATTAGTGCGGCGCCGACCTGCCAGACCACGGCGAACGCGTCGGCGAGGAGGGGATCCCGCCAGTCCGGAACCGCCTCCTCCACGTCGTGGCCCAATTCCGCGAGCAGTCGGGCGGCGTCCTCGACCGCCTGCGCGCACGGTTCGGAGACCGGCAGGTCGACAGGCGGGTGTGTCGTGAAGGCGATGCGGAGTCGTCCAGGAGGCGCCGCCGCTTCCTCCGCGTAGGCACGCGACGGCGGCGCCGCCCACCACGGGTCCCCGAGCTCGTAGCCCTGGGTGGCGTCGAGGAAGGCCGCGGCGTCGAGGACGCTCCGCGCGATCGGGCCGTCCGTCGGCAGTCCCTCGAAGGGCGCATAGGGAGCGCGAGAGATCCGGCCGCGCGCGGGCTTGAAGCCGAAGAGGCCGCAGCAGGAGGCCGGGATGCGGATCGAGCCGCCGCCATCGGTGCCGTGCGCAACCGGGGAGAGCCCTGCGGCGAGCGCGGCCGCGGCGCCGCCGCTGGAGCCTCCGGCATTGAGCGCCGGATCCCACGGGTTTCGGCACGGGCCGTTCAGGAGCGACTCCGTGACCGTCATCGACCCGAACTCGCACAGGTTGGTCTTGCCGAGCACGATGAACCCCGCCTCGCGGAGCCGGCGGACGACCGCGACGTCCTTATCCGGGACGTATTGCTCGAACGCGCGCGAGGAGTACGTGGTGCGCAGGCCGGCCGTCTCGGTCATGTCCTTGACCGGGAGCGGGACGCCGTGGAAGGGCCGGTTGCTCGGCGCCTGCTCCGCCTCGCGGGCCTCCGCCAGCGCCACCTCGCCCGCCACGGTGACGAAGGCGTTCACCTGCGGGTCGAGACGATCGATGCGGTCGAGGTACGTCTCGACGAGCTCGACGGGGGAGACCTCCCCCCGTTGGATCAGCCGTGCCTGCTCCGTTGCCGTGAGGAACGCGAGCTCGTCCGCGGTCACACGGGTTCCATCTGGAGGACCCAGATGGCCCGGCCGTCGCCGCACTGGACGAGCGGTCGCCCGTGCTCGCGGCCGACAACCTGCCCTGGCGGGCCATTCCCCTCGCGAGGCGGATGGAGGCTCGTGCGGATAACTCGAACGCGGTCACCGTCCAGGGTCGTGAGCGCGCCCTTGATCCCGTTCTTCGAGGGCAGCGTCCAGCTGCGCACCTGGTTGTGTACGTCGCGCGCGGGGCGCGTCCAGTCGATCTCGGCCCACTCGTCTTCCATCAGCCCGGCGTAGACCGCGTCCTCGTCGCGCTGAGGATCGCCCGGGTCACCGGCCGCCAACCGCTCCAGGACGCGCGGGAACAGCGACGCGGCCAGCGGCTCCAACCTCCGGCCGATCGTCTCCAGGTGGTCGTCGTCGTGGACGGGCACGCTGCCCTGCGCCAGGATCGTGCCGGTGTCGAAGTGGGCAACCATGCGGTGGAACGTGAGGCCCATCTCGGAGTCGTCGTTTCGGTACGTCCATCCGATCGGGTTCGGGCCGCGGTAGCGCGGAAGCAGCGACGGGTGCATGTTCACTGCCCCGACTCGCGGAATCTCCAGCGCGTCGTCCGGGATCAGCCAGGGAAACCCGAGGCAGAGGAGCAGGTCGGGATCGGTGGCCCGGACGAGGGGGGCGAGCCGTTCCTTGGCGCGCGGCACGAGCACGTCGAGCGCCGGCTGCGCGGCCGCGACCATCTCGTCGACGCCGGGGAAGCCGACGCGCGGCCGCGTGATGACGGCGACAGCCTCGTGCCCATGGTCCTCCAACATGCCGACGATCGGGCCGATCGCTTCGGGCACGGTGCTGACCAGGACGGTGCGCCAGCGCGGCATCACGGCGCGATTATCACCGCTGACACAATGGCCGCATGGATGTAGCCGAGCTTCGCAAGCGGATCGAAGGCCACATCCGTCGGCACGACCTGATCCCGTCCGGTGGCGCCGTCACCTGCTTCGTCTCCGGCGGCCCCGACTCCACGTGCCTGTGGCACGCGCTGCGGGCGATCGGCTACGAGGTCTCGGCGCTCCATGTCGACCACGGGCTCCGCGGCGCCGAGTCGGACGAGGACGCGCGCTTCTGCCGCGAGGCCTTCGGCGCCGAGGTGGTCGACGCGCGCGGCAGCGGTCGCACCGAGGAGGAGCTTCGCCGCATCCGCTACGAGCTGGCGCTCGACAGGCTGCGCGCCACCGGCCACACGGCCTCCGACCAGGTCGAGACGGTGCTCTACCGGCTCGTCTCGAGCGGGGCAGCGGGCGGCATCCAGCCCCGGCGTGCGGACGGGGTCGTCCGGCCGCTGCTCACGGTCTGGCGCGACGAGACGGCCGCCTACTGCCGTTTCGAAGAGCTCGAGTTCCGCACCGACTCCTCCAATCCGGACACGAAGCGAGGGCTGATCCGCGACGAGATCCTGCCGCTCCTCCGCCGCCTCGACACGCGCGCCGAGGGCAACTTGTTGCGCCTTGCCGACGAGCGTCGCCGCCTCCCTAGGCAGACCGAAGACGCGCTGTTACAGTTGCTCGCTTCCCGTGAAGGGTCGAAGCGGATCGACCTCGGCTCCGGTCTCCAGGCCGTACGTGAGTACGACCGGCTCTGGGTCGAGCGCGGGCCGATCGCGCTCCGCGGCCGCGTCCGCTGGGGAGACTGGGTGATCGAGTCCCGCCTCCCGGGCCTGCACGTCCGAGGTTGGCGACCTGGGGATCGGCTCGCGGGCAGGCGAAGGAAGCTGCAGGACGTCTTCGTCGACGCGAAGGTTCCGCGCTCGGAGCGAGAGGCATGGCCGCTCGTCGTCCGCGGCGACGAGGTGCTCGCGGTTCCGGGGCTCGTGGAGGCGCCGGGCGTCACGGCGAGGAGGGCCGGATGAGCCAGGCGGAGCTCGAGGCCGGCGTCGGCGCGATTCTGATCGACGAGGACTCCTTGCGCAGCCGCATCGTCGAGCTCGGCGAGGAGATCTCGAAGGACTACGCCGGCAGGGATCTGTTGCTCGTCGGCGTGCTCAAGGGCGCCGTCTTCTTCATGGCCGATCTCATGCGCCATCTCGACGTCCCCTGTGAGATCGACTTCATGGCCATCTCGAGCTACGGCACCGCCACCGACTCGTCAGGCGTCGTACGGATCCTCAAGGACCTCGATATCAACATCGAGGCGCGCCACGTCCTGATCGTCGAGGACATCATCGACTCGGGGCTCACGCTCTCGTACCTGATGCGGAACCTGGAGGCGCGCGGGCCGGCGACGCTCGAGGTGTGCGCGCTGATGACAAAGCCGGAGCGGCGGCAAATCGACGTCCCGGTCCGCTACGTCGGCTTCGAGATCCCGAACGAGTTCGTGATCGGCTACGGCCTGGACTTTGCCGAGCGCTACCGCAACCTGCCCTACGTAGCGGTGCTCGCGGACGAGCTCATGCCGGAAGGAAGCTAGACGCGTAAGCTCCGCGTAGACCAGGCAGACCCGACCGTAACCAGGCTCAATTCCAAAACCCGGGTGCTACCTTTCTTCGTAGAAAGAGAGCCTTCGTGAACCGTTTCTTCCGCTCCGCACTCTTCCCCCTGATCGTCATCGTCCTGCTCGTCTACCTGGCGAGCCAGACGCTCATGAACAACGGGAAGAAGACCGAGAAGATCACGACCTCGGAGGTCTACCAGGACATCCGAGACGGCAAGGTCACGGACGGGACCTTCAACCCGACGAAGAACGAACTCAGCGCGACCCTGACCGACGGCTCGAAGGTCAAGGTCAACTACGCGAGCGACCAGGGCCAGATCCAGCTCCAGAACCTCCTGGAGAGCCATCACGTCAATTGGGACTCGAAGGGCACGGGCTCGTCGCCGTGGTGGGGCCTGCTGACAGGCCTGCTGCCGTTCGTCCTCCTGTTCGCGTTCTGGATCTTCCTCATGAACCAGGTGCAAGGCGGCGGGTCGAAGGTGATGAGCTTCGGCAAGAGCCGGGCGAAGCGGATGACGCCGGACTCGCCGAAGATCGGCTTCAAGGACGTCGCCGGCGTTGACGAGGCGGTCGAGGAGCTGCACGAGATCAAGGAGTTCCTCGAGAACCCCAAGAAGTTCCAGGCGCTCGGCGCCCGCATTCCCAAGGGCGTCCTGCTCTACGGGCCGCCCGGAACGGGCAAGACGCTGCTCGCGCGCGCCGTCGCGGGCGAGGCCGGAGTGCCGTTCTTCTCGATTTCGGGCTCCGACTTCGTCGAGATGTTCGTCGGCGTCGGCGCCTCGCGCGTGCGCGATCTGTTCGAGCAGGCGAAGCAGGCTTCGCCCTGCATCGTGTTCATGGACGAGATCGACGCGGTCGGCCGCCACCGCGGCGCCGGCCTCGGCGGCGGGCACGACGAGCGCGAGCAGACCCTGAACCAGCTCCTCGTCGAGATGGACGGGTTCGAGCTGAAGGACAACATCATCCTGATCGCGGCGACGAACCGGCCGGACATCCTCGACCCGGCGCTGCTCCGCCCGGGCCGCTTCGACCGGCAAATCGTCGTCGACCGGCCCGACCGCTCGGGCCGGCGGAAGATCCTCGAAGTGCACACGAAGGGCAAGCCGCTCGCGTCCGAGATCGATCTCGACACCCTCGCGGCGGGCACGCCCGGCTTCACGGGCGCCGATCTCGCGAATCTCGTCAACGAGGCCGCGCTTCTGGCCGCCAGGCGCGGCAAGAAGGTGATCGACCAGGACGAACTCGAGGAAGGGATCATGCGCGTGATCGCCGGCCCCGAGAAGAAGACGCGCCTCCTCTCCGAGGAAGAGCGCAAGATCACCGCCTACCACGAGCTCGGCCACGCCCTCGTCGGGTACTTCCTCGAGCACACCGACGAGGTGCACAAGCTCTCGATCGTCGGCCGCGGCCAGGCGCTCGGCTACACGATCTCGCTGCCGCGCGAGGACCGGTACCTGACGACGAAGGCGGCGCTGATGGACCGGCTCGCGATGTCGCTCGGCGGTCGAGCCGCAGAGGAGCTCGTCTTCCACGAGGTGACGACAGGAGCCGCCGACGACCTCGAGAAGGTGACCGGGACCGCGAAGCAGATGGTCATGCGTTTCGGCATGAGCGAGAAGCTCGGCCCGCGGGTCCTCGGACGGAACCACGATCTGCCGTTCCTCGGCCGCGAGATGGCCGCGGAGCCGGACTACTCCGAGGAGATGGCGCGGGAGATCGACGAGGAGATCCGCCGCGTCATCGAGCAGGCCCACGAGCGCGCGAAGCAGGTGCTCCGCGAGCACTTCGACCAGCTGCACCAGCTCTCCGCGATCCTCATCGAGCGCGAGACGATCGACAAGGATCAGTTCGAGCGGCTGCTCGCGGGTGAGGCGGAGGAGACGGTGTTCGCCGACGAACCGGCGCCCACCCCGCGCGAGGCGCCCGACGCGGACCGGAAGCCCGCACCGAAGCCAAAGCCGAAGCCGTTCCCGCTGCCGGGCGCGGCGATGCAGCCGCCGCCCGATCCGGATCCCGCTTAGCCGAGCAGCTCGCCGAAGCGCCGGAAGGCAGCGTCGGTACGAGAGCGGTCGCCGGTCGCGAGCAGGTCGAGGAGGAGCCCCCGGACGACGGCGATCATGAGCGTTGCGCTCGCCGTGTCGACGGGCGGCGTCCAGTGCTCTTGCAGGTACGCGAGCCAGTCGAGAACGAACGGCTGTGCCTCGTTGCGCCCGAGGGCGGCAACGTAGGTCTCGAAGAAGAGGCGCAGGAACGGTGTTCGCTCCGGCGCCGAGATCCACCGCCACACGTCGTCGAGCGTGTGGACGTCGGCATCGAGCATCGATCGCTCGCGGCGGCGGATCTCGGCCAAGATTTCGTGGACGAGGCGCTCCTTGCTGCCGAAGTCGTAGAGCAGCATGCGGGGGCTGGTATCGAGCGCCTTGGCGAGCGGGCGGAGACTGAGATCGGCGAGACCGTGCTCGAGGACGTACTCAGCCGCCTTCGCGAGCGTCGTCGTCCGGCGGTTGGTGTCGACAGGGCGAGCCATTTCTTCTACACTCGTTTCATAAATTATGACAGCGCGAGCGGTCGTCAGAGCTGATGCGGTGTTCGAAGGGGCACTCGGCATCACGCTGGTGCTCGGCGGCTTGGCCGGCGCGCTCGACTTTCCGCGTCCCGTGGGTCGTGTCGCCGTCGTCCTCGTCGGCGTCTTGCTGCTGGCGGTTGCCGCGATGCTCTGGCTGACTCCGGTTCAGATGAGCGTGCTCGCCGCTGCCAACCTCGCGACGGCGGTCGCGGCAATCGCCTGGTTGGCTGCCGCGACGGGGTTCTCGAGCGGGGGCGCCGCGCTTATCGGTGCCGCGATCGCCGGTCTCGTCGGGCTGGCCGCCGCCGAGCTCGCGTGCAGCGGCTACGCGGCGAGGGAGTGAGGCTGGCTCGTCCCCAGGTAGACGAGGTACGCGGGCCGGTGCGACCGCAGATAGTCGACGACGGACGGCTCGCTCTTCGCACATGGAAGCAGGGTCTTCCACGTCACCAGGTGCTCCGGGATGTGGAAGTCGCCGGAGGCGACGGCGGGGAGCCCGGCGGCGCCGACCCACGAGAAGAGCTCCTGACGGTTGACGATCTCGAAACGATCGACGGCGCCGGTGAGCTCCTCGCGCACCGCCCACGCGGCGGTTCCGCGCAGGGCATCGCCGAGTGCCGAGGGGGAGTACGGGTGGGCGGCGATCAGCGCGGCGCCGCTCGCTCGCGCGTCGGCGAGCGCCTGCTCGAGCCCACTCTCGAGACCCACGAACGATCGGAGGCCGACGGCCACCGCATGTGCGGCGCGGTTCGGATCGGTGTCGTCGTAGGTCAGCTCGACGCCGGGGAGCACGAGGAGGTCGTACAGCGCAGCGGCGCGGGCCGCCTCGGCGTCGATTGCTTCGAGGTACGCGGCGAAGTTCTCGGCCTCGACCATCGTTCCCGGCGGGACCGGGTCGCCGGTCCAAGGATCTCGCGCGCGCACCACGTGGTCGGTGATGCAGAGGACGTCGAAGCCGCGCCGGCCGTAGAGATCGACGACCTCGGAAATCTCGAGCGTTCCGTCGCTCCACGTGGTGTGGGCGTGCAGCTCACAGAGCAGCGGAGTGAGCTTGCGGGCCATCGCGTACAGCTTCGCTGTCGAATGCACGTCGCCTGGCGTCGACATGGAGTCGATCTCGACTCGAAGCGGTGAACGCTCTCCACCTTGTATCTTCCGTTTGTAGGCACAGCAGGCCTCGAAAGACGGAGCCGATGAAGTACGACGACCGCGATATGGGGGGCATCGATCTTCGCGGTCGGCCGCCCAGCGCCGAGGCGCTGAAGGCACTGACCGATTCCGAGCTCGAGGCCCGGCTCACCGTCGCCGCTGCGGCGCCGGGAAATCGCTTGACCCGGACTTTCGGGCAGCTTCTCTCGGAACGCAGCGAGCGGACATCGGGCCCGGCCGCTTTGCACGGCGCCTGACCGGCGCCAGGCGGGCCCTACGGAACCGGCGGAGCCGGCGCCGTGTCGCGCCGCGGCGAGCCGGCGCGCTTCGGTGTGGGATCGAGCTTGTAGCCGACGCCGTATCGCGTCTGGATGAACGTATGCACCGGGGCTCGCCGGTCGATCTTGTGCCGGAGCTTGCGCACGAACACGTCCACCGTCCGGTCGCGGTAGGTCGCACGCCGTCCCCAGACGCGTTGCAGTAGCTCGTCCCTCGTGGCGACGCGGCCACGGGTTAGCGCCAGCGCGTAGAGGAGACGGAACTCCGTCGGCGTCAGTTCGGCGCTGTTCCCGTTCAGGTACGCCTGGACGTTGGCCGGGTCGAGACGAAGCTCCTCGATCTCCATCGCGTCGCCGGTGTCCGGCTCCTGCGGCCTGACACCGCGACGCGCCGCGGCACGAACACGGGCCACGAGCTCGTTCATGGAGAACGGCTTGACGAGGTAGTCGTCGGCGCCGATCTCGAGGGCGTGGACGCGGTCGTGCTCGGTGCCGCGGGCGCTGACGACCACGATCGGCGTGCCGATCCCCTCTCGCCGGGCGGTGTCGATCACGTGCCAGCCGTCGATCTCCGGCAGCATCAGATCGAGCACGCAGACGTCAGGGCGCTCGTACCGCAGTCGTGAGAGAGCCTTCCTCCCGTCGCCGACCTGCACTGACTCGTGACCGGCCTCCCGCAGGTGGGCGGCCATCGACTCGGCGAGGACGCTGTCGTCTTCGACGATCAGCACCGTGGCCATCGAGGAGATGATCGTCAGCCGCGCGCGTGCCGGGGCACCGGCCTGGTGTCCGGATGGTGAACTGGTGGTGAATCAGGCGGCGCGGACAGAGGCGGTCTCGCCGGCGCTGAACGGTGTCAAGTAGACGCGATCGCTGCCTCGAAGGCGTCCCAGCACGGCCTGCTCGTGCTTCTCGCAGAGGATGAGGGTCTTCCAGGAGGCGAGCTGGGCGTCGACGTGGAAGTCGCCTGCCGCCACCGACGGAAGACCGCGCTCGGCGACCCACGCGAAGAGCGTGCTGCGACTGAAGAGCTCGAAGCGGTCGACGAGCGGCCGCAAGCGGTCGAAGTCGCGGCAGAACCGTCGAGTGAGCCGGGCGGATGACGCGTTGCCCTCGACATCCTCGCCGTGTGGATGCGCAGCGACGATGACGGCTGCGTTGCGCCTCGCCGCCGCGAGCGCGACCGGCAAGCCGTCGTCCATGCCCACGAAATCGGAGAGGCCGAGCGCCAACGCGTGCGCCGACTCGTCGGGATCGGCGTGGTTGTCGGTGAGCTCCGCTCCAGGGATCACCAGGAGGTCGTAGAGCGCTCGCGCCCGCTCGCCCTCGTCGAAGATCGTCTCGACGTACGCGTCCCAGGTCGTCTCGTCGAGCGATCGCCCGCGTCCGAGGAGATAGGGATCGTCTGCGGACACGACATGGTCGGTGATGCAGAGCACGTCGAAGCCGTGTCGGCCGTAGAGGTCGACGACCTCGCGGATGGAGAGCACGCCGTCGCTCCACGTCGTATGGGCGTGAAGCTCGCAGAGAAGCGGACGCTGGCTCATGCCTCGAACGATTGCGCGCTTGCACCGGCGCGTGGGTCGAGAAGTCGTACTGATCCGGTTTAAATCCGGCGGAACCGCTACTTGGGTCGCGGCTCCAGCTGGTAGCCGACCCCGTACCGCGTCTGGATGAAATTGTGACGTGGGGCGCCGCGGTCGATCTTCTCCCGCAGCTTGCGGACGAAGACGTCGACGGTGCGGTCGCGGTGCGATTCGCGGCGGCCCCAGATCCGCTGGAGCAGCTCGTCGCGCGTCATCACGCGTCCCCGCTCGAGCGCGAGCGCGTAGAGGAGGCGGAATTCGGTGGGTGTCAGCTCTGCGCTCTGGCCGTCGACGTACGCCTGGACCTGCTTGGGGTCGATGCGAAGCTCCTCGATCTGAAGGGGCTCGCCGCGCGCCGCTTCCTGTGCGCGGGCGCCTCGCCGGATCGCAGCCTGGACACGCGCTACGAGCTCCTTCATCGAGAACGGTTTCACGAGGTAGTCGTCGGCGCCGATCTCGAGGGCGTGGACGCGGTCGTGCTCGGTGCCGCGGGCGCTGACGACGACGATCGGCGTGCCGATCCCCTCCGCGCGTGCCATTTCGATCAGGCGCCAGCCGTCGAGGGCGGGCAGCATCAGGTCGACCACGCAGGCGTCCGGTCGCTCGAACCGGAGCCGCCGCAGGCCGCTGTCTCCGTTGGCGACGACGTGGGCGTCCAGCCCGGAGGCCCGCAGGTGGTGTCCCATTGCCTCGGCGACGACCTCGTCGTCCTCCACGATCAAAACCTTGGCCATACTGGCGCGAAGTATGGCGTCCCTGTTCCGGCGGGCCAGACGTGACCGCGACGCCTCGCTACACCTCGAGGCGGAGCGTGGCCGCGTGCTCGTCGAGGCAAGCCCGGAACTAATTCTCGTGGTGGACGCGAACGACCGGGTCGTCGCGGCGAGCGCCCGCGCCCGGCGAGAGCTCGGCGCCGCCGACGGGGCCGAGCTCGCGCGGATTCTCCCGGCCAACCCGTCACTGCGCTTCTCGTACGAGGTAGACGGTCGGGTGGAGTCCGTCGTCTACGTGAGCGGTCCCGGAGGAGCGCCGTACGAGGAGCTGCGGACCGCGTTCACCGCCGCCGTGTCGCACGAGATGCGGACGCCGGTCGCGCGCCTGCTCGCCCTTCTGGAGACGGCGCAGCTGCCGGGCTCCGATGTCCAGAGTCTCGTCGAGCAAGCGCGCCTGCAGGTCGACGAGATCCGCGAGCTCGTCGACGACGTGCTGTTCCTCAGCGAGCTGGAGACGGGCCGAGAGGTCGTCGCCCTTCGGGCGACGCGCGCGCGTCCGGTGCTCGAGGCCGTCGTCGAGGAGCTCGCGGAGCGGGCGCACCGGGCCGACGTCGAGCTTCGCGTGGAGGCCGATCCGGCATCAGAGCTGCCGCTCCGGCCGCGGATGCTGCGCGTCGTCGCCGAGAACCTCGCGATGAACGCCATCCGCTATGCGGGCCTCGGGTCGACGTTCACCTTCGTCGTCGAGCGCTCCGAGGGGGGCGTCGTCCTGCGCGCGGTCGACAACGGCGTCGGCGTGGCCGAGGACGACCTCCCGCGACTGTTCGAACGCTTCTTCCGCGGCGACCGCGTGCGCGCGTCGCGCGGCACCGGGCTCGGGCTCGCGATCGTGAAGCACATCGTCACGTCGGCCGGCGGGTCGATCGAGGCGCGCGGCGCCCCGGGCAAGGGGCTCGAGATCCGCTGCACGTTCGGCGGCAGCTGAGCCGCAGTCACAAAAGCTTCACCGAGTGGTCACTGCCTCGCGACCCTCTCGCCCTACGGCGGGCGGACAATCGACCCATGCCTCGCAATTCGCGAAGGTCTGGAGCCTTGTTCAGGCGACCGTTACCCTATGTCGATGGAGAGCCGGAAGGCGTGAGAGTCTCCTTCCAGGAGGAGCTCGACGAGCTGCAAGCGACCCTCCACGAGGAGTCGGATCTCGTCCTCAGGTCGCTCCGCGGCGCGGTGAATGCTCTTGTCGCGCAGGACCAGGAGCTCGCGGACGAGGTGATCGCCTTCGACGACGAGGTCGACGACCGGTACTTCGCGATCGAGGAGGGCATCCAGTCGCTGCTGGCTCGCCAGACCCCCGTCGCGATCGACCTCAGGCTGGTGCTGGCGATGCTGCACATCAACCTCCACCTCGAGCGCATGGCCGACTACTGCGTGACGATCGCGAAGCTCACCAAACTTGCGGGCCGAGTCGAGGAGCCGCATCCGACGCTCATCGATGCGTTCGAGGAGATGGGCGCCCGGGCCGAGGAGATGATCCGGGTGGCGATGACGTCGTTGCAAGAGCGCGACCTCACCGCCGCCGAGTCGCTCCCCGAGATGGACGAGCTCATCGACCGTGCCAACCGGCGCGCCGTCCAGCACGTCCTTTCGCTCGGGTCCGATCTGCGGATGCAGGAGTGGGGCCTTCGCATGCTGCTCGTCTCCCGCTGCTTCGAGCGGATCGGCGATCACGCCGTCGACATCGGCGAGCAGACCGCCCACCTCGTCACCGGCGAGTTCCGCGAATTTACGGACGCCTCACACTGACGAAAATCCGGCGCGGCTTCGCCGCGCCATGATGATTTTCGTCAGGAACCAGACCCTCGCCCATCCGACAGCGGCAGTGAGCTGTACCTGGCAAAGCCAGGCACAGCGGCAAAGACCCGGCGCCGGATTTTCGGCGGAAACGTAAAGGGCGGCCGGGTGGGCCGCCCTTTACGTGCACAGGAGGTGGTTCGCAGAGTTAGGAGTGGACTTTCTTCAGCGTGGTCCTTCCGGCGGTCCGGACGACGTTCGGGATGGGATAGAACCTCAGCTTCGGCCCGTACGTCTGACCGGTCGTCATCGCCCAGGCGACGAAGCTCTTGAGCGCCGCCGCGTTCGAGGTCTTCATCGGGAGTATCACGTAGGTGAACGTGCAGATCGGGTAGGCCAGCTTCTGCGACTTCGGTGGGTTGACGATCGAGAGTGCGTTGTTCTTCGGCACCTTCTTGATCGTCGACGCGGCCGCCTTGATGCCCCTCAGGCCGGGCAGCGCGTACTTGCCGTCCTTGTTCTTGACCTTCATGAACTTGAGGCCGTGCGCGAGCGAGTACGCGACGTCAACGTACCCGAGGGAACCGTCGATCCGGCCCACGGTTCCGGCGACGCCCGAGCTGCCCTTCGCGCCGGTGCCCACCGGGAAGTTGACGAGCGTGCTGTTCCCGATCTTGCGCTTGAACGCCGCGCTGACGTGCGAGAGGTAGTCGGTAACGTTGAACGTCGTACCGCTCGAGTCGCTCCGGAAGACCGGCGTGATCTTCAAGTCAGGCAGGTTCACGCCCTTGTTGATCGCCTTCAGCCGCTTGTCGTTCCACTTGGTGATCTTGCCGAGGTAGATGTTCGCGAGCAGCGGGCCCGTGATCTTCAGGCCGTAGCTGACGCCCGGGATGTTGTAGGGAATGGACGTCGCCGACAGGGCCCACGGGATCTGCACGCAGCCGTGGCAGCCGCTGAACTGGTCCGGCGTCATCGGCGCGTCGCTTGCTCCGAAATCGACGTTCCGGTTCTGGATCGCCTGGATGCCGCCGCCGGAGCCGATTGGGTTGTAGCTGATGTCCGCCTTCGAGTAGTGCTCTTTCCACTGGGACACGAGCGGGGCAACGAACGAGCTGCCCGCCCCCTTAAGCGAGGTTGCCGCCGTTTTCGTCGGCTTGGCCGAGGCCACGCTCGCGGCAGTGATCGCGACGAGCGCGACCAGCGCGGTGAGCGCAAGAATCAACGTGGTCTTGCGGTTCAAACCAGCCTCCTTCGCAATCGCTATCACTCCCCTCCGTCGCGCAGGATCGCCGCGATGCCCGGCCGGGTGGGATTCGTTCGGGTATCGACCCGGTAACGAAGTGGTGAAGCGCCTGCAGGCCGCCGGTCGACCCGGGTAGGGTCGAAGCGTGAGCAGCGCCGCATCGACGACGCTTGCCCCTGGACGCCGCCTCGGCTCGAGGATCGGCGACCTTCTGCTCTACGGGATCACCGGCGCCGCCGCGATCGGCGCTGTCGCGCTGCTCGTCGCGATCGCGATCAAGGTCATCGACGGGTCGCGGCTCGCCTACGACAAGTTCGGCCTCGGCTTCGTCACGGACCAGGTCTGGGATCCCGTCAAGAACCAGTTCGGGGCGCTCGCCTTCATCTACGGCACGGCGATCACCTCGTTCTTCACCCTGCTGATCGCCACGCCGCTGGCCGTCGCGATCGCGCTGTACCTGACCGAGCTCGCGCCGCGGGGAGTTCGCGACATCATCGGCTCGCTCGTCGAGATGCTGGCCGCCGTTCCCAGTGTGATCCTCGGCCTCTGGGGCATCCTCGTGCTCGGCCCGATCGTGGCCGATCACATCGAGCCGTTTCTGCACCGCTGGCTGGGCTTCCTCCCGCTCTTCCAGGGATCCCCGTCGAACTCGGGCTACCTGCCGGCGGTCATCGTCCTCACGATCATGGTCGTCCCGATCGTCGCGAGCGTCTCGCGCGAGCTCTTTCTCAGCGTGCCGCCCGAGATGAAGGAGGGCGCCTACGCCCTCGGTATGACCCGTTGGGAGGTCGTCCGGGGCGTGATTCTGCCGCATGCTGGACCCGGCATCGCCGCCGCGGTGATCCTCGGCCTTGGACGGGCGATCGGAGAAGCGATCGCGGTCACACAGGTGATCGGAAACATCGTCCAGATCAAGACGTCCCTCTTCGCTGAGGGCGTGACGCTGGGGAGCCAGATCGCGGCGCAGTATCAGGGAGCGACCTCCAACCTCCAGATTTCCGCGCTGATCTATCTCGGGGCGATCATGCTCGTCTTCTCGCTGATCGTGAACGTCATCGCACAGCTGATCGTCCGGCGCTTCGACCTCCAGCGCGCCGGGGGAGTCCAGTAGTGAGCGCAGTCGACGCAACAGCACTCCTCCGTCCGGACCGCCGGGTCAGGCGTCGGCGGATCGTCAACCGGCTCATGGAGGCGCTGGCGATGCTGGCCGCCCTGCTGGCCGTGGGCGTGCTCGTGGCCGTCGTCGTCGCGGTTGTACGGCATGGCATCAGCAAGCTCAACCTCGACCTCTTCACGCAGACGCCGGCAGGCATCTTCGAGCCGGGCGGAGGGCTTGCGAACGCGATGGCGGGCTCGATCGTCCTCGTAGGCGTAGCCACCGCGATGGCGTTGCCCGTCGGTGTCCTGATCGCGATCTTCCTCACGGAGCTCGCCCCGAAAGTGGTTGCCCAACCGATTCAGACGGCGCTCGACGTGATGAACGGCTTGCCGTCGATCATCATCGGCATCTTCATCTACGGCGTGCTCGTCGCCGGGCACCAACAGAGCGCGCTCGCGGGGTCGTGCGCGCTCGCGATCATCGCCCTGCCGCTGATCGCGCGGTCCACGCAGGAGGTGCT
>Ga0075424_100000579_pt1 | contig 29065 bp, 22 predicted proteins | sample SoiMethybrSBSTD3_FD_75301 | JGI IMG/M metagenome (GOLD analysis project Ga0075424, IMG submission 75301) | Bulk soil microbial communities from a Populus tree surrounding site in Tennessee, USA - Soil MetaG P. TD hybrid SBSTD3 | ecosystem: Environmental > Terrestrial > Soil > Tree plantation... | reverse complement strand
CGGAAGATCCGCATCGCGTTCCCGTGCGTGATCTTGTCGACGATGCCATCGGCGACGCCGTCGAGCTGTTTGGCGACCGACTCGGGCGAGTTCGGCCACGACGAGTCGGAGTGCGGGTAGTCGCACTCCCACGTCATGTTGTCGATGCCGATTGCCTCGCGCTCGTCGACCCCGGCACGGTCGCTGATGAAGCAGAACGTGAAGTGGTCGCGCGCCACCTGGCTCGGGAGCGTGTCGCCGAAGTCCTGGTGCGTCCAGAAGTGGTGCTGCTGGTACACGTAGTCGATCCGCTCGAGCCAGTAGGGGAGCCAGCCTGTCCCGCCCTCCGACAGCGCGAACTTGAGGTTCGGGTACTTGCGGAGCACCGGCGACCACAGCAGGTCGGTGGCGGCCTGCATCGTGTTCAGCGGCGTCAGCGTGATCATGATGTCGATGGGCGCGCCCGGTGCGATCTCGATCTGCGTCGACGACGAGCCGATGTGCAGGCAGATGATCGTGCCCTCGTCCTCGCAGGCGGCGAAGAACGGGTCCCAGTGGTCGCCGAAGATGTGCGGCCAGCCCAGCTTGAACGGGTTCTCCGAGAACGTGACGGCGTGGCATCCCTTCTTCGCGACCCGGTGCACCTCGTCCGCCATGAGCTGCGGGTCCCAGATCGGCGGGATCGACAGCGGGATGAATCGGCCCGGGTACGTGCCGCACCACTCGTCGATGTGCCAGTCGTTGTACGCGCGCAGGAGGTTGAGCCCCATGTCGAGATCCTTCGAGCGCGAGAAGAGCTGCCCGCAGAACTGCACGAAGGACGGAAAGCACATCGAGCCGAGCACGCCGTTGCGGTTCATGTCGTTGACTCGCTCGTCGATGTCGTAACAGCCCTTGCGCATCATCTCGTAGCTCGTGGGCTCGATGTTGTACTCCTCGGGCGGACGACCCGCGACCGCGTTGAGCCCGATGTTCGGAATCACGTTGTCCTCGTAGACCCAGACGTCGATCCCGTCGCGGTGCACGCTCTTCGGCGCGAACTCCATCCACTTCTCGGGCAGATGACCCTCGAAGAGGTCGGGCGGCTCGACGACGTGGTCGTCCACGCTCACGAGGATGAGGTCTTCTGCCCGCATCGGATCTCCTCTCAGCCGAAGAGCACCGGCAGCGAGGGCGGCGCCCGGAACGTCATGCCGGTGATGTGCGGCGTCTCGGCCGCGGGGTCGAGACGCAGGTTCGGGAGGCGATCGAAGATCCGCTCGAGCACGACGCGGGTCTCCATGCGCGCCAGGTGCATGCCGAGGCACATGTGCGGCCCGAACGCGAACGCGAGGTGCTGGCGCTGCTCGCGGTGGATGTCGAACTCCTCGGAGCGCTCCCAGTACTTCTCGTCGTGATTGGCCGAGCCCATGTTGGTGACGACGATGGCGCCGGACGGGACCTCAACGCCGTCGACGACCGTGTCGCGTGTCGCGGTCCGCACGATCGTCGTGAGTGGCGGCTCCCAGCGCAGCCCTTCCTCGATCGCCTGCGGCATCAGGGTGCGGTCGGCGCGCAGCGCGTCGAGCTGGTCGGGGTTGGTGAGCAGCCCGAAGAGCAGGTTGCTCGAGGAGCGGTATGTCGTCTCCGCGCCGGCAGGAAGGAGCAGCCGGAGGAAGGCGAAGATCTCCTCGTCGGTGAGGTGCTGACCGTCGAGCTCGGCAGCGGCGAGCGTGCTCATGAGATCGTCCGCGGGGTGAGCGCGCCGGTCGGCGAGGACCCGGGCGAAGTAGTCGCGCAGCTGCCCGGACGCGCGCATGCCGCGGTCCCAGTCGAACGACACGCTGATGAGCTCGATCGCGAGGCGGTGGAACTGCGGGAGGTCCTGGCGGGGGAGCCCGAGCATCCGTGCGATCACGTTGACCGGGAACGGCAGCGTGAGCTCGCGCACGAGCTCGGCCTGGCCGCGGTCGACGAACGCGTCGATGCACTCGTCGACGATCGGACCGACCGCTTCCGTTTCCCAGCGTTCCATCGCCTTGCGGCTGAACGCCTGTTGCACGAGCCCGCGGTAGGTGTGGTGCTCGGGCTCGTCCATCTCGAGAATGGTGTGGCCCATCACCGCGCCCATGACGTCGGCGTATCCCGCCGACGAGAACGTCTCGCCGTCGCGCAGGACGGTCTGCACGGCGTCGTAGCTGAACGCGGTGAATACCTCGGGACCAGCCGGGGGCGCGCTGCCCTCGGCGAGCAACTCCGCCTCGAGGTTCTCCTTGAGCACCGGCCCCTTCTCCCGGGCCATGGCCAGGAGCGGGTACGGATCCTCGACCACACCCGCGCCGACGCTGCGGTTGAACTCCTCGAACGGGTCGTAAGTGCCGTCGATCGCCTCGGGCGCGCTCATCCGACCCTGACGATAGCGTCAGGGAACGGAGGATGGGATCCCACGGGAGGACCGCCCCAGATGGACACGAACGCGGTGAACCTGGCCCTCCTGGGTCTGCGAGTGACGGCAGGCGTCGTCATGTTCGCCCACGGCTGGAACCACCTGGCCCGGATGCGTGAGGGGCCGGGCGTCTCCAACTGGTTCGCCAGCCTCGGCCTGCACCCCGGTCCCGCCCACGCCTGGCTCGTCACCGTGACCGAGCTGGCGGCGGGACCGGCTTTGGTGTTCGGCCTGCTCACGCCGCTCGGCGCCGCCGCCGTCACCGGCGTCGCCGCCGTCGCGTGGGTGACCAATCACCGCAACGCCGGCTTCTTCGTGTTCAAGCGGCCGACCGAGGGGTGGGAGTACGTGATGGTGCTCACCGTGCTCGGTCTTGCGCTCGGCGCGCTCGGCCCGGGGGAGTGGTCGCTCGACAACGCGCTCGGGTTCTCGTGGGTGGACGGGTGGTCCGGCTTCGCCACCACGGCGATCGCCGGGCTCGGCGGCGCGCTCGCACTCCTCGTCTTCTTCTGGCGTCCGACGCGGGAGGAGGCCGCCGGGTAAGACGTCGGCGCGCGCCTACCGGCGCGGCGTCATGTCGAGGTCGGGCGGCGGCTGGTCGGGGATCTTCCAGCGCAGGAATTCCTTGTCGTACAGCTCGTGGTATGCGTTCGCCTGATCGACCATGGCATGGAACGCGGTCTCGAACTTGTCCCAGTCCTTCGCTTCGATCGCCTGCTTCACCTGCTCGACGTCCTCGGCGATGAACTTCGTCATGTTCTCCTCGTACTTGGGCCGGACGAACGCGCCCATCTCCATGAGGTTGACGGCCTCCTTGAGCTGGAAGCGCGCCAGCGGTTGATTGCCGGCCTTGCCGGCGTAGTAGCACTTCCAGATGCGCGCGCCGATCTCGGGCATGATGCGCGCCAACCCGGGCTGGATGTGGCCGAGCTCGTCGAGGCCGAAGCTGCTCTTCCCGGTGTCGACGATGTGGTCGTGCTCGGGAACGTCACCACCGGTCACGCCCATATGGCCCTCCTGTCGCTCGCCGGCGTCGCGTCAATTCGACCTGACTACCATGTCAGGTTCAATCGGTTCCAGTAAGGGAGCGCCATGGAGGCACGTGAGGCGGTCATCGTCGACACCTTGCGCACCGCGGTGGGCAAGCGGAAGGGCGCACTGGCCAACTGGCACCCGTCCGACCTGCTCGGGTTGGCGTTGCGGTCGCTGCTCGAACGCAACGATGTCGACCCCGGGACCGTCGACGACGTCGTCGGCGGTTGCGTGACCCAGTCGGGGGAGCAGGGCTGCAACGTCACCCGCAACGCCTGGGTCGCGGCCGGGCTGCCGTGGCACGTGCCCGCCACCTCTGTGGACCGCCAGTGCGGGTCGTCGCAGCAGGCGGTGCACTTCGTCGCCCAAGGCGTCATCGCGGGCGGCTACGACCTCGCCATCGCCTGCGGCGTCGAGTCGATGACCCGGGCCCCGATGTCGAGCAACGCCCGGGGCGGCGTCGGGCCGTTCAGCTCCGCGTTCATGGACCACACGAACCACACGCTCGGCATACAGTTCTGGGTCGCCCAGGTGCTTGCCGACCGCTTCGGTGTCACTCGCGAAGAGATGGACGCCTTCGCCCTGGAGAGTCACCGGCGCGCTGCCGCCAACGTCGATTCCGGTTTCTTCGACCGTGAGGTCCTGCCCGTCCCGCTGAAGGACGAGCACGGCGAGCCCACCGCCGACGTGCTGCGCAGCGACGAGGCGATCCGGCGCGGCACGTCGCTCGAGCAACTGGCGGCGTTGCCCGCGGTGTGGGAGTCCGACGAGCAGCCGGCGCCCGACATCACGGCGGGGAACTCGTCGCCGATGAGCGACGGGGCTTCGGCGATGCTCATCGCCGATCGGGCTACGGCCGAGCGTCTCGGCCTGCCGGTCCGGGCGCGGTTCGTGCACTTCGCCGTCCTGGCGGACGACCCGGTGCTCGTGCTGTCGGCGCCGAACCCGGTGACGCGCAAGCTGCTCGAGCGCACGGGAATGAAGGTCGACGAGTTCGACGCCATCGAGTGCAACGAGGCGTTCGCCGCCATTGCACTCATGTGGGCCAAGGAGTTCCGGCCCGATCCCGCGAAGTACAACCCGCGCGGCGGCGCCATCGCGATCGGGCATCCGCTCGGCGCGAGCGGCGTGCGCCTGATGACCACGATGCTCAACCACCTGGAGACGACGGGCGGCCGCTTCGGCTTCCAGACCATGTGCGAAGGCGGCGGCCAGGCGAACGCGACGGTCATCGAGCGCCTGGACTGACGCATCAACGCGGGGCTGCGAGACTGCGGAGCGTGTTGACGCTCGAGTCTGGGCCAGCGCGCCTGGTGGTTGCGCCGGAGCGAGGGGGCCGCATCATGGCGCTCAGCGTGGACGGGCTCGATCTCCTGGTGACACCGGACGTCGACGACCACAACTTCGGCTGCTTCCCGATGGCGCCCTGGGCCGGGCGCGTCCGTCACGGCAGCTTCGAGTTCGAGGGCCAGCGGTTCCAGCTCCCGCTCAACAACCCGCCGCATGCGATCCACGGCACTGCCCGCGATCATCCCTGGCATGAGGACGGCGAGGGCGTGATCTCCACGCCGCTCGAGCCGCCGTGGCCGTTCGGCGGCCGGGTCGTCCAACGCTTCTCGCTCGCGCCGAACGCGCTGCACCTCACGATGGAGGTGCACGCCGACGACGCGCCGATGCCGGCGTCGTGCGGCTGGCATCCGTGGTGGCGCCGCCGAGCGCAGCGCGGCGACCAGCTCGCCGTCGAGCTCCACGCGCGGGCCATGTACCGGCGTGACGGGGACGGCATCCCGAACGGCGAGCTCGTCCCCCCGGGACCTCATCCGTGGGACGACTGCTTCACCCGCCTCGGCGATCCGCCGGCGGTGCTGCAGTGGCCGGGCGCCGCCATGCTCACCCTCGAGACTTCTTGCCCGTGCGTGGTCGTGTTCGACGAGCCGGAGCACGCCATCTGCGTCGAGCCGCAGTCCCATCCGCCCGACGCGTTCAATCTCGGCGCCGCCGTGGCGCGCCCCGGAGAGCCGCTCGTCGCCACCGCCACGTGGTCGTGGCAGGTCGAGGACGGGTAGGAGGCGACTGATGCCGGCCCCGCTCTCCGACGACGACGTCGCCGCGATCGACGCGTACTGGCGCGCCGCCAACTATCTCACCGTCGGGCAGATCTACCTCCAGGGCAACGCGTTGCTGCGCGAGCCGCTGCGACCGGAGCACATCAAGCCCCGCCTGCTCGGCCACTGGGGAACCTCGCCTGGACTGAGCCTCCTGTACGTGCACCTGAACCGCGTCATCCGCGACCGTGACGCCGAAGTGATCTACATCACCGGGCCCGGGCACGGCGGCCCCGCCATCGTCGCCAATGTCTATCTCGAAGGGACCTACAGCGAGATCTACCCGGTGGTGTCCCAGGACCACGACGGCATGCAGCGACTGTTCCGTCAGTTCTCGACGCCGGGCGGCGTGCCGAGCCACGTGAGCGTCCCGACACCGGGCTCGATCCATGAAGGCGGCGAGCTCGGCTACGCGCTCGCGCACGCGTTCGGCGCCGCGTTCGACAACCCCGACCTCGTCGTTGCATGCGTGATCGGCGACGGCGAAGCCGAGACCGGGCCGCTCTCCGGGTCGTGGCAGGGGATCGATTTCCTCAACCCTGTGCGGGACGGCGCCGTGCTGCCAATCCTCCACCTCAACGGCTACAAGATCTCGGGCCCGACCGTGTTCGGACGCGCGACCGACGACTCCGTCGAGTCCGTGCTCGCCGGCTACGGGTACGACGTGCACTTCGTCGAAGGCGACGACCCGCCGACCGTGCATCGTGACCTCGCGTCGACGCTCGACCGCTGCTTCGACGCCATCAAGTCGATCCAGGACGGTGCCCGTGCCCACGGCTTCGGCGCCCGCCCCCGCTGGCCGGCCATCGTGCTGCGCACGCCGAAGGGGTGGACGGGGCCCAAGGTCGTCGACGGGTTGCCCGTGGAGGGCACGTTCCGGGCCCACCAGGTGCCCCTGCCCAACGTGCGTGACAACCCCGACCATCTCCGTCAGCTCGAGGAGTGGATGCGCGGCTACCGCCCCGAGGAGTTGTTCGACGGCGAAGGGCGGCTCGCGGAACCGCTGGCGAAGCTTGCGCCCGAGGGCGACCGACGCATGGGCGCCAACCCGCACGCCAACGGCGGCCTGCTCCTCCAGCCACTCGATCTTCCCGACTTCACCGAGTACGCGGTCCCGGTGCGAAAGCCCGGGGCCGAGCTTCACGAGTCGACGCGCTGTCTCGGCGAGTTCCTGCGCGACGTGTTCACCCACAACGAGCAGAACGGAAACTTTCGGCTCGTCTGCCCCGACGAGACCAACTCGAACCGGCTCGGCGCCGTGTTCGAAGTCGAGAACCGCGTCCTGCTCGAGCCGATCGTCGACATCGACGACCACGTCGCGCCGGACGGGCGCGTCATGGAGATTCTCAGCGAGCACAACTGCCAGGGGTGGCTCGAGGGGTACGTCCTCACGGGCCGCCACGGCCTCTTCGCCTCGTACGAGGCGTTCGCCATGGTGTCGGCGTCGATGACGGTGCAGCACTCCAAGTGGCTGGAGGCGGCGCGCGACCTCACGTGGCGTGCGCCGGTCTCGTCGCTGAACGTGCTTCTCACCTCGACGTGCTGGCGGAACGACCACAACGGGTTCAGCCACCAGGGACCCGGACTGATCGACACGGTCCTCAGCAAGAAGGGCACCGTGTCGCGCATCTACTTGCCGCCCGACGCCAACAGCCTGCTCGCAATCGCCGACCACTGCCTCCGCAGCCGCGACTACGTGAACCTCATCGTGATCGACAAACAGCCGCAGCTCCAATGGCTCGACATGAACGCCGCCCGGCGGCACGCCGCCGACGGGGCATCGGTTTGGGACTGGGCCGGGAACGAGCACCGCATGGAGCCCGACGTCGTCCTGGCCTCGGCGGGCGACATCGTCACCTTGGAGACGATCGCGGCCGCCGAGTTGCTGCGCCGAAACGTTCCGGACCTCGAGTTCCGCGTCGTGAACGTCGTCGATCTCATGGCGCTGTTTCCCGAGGCGCGTCATCCCCACGGGATGGGGGAGAGCGAGTTCGTCGGCGCGTTCACCGCCGACTCGGACGTGGTGTTCGCGTTCCACGGCTACCCGAGCGCCGTCCACCATCTGATCCACGGCCGAATCAACCCGCACCGCTTCCACGTGCGGGGCTACCAGGAGGAGGGCACGACGACCACGCCATTCGACATGGTCGTACGCAACGAGATCAGCCGGTACCACCTGTGCATCGAGGCGTTGCGTCGGTCCCGGCGCGTGCCTGTCGGCGCCGAGACGCTCGTCGAGCACTGCAAGGACATGCTCCGCCGCCACCACGCGTACATCGTCGAGCACCTGGAGGACATGCCGGAGGTGCGTGACTGGCGTTGGAGTCCGTGAGCCCGAGCGGGCCGCTCGTCGTCCTCTGCGTGAACAGCGGTTCGTCCTCGTTGAAGACGGCGCTGTTCGAGGTCGACGGCACGACCGAGCGGGCGTTGGCCCGGGTCGCACATCCGGTGGAATCGCGTGAATACACGGCCGCGCTCGACGCCGCCCTCGCGTCGTTCGACAAACAGCAGCTGCCGTTGCCGGGCGCCGCCGGCCATCGCGTCGTCCACGGCGGGCCCCGCCACGCCGACCCCGCGCTCGTCGACGACGACGTGCTCAGCGACCTCCGCGCGCTGGTCCCGTTCGCGCCGTTGCATTTGCCGGCGGCGATCGCCGGCATCGACGCCATCCGCGCCCGGTGGGACATCCCGCAGGTGGCGTGCTTCGACACCGCGTTCCATCGCCACATGCCCGAGCTCGCGCAACGCCTGCCGTTGCCCGACTCGCTCAGGGACGTGGGCGTGCGGCGGTACGGCTTCCACGGCCTGTCGTACGAGTACGTCGTCGGGGCCGTGGGCGCGGGCGAACTCGGTCGGGGCATCATCGCCCACCTCGGCAACGGCGCCAGCATGGTCGCGGTGCGCGACGGGCGATCGGTCGACACCACTATGGGGTTCACGCCCGCGGGCGGGCTCGTCATGAGCACCCGCAGCGGCGACCTCGACCCGGGCGTCCCCGTCTACCTGCTGCGCGAGCAGGGCTACGACGCCGACCGCCTCGAGCAGCTCGTCGACCACGAAGCAGGCCTCACCGCGCTGTCGGGCGGTACGTCGGACATGCGAGCGCTCGTCGAGCACCGGGATCAGAGCTCTCGGGCCGCGTTCGCCATTGACGCCTTCTGTTACCACGCCCGTCAGCACGTCGGCGCCTTGGCTGCGACGCTCGGCGGGCTCGACACGCTGGTGTTCACGGGCGGAATCGGCGAGAAGGCCGCGTCGATCCGCGCCGACATCTGCCGCGGCCTCGAGCACCTCGGCGTGGTACTCGACGGCGCGGCGAACGACGCGCACGCCGACGTGATCAGCGCTCCCGGCGCCGGGTGCGTGGTGCGAGTCGTTCGTACCGACGAGGACGTCGTCATCGCGCGACACTCTGCCGCGCTCGTGCGCGGCTAACGCCCGGCGCCCTGCAATTCGACGAAGCTCGGTGATTGGACGCCTGCCGAGACCTAGGGGATCAGCTCCCGCATTGCGGCGAGCTGCTCGAGGTAGTGCTCGAGCGAGTGGTGCACGACGCGCACGTTGAGCGTCGTCGCGCCCGCGTCGGCCAGGCGTTCTGCGGACTCGCGGACCCGCTCGGGCTCGGCGCCGGGGTCGAAAGGGTGCTCGTTCTGCAAGACGAGCTCGAACGGGGGCGCGTCGGCGAGCTCGGCGCGAGCGTCCCAAGCCGCGCTCTCGCGTGCTCGGGCGATCATGACGGCGAGGTCCGCTCGTGACAGGCCGAAGGGCGCCCAGCCGTCGGCGAGCTCGATCGCCCGGCGCAGAGATCGTGCCGTCCGGCCGCCGACCCAGATCGGGACGCGCGGCTGCACGGCACACGGGTCGACTACGAAACTGTCGAACGCGTAGTGCTCGCCCCCGTACTGGGGCTCGAGCTGGGACAGTGACGCGCGCAGGGCGCGGATGGCGTCGTCGGCGCGATCGCCACGCCCTTCGAACTCGACGCCGAGCAGGTCGAACTCTTCGCGGAGCGAGCCGACGCCGACGCCGAGGACGAGCCGCCCGCCGGACACACGATCGAGCGTGCCGTAACGCTTGGCGATCGCGAGCGGGTGGTGATAGCCGAGGACGAGCACGTGGGTGGCCAATCGGATGGTCGTCGTGCGGGCGGCGATGTAGCCGAACGTCGGGAGCGGGTCCCAGTAGGTGGCGCCGCGTGTGTCGACCACCGCAGCGGGGAGCGCGACGTGCTCGCTGCACGTGAGGTGGTGGTAGCCGAGCCGTTCCGCCTCGACGGCGACGCGGGCGATCTCGTCGATGCCCGCGGTCTCCTCCCACGTCGCGTGCGCGCGGGGAAGTCTCGTGACGACCGGGGTGACGAGGCCGAGCTGCACCGGCTCGTCGAGCGTTGCGCTACTTGCGGGGGAGCAGGGCGCGGTCGGCGATGATGTTCTTCTGCACCTCCGTGGCGCCGGCGCCGATCGTCGTGTAGCGCTGGAACGAGTACAGGCGCGTCCACGTGCCACCGTCGACGGCGTCGGGCCCGCCCTTGGCGAGGAGCCCCGCCGGGCCGAGCAGGTCGACCGCGAGCTCGGCGAGCGTCTGGGCCAGGTAGCTCCACTGGAGCTTGGCCAGCGGGACTTCGGGCCAGTTCTTCTCGCCCTTGATGATCTTCGTGAGCGCCCGGTAGTTGAGCAGCTTCGTGTACTCGATGTCCGTGAACGCCCGGGCGATCCGCTCGCGGATCTCGGGATCGCGCAAGGCGTCCGGGTTGGTCGCCTTGGCGGCGGAGATCATGGAACGCAGGTCCGCGGCCATCGTGATCGCCAGGCCGGCGGTGCCGACGCGCTCGTGGCCGAGCGTCCCCATCGCAACCTGCCACCCCTGGTCTTCCTCGCCCAGCCGGCAGTCGGCCGGGATCCGCGCGTCGGTGAACCAGACCTCGTTGAAGAGCTCGTCGCCGGCGATGTCGCGGATCGGGCGGCATTCGATCCCCGGCGTGTGCATGTTGACGATGAACGCGGTGATGCCCTCGTGCTTGGCTCCGCGCTCGATGGCGCCCGGGTCGGTCCGGAGGAGGAAGAGTCCCCAGTCGGCGAGGTGCGCGGTCGAGATCCAGATCTTCTGCCCGTTGACGACGTACTCGTCGCCGTCGCGGATCGCGGTCGTACGTAGGTTGGCGAGGTCGGAGCCGGCCTCGGGCTCGCTGAACCCCTGGCACCAGTGCTCGGAAGCGTCGAGGATGCCCGGCAGCCATCGCTGCTTCTGCTCGTCGGTTCCCCACTTGATGATCATGGGACCGATCTGCCAGATGCCGTTGGCGTTGTAGATGCCCGGCGCGCGCACCCGCGCGTTCTCTTCGGCGTGGATGACGTTCTGGACCGGCGTCGCCTGGCGCCCGCCCCATTCCTTGGGCCAGTTGATCGCCGCCCACCGACCCTCGTTCAGACGGCGCTGCCAGTCCTTGCGTCGCTCCTGGCTGCGGGAGACGCTCGACGACGTGCCGCCGGCCGCGGCAGCGGCGGCTTGGCCGACCGCTGGCGCAGAGCCGGAGCTTGCGACGGCGCCAGGCGGGAGATCCTCATCACCGCCCCAGTCGGCGAGGAACTTCGGCAGGTTTTCCTCGAGCCACCCTCGGAACTCGTCACGGAACGCGATGTCTTCCGGGGAGTAAGCGAAATCCATCGGACGAACACTAACATCCGTGTCAGGTTTCTCGGGAGGCCGCGTTCCTTTGGATTTCACCTTCAGCGACGATCAAGACGCGCTCCGCGAGTCGGTGCGCGCGTTCCTCACGCGCGAGGCGCAGGACGGCTATGTGCGCGAGATGGCCGACGACGAGCGCGGCTTCACCGACGCGGTGTGGGACAAGATCGCGGAGCTCGGTTGGCCCGGCCTGCTCGTCCCCGAGTCCAACGGCGGCCTCGGTCTCGGCCTCGTCGACATGGCCGTCGTGATGGAGGAGATGGGGCGCCTGCCACTCCCGGGCCCGTTCTTCTCGTCGGCGGTGTTCGCCACCCTCGCGGCACGCCGGCTTGACGAGCCCGACCTGCTCGCGCAGCTCGCAACGGGTGCAATCCGGGGGACCGTCGCGCTCGAGGAGCTCGGGCACGACGACCCCATCGACCGCGTGCACACACGCGCCCGGCGCAAGGGCGCCGACTGGGTGCTCACGGGTGAGAAGCCGCTCGTGCTCGACGGCCATACGGCGGACTGGGTGATCGTCGTCGCCCGCACCGAAGAGGGACTCGGCTCCTTCCTCCTGGAGGCGCCGCGCGGCGAGGCGGTGCCGACGATGGACCCGACACGCAAGGCGGCGCGTCTCGTGCTCGAGGAGCGCCGCGCGGTGCCGGTCGGCCCCCGCGGCGACCAGACCGGGCTGTGGCGCCGCGTCGTCGACGACACGTCGGTGATGCTCGCGGCGGAGCTCGTCGGCGCGTGCGACGCCGCCCTCGGTCTCGCGACGGACTACGCCAAAGTGCGCGTGCAGTTCGACCGGCCGATCGCGACCTTCCAGGCCATCCGGCACAAGGCCGTCGACATGCTGCACCAGCTCGAGCTGGCGCGCGTGGGGACGCACTACGCGGCGTGGGCGTCGGACGTCGACGATCCGAGCCGTGAGCGCGCCGCCGCCATGGCGAAGAGCTTCGTCGCCGAGGCGGCGGTGTTCATCTCCGGCGAGGACATCCAGATCCACGGCGGCGTCGGGTTCACCTGGGACTGCGACGCGCACCTGTACTACAAGCGGGCGAAGATGAACGACGCGATGCTCGGCTACCAGGGCTGGCAGCGCCGCCGCCTCGCCGACCTCGTGCTCGACAGCGCGTGACGCAGACGGGTCACGACAAGGTCACCTCGGTCCAGGACGCGGTCGCCGAACACGTTCGTCCCGGCGACGCGCTCCACATCCTCGTCGGGCACACCCGCTGGACGGCCGCCGCGCGCGAGGTCGTGCGCCAATGGTGGGGGAGAGACCCCCGGTTCACGCTGGTGATGCTGAGCCTGTCGAGCCTGGGGACGCTCTTCTTCAAGGGCGGGCTCGTCGAGAAGGTCGTGACCGGGTACTCGGGCGACACGTTCCCGAACTTCACGCCGAACCCGATCTTCGCCGGGGCGTACGAGCGTGGCGAGGTCGAGGTGGAGCACTGGTCCTTCCTCGCCTTCTCACAACGGCTCGAGGCGGCGGCATGCAACCTCCCCGCCGTCGTCACCCGCTCGATCGGCGACTCCTCGATGGAAGTGAACGACGCGTACGCGCGCATCGCGTCGCCTTTCGGCGAGGTCGGGCTGCTCGCCCCGTTGCGGCCGGACGTCGCGTTGTTGCACGCGCCCGTCGCGGACCGCGAGGGGAACGTCGCGCTCCACCCTCCGCTCCTCGAGGGCGCATGGGGGGCGCTCGCTGCGCGCCGCGGCGCCGTCGTCACCGTCGAGCGGGTTGTCGACGACCTCCGCCGGTGGTCGCACCTCGTTCGCATCCCCGCGCACCGCGTCCTCGCCGTCTGCGAAGCGCCGATGGGTGCACACCCGGGCGGCTTGTTCACCGGTGACCTCCCGGTCGACGGCTACGGCGAGGACTACGAGTTCTGGGTCGAGGCGCGGGCGGCCAGTCGTCGTGACGACTTCGACGAGTGGATCCGGCACTGGGTGCTCGACGTCGACGACCAGCACGAGTACCTCGCCCGTCTCGGCGACGAACGGATCGGGGCGCTGCGGGCCAAGGCCGACCCGGACTCGTGGCGTTCCGACGAGGCCGCGTACCAACCGGACCTGGACGCGCCGCCCAACCGCTGGGAACAAGCCGCTGTCTACGGCGCGCGCCACCTCGCCGACCGCGTGCGAGCGCTCGACGCCAACGCGGTGCTGGCCGGCGCCGGAGTCGCCAACCTGGCGGCATGGCTCGGCGTCGTGCAGGCCCGGGCCGCCGGCTGCGACGTGCAGCTCACGGCCGAGATCGGGCTCTGGGGCTACGAGCCGACGCCGGCCGACCCGTTCGTGCTCAACCACCGAAACTTCCCGCGCTCCACGATGCTCGGCGACGCCGGCCTCGTTCTGGGCACCCTCGTCGGCGGCCCGGGGACGACCACCGTGGCCTGCCTCGGCGGCGCGCAGGTCGACCGCTCGGGCAACATCAACTCCACGCTCGTCCCGGACGGCCCGTTCCTCGTGGGCTCGGGCGGCGGCAACGACGTCGCCAGCGTCGCGGCCGAGGCGATCGTGGTCGCGACCCTCACGCAGGGTCGCACCCCACCCGAGTGCGGCTATGTCACCTCACCGGGACGTGCGGTGCGCGCCCTCGTGACGGATCTCGGCACGCTCGAGAAGGTCGACGGCGAGCTCGCGCTCACGGCCGTGCCGGCCGGCGACGACTCGCTCGGCGAGCGCATCCAGAACGCTCGTGCCGCCTGCGGCTGGGATCTCGCCGTCGCCGGCGACGTGCGGGAGCTTCCCCCTCCGAGCGCCGAAGAGGTCGCCGCCCTGCGGCGGTGGGACCCGCGGGGGTGGTTCCTCCGCGACCGGTGATCCCCGGTGCGTGCGACGGCGACAATCAGGTCAGCCGAGGTACGTATCGACCGGCTCGGGATGGCCGAACAGGTAGCCCTGGCCGAAGTTGATGCCGAGACGCAACAGCGCGTCGCACTCGACGTCGGTTTCGATGCCTTCGGCGATGATGCGGCAGTTCGTCAGCGTGGCGAAGTGGTTGATGCCGGCGACGAGCGCCTGTCGCGCGGTGTCGTTCTCGATGTCACGTACCCATGTGATGTCGAGCTTGATGTACGACGGTCGCAGGGCGAGGATGTGGCGAAGGCTCGCGTAGCCGGCGCCGGCGTCGTCGACCGCGAGCTTCACGCTCCCGAGGCCTTCGAGCACGCGCGCCAGTGCGCCGTAATCGTCGACAGGCTCGCGTTCGGTCAGCTCGAGGACCAACGGGCGCGACTGGTCCTGAGCCGCGAGCGCGATCGTCTCGCGCTCGAGGATCAACGCCGGCGATGCATTGACGCTCAAGAACAACCCCGGTGGTAGCCGCGTGGCAGCCTGCAGCGCGGCGCCGACGGTGGCGTGCTCGAGCGGGACGGCGATCCCCATCTCGGCCGCTTCCTTGAACCGCAGCTCGGGTGGGGTTCCGTCGTCGAAGCGTGTGAGTGCTTCGAACCCGACGACGGTCCGCGTCCTGAGGTCGACGACGGGCTGGAAGACCGGCTGGTACGCACGGGTTGCAATGACTTCCTCGATCACGGGCCGTGTCGAGTCGGGGCCGGCGAGCGCCGGACCGACGGCGGCCGCGACGGCCGGCGCGAGGTCGATGGCGGTCGCGAGCGCGGGCGCGGTCAGTGCCGCCGCCGCCGCTCCGGGCTCGAACCCGAGCGCGAGTACGCCGATCAGGCTGCCGCGCCACGACAGGGGCGCAAAGACCGACAAGACGGGGCGTCCGGCGACGGCGGCGTCGGAGTGTAAGGCGGCTTCGTCGGCCCACGGTCCGGCGCGGGCACGCCGTTGCACCATGAGGCCGAGGATGGGCGGGAGCACGGTGCCCGACGCCACTGCGGCACCCCCGCGTTGCGCGAGCACCGATACGTCGTTGCCCACGAAGCGCAGGAGCGCGGCGGCGTCCGTGCCCGCGAGGTCCAGGAGGGCCTGGCAGGCGGCGTCGCCGATCGTCGTAGGCGCGGCCGAGGGATCGAGGGCGCCGAGCCGCTCGACCACCGCGGCGCGGTCGCGCCACGCGCGCTCGATCGCCTCACGCCACGCCGCCTGGCCCCGCAGCTGGGCCCGGACCCGGGCCACGAGCTCGTCCGGGTGCACGGGCTTGGTGACGTAGTCGTTCGCACCCGCGCCCAGACCGACCACGCGCTCCTCGATCTCGCCCTGGGCGGTCACGAGGATCACCGGCAGCGTGCGGGTGTGGGGGTCACTGCGCAGCTCGTCGAGCACCTCGAGGCCGCTCATGCCGGGCATGCGGTTGTCGAGCACGACCACCGACGGAGGGTGCTCGGCGATCTGTGCCATCCCGGCGGGCCCGTCGTGCGCTTCGTCCACCTCGAAGCCGGCTCGTGTCAGCGCCCGGACGAAGAAGCGCCGAACCGTGTCGTCGTCATCGACGAGCAGCACTCGCTCGTCACCGGCGAGACGGCTAGGCATCGAGCACCTCGCGGACCCGGTTGGCGAGGTCGACGGGGCGGAAGGGCTTGGCCAGGAATTCGACGCCGGGGTCGAGCTGGCCGTCGTGGACGATCGCCGTCTCGGTGTACCCCGAGATGTACAGGACCCGCAGCCCCGGTCGGCGCGCCCGGAGCCGATCCGCGACCTCGACGCCGCGCAGATGAGGGAGCACGACGTCGCTCACGAGCAGGTTGATCGGTCGACCGCACCGGTCCGCGACCTTCAGGGCATCCCGTCCGTCGGACGCCACGAGCACGTCGTAGCCGAGCCGGGTGAGCACGTCGCGAGCGAGGCTGCGCACCGCCGATTCGTCCTCGACGACGAGGATCGTCTCGCGTCCGGTGCGCGGCGGGGCGTCGTGCTCGACCGGTGTCGAGGTTGCGACGTCCCGGGTGTCGGCGGGCAGGTAGACGCGGAACGTCGCTCCGGCGCCGGGACGGCTGTCGACGGCGATGTGCCCGCCGGCCTGCGTGACGATCCCGTACGCGGTCGACAGCCCGAGCCCCGAGCCTTCGCCGACCTCCTTGGTCGTGAAGAAGGGCTCGAACACCTGCGCCTGCGTCTCGCGGTCCATGCCCATGCCGGTGTCCCGGACGGACAGCACCACGTGCGGCCCGACCATGGCGCCGATGTGGCCGGCGACGTCTCGCGGCCGCAGCGTCACGTTCGCGGTCTCGATGTCGAGGCGACCGCCCCCCGGCATCGCGTCCCGGGCGTTGACAGCCAGGTTCAGGAGCACTTGCTCGATCTGGGTGCGGTCGGCTCGCGCGCCGTCGAGCTTGCGCGCCAATCGGGTGACGAGCTCGACGTCGGCGCCGATCACGCGGCTCAGCAGCCCGCGGGTGGATTCGACGACCTCGTTCAGGTCGAGGGTGGTGGGCATCAGCATCTTGCGCCGGCTGAACGACAGCAACTGGTCGACGAGGGCGGCGCCGCGCGTCGCTGCTTGCTCGATCTCGGCCAGGTCGGCTCGGATTGCGTCGTCCTCAGGATGCTCCTCGAGCAACAGCGCGGTGTATCCGCCGATCGCCGTCAGCAGGTTGTTGAAGTCGTGCGCGATGCCGCCCGCCAGGCGCCCGACCGCCTCCATCTTCTGAGACTGGAGCAACTCGTTCTCGAGCTGCCGGCGTTCGGTGATGTCGCGGCTGTTGATGACCAGTCCGCGCACCGCAGGATCGTCGAGCAGGTTCGTGGCGATCGACTCGAGGAGCCGGTATCCGCCGTTCTTGTGCTGCATGCGCGAGTGGATGGCCTGGGTGGAGCCGGGACGGGTGATGGCGTCGGCGAAGATCTGCCTGACGCGCTCACGGTCGTCCGGGTGCAGCAGGCTGAAGGTGCTCTGACCGAGATACTCGTCTTCGCCCCACCCGAGGATCGACTCCGCCGAGGGGCTCGTGTAGAAGACGCGCCCGTCCGAGTCGAGCACGGTGATCATGTCGCTGCCGTGCTGGACCAGGGCGCGGAAGCGTTCCTCGCTCTGCCGCAGCGCGTCGGCGGTCGCCTGCCGCTCCGTGATGTCCCGCGTCGTCAAGACGACCGCTCCGACCGCGGGATCGTCGAGCAAGTTGTTCCCGATCGTCTCGACGTGCCGCCAGGATCCGTCCGCGTGGCGCATCCGGTAGCGGACGGTCTCGCTCCGTCCCGGGGCGCTCTTTCTGTTGACGAACGCCCGCTCGGCGTGTTGGCGATCGTCCGGGTGGATGAAATCGAACGCGTTCCTCCCGATCACCCACTGCGGCTCCACACCGAAGATGGCTTCCACCGCGGGGCTCGCATACGCGAGCATCCCGTCGGCGTCCAGCAAGGTGATCGCGTCGGAGGTGTGCTGCACGAGCGCGCGGAACCGCTCCTCGCTCTCTCGCAGGGCGATCTCGGCTTCCTTGCGCTCGCCGATGTCGCGGACGTTGATCACCACGCCTCGGACTGCGGGGTCGTCGTGGTGGTCGATGCCGAGCCCTTCCACGAGCCGCCAGCCGCCCGCTCCGTCCCGCAGTCGGAACTCGATCGGCTCGTTCCGATTGTCGGCGGTCATGGTGGCTCGGAACCGTGCGGCGACCCGATCCACGTCCTCGGGGTGGACGAACTCGAACGCCGAGCGACCGAGCACCTCGTCCTCGGTGTAGCCGAATTGGCGGGTAGAAGGGCTCGCGTACTCCACGCAGCCGTCGCGGTCGGTGACGAGGATGAGGTCGGACGTTCCCTGTACCAGCGACCGGAAGCGGGCTTCCGAGCTCGCCAGCGCCTGCTCGGCCTGCTTCCGATCGAGCGCCACGACCAGCACGTCGGCGAGCACCGCGAGCGTGGAGAGCGCCGCCCAGCAGTCGTCGGCCTCGCGTGTCCGCCAGTTGAACGCGAGGCCACCGGTGAGGTCCTCGCCGGAGGTGATCGGCACACACGCGATCGAGCGCACGCCGTTGCTGTCGAACGTCGCGCGCTCGACGTGAGCCGCGGGCGGGAGGTCGTCGAGTGAGCGGGCGAACACAATCTCGCCCAGGTGGCACTGCTCGATCAGCCACGGCATCGTCTCGACCGCGACGCGGGCTTCGCCCGTCTCGAACTCCGCATCGGTCACCCATTGATGGGTACGGACGGCCCATGCCGCGTCATCGCTCAGCATGACGAGCGTCGCCCGCTCTGCGCCGACGAAGCGCGCCGCCCGTTCCAGGCTCCTGACGACGATCTCGTCGATGTCTTCGGCGGGCGCAGTCAGCAGCTCGCGGGAGACTTCGCCGATGAGCGCTTCGGCACTGACGCGCTGTTGGAGCGCCCGCTCGGTCGCGACGTGGATGGTGACGTCACGGGCCGTCGCCTCCGCCTCGACGACCTCGCCGGTGTCGGGGTCGCGCACAGTGGCGATTCGGGCCTCGAGCCAGACGTCGTGGCCGTCGGCGTGGCGCTTGCGCAACAGGACGGTCTGCCGGTCCGTGCCGGCGGCGAGCCGGTCGCCGGTCGCCTTCGCCCTGGTGAGGTCGTCCGGGTGCACGCCCTCGAGGGGCGGCTGTGCCAGCAGCTCCTCGGGCTCGTACCCCAGAATCGACCGGGCGTTCGGCGAGATGTACGTGTACCGGCCGCCATCGGGGGTGGTCCGGATCACGAGCTCGCCCGGGTCATTGCCCGGGGCCCGGGACCGGGCGTCGCCGTCGTCCGGGACCGGCGAGCCCGTACGCGCCTGCCGCCGTCTCGTGCTCCTCAGTCCCACCGATTTCCCCCTGCCCCCGGGGACTTCGCTCTCGACCAGGGTAACCCCGCGACGCGGTCGCTGAACGCGAACAGTGGTCGGCTCTTCCGGCGACCGGATGTTCAGGCGCCGTTCGGCACCCGTTCGCCGGGGCGGAAGCGGGCCCGTCGGAGGCGTGCCTATTCTCACGGCCGACCAGCCGGGCAGAGCAGACGAGGAGATCGTGGGCCGGGTCACCATCCGTGGGGTGTCGAAGCGCTTCGCCGATGTGACAGCGGTCGACCACCTCACCCTCGAGGTGGCCGACGAGGAGTTCCTCGTCCTCCTCGGGCCGTCCGGCTGCGGGAAGTCGACGGCGCTACGCATGATCGCCGGCCTCGAGGAGCCGACCGAAGGCACCATCGAGATCGGGGACCGCGAGGTCAACGACGTCGAGGCGAAGGACCGCGACGTCGCGATGGTGTTCCAGAGCTACGCGCTGTACCCGCACATGACGGTGCGGAGGAACGTGGAGTTCCCGCTCAAGACGCGGCGCGTCGCGGCGGACGAGCGGAATCGTACGGTGCAGGAGGCGGCGGGCATCCTCGGCCTCGAGGACCTGCTCGATCGCAAGCCGGCCCAGCTCTCGGGAGGTCAGCGCCAGCGGGTGGCGCTCGCCCGGGCGATCGTCCGGCGGCCGCAGGCCTTCCTGATGGACGAGCCGCTCTCGAACCTCGACGCCAAGCTACGGGTGCAGACGCGCGCCGAGCTGGTCGAGCTGCGCCGTCGCCTGCGGGCGACGATCGTGTACGTCACCCACGACCAGGTCGAGGCGATGACGATGGGCGACCGCATCGCCATCCTCGACCACGGTGTGCTCCAGCAGGTCGGCGCGCCCCAGGACGTCTACGCGCGACCGGCGAACCTCTTCGTGGCCCGCTTCATCGGCAACCCGCCGATGAACACGGTCACGGGGGACGTGACACGCGTCGACGGGGGAGTCGGCGTGCAGATCCCGGGCAGCGTCGTCGAGCTCCCGGGCGCGCTCGGCGCGGCCGTCGAGCGCCGGGCCTTGGAACGCGTCGTGCTCGGCGTGCGTCCCGAGGATCTGACGCTCGCCGACGGCGGGCCGATCAAGGCGACGGTGTCCGTGATCGAGTCCCTCGGCCACGAACGACACGTGATCTGCCGGCTCGAGGACGGCCAGCTCATCATCGTCCGGCAGGCGGCGAACGTCCCCCCGCCGGCCGAGGAGAGCGAGATCGGCCTCGCCGCCGACGCCGCCCGTCTCCACGTCTTCGACGCGGAATCAGAACAACGCGTGGACGCGTGAGCACGCCCGCCGACGCCGTGGTGGAGCCGGGCGCCGCCAGCCGGCCCGCAGTCGCTCCGGCGCCGCGCGGGCGCCGGTTCAACCGGGCGGTGCGCGAAGCCGGGCTCGGGTACCTGCTGCTGCTCCCCGCGTTCCTGATCTTCGCCGTCTTCATCTTCTATCCCTTCTTTCGCAACTTCTACCTCGGGTTCTTCTCCACGCCCCCGTTCCCCGGGCAGCCGAAGAACTACGTCGGGCTCGATCAGTACAAGGATGTGCTGACGTCGTCGGAGTTCCTCGACAGCCTCAAGGTGACGGTGATCTTCGCCGTGATCACGGTGCCGGTCGGCATCGCCCTGGGCATCCTGCTCGCGGTTCTCGCGCACCAGAAGCTGAAGGGCGTCGCGATCTACCGGGCGTTCTTCTCCTCGACGGTCGCGACGTCGATCGCGGTGGCGTCGGTGATCTTCGGGACGCTGCTGAGCCCGCAGGTGGGTCTGCTGCAAGGCATTCAGACCGAACCGTCCATCCTCCAGAACCCGGATCCGATCATCAACATCAGCCTGCCGGTGATCCGGAGCTTCATCCCGTCGGTCGCGCTGACCGCGGTGGCGGTGACGACGATCTGGCAGAACCTCGGCTTGAGCTTCATTCTGATGTCGGCGGGGCTCCAGGCCGTCCCCGACGAGCTCCAGGAGGCAGCCGAGATCGACGGCGCCGGACCGTGGAGGCGGTTCTGGAACGTGACGCTGCCCCTCCTGTCGCCGACGATCTTCTTCGCCTTCGTCGTCGGCTCGATCTTCGCGTTCCAGACGTTCGGGCAGATCGACCTGCTCACACCGCGAGGCGGACCGTTGAAGACGACGAACGTGCTCACGTACTACATCTACGACCAGCTCCAGTTCTCCAAGAACGACGGCAAGGCAGCGGTGCTCGCCATCGCCTTGTTCGGCGTGACGCTGCTGCTCACGCTGATCCAGTTCCAGTTCCTCGAGCGGCGGGTGTCCTATGAGCGTTGAGCCGATCGCGCTCCGGGGCACCGAGCTCTCGGGCAAGGCGGGGACCGAGGTCGAAGCCGCTCGGCCGGGGAAGCGCGGCCGCCGTGTGCGGATCTTCGGGCGATACGTGGCGTTGTCGGTCCTGGCGTTCGTCGTGCTGTTCCCGATCTACATCACGATCGTCAACTCGCTGCTGCAGCCGAGCCAGATCGCGGCGAAGTCGCCGACGTTCTTCCCGACGTCGCCGCAGTGGCACACCTACTCCGACGCCTGGACCGACGGTCACCTCGCGTCGTACCTCAGGAACAGCTTCATCCAGACCGGCTTGATCGTTGCCGGGCAGCTGGTGACCTCGATCCTCGCCGGCTACGCCTTCGCGTTCCTCCGCTTCCCGTTCAAGCGGACGTTGTTCGTCGTGTTCCTCGCGACGCTGATGGTGCCGTTCGAGATCACGATCATCACGAACCTCCAGACCGTGAGCAACACGCTCAACGTGTACGACAACCTCGGGAACACCTTGGGCACGTTCGCGGCGCTGGCGGTGCCGTTCCTCGCCACCGGGTTCGGCGCCTTCCTGCTCCGCCAGACGTTCCTCCAGCTGCCGAAGGACCTGCAGGACGCGGCGAAGCTCGACGGGTACGGGCACCTCCGGTTCCTGACCCGCGTCGCCGTGCCGCTGGCGCGGCCGACGATCGCGGCGCTGGCGGTCTTCTCGTTCCTCTCCGCGTGGAACCAGTACCTATGGCCGTTGCTCGTCACCCGAGACGACCAGCTGCGAACAGTGCAAATCGGCCTCAAGCAGCTGCGCGCCACCAACATCGACCAGGTCAACGTCACGTTTGCGGGCACCGTGCTCGCGTTCATCCCGCTCGTCATCCTGCTGCTGATCTTCCAGAAGCAGTTGGTGCGCGGACTGACGGCCGGCGCCGTGAAAGGCTGAACGTGCTACCCAGGACAGGAGTACCGATGTCGCGATTTCTCAAGCGTTCTTCCGCCGCGCTCGTGGGCGTCGTGCTGGCCGTGGTCGGCCTCACGCTCGTGAGCGGCGCGGGCGCCGCCCCGGCGCAGTCGTCGGGGAAATGCCCGCTCGGCGCGCTCAAGAACGCCAAGAGCAAGCCGGTTGAGATCACGTACTGGCAAGGTGGCTTCCAACGCGCCAACGAGGAAGCGCTCGGGCGGCTCGTCGACAAGTTCAACTCGTCGCAGAACGACGTCCATGTGTCCGTCGTCAACCAGTCCACCTACGTCGACACGCTCAACAAGTTCCGCGCCGGGCTCTCGACCGGCGACCTCCCGGACCTCGTCAACATCGAGGACACCGGCCTCCAGCAGATGATCGACACGCAGGCAGTGCTGCCCGCGCAGGCGTGCGTCGACGCCGAGAAGTACGACTTGTCCGACAACCTCAAGCGGGTCGTCGACTACTACTCGGTGAAGGGCAAGCTCTGGCCGATGCCGTTCAACGTCTCCAACCCGGTGCTCTACTACAACAAGAAGGCGTTCCAGGCCGCCGGGCTCGATCCGAACAACCCGCCGAAGAACCTCGACGAAGTGAAATCCGCGGCCCAGAAGCTCAAGGACTCGGGCGCGGTCTCGCAAGCCGGCTTCGGGATGAAGCTCGACCCCTGGTACCTCGAGCAATGGTCGGCGCTCGGCGGCAAGCCATACGTGAACAACAACAACGGCCGCAAGAGCCGTGCGACCAGCACCACGTTCGACAACGCGACGGGCAAGGAGATCTTCACGTTCCTCAACGACATGGTGAAGTCGGGTCTGGCGCGGACGAACCCCGCCGACGGTTCGCAGGCATTCGACAACCTGCTCGGGATCGGAAACGGCAACTTCGGCATGACGATCGACACGTCCGCCGCGCTCGGCACGATCCAGCAGGTGCTGGCAAGCGGGCAATACCCGAACGTTGAGCTCGGCGTCGCGCCGATGCCGGGCCCGAAGGGTAAGGGAGGCGTTCTCGTCGGCGGCGCGGCCAACTACATCGTGAAGAAGTCGGCTCCTGAGAAGCAGGCCGCGGCGTGGCAGTTCGCGAAGTTCCTCAACGATCCGACGTCGCAGGCCGACTGGAGCGTGGGGACGGGCTACGTCCCGATCCGGCAGTCGGCGGCGAACATGCCACAGGTCCAGCAACAATGGGCGCAGAGCCCCGGTTTCAAGGTCGCGTACGACCAACTCGTCGGGGGCGTCGCCAACGTTGCGACTGCAGGTCCGGTGATCGGCGATTACCAGGGCGTGCGGGACGCAGTGCTCGACTCCGAGCAGCAGATGTTCAACGGCATGTCACCGAGCGCGGCGCTGAAGCAGGCCAAGCAGAACGCCAACGGCAAGATCGAGGAGTACAACTCCCGCGTCGGGGGTTAGCCGGTTAGCCGGTCGAGCGCTTCAGTACGACGACCGATGCGTTGGCGCCGCGGCCGACCGTGTGGCCGAGCGCGACGCGTGCTCCTTCGACCTGCCGCGGTCCCGCCTTACCGCGCAGCTGCGTCACGAGCTCGACGACCTGCCCGAGGGCCGACGCGCCGAGCGGCTCGCCCTTCGACAGGAGCCCTCCGCTCGGGTTCGCCGGGACACGACCGCCGAGACGGGTGACACCCTCGGTGACCCACTTCCCGGCGTCGCCCTTGGGGCAGAGCCCGAGCTCCTCGTACGACAACAGCTCGCGCGCGGCGTCGGTGTCCTGGCACTCGACGACGTCGACGTCATCGGGCCCGATCCCGGCCTCGTCGTAGGCGGCGTCGGCGGCCAGGGTCGTCGGCGGCGCGACTTCGTCGTCGGCGAGACCGCTCAGCGGCGTCCCTTCTGACAGCACCGAGCCAGGGAGGTGCGAGCGCAGCGCGGCGGCTTCGAGCGTGACGCCCGACCCCGCGCCACCGCCAGGAGCGGCCCGCAGCACGACGGCGGCGGCACCTTCGTTGGGAGAGCAGAGCATCCAGAGGTGCAAGGGCTCGCAGACGACACGCGAGGCGAGCACCTGCTCCGAAGTCACCTCGCGGCGGAACATCGCGTTCGGATTGTGGACGCCGTGAGCCCGGTTCTTCACGACGACCTCTGCGAGCTGCTCCTTGGTGACCCCGGACTCGCGCATGAGGCGCTGGGCGCGCAACGCGAAGTAGGCGGGGGTCGCGGCCAGCCCGGCTTCCTCGCGCCAGGGCTCGAAGAACGAGGACCGGATGATGCCGCGGGGCATCTTCTCGATCCCGAACACGAGCGCGCAGTCGTACTGGCCGGCTCGGATCGCTCCTCCGGCCAGCATGAGCGCGGCGCCGCCGCTCGCGCACCCGGCTTCGACGTCGACGATGGGGATGCCCGTGCGCCCGAGCGCGCCGAGCACCTTGTGGCCGGCGGCGACGCCGGCGTACGCCGTGCCGCAGAACGCGGCCTGGAACTGTGGGTCACCGGCTTCGTGGAGCGCTTCGCGGACCGCGGTCACGCCGAGCTCCGTGACGGTGCGGTCCTCGAACCGGCCGAACGGATGGATGCCGATTCCGGCGACCTCGACCGGGCGGGTCACGAGCTGTCCGCGGGAGCGAACGTGTAGGTCACGACCTGGGTGCCGTCGTCGTCGGTGTGGAGGGGTGCGAGCGCGAAGTGCACCGGCATGCCGAACGAGAGCAGAGCCGGATCGGCCTGCTCGACGCGGGTGATCACACGGAGCCCCTCGGGCAGCTCGACGACGCCGAAGCCGAAGGGCACCTCACCTCCGTATCCGGGCGGCGCGGCGGTGACGGCTGTCCAGCCCCACAAGGTGCCGGTCTCGGACAGCTCGACGCGGGCGACGTCGCGAGCGCCGCAGTACGGGCAGATGGCCGCGGCCGGGAAGCTGTAGCGGCCGCAGGCTGCGCACCGGCCGCCGATGAGATGGCTGTCGGTGAAGAGCCCTTCGTGCACGGGCCGGGTCGCCATCAGATCACGCCGTCGGCAGCCAGCGCGTCGAGCTCGTCGGTCGACAGTCCGAGCAGGTCGCCGAAAACCTGTCGCGTGTCCGCCCCGAGGCGCGGCGCGCCACTCGGCGCGGTGGGCCGCTCGCCGGTGAAGCGCGGGAAGGGCGCTTGCTGCCGCATCGTGCCCGCCACCGGGTCGTCGACGTCTACGAGATCGCCGCGCGCGCCGAAGTGCGGGTCGGCGAACATGTCGGCCGGTGTGTACGCGGTGGCGACGGGCACGTCACAGTCGACGCACGCCCGCTCGACGTCGGCGGCGGTGCGGGCGCTCGTCCAGTCGGTGACGATGCCGTTGATCTCGTCCCCGTGGGTCGCCCGGTCGGCCAGCTTCGTGAAGCGGGCATCGTCGAGGAGGTCGGGGCGGTCCATGGCCTTGCACAGGCGAGCGAAGTTGGTGTCGCTCCCGGCCACGATGCACACGTACTTCCCGTCGGCGGTCGGGTAGTTGTCGAGCGGCGCGGAGTTCGCCAGGCGGTTGCCCTCGCGACCGCGCACCACGCCGAGCTGGTCGTAGGCGGCAATCGTCCATTCGAGGATGCGCAACGGTGCTCCGTACAGGGGGGCGTCGATCACCGCGCCCTGACCCGAACGGCGTGCGTCGCGCGCGTACAACGACGCCACCGCCGCGTGCGCGGAGAACACCCCGGTCAGATAGTCCGAGATCGTCACGCCCACCCGTACGGGCGGGCGATCCGGGTAACCAGTGAGCTGGAGCAAGCCGCCGTATCCGATTCCCATGCGGTCGAGGCCGGGTCTCGGCGCGTAGGGACCGTCCTGCCCGAATGCGCTGATCCGGACGACGACGAGCTTCGGGTCGAGATCCGCCGGGCCGATGTGCCACTGCTCGAGCGTGCCGGGCCGGAAGTTCTCGACGACGACGTCCGCGGTCGCGGCCAGACGACGGAAGAGGTCCTGCCCCTCGTCACGCCGGAGGTCGAGGGTGATGCTCTTGCGCCCGCGTCCCTCCACGGCCCAGAAGAGCGAGTAGCTCTCGCCACCGTCGGTCTCCACGAACGGGCCGATCTCGCGCATGAAGTCGCCGCGCCCAGGCTGCTCGATCTTCACGACCTCGGCGCCCATCTCGCCGAGCAGTCCGGCACAGAACGGCGCCGCGATGCGCGTGCCCAGGTCGAGGACGCGCACGCCCTCGAGCGGGCCGCTCGTCACGACTTCTCGCCGCGCTGCTCGGCGCGGACGGAGTCCATGCCGCCCTTCTGGCGCGCCTCGGCGGCGTCGAGCGCGGTGGCCGTGTTGCTGACGAACTGGTGGACCATGAAGTGGTACCGCCACGACTCCCGCTGACCTTGGAGGTCGAGCATCCGGTTGACGGAGTCCTTCACGGCCTGCGCCGTGATCGGCGGGACCAGCGCGACCTTGTCCGCCATCGCTCGAGCTGCCTCGGCGAGCTCGGCGCGGGGGACAACCTTGTTGACGAGCCCGAATCGCTCGGCGTCGGGTGCGTCGATCGTCTCGGCGCACAGCAGGAACTCCTTGGCCTTGCGGGGCCCGAGCTCCCACGGCTCGACCAGCAGCTCGACGCCGGCGCCCGTCATGCGCAGGACGGGATTGGAGAACTTGGCGTCGTCGGCGGCGACGATGAGGTCGCACATGCACGCCAGCATGAGGCCGGCGGCCGCGCACGCACCCTGCACGGCGGCGATCGTCGGCTTGCGGAAGTCTCGGATCTTCACGCAGCGGTCGAAGTACATGACCTGCTCGTGCCGGAGCTTGCCCTCGGGGGTGTCGCGCAGCTTCGCCCACTCGTCGCCCTTCGTGAGGAGCTCCTTGAGGTCGTGCCCGGCCGAGAAGTGCTTCCCCTCGCCGGCCAGCACTACCACGCGGACGTCGTCGTCGGCGTCGGCGCGATCGAATGCGGCGTCGAGCTCGTCGATGAGCCGGGTGTTCTGTGCGTTGGCCGACTCGGGACGATCGAGGGTGATCGTGCACACCGGCCCGTCAACCTCGTACCGGACCGTCTCGAACGGTTCGAGCTTTCCTGACGTCATCGTCACGAATGTAGTGCCCGGCGCGTTCCGCGCCGTGCTCAGTCAGGCCTTCGGCTCGCGGGGGAGCGCGAGCACGCGCTCACCGATGATGTTCCGCTGGATCTCGTTCGTCCCGGCCCAGATCGACGACGCCTGGTAGTACAGCCACGACCGCTGCCAGCTCCCGTCACCGGGGTTGTCGTGCGCGCCGCGCCACAGCGGTGCCGCCGGGCCGAGCACAGCCATCACCGTGTCGTGGAGGCGCTTGCTCATCTCGCTCCAATAGAGCTTGAGCGCGCTTCCCTCCGGCCCGGGCTCCTCGCCCTTGGCGAGGCGGGACAGGCTGCGCCAGTTGTGCAGCTGGAACAGCCGGACCTCGACGGCGGCGTCGGCCAAACGCCCGCGCAGCCGGTGATCGTCGAAGGCGCCGGCGTCGAGCGCGAGGCGGAGCAATTCCTCGACCAACTGGATGTGGATCACCAGCTGCCGGGGGTTGATTCCTCGCTCGTGCGACAGCGTCGAGCTCGCGACCCGCCAGCCTTCGTTCTCGGGCCCGATGAGCTGCTCGCGAGGGACGAACACGTCGGAGAAGAAGACCTCGTTGAACTCGGACTCGTCGGTGATCTGACGCAGCGGCCGCACCTCGACGCCCGACGCCCGCATGTCGACGACGAGGTAGGAGATGCCGCGCTGCTTGGGCGCCTCGGGGTCGGTGCGGGCGAGGCAGACGCCCCAGTCCGCGAACTGGGCGTAGCTCGTCCATACCTTCTGGCCGTTCAGCACCCACCCGCCCTCGACGGCCTCGGCGCGTGTGCTCACCGACGCGAGGTCGCTACCGGCGCCGGGCTCACTGAACAGCTGGCACCACAGCTCGCGTGCCGAGAGGATGTTGGGCAGCCAGCGCTCCTTCTGCGCCGGCGCGCCGCGGGCGAGCAGCGTCGGGCCGACGAGGTTCACGCCGATCCGGCCGACCAGCTCGGGCGCGCGGGCACGCGCCAGCTCTTCGGTCACGATGAAGTGCTCGACCGCGCCGGCGCCGCGACCCCCGTACTCCTCGGGCCACGCCACGCCCACCCACCGGCCTTGGGCCAGCTTCGCCTGCCAGTCGCGCCCGAACGCGACCTCCGCGGCCAGATCGTCGAAGTGCGGCGGAAGTCCTTTTCCGTACTCCCACGGGAGGTGCTCCCGCAGCCACGCCCGCACCTCGGCGCGGAGTTGCGCTTCGGTCTCCGTCGGCTCGAGGTTCATTCGCGTCTCTTCATGATCGCCGTCGCAGGGTACCGGCCTCCGCAGTAGCGTTTTCGCGTCGAGGAGGAGCGATGGCAGGGTCAAAGGACTCACTCCGCGTCGGGATCTTCCCGACGACCGGGCCGCTCGGAGACACCGGCGACGCCGCCGCCTACCTCGCCCGCGTGCACGACGCCGGCGTCGACCATGTGTGCTGCGGCGACCACGTCAGCTTCTTCGTCGGCGTCGGCCTGGACGGGCTCCTCCAGGCCACCGCGCTCGCGATGCTGCATCCGACGCTGCCGGTCATGACCGGCGTGTACCTCCTCCCGCTGCGCCATCCCGTCCTCGTCGCCCGCCAGCTGTCCGACATCGACCAGCTCGCGCCCGGGCGCCTGATCTTCGGCGTGGGAATCGGCGGCGAGGATCGCCACGAGGTCGAGATGTGCGGCGTCGATCCGACGACGCGGGGGAGACGCATGGAGGAGTGCCTCGCCGTGCTACGCGAGCTGGGCACCGGCACGCCGATGTCCTTCCAAGGCGAGTTCTTCGATCTCGACGACGCGCACGTCCTCCCGGCTCCCGCCGAGCCGATCCCGATCATCGTGGGCGGACGTTCGGACGCCGCGGTGCGGCGAGCAGGGCGTCTCGGCGATGGCTGGCTCGGCATCTGGAACTCGGCCCGCCGCTTCGGTGAGGCCGTCGAGATCATCGCCGACGAAGCCGGGCGCGCCGGTCGCAACGACCCGCCGACC
>Ga0075424_100000575_pt1 | contig 29171 bp, 24 predicted proteins | sample SoiMethybrSBSTD3_FD_75301 | JGI IMG/M metagenome (GOLD analysis project Ga0075424, IMG submission 75301) | Bulk soil microbial communities from a Populus tree surrounding site in Tennessee, USA - Soil MetaG P. TD hybrid SBSTD3 | ecosystem: Environmental > Terrestrial > Soil > Tree plantation... | reverse complement strand
ACGCCTTGGTGCCAGTGCGCCAGGCGCCACGGGCCGCCGTTGTGATAGAGACCTTCGTCGAAGTTGCAGACCTGTGTTTCGCCGCCCGGACCGATTTCGGTATGCGTTGCGCCGCGCCGGAGCGTCCAGTTCACCCCGCCGACCCGATCGCGCGCCTCGAGCAGCCGGACGTTGTAACCGAGCTTCGTCAGCTCATAGCCGACCGTCATCCCCGACACACCCGAGCCAAGGATGATCACTTTCGTCCCGTTCGCGCGGCCGGGGAGCGCCGGACGTGGACCGGCGCCCTGGGCCATCAGATCCCACGATCGCATCGCGGTCATGACCAGCGTGGATCCACCGACAACCCCAAACTGCTCGAGGAACGTGCGACGCGTAAGTGACATGCGGCCTCCTACCAGCCAAACCGAACCTGGAACTGCACGGAACGCGCGTAGCCGCCGACCGCAGTGAGCTGTCCGAATGTCGGCGTGCCGAACTGCGACTGCAGGGTGGTGAAGAGCGGGTTGTCGAACAGGTTCAGGACGTCCGCTCTGATCGAAATCGTGCGCGTCGCGATCGTCTGCATCTTCTGGATGCTGAGATCCACGTTGCGCTGCCCCGGGGTGCGCAGGTTCGGCAGCGTGCGCGGCGCGTTGCCGAAGGTGAACGCCGGCGCATTGGTGAAGGCGCTCGCGTTGATCCAGTTGATCAGCCGATCCTCGAGCGAGCCGCTCGTCGCGAGCGGAACTCCGGGAACGATGTTCGGCCGCTGGCTGCTGCCAAGAAGTCCCGAGTTGTTGTTCGACTGCCAGACGCTGACGGGGAATCCGTTCTGGAATCGTCCGGCCATCGTCAGCGACCAGCCGCCGAGCAGCGCGTTTCCGACACCCGCCTTCAGCCACTTGTGCCCGGCGCCCACCGGCACGATGAGCGTGCCGTTGACGTTCACGCGATGCGGCACGTCGAGCAGCGAGTAGCCCCACTCGCCATCGAGGTGATAGTTGTCGAGCGCGTTCTGGTTGCGGTTCGAGTAGGTGTTCGACTCGCCGAACTGGTTGTCCAGGAGCCGGCTGAAAGTGTAGTTCGCGTTGACGCCCCAGTTGTTGCGAATGCGCTTGTCGAGCCTCAGCGTCATCGCGTTGTAGCGCGTGCGCGCGCCGGTCACGCGATGCGCGAGCACGTCGGTGAATTGCGGGAACGGCCGAAGCAGCTGGCCGCGCGTGGTGGTCGCCGAGTTCGCGAGGTTGCCGAAGGCCGGATTGCCCGCAAACGGGTTCGGCACCAAATCGAGCAGCGCGGATCCGAGCGACAGGTATTTCGGATCGATCTGATTGATGTTCACCGTCGCGTCGACCGTGCCGCCGACGGGCATGTGCTCGGACCGGCTGCCTGAGTAGCCGATCGACGCCGCGATGCCGCCGGCAAGCTCGCGCGTGTAGTCGACCGAATACTGGTGTACCTGTCCAGGGCGCGAACTCTGATCGACGAAGTCGATGACGCCGCCGGCACCGGTCGCAAGTCCCTTGGAATTGCCCTGCGGCGGCGTGATGCCTGCCGGGAACGGATTACTCAGCGTGTTGGTTGGCGTACGATTGCCGTCCGTGCTCGAGAGATACGTCGTCGTGGAGGTGTAGCCGAGGCGTCCCATCGCCGTCTCGCCGATGCCGGCGAACTGAATCGGCGCCCAGTAGAAGCCGTAGCCACCGCGAATGACGTCCTTGCTCGTCAGCGACCAGGCGAACCCGCCACGCGGTGCAGCACCATTGAGCCGTTTGCCCTGCTGCGTCGGGTAGCCGTTCTGCCCGGCGTACATCAAGCCGCCCTTGAGCGACATGCCAGGCACCTGGACGGGAAAGTCTGCGTTCCTGTCGAATCCAACCGTGAACCGGTCGTCCGCTTCACGCACGCCGGTTTCGTGCTCGTAGCGCAGCCCGTAGTTGAGCGTGAGCTTCGAGCTGACGCGGAAATCGTCCTCGGCGTAGCCGGCGTAGTAGTCGATGAGGTACTGCGCAGGCGTCGCATACACGATGCTGCCCGTGGCGGGATATCCGAGGAGGAAGCTGGCGAACGCGTCGCCGCCGGACGCGGTGGGCGTCGCTGCCGTGAACGACTGCGTGAAGCTGTACGTGCCCGCCGACGAGCTGAACGCCATCACGTCGGCGCCGATGCGCCGGTACTCGCCGCCGAACTTCACCGTGTGGCTTCCCTTGAGCTGCGAGACCGACGCGTTGGCCGTCTGCGTCACGTGCGTCGTGCGCGACGGTCCGTTGTTGCCAAAGACGTTCGTCCCCCCGTAGCCGGTGATGCTCACCTGGGGGGACGTGTTGAACGTCATCGCGTTCACGAGGCTCGACGGAAACCCGAGCGCCGCGGCGTCCGCCGCTGGATAGTTCCCGCCGAAATCTTTGAACCGGTTGTAGCCGTAGCGCACCGCGATGGCCGTGCTCGAATTCGGGACGAAGATGTTGTTCAACGCGATGAAATCGACGGTCCGGAACAGCAGGCTTGCCCCCGGATCGCCGGGGACCGTTCCGAACGTCCCGTAGAACGCCGACCCCGGCTCCCTCGTGTGCTGATGCGCATACATCCCCGTCGTCGTCCACCGATCGGTCCAGCGCTGATCGACCTTCAACGTCTCCTGGTTCTGGGGGCCATCGTCGAGCGCGGCCTGCCCGTTAAAGGAATTGCCGGACCCGGGAACCGGCATCGCGGCGAGCATGGCTTTGGCGACGGGACTGATCCGGTTTGCGGGAATCGCATTGTAAGGGAACGGGTCGCGCACGATCAGGCCGTCGACGGTGCGCGTCGTCAGCGGGTCGTAGATAGTGACGAGCTGGCCGGCGCTGTTGCGCGTCTGCGAGAAATCGCCGGCGCGCTGGGCTGCCGTCGGCAGCGTCAGCACGTTGTTGCGGGTACTGCGTTGCTTGTAGTCGTCCGTGGTGAACCAGAAGAAGGTCTTGTCCTTGACGATCGGACCGCCAAGAGACCCCGCCCAGTTGTAGTAGTACTGCGGCGGGTTCGTCAGACCAGCGCGTTTGGCGAAGAACAACCTCCCCGTTGTCGCGCCCGGTTTGTCGACGAGCAGCGCGCTGCCGTGCCACGTGTTCGATCCCGAGCGTGCGGTCATGTTGAAGACGCCGCCCGCCGCGTGCCCCATGTCGGCTTCGTACGTCTTGGTCTGCACCTTCAGTTCTTCCACCGCTTCCATCGACGGCACGATGGACGGCCGGTTCGTGAAGTCGGTGATCGACACGCCTTCGATCAGGTAGCCGTTGCCGCGGCGCGGGCCGCCGCCGAGCGACAACTGCGACGAGCCGGACTGGTCCTGATACCGGACAAACTGTGGATCGCCGGTCTGGATCACGCCGGGTGTCGAGATGGCCGCGTAGAACGGATTGCGGCCGAAGATGGGCAGATTCTGGAGTGCGTCCCTGTCGAGCGAGGTCGCCTGCGTCGCGCTCGCGCGCTCGACGAGCGGCGCTTCGCCGGTGACGATGATCTGTTCGGAGAGCGCGCCGACTTCGAGCATGAAGTCCAGCACCGCCGACTGCTGCGTGCCGATGCGGAAGCCCTTGCGCTCCTCGGTCCTGAATCCTGGCAGCGAGACACGGATCGTATAGGTGCCGGGCAGCACGCTCGCGAACGCGTACGCGCCGACCTCGTTGGTCATCGCCGAACGGACCGCGTTGGTGTCTTCGTTGATCAGCGTGACCTCCGCGCCGGGGATCACACCCTGCGCATCACGTACCGCGCCTCGTAGCGCGCCCTGATAGGTCTGTGCGTTGACGCCGGCCGCGCACATCAGCGCGACGCACACGCCGACCATGACCGTCACCGGCCTAGCCTTGCTCCATTCCATGTGGACTCTCCCTGCCGATTGGACCGCGCGACGTGGGATGTCGCGTGCCGCGTCCAAGAGCAAGTGGCGCGCCACGCGCGCCACCCGTCACACGCGCACAGCAGGTGTGGTGATTTGCTCAGGATTCACGCGCGATCTGCCGCGCAACGCGCGCGTGTGCATCATGCGATCGAAGCGACGACTTCGTCGCGAGGCAGTTGTGAGAGGGATCGAATCTGTCGGATAGAAGGCAGCGGATGATGCATCGTAGAGGCGGACCCTCAGGTCCGCCTTCTCAAAGCGACGCGACGACGCGCTGCATACGCTCGGCTTCGGTCATGGAGAATCGCCAGTCGTCGCGCCCGCTGTTGAGCAGATCGTCGGTCCACTCCGCGCGCATCACGCCAACGGGACCGTGATAATCGATGCCGAGCAGCAGATGGCCGATTTCATGCGCCATCACGCGGCCAAGCAGCATGCCTGGCTCTACGCCGATGCGCTCCGCGGCGGCGCCGGTGCGATCCGAGAACACGGTCGCCAGCCATCCACGATTGGTTTCCTTCACGATGTAGGCCACGCCGTAAGCATCGGGGTGAAGCGTGGCGTTGAACGCGGGCGCATCGATGACGCGAACGACAACTTCGGATCGTTTCAACGGTTCATCACACGAATCTGTGCCTCCGGCAGATGGTCCGCACGGGCGGAACATGACATCGATGCCCGTGCCGCGAAGGATCGCGTCTGCGGCGTTGCGCGCGGAGCGCAGTTCATCTGCAGGGATCCCGGAGGTGTTGTAGAGGCGGACCGTCAGCGTGGCAGACGACGCGGCCGGGGGGGGACCACCGCTCATCATGACCATCGTCACCGTCAGCACGCTCGCAGCGATCGCTCTCATCGAGAAGCCACGAAAGCGTATCACCGCAATCGTGCGACGAAACGTTTGTGTGCGATTTGTCGAAGCGTGATCGCGAACCAACCGTTTTGTCGCGAGCCTTGTCAGAGCATCATCGTAGAGGCGGACCTTCAGGGCCGACCTCAGGTCGGCAAGGTGGCCGCGCTCATTCCGTTCGTCGGACCGGACCCGGAAAAGAACAACAACGCCGGCACGTGAAGACATCGGCGACCGCAACCACACGATAAGCTCGCGCTCGCGGCCGTACACGCGCAGGCCGACCTGAAGGTCGGCCTGCGTCTCTGTGGCTCGTAACGCCCGAGCTGCCAGAGAATGAGTGAACGACGTCGGAGGACGATTCAGTTCGTCACCGGCATCAGCGTGACCTTCACGTACCGGTTGGTGTCCAGATAGGCTTGCGCCGCGTCGCGGATGGCGGCAACCGTCACCTGATCGTAGTACGGCTGCATGTTGAACACGTCGCCCACGTCTTCGCCGTACTCGTACTTGAAGAGGATCCGGTTCAGCAGGTAGCGGTTCTCGCGGCTGTTGGTCTCGAAGTCCCGCGCAAGCCCGGCGCGCGCGTCGGCGACCTGGCTCTGGCTCGGGCCAAGCGCCTTGAACACGTCGATCACTCGGAATGCCGCAGCGACCAGCGCGTCGGTGCGTGCGGGATCGCAGGAAAAATTGATCGCGAACCGGTATTCCTGCGCCGGCCGCTTCTGGAACTGCGGTTCCACGCCGACGCCATACGTGCCGCCAAGATCCTCGCGCAGCGTCCGCTGCAGATTGCCGCCCAGCGTATCGGCCATCGCACTCGCGATCACGCGATGCGCTTCGTCGTTCTGAAACGGGCCGCTGAAGACGATGCTCACCTGGCTGCGTGGCTCGATGCCGCTCCGCACCTGGCGATCGACAACGTCCGACGGCGGATGCATGCCCACATCCTTGACCATCTCCATCCGGCGCAGCGACGGCAGGCTTCCAAGGTAGCGCTCGACCAGCGGCTTCATCGTCGCGAGATCGAAGCTTCCGACGAAGACGAAGATGAAGTCGCTGGCGTCGGCGAAGCGATCCTTGTAGAACGCCAGCGACCTGTCCAGATTCATCTGATCGAGACGCTCGGGCGTCAACGGCTGCGCTCGAGGATGGTTCTGCGTCAGCGCCGCGCTCAGCGCGTCGTCGAAGACGGTCTCAGGCATCGACCGCTGATTGGCGAGGGCGACTTTCAGTTGGTCCTTCAGTACGCCGAACGCCACCGGATCCGCACGCGGCGCGGTGAACTTCAGGTACGCCAACTGAAACATCGTCTCGAGGTCCTTGCGCGCCGAACCGCCGGCGAGCCCTTCCTCGGTGGCGCCGATGTCGGCGCGCACGACTGCCGTCGTTCCGGCAAGGACCTTCGCGAGATCGCGGCTGTTGAACGCGCCGAGACCGCCCTGCTCGATGACGTCCGCGGCGGTGGCCGCGGGAATGTAATCCGCGTCAGTCACCAGCGATGTGCCGCCGGGGCTCACCGCGCGAAACATGATTTCGTCCTGCTTGAACGTGGTCGGCTTCAGCACGACCCTCACGCCGTTCGACAATGTCCATTCGGTGATGCCGAACGCGTCCTTCTTCGTCTCTTTCGCGACGGTGCCCGGCGTCGGCAGCTTCGCCAGCAGGGGCATGTTGCTGACGGTGTCGACGTACGCGGTCACCGACGCGTCGCTCGCCGTCTTGATAACCGCCGCCATGCGCGCCTCGGTCGGCAGCAGCGCGCGATCCTTTTCGGGAGCCGCCACCACGACGAGGCGGTCGCGGTCCGGCACCCAGTCCTTTGCCAGCGCGTTGACCTCCGCGAGGGTGATCTCGGGCGTAAAACGCTGACTTAAACCGTACTCGTACGCGATGCCCGGGATCGGCTCGTTGTGAATGAAGTTCCGTACGTACTCGTCGGCCAGCGGACCGGACTCGCTCTTGTCGCGTTCGGCCATCGCGCGTTCGAGATACAGCTGTGTGTTCAGCTTCTCGCGATTGAGCTCGGTTTGCGTAAAGCCGAAGCGTGCGACGCGATTGACCTCGGTGAAGAGTGCGGTCAGGCCGCGCTCAACGCCATCGGGGGGGACGAGCGCCACCAGCGACGTCACCTCGGCCGTGCGAACCAGCAGGCCGCGATCCGTTTGCGCGCGCAGGAACGGTGCGTTGGGCGAGTTCGCGATTTCGTCGAGGCGTGCCGACAGCATCGCGCCGAACAGCCGCTCGACGATCGATCGACGGTAATCCGCGATGGTGACAAAGGGACGCGCCGGAATCCGCACGGAGACGTCGATGCGCGTGCTCGTCGCCTCGGGATCGGTAATCGTCGTGTACACCGTGCCGGTGCCGCGCTGCTCGGGTATGGTGAACACCGGACGCGGCTTCGGATCGAGCGCCGCCGGGATCGAGGCGAAGTGCGACCTGATGAGCGTCTCGACCGCTGCCTTGTTGACGTCGCCGACCACGATCACCGCCATCAGATCCGGGCGATACCAATCCCTGTAGAACTGCCTGAGGCGATCGGGGTTGACGTTCCTGATGATCTCCGGCGTGCCGATCGGCAGCCGATCCGCGTAGCGTGATCCCTTCAGCAGCAGCGGAAACTGCTTGTTCGAGATCCGCTCCTCTGCGCCCAGCCCGAGCCGCCATTCCTCGAGGATGACGCCGCGCTCCTTGTCGATCTCGGTGGCATCGAACGTGACGTTTCGCGCCCAATCCTCCAGCGCAAGCAGCGCGCGATCGATCACGAGCGGGCTGTCGGTCGGAATCTGCAGCTCGTAGATGGTTTCGTCGAAGCTGGTATTCGCGTTCACATGCGCGCCGAAGCGCATGCCGAGCGACTGCATGAAGTTGACGACGTCGAGCCCCGGGAAGTGCAGCGTGCCGTTGAACGCCATGTGCTCGACGAAGTGCGCGAGCCCGCGCTGGTCCTCATCCTCGAGCACCGATCCGGCGTTGACGACAAGCCGCAGCTCCGCGCGTGCCTGCGGAATCTGATTGGCACGAATGTAATAGCGCATCCCGTTCGGCAGGCGGCCGACCGTGATTTGCGGATCGACCGGGACGACGTCGCCGAGTTTCGCGGCCGCGACGTTTGCTGGAATCGCCGATTGCTGCGCCGCGGCGACGGCCACCATCGCCGCGATCGCGGCAATCAGCAGGGGCAGACGGATGCGATCTGAAAGCTTCATGCAGGCGTTCTTTGGACGGTTAAGGCTGTTTGCCGGTCTTCAGATACTGCTGGGATGCAGCTTCGTCTCTGAGTGGGGTCACCTTGTCAGGATCGATGCGCACCATCAAATAGTCAATGTGGTCGTCAATCTTCGTGAACAAGTGGCCCGTGCCGGCCGGAATGACGACGACATCCCCCACCTTCAGGTTATAGCTCTTCCCGTTGCGGATCTCCGAACCGTTGTTGCCGGGGCCGTTGAACAGGCGCACGGTTTCCTGCGTCGCCGGCCGCCGCACCATGTTCGTGATATCGGGGCCGAGCATGAGCGTCGCCGACCCGTCGATGATGTGGTAGACCTCGCTCACGAGGTCGTGTTCCGCGACTGAATCCTTCGCCGGCTGCGCCAGCTTGCCGCGATGCACCATGCCGATGCCAATGTGCGCCTTGCCAATCTCGATATCGCGCACCTGCTGATCGACCAGGTTCTCCTTGACTGCCTTCTGCCGGTACGCCTCCAGCTCCGAGAGCGGGATGTAGGTGCCGGGACACATGTTGCACGTCGGCTTGGGATTCGGATTGTTGCCCTGCGCCATGAGCGCCACGACGACCACGGTTGCGCCGAACGCGCCAATCAGGATGCCTCTCATATCCGACCTCCAATGAACGGTAGGGACGGACCTTAGGTCCGCCTCTACGGCGTTCTGCTAACCACCACCTTCTTCAGCTCCACGCGCGTCACCGGTGTCTCGCCGTTGACGGGCACCTGCTCGATCTTTTCCACCACATCCATGCCCTCGACGACTTTCCCGAACGCGGTGTACTTCCCGTCGAGCACCGGCGTGCGCGCCAGCACGATGAAGAACGACGTGTCGCCGCTGGCGGGATCGTCGCCATGTGCGAGCGACACGGTCCCTTTGTCGTGCAGCGTATCGTTGAACTCCGGCGCCATCTTGCGGACGTAGCGATCCTGTGTGATGTCGAGCGGCTCGCTCCGCGTCGGCAGGAACCCGCCCTGGATGACGAATCCCTTCACCACCCGGTGAAACGCGGTGCCGTCGTAGAAGCCCACCGACGCCAGACGCAGGAAATTGCGTACGTGGTTCGGCGCCTTGTCTGGAAGGAACTGGAACGTGATGTTCCCGAGCGACGTCTCGAGCACCGCGCGATAGCGCGACAGCTCCTCCGCAGCCTCCGTGGTGAAGGGTTCTAGAGCAGCCGGCGGCTTCTCGCGTATGGTCACTCTCCGGATCACGACCCGTTCGTTCGGCACCGTGTTCTCCGCCGGTACCTGCGAGATCTTCTGGGCCACGTTCAGTCCTTCGGCCACTCGCGCGAATACGGTGTACTGCCCCGTGATTGCCGGCTGATCGAAGATGCAGATGAAGAACTGCGAGCCGCCGCTGTCGGGCATGTTCGGTGCGAGCACGGCGGCAACAGCGCCGCGCGTCATCTGCTGGTCGTTGCGCTCGAACCGCAGCTCACGCATGCCGCCGGTGCCGTACCGCGCACTCTGCGCGGGGTCCTTCGAGAGCGGGTCGCCGCCCTGAATGATGCCGTTCGGGATGACGCGATGGAAGATCGTGCCGTCATAGGCACCCTCGCGGGCGCGCGTCATGAAATGGGCCACGTGATTGGGAGCGGCGTCGGCGAGCAGATCGAGCACGACCGTACCCATCGTCGTCTCGAGCACGGCTTGCTTGTTCTGAATATCCGCCGCGGTCAGCGTGTTGACGAAATACGTATCCGCGGGCGCCGGCGGGCGTGCCGCCTGCGGCCGCGTGCCCTGCGCGCGGGGCGGCGGCGCCTGCGGGCGCGTCTGCGTCGCAGCCTGCGGGTCGCCAAAGAGCCAGAGCAGCATCAGCAGCGCAGTCATGTCGGGGATTTTACTGGTAAGTATGCGCGTGCCACACATGGACCGCTCCGTTGTCGCGGCCCACGGATTCGCGCTCGAACGCGTGTTGCTGCCACATGGGAAACCAGTTGATGCCACCCAGTAAAAGCATTCGTCTGTTATATTTCCGTCCGGGTGAGTTCCCAGGCCACTGCGCAAAGCCGAGACGCATCGATGTACGAACAGTATTACGGGTTCGTACAGCCACCTTTCACGCTGACCCCCGATCCACGGTTTCTTTACCGCAGCGAATCGCACGAGGGAGCCCTCACGCTCCTGCAGCAGGCGATTCGCCGCAAGGATGGCTTCATCGTTCTCACCGGTGACATCGGCACCGGAAAGACAACCAGCTGCCGCGCGCTGCTGGAACAACTCGACCCCAGCGTCTTCACGTCGATCATCCTCAACCCGTTTCTTTCGGTCGAGGAGTTGCTGCGCGAAGTGCTGCTCGACTTCGGCGTCGTCTCGCGCGAAGGAGTGCGCAGCGGACGCATTGCGACAGCGAGCAAGCACGAGCTGATCAGCACGCTGCACGAGTTCCTGCTGTCGCTGATGCCCATCCACGGCAGCGCGGTGCTCATCATCGACGAGGCGCAGCATCTGTCACCGCAGGTGCTCGAGCAGATTCGCATCATTTCGAACCTCGAAACGAACGAATCAAAGCTCCTCCAGATTGTCCTCGTTGGGCAGTTGAACCTGCTCGATGTGCTCGCCGCCGCCGAGATGCGTCAGCTCGATCAGCGCATCTCGATTCGCGCCCAGCTCAAGCCGCTGAACCGCGACGAGGTCGAGGCCTATATCGCGCATCGGCTGTGGGTGGCGCGTGGATCGACTGCGGTCACGTTCGAGCCTGCGGCGCTCGATCTCGTCCACGCCTACACGGGCGGGGTGCCGCGAATCATCAACCTGCTCTGCGATCGCTCGCTGATGCAATCGGCGCAGATGCGGGTGAACCGGCTGACGTCGGCGATCATCGAAGAGGCGGCCGCCAGCCTCGGCCTCCGGCTTCCGGCAACCGGCCGCCCGAAGCGGAACGCGGCGGCGAGTTCGCCGACGCCGAACCGCACGCGCGTCGTCGGTGTCGCAGCCGCAGTCGTCGTACTTGTCGTGTTGACGGGATTGTGGTTCGCACCGATCGGTCAGTTGCTGGCCGCCAATGTGCCGCCTGCGCCTCCGCCGCCTGCGTACCAACCGCGCTACCGTGTCGGACCGAAGCCGATTCCGCAGGCCGACCTGCTGCTGCCGCCGATTCCAACTCCTCCTACCGCTTCGTCTTCCGCGCCCGTTCCTCCTGCTGCCTCGCCAACTCCGCCAGTTCGTTTTGGACCTTGAGATAACTCTCGAGACGTTCCGGGAGAATCGTCCCGTCGGCCACCGCTGCTTTCACGGCACACCGCGGCTCGTCGCGATGACGGCAATCGGTGAAGTGACAGCTTCGCGCGAGCGCTTCGATTTCCTCGAAGGTTTCACCAACGGAGTCCGCCGCGTCCCACAGCTGGAGTTCCCGCATTCCAGGTGTATCGATGACGAGGCCGCCGTCGGGTAGCACCACCAGCTCGCGATGGGTGGTGGTATGCCGGCCGCGTGAATCGGCGGGGCGTACTTCCTGCGTGCGACGGATATCCGCACCGACGAGGCGATTGATGATCGTGCTCTTGCCTACCCCTGACGAACCGAGCAGCGCGGCGGTGCGCCCGGGACCGAGATGCCGGCCCAGATGTTCGAGACCTTCGCCCGCTCTCGGATTCACGACGTGCACGACAACCTCTCCCGCCAGCGTCGTCACGTCGTTGAGATGCGCGGACAGGTCTGAACAGAGATCGGGTTTGGTGAGGATGATCGCCGGCGACGCACCGCTTTCGCGCGCCATCAGCAGATAGCGCTCGAGGCGGCGCAGGTTGTAGTCGCGATCGAGGCCCATCACGACGAACACGACATCCACGTTGGCGGCTACCACCTGCTCGCCGGTCACATCGCCAGCCGCTCGGCGCGTGAACGCGCTTTGCCGCGGCAGAACAGTCTGGATGACGCCGCGATCTTCGTCGGGCCGCTTGCGGACGGCCACCCAGTCGCCGACAGCCGGAAGCTCCGTTCGGCCGCGGGCGCGATGCTTGAGGCGTCCAGCCGTGACGGCGTCGATCTCACCCTCCTCAACGTAAATGCGGAAGTTCTGGTTGAATTCAATCGCCACGCGTCCGGGGAACACATGCGCCTTCCCGTGCCACGGCTGATACGCGGCCGCAAATCGATCGTTCCACCCAAGCTCGGCGAGCCTCACGGTCCGTTCTCTAAGAGAAGCAGGGCAACGGTTGAAGCTGATAGGTGCTGGTCGGCGTCAGGTCGCGACGCGCCAGCACGCGGAAACGAAACCCGCGCCCGAAATCGATGGTGCCTGCCTCGCGATAGTCCATGGCCAGCATCTGCGTGAGTCTCGGGAAATCCCGAACGTAGTCCGTCGTGTACTCCGGATCGGGAACCGTCATCACAATCGGCACCCGGTAGCGCACGGTGCGCTCGATCATGAGGCGTTCGTGGGCTTCGGTATTGAACAGCCCAGGCAGAATCCACACATGGCCGGCTGCGAATTGCCGATGCGACATGAAGAACAGCTCCGGGATATAGCCGAGGGCCAGGACGCGATCGTCCGGCGCCGTGCACCAGCGAATGTACCGGGCGACAGCCTCCATGCCCGGAGCATCAGCGGGCCAGGCATCCACCGGCGGAGTTGCCGTCAACAACGTGTGGACGTTCGCGGCATGTTCGCGCGCGTTGCCGGCCGTCACGCCCGAGGTCGCCACCTGGCCCGAGACATTCTCGATGGCCTCCACGCTGAGCGATGTCGCCACGAAGACGGTGAGCAGAACGGCGACTGCAGCGGCGCGCGCCGCCCGTGTTCGTCGCGCCATTGCGGCAGCTGCGGCCCACGCGGCCAGGATGCCGACGGGCTCGGTGACATCGGCGAGCCGGGACGTGAGATTGCCGCGGAGAAACGCCCGATCGATCATCAACGTGAGCGCCGCGATGACGATCACCTTCGCAGTCGCAGGTTCGCGCAGCGACGCCGCGCCGGCATGCCGCGAGACGAGGACGACGACCGCGATCACCGGAATCGCATACATCAGGTAGTACAGAAACGCGACAGCATTTCCACGATGCAGCACCCCTGGAAGAACGCGGAGACTGCGAGCGTACGCGACGGTCCGCTCCCACCTCGTCGGAACGTGTGTATAGAACGGATCGTTGAGGACGAATGTCTGCCGATCGATGCCCGACGTGTCCGCGACGATCGGGTCGCGCACGATCGCCGCCAGGTGAGACGTTGACGTGTCGGTGAGCGCGTAATTCACGATGTCGCGGCTGATCGGCAGCGGCTCGATGAGGCGCAGCGCTCGCTCCCGGTCGGCGCGCTCGCCGGCGCTGGTCCCCTGCCGCCATCGGATGTTGACGTGCGGCCGCTGGGGCGCCGTGGGCAGCTCGATGACGAGCGGCTGGCTCCAGTCGAACGACATGCGCAGTTGCTCGCCGCTCGTGCGCTCGGCCGTCCGCGTCGCGTAACGGACGAACGAGTCGACGTAGGCAGGCAACCCGAAGTAGAGCTGGACGAATACGAGATACGGCGCGACCAGCGCGAGCGCCATGACCCCGAGAAGTGCCACTTCCTTTGCGATACGCGGCACATCCTGTTGCCACACGAGCGCGACGGCGAGAATGGCAGACAGACCGACATACGCACCGTGATCGTGGCGAAGAAGGAATGCGACCACTCCCGCGGCCGCCATGACAAACAACCGCCGCCGATCGGGCCGGTCGATGTACCACCACATGGCGGGAATCGCCAACGCGTAGGCGAGCAGCTTGGAGTGATTGTAAAAGCGCGGCGCCATCGCCACCTGCACGAGTGCGATCAGCAACGGGATGACGAGGGAACCCGACGCGCGCCACCCCATCAGGAAGACGACCGCTGTGCAGAAACCGATGATGCCCGCCGTGACCAACGCCTCGGCGAAGAGCGTTGGGCCGAAGGTCAGCTGGCCGAGCGCGGAAATCAGGATCGTCAGCGGCTTGCCGAGGGTGACGAAGTCGCGCACGGGCCAGTCACCCATGGCCATCTGCTGCGCCTGCGAGAGGGTGACGAACTGATCGTTTTCGAATCCGCCGAGCGACCCGCCCATGGCGAGGATGCGGTACGCCACCGTCAGCGCGATGAGCGCGACGCCGATGCACGCAACGAGAATCTTCGTCTTCATGTCGCGCTGGCGCGGCGCAGAAGCGCGGCCGCAGCCTGGCGGAAGGCGTCGGTCCATTCGTGGCCGCCTTCAAAGACGCACATCTCCACGCGGGCGCCGATGCTCGCAAGCGCCGCGCAGTCGGCAGCCTGCTTCGCCTCCGTGTACCACTCGTCCTTCGTTCCGCGGCCGAGCAGTATTGGGGGCAGCGCCACCGCGCGCTGCGTGATGATGTCTGGGGGAACGTCCGCCGCGAGCACGATCAAACCGTTCGCCCGATAATTCGCCGCGGCACGATACGCCATCGCGCCACCCTGCGAGAACCCGGAGAAGACAAGCGTCTCGCCAACCGGATGATCGGCTCTGATGCGATTCAGCACACGGCCGACGTAGTCGATGTTATCGACGATCGCGAGCTCGCGATCGTCGCGCGTCATCCAGCTTGCAACGACGCGATCCTTCCGCGTGTAGAAAGGATGCAGCGCCTGAATCGAGACGAGCAGCCACCCTTCGGCCCCAGGAATGGTCCGCATCGCATCCAGGTGATCGCCTGACGTTTCCGCGTAGCCGTGAAAGCCGACGAGGAGCGGCCAGGGGCCGCGGGCCCGCGGCGAGCGCACGAGATATCGACCGTGCGTGCGCGCTTCGATCGTTGCGATCGATGAGCTCTCGTCGGTCATTCGTCAGGCAGACTGCGGCGAAGATGCACCGCGTTCGCCTTCGACCTGACGCGCAGGTTGATCATCTCGACGAAGACGGAGAAGCCCATCGCGAAGTAAATGTAGCCCTTTGGCACATGCTGGCCCAGACCTTCCGCGATCAGCGACAAGCCAATCAGCAGCAGAAACGCGAGCGCCAGCATTTTCACCGTCGGATGGCGCTCCACGAACTCCGCGATCGCCGTCGAGGCGAACAGCATCGTGAAGACCGCGATGACGATGGCGGCAATCATGATCGACACGAACTCCGCCATTCCGACGGCCGTAATCACCGAATCGAGCGAGAAGACGATGTCGACCAGGAGTATCTGGATGATGACGCCGGGAAAGGAGACGGAGCGCCGCCCGGTCGCATGTTCCGGCGCCTCACCCTCGAGATTCTCGTGAATCTCGCGGGTGCTCTTGAAGATGAGGAAGAGTCCCCCGCCGGCGAGGATCAGGGAGCGGCCGGACAGCTCGACACCGAAGAGGACCAGCAGCGGCCGCGTCAGGCTCATCACCCAGACGATCGACAGGAGCAGGGCGATGCGGATGAACATCGCCAGAAACAGTCCCGTGCGCCGCGCGCGCTCCCGGCGGCCGTGCGGAAGCTTCCCGGCCACGATCGCGATGAAGATGATGTTGTCGATGCCGAGGACGATCTCCAGGACGGTGAGCGTCAGGAGAGCGGCCCACCCTTCGGCGGTCGTCATCCATTCCATGTGTGTGTCAGTTGGCAGTTGGCAGTTGGTAGTTCGTAGCGACGCCTGCCAACGACTAACTACCAACTACTGACTTCGACTCCGGAAGATCGGCGAGCGGCCCCCAGGTATCAGGGTCCTGCCAGACGAGAGTAGAGAGGTATAAGGACACGTCTTCGGCTGGATATGACGCCGCGACGGCTTTGGCGGCCTTCTGCAGCGCGTCGGGCGTAGGCGGCTTCACCTCGTCCTCGGCGATGATGCCTGCCTCGTGCGCGATGCCGAGCGCGTCGAGGAAGGCGCCCATCATCGGCCGCTGATGCGCGAGGTGGTACGCGACGAGCATCCGCGCCGCCATCATCTCGGACACCGCCGGCATCGACAGCGTGTATTGGGTCTTCTTCTCCACCGGCATCGCGATAACGCTCTTGAGCCGGAACTTGATGCGCTGCGAGATCAGCCCGATTGCTTCCGCCTGTTCATTGGCCGCGTTCTCATCGCGCCAGAACGACTCGGCGGCGAGGCGCTTCTTCTCGGGGTCGAGATGCTTCCACAGCTGGGACGGTCGAGGAATGTCGGGCAGATCGGGTGCGTCGGGCATGATGCAGTCGATACGTTAACATAGCGCCTCTATGCCACGGTTGAGCGTCGAAGGCTTCACACCTGTTGATGTGGAATCAGGCAAGCGTCTCGTGCTTGCCATCGAGCAGGATGCGCACGTCGATATCCTGCACGCGTGCGGCGGCAACGCGCGGTGCACGACATGCCGCGTCGAGTTCATCACCGGCGAGCCGCAGCGCATGACAAAGGCGGAGAAAATGCGCCTCGAGGAGCGCGGCCTGACGGGCGTCCGCCTCTCGTGTCAGATCGTGTGCGATCACGACATGACAGTGCGTGCGATCAGTCGCCTGGAAGGAAGCGGCCGGCCGGATCCCGGCAAGACACCCGAGCCGACGATTCAGCCGCCGCCTGAGTGGATCTAGCTGGTTCGTGGATGGTGGTCGTGCACAGTGGTTGCTGGTGATCGCCTTGATGGTTCGGGGGGCGACGTTCGGAGGATGACGTCGCCACAGAGAATCAGAGACTCAGACAACTACCAACGACCAACCTACTCGATCGAAATCTTCCGAAGCAGATTGAAGTCCGACAGCATCTTGCCGGCGCCGAGGACGACCGAGGAGAGCGGATCCTCGGCCACCTGCACGGGCAGCCCGGTTTCGACCCGAAGCCGCTCGTCCATTTTCTGAAGGAGTGCGCCGCCGCCCGTCAGGACGATGCCGCGGTCACAGATGTCGGCCGCCAGCTCGGGCGGAGTGCGCTCGAGGCCGTCACGAACGGCCTGGATGATGAGGCGGATGGGTTCGGCCAGCGCTTCGCGAATCTCCCCGTCGCTGATCATGATCGTCGTCGGCTTGCCTTCGAGCTGGTGGCGACCCTTGACCTCGATCGTCTTCTGCTTGTCCAGCGGCGCCGCGGATCCGACCTCCATTTTGATCCGCTCGGCCGTACGCTCGCCGATCAGCAGGTTGTGCTCCCTGCGCACCCACTGCGTGATGGCTTCATCCATCGCGTTGCCCGCCACGCGGACCGATTTGCTATAGACCGTGCCGGCCAGTGACAGAACCGCGATGTCGGTGGTGCCGCCGCCGATGTCGACGACCATGTTGCCCGACGCTTCCGTGATCGGCATGCCCGCGCCAATCGCGGCGGCCATGCCCTCTTCAATCAGATGAACCTCACTCGCCTTCGCGCGATACGCGCTGTCCTTCACCGCGCGGCGCTCGACCTGCGTGATCTCGGAAGGGACGCCGATGATGACGCGCGGCCGGACCAGGCGCTTCCCTTTGTGGGCCTTTCGAATGAAGTAGCCGAGCATGCGCTCGGCCGCTTCGAAGTCGGCGATGACGCCGTCGCGCATCGGCTTGATCGCGGTGATGTTGCCGGGCGTACGGCCCAGCATTTCTTTCGCGTCGTTGCCTACCGCCTCGATCTGCGCGTTGACGGTGTTGAACGCGACGATCGACGGCTCGCTGAGCACGATGCCGCGGCCGCGCGCGAACACGCAGGTGTTTGCGGTTCCAAGGTCGATCGCCAGGTCATTTGAGAAAACTGCCAACGCTCCGAGCAGCACGAGGCCTCCGAATCTGAGGAAGTAGTTGAACCGTTTATCGGGCTGATGACTCCCCGCCTGCACGGCTCGGCGGTATGCCCGAAGCTCAATAATGAGAGAGCGATGGAGTGATTACGAAGTTGAGCTTTTCCTCAGACGCGGAGTGACGCCGTTTGCGCGGATCTGCAGCAGGTGGCACCTCGCTTGCCTCGATCAGCTCCGGGAGGCAACTGATGAAAAAGGACAAGCTGCCGCTGGATGACCCGCTCGGCATCGCCGATGCGCCGGTCCCGAAGGCACCCGACGACATTCACGCCACTAACGATCCTGATGAGGTGGCCTCACGCCGCGCTCGAGCGCTTGGTGAAAAGGACGGGGAAATTCGTACCATACCGGGCGACGTCAACGATGACGGCTTTGGTGCCACCTCGATTGACATGGGTTACGGCGGCGAAGGCAACGCGGTAAAGAAGAATCGCTAACAACCAATTACCAATTCCCAACTCCCAAGGTGGACTGCTTGGGAGTTGGAAGTTGGACGTTGGTCGTTATTCCGGTTTCGGTCTTTGATTCGCCGCCAGAATCTTTTTCCGTAAACGAATACTCTTCGGCGTTACTTCTACGAGTTCATCGTCGTTGATGAACTCGATTGACTGTTCGAGGCTGAGGACGCGCGGCGGGATGATGCGAATCGCCTCGTCGGCCGTGGACGCGCGCATGTTCGTCTGCTTTTTCTCTTTGGTCACGTTCACGTCCATGTCGCGGGGCCGCGAGTTCTCGCCGATGATCATCCCTTCGTATACGGGCGTCCCAGGTTCGATGAAGATCTCGCCGCGCTCCTGCAGGTTGTAGATCGCATAGGCGGTCGCGCCTCCTGTACGATCGGCAACCAGCGCACCGGTCGTGCGTGAGGGAATCGCGCCGTGCCACGGCTCCCATCCGGCGAAGATGTGATTCATGATTCCCGTTCCTTTGGTGTCGGTGAGGAACTGGGATCTGAATCCAATCAGCCCGCGAGCCGGTATGCGAAACTCGAGGCGGACGCGTCCGCTTCCGTGATTGACCATCTTGGTCGGCACGCCACGTCGAGTGCCGGCCTGCGCGATCACGACACCCTGGAACTCCTCGGGCACGTCAATGACAAGGTCCTCGACGGGCTCCATCCGGGTGCCATTGATGTCCTTCGTGACGATCTCCGGCCGCGACACCTGCAGCTCGTATCCTTCGCGCCGCATCATCTCGATCAGAATCGACAGCTGGAGCTCTCCTCGGCCAATCACTTTCATCTGTTCCGGTGAATCGGTATCCTCCACACGCAGCGACACGTTGCCGAGCAGCTCGCGCGCCAGGCGCTCGCGGAGGTTCCGTGAGGTCACAAACTGGCCGTCGCGTCCGGCCATCGGCGAGGTGTTGACGCCGAAGATCATCGAGACGGTCGGCTCGTCAATCGCAATCGGAGGAATCGCGATCGGATTGTCGACCGACGCGATAGTCTCGCCGATCGTGATGTCGTCGATGCCGGCAAGGCAGACGATGTCGCCCGCGGTCGCGCGGTTGACTTCGATACGCTTGAGGCCGTCGAAGGCGAAGAGCTTCGTGATTTTCGTCTGGTCGGCTGCGCCTCCGAGCTTCAGCACGACCACCGGATCGTTCAGGTTCACCGTGCCGTTGAACACGCGACCGATGGCGATGCGCCCGAGGTAATCGCTCGAGTCCAGGTTGGCCACAAGGATCTGCAGTGGCGCTTCCGGATTTCCGCGCGGTGGCGGAACGTGCTCGACGATCGCTTCGAAAAGGGGCTGCAGGTTTTCTCCGCGGACGCCGGCGTCGGCGGATGCGGCCCCATCGCGTGCATTCGTATAGAGCACCGGGAACTCAATCTGGTCCTCGGTCGCATCGAGGTCGATGAAAAGGTCGTAGACCTCGTTGAGGACTTCCTTCGGCCGCGCGTCCGCGCGATCGATCTTGTTGAGGACGACGATGGGTGGCAGGCCTCGCTCGAGCGCCTTGCGAAGTACGAATCTCGTCTGTGGGAGCGGTCCTTCGGACGCGTCTACCAGGAGCATGACGCCGTCGACCATCGACAGCGTTCGCTCGACCTCGCCGCCGAAGTCGGCATGTCCAGGCGTATCGACGATATTGATGAGCAGATCCTTGTAATGGACGGCCGTGTTCTTCGCCAGAATCGTAATCCCGCGTTCACGCTCGAGGTCGGTGTTGTCCATCACCCGGTCGGCCACTGCATGATGAATCGCGCGGAACGCCCCGCTTTGTCTCAGCAAGGCGTCAACAAGAGTTGTCTTTCCGTGATCGACATGCGCGATAATCGCGACGTTGCGACGCAGCGGGTTCGCGATCTGCCGCGTCTTCAGGTGGAGGGACATCTCTGCAGTATACGGTGACGACCTCATCGATACGTCACTTCTTCGTTGATTACTGCACGTTTGGTTTTTACCATCAAGGCTAAGGTGTCCGTCCCGAACCCCTCGCTCATGCATTCGGTACTCGTCGTCGACGATGACGTATCGCTGAGGCCCATGCTCGCGGCCTGGGTGAACCGTTTCGGGTTCTGCGCGTACGAAGCCCCGTCAGCGGAAAGCGCGCTCGAGCATCTCGAGCAAACGCCGATCGACATCGCATTGTGCGACGTCAACATGCCGGGCCAGAACGGCGTCTGGCTCGCCGAACGGATCCGCGAGCGATATCCGACCACCGCGGTCATCATGGCGACGTCGGTTGACGATGCTGACGTGGCCGTCGCCACCCTCAGCAACGACGTCGTCGATTACCTGCTGAAGCCGTTTGACAGCGCGCGTCTGCACGAAGCGCTCGCGCTCGGCCTGGACTGGCACAGAGCGAGCGTCGGTGACGAGGATCTGCACAATGCGCTGCAGTCGCGGATGCGATCGCGGCGCGCCACGGTTGCGGCGACGCTCGCGCGCGCCCAGACAACGGCGCAGCAGGCTGCCGACAGCCTCATCGCGATGCTGCAACTGCATGAGAAGGACGGCCGCGGCCACTCGACGCGGGTGACCCGCCTCGCCATCGCGGTCGCCGATGAACTCGGCTGCGCGGACGATGACGTCGAGGGTCTCGAATACGGCGCCATGCTGCATGACGTTGGCAAGATCGACATGCCGACCGAGATACTCTGCAAGCCGGCGCCGCTGAACGACGCCGAATGGGAGGTCATGCGGACGCACCCACAGGTCGGGTACGACCTGGTGAGAAAGGTGCCGCAGCTCGATCGAGCGGCGGAGATCGTCCTGGCGCACCACGAGGCGTTCGACGGAACCGGCTACCCGCACCGGCTGAAGGGCAACGAGATTCCGCTCGGCGCGCGCATCCTGACGATCGCCGACTCCTACGATTCGATGACGCACCCGCACACGCAGCGGCCGGCGATGCCGCCGGCGATGGCCGTGCAGGAAATCGAGCGGTGCAGAGGATCGCAGTTCGATCCCGACGTGGCGGCGGCGCTCGGACGCGTGCTCGTCCACGCTACCGAAGAAGAGCGCGTGTAGGCTACACGCGCGTCCGTGTCCGCAAGCCCTGTCGCAGCGACATGACGAACGACACGATCGTCAGCACGATGGCGGCGATCCAGATCGAATTGGCGGTCGCGACGCTCATCGGCCCAATCCCCAGCACTCCAGACATCATTGCCAGCGGGGTTACCGCGAGTACTAGTGCGACGAGCGCGAACAGCCAGGCCCAAGCGCGGCTTCTCATAAGTCCCCCGACGTCCGCCTGAAGGCGGACCGTCTACGTGGTACTTCACAAGGCGATCCAGGCGGGTCGACTCACGTAGCGTCCAGCTTCAGCTGGACGTACGTTATGCTGCGCGGATGCGATTGACCATCGTTGCGACGCTTATCCTCGTCGGCGCCGTTCTGCCGGCGCAAGCGCCCCAGCCGTGGACCCTCAAGATAGAACCGCTTCAGCTCGGCGCGCAGCGCGGCAGCAGCGGTGCTCAGCTGACCGTTTCCAAGCGCGGCGTGCTCGTCAGCTGGCTCGATTCGGATAACGATGAGCCGACGTTGAAGTTCGCCGAACGCACCGCGACGGGATGGACGCAGCCGGCAAAGGTCGCGTCTGGCGAAGACTGGTTCATTACCGAGGCCGACACGCCATCCGTACTTCGCCTGTCGAACGGAACGCTGGTCGCCGACTGGATGCAGAGCAGCAGCGACGAGTTCGAGGCATCGAACCTCCGGCTGGTCTACTCCAAAGACGACGGGAAGACCTGGTCGAAGTCGTTTCTGCCGCATCATGACGGCACGATCACGCAGCATGCGTTCGCGACGCTGTTCGAGCTCGCGAACGGCAACCTCGGCCTCGTGTGGCTGGACGGTCGCCTGACGGTGAAGGACCGGGAGCACGGGCCGATGACGATCCGATACGGCGCGTACAACGCGCAATGGGCGCAGGTGTCGGACCGCTCGATCGACGCGAAAGTATGCGACTGCTGTACGACGAGCGTTGCGATGACGGCCGACGGCCCGGTTGCCGTGTATCGCAACCGCACTGACGACGAGATTCGCGATATCTACGTCACTCGCTACGAGATGGGACGGTGGACGGCCGGCAAATCGATCCACGACGACGGGTGGCAAATCCATGCGTGCCCGATCAACGGACCCGGGATCAGCGCACACGGTCGAGACGTGGCGGTTGGTTGGTTCACGGGGAAGAACGACCAGGGCCAGGCGTGGATGGCGTTCTCGAAAGATGCGGGGCGCACCTTTGGACAGCCGATCCGGTTGGATGACGGCTCGTCGCTCGGCAAGGTCGATGTCGAGATGCTCGATGACGGCAGCGCCGTCGCGATGTGGATCGAGTTTGCGAATCAGCGATCCCAGCTGCGCGCGCGCCGCGTCGAATCGTCGGGAGCGAAATCCGCGCCGATCACCATCGCCGGTGCTGCCGGAGCGGGACGCGTCGGCGGCGTGCCGCGCATCGCGCGCTCGGGCGCTGAATTGATCTTTGCGTGGACTGATACGCCGGAAAACGGCGGAATCGGCGGCGTGAAGACGGCCGCCGCCGCGCTACCGCATTGACGCGTCGCTGACGCTCCACTTCCATCCGTCTTTCGGACGGACGATCGTCTGCGCGCGCAGCCAGTGATCCGAGGGGTTCTTGCCGGGATTGCCGGTGATGACGACGCGATCGCCGGGCTTCAACGTCATGCTCGTCACGCCCTGATGATCGAGCTGCCCGCGCGCTTCCCACTCCACCGTCCAGCGCTGCATCTGCTGGCTTGAATCCGGCGCCATGATCTGCAGCAGCGCATGCGGGTTGCGATAGACGAACTGCAGCACTTCACCCGCGAGCGATGTCTGCGTCTTGTCGTAGGTGGCCGCGAACGAGTGATGCGCGTAGGCCGGCCCGCCGCACAGCAGTGCGCTGACCACCAGAACAGCCGCAACACGTCTCATCACAGCCCCTTAATAGTAATCAGACAGCCGCCGCAGACGGGCCTGAAGAGTACCTGAATTAATTGTCAGGCGCGCGAACGCCGCAGCACGCGCCAACCGACAATTACGGAGGTCAGACTCAGGAGCAGTCCACCGACGCAAAGCGTCACGATGACGGCGTCCCACAACCAGCCCGCCTCGTACAGACCTGGAAAATCGAGGCTGTGCAGCCCGTGATACAGCCACCGCACGGGCCGGCCGCTCGCCGTCTCGCGCTGGACGATGGCGCCGTCACGCGACGAGAAGTAGAGCCACGTCTGGTCGGCGTCTTCGAATTTGACGCGGAGCACCGGCAGCGGGCGTTCGCCCGCGCGGTCTGCGTAATAGCTGTCGTAGGCGGTGAGCCAGACCGCTTCCCGGGTGCGCACGCCAGACATGGCCGCGCTCGCCGCGGTGAGCAGCTCCGGCTGCGTGAAGCCGTCCTTCAGCGCCGGTCCGCGATCGGCGGTCAGCAGCAGCGTGCGTCCGTCCTGATCCTGCACGCGGTAGAACGGCGCATCCATGAACTGAATGAGCTCGATCTCCTTCGCCGAGCCGAAGGCTCCTCGCCGCTCCGCATCCTGGTCGCGGCGATCCAGTTCATGGGGACGGCGCGCCAATTCGGATCGCGCTTCCAGATTCGGTTCGTGCCGTACGGCCTCGAGGACCTGCTGCGGGGGAACCGCAAAACGGGCGGCATCCACGCCGTCGCCGCGAACGGCGACCACCTGCTCGCGGCGCGGCGCGGGATTCTCGCTCACGCCCCACGGCTCCATCGAGAGCATGCCGCTGAACAGCCACGTCAGCGTGATGAGTCCGAACACCAATCCCGCATAGTGATGCCACCGGAGCCAGCCGACATACGGCGTGCCGGCAACCCCTTGCCTGAGGCGCGACAACGAGTAGCGGTAGACGCCGATCACCAGCCCAATGACACACAGCACGCAGCCGACCAGCGATCCGTAGACGACCAGCTGATACCAGAGCTCACCTTTCACCCGGAGCGGCCGGAAGTAAAACCAGTGCATGACCGGACCTGCGTAGCCCCAGAAGCGACTCGATCGATCCGTCTTCAGCACGATCTCCCCGGTGCCCGAGGCGACATAGAGGTTGGTCGCTGCGGCATCGCCGAGCGACACCAGGTGCAGCGGACCACCCGCGCGCATGCCAATGGTCCACTGATCCGGCTCACGCAGCGTTTCAACGAATCGGGCCGTGCTGCGTTCCGATGGAAACGCGTCCCGCACGACGTCGAGCGCCTGGTCGGGAGACAGCTGCTCCAGCACGCTGCCGTCGTCCGCGAACACCGTGACCCATTCGCCCTGCACGAAGAATCGATACACGGGCCGAGATCGCAGCGTCGAGATGCGGATGCGTGCGGGGGTGTCGGCAACCGTCGCCTGCTGGAGCGCCTGGGCCGGCGTGAGGCGAAGGGAACCGGGATCGAGCGACGCGAGACGCGAAAGGCGTTCGGCGGCGCTGTACTCCGGCATCCGCGCGTAGACCATCACAATCCCCGACGCGAACCAGATGACGAAGATCAGGCAGAAGACGAGGCCCAGGTACCGGTGGACCACGGTCAGCAAGCCGATGGCGCGTTTCACGCGCGGAAGGATAGCCTATCTAAGGGTTCCGGCGGTTATGAACCTGGGCTCGATATCGACCGGCACGTTGGTCAGGCGATCGAGGACACGCTTTACCTCAGGACGGACGACCGCCATCGTCGCGATCATCTGCTTTGAGGCCGCGTAATCGCCCACCGCCTCCATCGTCATCAAATCGTGGGTCAGATCGATGACGTTCTGCTTGATACGCGCCGCGTTGACCGCGAACGTGCCATCGGGCGAAACCGTCACGCCGCCCTTGTCGAGGAAGTAATTGAGCTGGATAGCCACCCCCCGCCCGTGCGCCTCGTTCAACCCGAATCGGATCGAGCGGAACATCGACGCCAGATACGTCGTGTACATTGTCTGCTCGTACTTCTTCTCGAGCTTGCCGCGATCGACGAGGAACTGAAGCGCGAACAGCCCTGAGATGTCGGCCTTCGCTTCCTCAATCGTGCTGTAGGTTTCCTTCAGCTCCTGTCTCACGGTGGAAGGCCGCTCACCGGCGGCGATGTTGTGCGGGCCGAGGCCGTGCATCAGCTCGTGCATCAGGATGTGCGTGAAGAAGGCGTCGAACTCGACGCTGCCCTGGTCCTTGGGCGCCAGCGCGACCTTCGAGATCGGCACGAGCACCTTGGCGAACTTTGCGTCCTGCGTGTTTTTCAGCATCACGCGTTTGGCGCCCTTCTCGGCGGTGATGCGCTCGTCATTCGGCAGATTGAAGGCCGCCGTCTGAACGCCGCGATTGCCATCGCCCGCCGAGAACACCACGTCGACGACGCGAATCGGCGCAAGCGCGCCAAGCTTCGGATTGCGGTACTTGGGATCGATTGGGAGGTTGTTCTCGATGTCCTGCAGCTCCGCGCTGAAGCGGGCCAGCTTGGTGGTCTCTTCCTGGTCCCGCAGCGTGATGAAAGCCTCGAACGCGGCCTTGTAGTTGAACCACTCGTCTTCGTAAACCTCGTAGGGGCCGATAGTCGGCTCTATGCTGGCATCGAGCTCCATCCAGGCAACGTCGCTGTCGTAGTAGTCGTTGGTGATGAAGGCCTGCGCGCGCTTCTCGAGGAACGTCTTCAGCGTGGGTTGCGTTGTGAGGGCAGCGGCTTCTCTCAGCAGCGCTGCTGCATGCGCCAGCTCGCCTTGGTATTCATAGCTATACGGGACGGCTATGAATTTGCCTTCGGTGTTGCGGCGAATCGTCGTGTAGAAGCCTGTCGCGAATGTGCGCTGCGAGCCGGACAGCGTCGAGAGCCACTCGTCGACTTGCTCCTTGGTTGAATCAGCGGGATAAAAGTTCGCCTGTTCCGGCTTTTTCGGGGCGCCGGGAACGAACGGCTCGTTGTGATCGAGACGCGACCACGCGCCCTTATTGAGCATGAAGGAGTGAAGCCGCTCACGTCCAAGCGCGGAGTTGTCCTGCAGCAGGTCGAGAAGCATCGTCTCGTTGCCGGCCCACACCTGCCGCAGAAACAGCGTGTCCATGACTTTCGCGGCTTCGACAAGTTTGGCGAGCGCCTGGCGCTCGTTCGCCGGCAGCTTGCTGACATCTGCGCTGAGATCGACGGGCGCGAAGCGCGCCGTCATGGTCTTCAGTTGATCGATACCCGGTGCCGCGTTGTTCTGCGCGGCAACGGCGACGCTGCTCGCAACGATCGAGGCCATGATTAGTCTTCTCATAGATCCAAGCGGAGGGCGGGTCCTTTCGGACCCGCCGTTAATGAATCCCGCCGCTCGCAATCTGCAGGCCGGCGGGATCGGCGCCGAGCCGCCGAAGAGCGGTCTCCCACATCTGATCCGGCGGAGTGTTGAAGATCAACGCGGGGTCGACCTCCATCGTCAGCCACGCTGAGGCGGCGATCTCGCGGTCGAGCTGACCGCGCTCCCACCCTGCGTACCCGACGAGCACGCGCGCGCGGGACGAAGGAGGCGCTTGCAGCAGCTGAAGCGTGAGCTCTTTGGACACGGAAAGGAGAACGCCGGGGCAGATCTCGCGCTGCTCTTCGTCCGGCCCCTGCGCCTCGGACATCAGTACCCACGTGCGCTGCGGATCGACAGGACCGCCGATCCAGAGTTTCAGGTTCGGGTCCACGCGCACCGGCGGCTCGGTCTTCACGAGCGTCCACGCCGGCTCTTCCATCTGACGGTTGACGACGAGGCCGAACGCGCCCTCATCGGTGTAGTCGGTCAACAGGACCACGGTCCTGGCGAAGTTCGGGTCTGCCATTTGCGGCATTGAGAGGAGAAGAATGGGAGCGGCGTCGGCCATACCCAGATCTTAGCCTGCCTCACGGAGGTGATCCGCAGCTTGCCACGCCGGAGCCGCTTCAGCGCGAAGGCGGGCGGAAGCGCGCCCATTCAATATGTTCGACCACCATTGGATCCGCAGCGGACGGTTGATCGTCTCGCCGCTCCTGGAGCGCAGACAGCGCTTCACGATCGCCGCTATTGCCGATAGCGACCGCGATGTTCCGGCGCAACCCAGTGATTTTGGCGCGCGTCATGGCGCTCCCCTTGAGCAGCTTGCGAAGCTCGGCGTCGGAACGCTGCCAGAGATCGACCAGGCGCGGCAGGTCCAGACCCCGGCGCGTTTGCCAGGGCTCGTCCGACGACACCGAACTGGGATGGTTGTGCGGGCAGACGTCCTGACAAATATCGCAGCCATACACGTGATTGCCGATCGCGGCGCGATACTCCGCCGGGATACTGCCTCGGAGTTCGATGGTCAGGTACGAGATGCAGCGCGTCGAATCGAGAACCGCGGCGTCGACGAGTGCGCCGGTCGGACAGGCGTCGAGACAGCGGCGGCACGAGCCGCACTGCTCGAGCGCCTCCGTATCGGGCTCGAGGGGCAGCGTCGTGATGATTTCCGCGAGAAAGAGCCACGAGCCGTGCTCAGCGTTGATCAGGCAAGTGTTTTTGCCGATCCATCCGAGGCCCGCGTACTGCGCGTAGACGCGCTCCTGCACGGGACCCGTGTCGACGTACGCGCGCGCGTCGAACGGCTCGGGCGATTCCCGGCGCATCCAGTCGACTAGCGCATCGAGCCTCGTCCTGAGGACGTCGTGGTAGTCATCACCACGGGCATAGCGGGCAACGTTTGCCCGAGTCGGAGTACGGTGATGGGGCGACTCAAGGGGTTGAGTCGCCCCATCACCGTACTCCGACTCCATTGGGGAGGTCGCATATACCGTCCCGGTCACGATCACGCTGCGCGCCCCCGGGACAACGTTGCGAACGTCCGCGCGGCGATCCGCGGAGCGCAGCATCCACGCCATCTCTCCCGCGTAGCCGCGGGCGAGCCATTCGTCGAGAAACTTCAGCTCGGGAAAACTGTCAGCCCGCGCAATGCCGCACAGATCAAAGCCAAGTTGCCGCGCCTTCGCTTTAATGAGACTTGCGGCAAGCACGTCAACTCCCAACGACCAATTCCCAACTGCCAAGGTGTTCCCAACACGCTTCCTGGGAGTTGGGAGTTGGTGGTTGGCAGTTAACGATCAACTGCGTGACACCAGTTGCCTGACGACGTACGGGAGGATGCCACCATGGCGGAAGGCGATGAGTTCCTCCGGCGTGTCAACGCGCGCCGTAGCGGTGAACTCCCGCACCGTCCCATCGTCGGACCTGGCGCGCACCTGCACGTCGCCGCGGGCCTTGAGCGCAGCACCCGCGCCAACGAAGCTGTATTCCTCCGTGCCCGTCAGCTTGAGCGATGTCGCGTTCTCGCCGGCGCGGAACTGCAATGGGAGCACGCCCATGTTGACCAGGTTGCTGCGATGGATGCGCTCGAACGATTCCGCGATGACGACCTTGACCCCGAGTAGGTAGGTACCCTTCGCCGCCCAGTCACGCGACGAGCCGGACCCGTATTCCTTGCCGGCAAGGACCATCAGCGGCACGCCCGCCACACGATATTTCACTGACGCGTCATAGATCGACATCACGTCGCCGCCAGGCTGATACGTGGTCCATCCGCCCTCGGTGCCCGGGGCGAGCTGATTGCGCAGCCGCGTGTTCGCGAACGTGCCGCGCATCATCACCTCGTGATTGCCGCGCCGCGCGCCATACGAATTGAAGTCCGACGGCTTGACGCCGTGCTCGATCAGATATTTTCCCGCGGGACTCTCGGTCTTGATCGATCCGGCTGGCGAGATGTGATCCGTGGTGATGCTGTCACCAAGCAGAGCGAGGACACGCACGCCCGTCAGGTCGACCGGCGACGGCGCGGTCATCGTCATGCCTTCGAGAAACGTCGGCTTGCGGATGTACGTCGACACCTCGCCCCATGCGTACCGGTTCCCTTCAGGCACCGGCAGCTTCTGCCATCGCTCATCGCCCGTGAAGACGTCTCTGTAGCTCCGCTTGAACATTTCCGCGTTGACCGCACGCTGCATCGTCTCCTGGATTTCCTGCTCGGTGGGCCAGATGTCCTTCAGATACACAGGCTTGCCGAACCGGTCGTCGCCCAGCGGTTCGGTAGTGAGATCCTTCGTAATCCATCCGGCGATCGCGTAGGCCACAACGAGCGGTGGCGACGCAAGATAGTTGGCGCGCACCTCCTGCTGGATGCGCCCTTCGAAATTGCG
>Ga0075424_100000574_pt1 | contig 29187 bp, 29 predicted proteins | sample SoiMethybrSBSTD3_FD_75301 | JGI IMG/M metagenome (GOLD analysis project Ga0075424, IMG submission 75301) | Bulk soil microbial communities from a Populus tree surrounding site in Tennessee, USA - Soil MetaG P. TD hybrid SBSTD3 | ecosystem: Environmental > Terrestrial > Soil > Tree plantation... | reverse complement strand
GCGCAGAAAAAAGTCGATGGGGGCGTCATTTCTTTTCCCAATTCGCTGCAAGCAGAGAAAATGGGCATAAAGACTCTTGTTGATTTTGCCGATTCAGGGCTGGATATTCCGTCTACTACTGTCGTCGCAAGCCGAAAGTACGCGAATGCGCATCGTGACACGGTGCTGAGATTTCTTAAAGCATATATCGAAGGCACACGTCGCCTGCTCACTGACAAAGACCTGGGCATTCGTGCACTGAGAAAATATGGGGGAGTCAACGACCGAGAGCTCTTAACGACCACATACGATCTTTTCACCAGCCGTTACACGAAAAAGGTCCCGAAGATCAATCCAAAAACTGTCGAAACGGCCTTGAGCTTGCTCGCCGAAGTCACTCCGAAAGCCAAAGGCCGCAAAGCCGAAGAGTTCATTGACATGAGCTTTATGGACGAACTCGAAGCCACAGGATTCATCAAGTCGGTGTGGCCGTGATGAATTTCTCATTCAACGTCCAATGATAATATTCTGTAGGAGAACTGTTTTGGGTTTTCTCTTTGGAAATTGAACTTTGAAGTCAGGCGAAGAATAAGGACCGAATCGATTATGGGACAAGAGAAAATCGCATCGCAAGCCTACCTCGAAGTCGCCGCGGCACACGGCGTCGAGTACGTGTTTGGGCTGCCCGGCACCAGCGGGCAAGAATTCATCGGCACCATCGCCGATCAGGAAAAGATCCGCTTCATTCTTGCGCTTCATGAAACCTGCGTCGTTTCGATGGCCGACGGCCACGCGCGCGTCACCGGTCGTCCGCAGCTCGCACAAGTGAGCACATTGCCGGGCTCGTGCAATGCTGTCGGCGCGCTCTACGATGCATATCGTGATCGATCACCGGTAATTGTCACATCGACAAACGTCGACACCAGAATCGCCGGACGTGACTCACACACCGAAGGTAAAGATCTGGTCGAGATGACCAAACAATTCACCAAATGGAGCGCCGAAGTTCATCGTGCCGATCGAATCCCCGAATTTTTGAATCGCGCTTTCAAAGTCGCCGCGACGCCGCCAACCGGTCCTGTCTATCTTGCCCTCCCGAGCAACTTGCTCGGCGAATCAATTAACGCCGAGACTCCGGTGCCCGAGCGCTCGCGCGTCATTCCGCGCATCGGCGCCGATCCCGAAGCGTTGGAAGAAGCGGCGAAGCTCATTGCGGCGGCACAGCGCCCCATGATCGTCGCGGGCAGCGGCGTCGCAAAAAGCGGCGCCACAGAAGAACTGATCAAATTCGCGGAGAGCGTCGGCGCGCCGGTCGTCATGGAGCCGCGCTATTCTTTTTTGAGCTTTCCGACAGATCACCCGCAGAGTTTTCAGATCCCCGAGCGTCAACCCTCCTTCAACTTGCCGATTTGGGGCGAACCGGATCTGCTGCTGGCCATCGGCTGTCGCCTGATTCGCGAGTATCGCTATCTTTTCGAGCCAGTCATCAAGCGCGAAACGCGGTGCATTCACATTGAGGAGGACCCCTGGGAAATCGGCAAAGTTTTTCCGGTCGATCTTGGGATTATCGCCGACGCACGAAGTGCGTTACGCGCTCTGCTCGAAATCTATCCCCGGATCGGAACGGATAGGAATGGACGAAACGAGCGGTTCGAGGCCATCCAAAAAGCTCAGGAACAAGTCAACAGGGATCTCGAGACTAGAATCAAACAGGGGTGGGACGCTACACCGATCAATACCGCGCGGCTGGTTCGAAGCATGGATCGGCTGATCGAGAAGGATGCATTGATCGTCAATGAAAGTCCCACGAGCAAAGATATTCTAATGGCGAATTTTCGTTTTTCTACCGGCCGCTCCTATTTCTCTAACTCCTCCGGCGGCTATCTAGGCTGGGGGCTCGGCGCTGCGATCGGCGCGAAGCTCGCCTCGCCCGGACGGCGAGTCGTCGCCTGCCTCGGCGACGGATGCGCGATGTTCGGTTTGCAGGGTTTGTGGACGTTGGCCAAGTACCGCGTGCCGCTCACCGTCATCGTTTTCAATAACCGCGCTTACATGGCGGTCAAAAATCAATTCCGCGGCTCCGAAGAGCGGGTTCGCATAGCCGCGGAATTGGGGGCTGAGCTTACCGGCCCGGATCTAAACTTCGCCCGGCTCGCGGAAACCTTCGGTATTTACGGCCAGCGCGTCGAGCAGCCGGATGGAATTGAGCCGGCTCTCAAGCGCGCATTGGAGCAAAACGGTCCGGCGCTCGTGGATGTTGTGATCGCGCAAAACACCAGAAAGGACTGAATGAATCGAAGCGGAGCACGGAATAACGATTCACCACAGAGCACACGGAGAACATTGAGTAGGGGCGCAGCATGCTGCGCCCGGCGACAATTCAAAACGTTTCGCGGTCCTTTGTGCTCTCCGTTGAAACGAACTTCTTACTGATCGACGTGCAAGGCAGCCTTAGGAGGGAGTATGGCAGAAGACACCAGAGAGGCATTCGAAAAAACAGCCCTTGGCGCGGAGAACAAAGCTTATAACATCATTGCCAAGCTCGACCCTGAGTATTTCGAAAAGCTCAAGGGTCTCTATGTCGACGGCACATTCGGCCGTGAAGGCGCCCTGCCCCGCCGCACAAAAGAGTTGATCATGGTCGGCATCTGTTGCGCGCTCAATCGTCCGCGCGGTGTCCGCCTGCATAGCGAGCGGGCGCTGACGCTCGGCGCGACTCCGCGCGAAGTGCTGGAAGCTATCGAGGTGGCCGCCATTCCCGGCGGTATGCCAGGCCTCTGGCTTGGCGTCGAAACATTGGAAGAAATTCTCAAAGCCAAAGGCCTGGAATTCAAATGATTGATAAACATGTCGTTCGCTGGTTGAGTTGTGTGTCATCATGCTGAGCAAAGCGAAGCATCTCAAAGCTTCATTAAGCTCGGAAGTCGAGATCCTTCGGCTTCGGCTCGGGGGTGACGACTTGCCGGCCACATCTACTCAATTGAACCATGACTGAACCAAACCCCGGCCCGCTCGCCGGCATTCGCGTCCTCGACCTAACGCGGGTGCTCGCTGGGCCTTACTGCACGATGTTTCTCGGCGATCTTGGCGCCGAAGTAGTCAAAATCGAGCAACCCGGCGTAGGCGACGACACCCGCGAGTGGGGCCCGCCTTTCGCGAACGGCGAAAGCGCCTACTTTCTTTGCGTCAACCGCAACAAGAAAAGCCTCACGATCGATCTCAAGACAGCGGAAGGCACATCTCTGGTGCGCCAATTGGCAAAGCATGCCGACGTAGTCATCGAGAACTTCCGTCCCGGAGCGATGGAACAATTTGGAATTGGCTATGATCAACTCAGGACTATCAATCCCAAAATAATTTATGCCGCGCTCTCCGGCTTTGGCGCCGATGGCCCGATGGCCGATATGCCGGGTTATGATCTCATCGTACAGGCATGGGGAGGCCTGATGAGCATCACCGGCACCGAGGAGAGCGGGCCTTTGAAAGTCGGGGTTGCCATCATCGATATCGTCGCCGGGTTGATGCTCGGCAAATCGATTGCCGCCGCGCTGTATGCCAGGGAAAAGACCGGGCTCGGCCAAAAGCTCGACACCTCCTTGCTCGAAGCCGAGGTTGCCGTTCTGATCAATGCCGGCAGCAATTATCTGCTGAGCGGAAAAGTTCCTGGCCGGTGGGGCAACGCGCATCCGACGATCGTTCCTTATCAAAGCTTTCAAACCGAGGACAGTTATTTGGTGGTCGGAGTGGCCAGCGAGGGAATCTGGAAACGATTTTGCGCGGCAATTGGCAAGTCGGAGCTCGCTCGAGATCCACGCTTTGAAAAAAATTCCGATCGCGTCGCACATCGCGAAGTTTTGATCCCCATGCTATCCGAGATACTTCGCAGCCGAAATAACGAAAGCTGGCTGCGGCTGTTGAACGAAGCGGAAGTGCCCTGCGCGCCGATTCAAACCATTGACCAAGTATTTCAGTCGCCGCAAGTCTTGCACCGGAAGATGCTCGTGGAAGTCGCACATGCAACTGCAGGAAGCGTGCGGATGGCCGGCTTACCGGTCAAGTTTTCCGCTACGCCAGCATCGGTGCGGTTGCCACCGCCCTTGCTCGGCGAACATTCGGAGCAAGTGCTTGCGTCATGGCTGGGCATGAGCAGCGAGGTTGTGGCACAACTCAAAGACAAGGGCATCGTATGAACGGTAAAACGTTCCAGGAGTTTAATACCGGTGATCGTTATGTCACCGGCCGGCGCACGATTACCGAGCACGACATTTTACAATTCGTCGGGCTTGTCGGTTTGACTGAGCCGCTGTTCCTCGATCTGGAATACATTCGCAACGAAAGTCTCTATGGAGAACGCATTGCGCCGGGAAGCTTGACGTTTGGAATGGCCGAAGGTCTTACAGTCCAAACCGGAATCATTCACGGCACGGGCATGGCATTCGCGGGCTTGGACAAGATGCGTTTGTTTGGGCCGGTGAAGGTGGGCGATACGATTCAGGTCGAGATCGAAGTGCTCGAAACCAAACCGGTACCGGCACGAGGCGGTGGGATTGTAAACTATCGTCAGCGGGTGAAAAACCAGAGAGGAGAAACCGTCATGGAGTACGACGTCGCGCGCTTGATCCGCGGCACCCTCCCCCGTCCTTCTCCTGCGGGCGGACGCGAGACCACAAGCGACACGAACCGCTAAACGGATTACAACGTATAGACCCGAAGAGGCAAAAAAGAGCTTCCCGATAGCGATAAAATTCAGTGGCGTGGATAAATTCACAGAGGAGGTATTTATGATGAAGGAAAAATTATCCCGGGCGATAACGATTGCTGCAATCGTTGGCGTCTTTGGCCTGGGCTATATTTGCGGCTCAATGACCCAGCGGCAGGCGGAAGCCCAGATCGGGGGGCTGCTGGATAAAGCCGGCAAGGCGGGAGGCCCGGTGGGCTCAGTGGCGCAATTTGGGAGTTCGCTGGTCGAGATGCAGGATCATATCAGCGGACTTCAGAAAAATCTCGATACTTTTAAGCAAGTGCAGGCAACGCTGACGGGAAAATAGCGGGGCAAATCTCCCGGCGAGCGGCACTTGATTCGACTCCTTGTCCCCGCGTGCCGCTTTGCGGGTAACCCGCACAACGTAAACCAGCGGAGAGGTGTACCTAACCGCTGGATCGGCGGCGACATGCCTCTGGCGCTTCCGATAACATCCTGTTCCGCGTGGCTGTTGTCGTGTGGTCCTTAGCATTAAAGCGCCAGCGTGACGGATTCGGATGGTCAACATGAAGCTTTCAATCAAAGCCATGATTATCGCCGGCGCATTATTCGAAACCATCATGTTTCTTTTCGTCACATTGATGAATCTCATCTTGCGCCCGTACGGCGGTGCATACTTAGCGCTGCTAAGCTCGGTCTATCCCGGGTATGACCCGATCAATGTGCCAAATGCTCTCATCCTCGGCACGGTCTATTCATTAATTGGCGGCGCCTTCGCAGGTTTTCTTTTCGGCTGGCTCTACAATTTTTTTGCGGAACGCACTTAGCACGTCGTCCGGGGGCAAAGCGCATACGAGCGTGCGCCGGTCGAATTTTGATTTTGTCACATCGGGGAGAATTGACACTCTTCAGCGCATCCCTTGGGATTGGATTATAGTGCTTCTCGTTACGCGAACCGCGGAAGCAGTTCTTTCCCGATCAGCTCCAAGCTTTCTTCGTAGTGGTCGTACTGGAGACGCAGATCGAAGACCAGGTGTTCGACGCCGCGGGCGCGGAACTTTTCGATCTCCGCGGCGCAGTCATCAGGATTTCCTACGATCAATAATCCTTCCAGGTCTTCGATGGTCTGAAACTTCCCGGAAGGCGGCTTGATCCAGTGGCTCGCGCCCTCCGAGCTCTCCGCAAGCGCCTCCACATTGATACTCGCTCGAGCTTTCTTTCGGTCCTTGTCGATGCGCGTGATCGGGATATTGCCCAAAGTAATTTTCCTATCGGTCAGTTGTCGCAGATACTTGATCCGGTCATCGAAAGTCGTCATGGGCACACGACCGGGAATCCAGCCGTCGCAGTATTCTGCGGCTCGTCTTATCGCCGCGCGGGTGCTGCCGCCGCCAAAGATCGGGATCGGGTCGACGGGTTTGGGCTCGATTGTCACATTCTCGAATGAAAATACTTGACCCTTATAGGAAGCGTTATTTTCTTTCCATATCAACCGCGCAATCTCGACGGTCTCGCGCAGGATTTCGACCCGATCCTCGATGCGCAACCCGACTGTGGCGAGCTCCGCGGGATTGAATCCCAACCCCATTCCGGCGATCACCCGGCCGCCGGCGATGTAAGACAGACTCGCCAAATCCTGACTGACTTTGAGCGGCCAACGAACCGGCACAAGCACCGCGATACCCAGAATAATTTTTTTTGTGACCGCCGCCACCGCCGAAAGAGTGACGATGGGCTCGACGAATTTGAGACCCGACTTCTCCATGCCGTGCGGATGCCAAATCAAATGATCTCTCACCCATACGGAATGAAATCCCAGCTCCTCGGACATTTTGGAGCCCTCGATGATCCGCAAGGGCGAAGCTTCTTTACCGAAATGGGGCAGTAGGATGCCGAATTTGATCTTCGCCATGGTTGTTGAATTGTCCTATTTGCTAGGTTCGCGGCTTGTTTTCAGAATCATCGACAATGTGAAAATCCTCGCCCGCGGGAGCATAGATCTCGAGGACGCGCGCGACCTTATCACCGCAATTGCCGGCTTGGTGGCGCACGCCGGGCGGAATAAACGCGACTTCTCCCGGGCCTAAGCGATATTTCTTACCCTCGACTATGGCCTCGACGTTTCCTTCCAGAACCACGTAAATGTTTTCGGCTTTAGCATGGTAATGCGTTGGCCCCGGGCCGGAATCGACATTGATCAAATTGATGTGCACATCGACGTTCTTTGCGCCGTCGGCTTCATCGACTAAGCGGAGCGCCTTACCGCGATCCCAGCGCATAACCCTCACGGGGGCGTCTTCTATCCGCATCACTTTCAATGGCATATTTCACCCTCCAATTTTTCTTTAGCTACGCGAGCAGTAGTTGAAAGCTATAGAACTGTCAACTTGGCTTGTTTTTGTTTGACTCGAGGTTTGCTGCGAAGCTGTACTATCTAGGAAGTCTTGATGACCTCGTTCGGAGCGCGCCCGCAGAGACTGTCAATTATCCAGGAGCCGTCACGCAGCGCCGCGATTGTTCGTTTCTCGCCTGCCGTGATAAGGAGCGTTGCAAGACTATTCTCATGACAGAAACACTCAAGTTGATTCAATTTCGCGCCGCCTACAACTTGCCCGTTCACGTGGGAATCGAGACAGGAATTTTTGCCCGGCACAATCTCGCTGTCGAAGCAGCTTACACGCCGGGCTCTCTATACATCAGCCAAGCTCTCAAAAAGAATCAATATGATATCGGCCATACCGGTGCGGATGACATCATCGCCGCTGTGGAAGACGATCACGACTCCGATCTCTTCATCTTTATGGGTTTGCACAGCGGCCTCTTTACTTTAGTGGGCGCTCCCGAGTGCGCCTCGATCGAAGCGCTTAGCGACAGATCCATCGGTGTCGATGCCAGGACCAGCGGCTTCGCTCTTGTGCTTCAGAGCATGCTCCACGCCAGAGGTTTTGGTCGAGAGCAATATCACTTGAGCGAAATCGGCGGATGGGAAAGCCGTTACCATGCATTGCTGAGAGGGGACATCGCTGCGACGCTGCTGACCGAACCCTTCGTCGTGAATGCTAAAAAAGCGGGCTGCCACGTGCTCGCCAGAGACTTCGAAATGATCGCGTGTTACCAGGGCACGTGCGGTGCGGCCAGTCGGCGGTTTGCCGAACAGCATCCGGAGCGATTGATTCGGTACATTCGAGCTTACGTGGAAGCTACCCAGTGGTGCTTCGCGAGCGAGAACCGCCGCGATTGCCTCAACATGCTTGCGCGCTACCATCAGATGGATGAACGAGCGGCGGAAATCACTCTAAATGCGCTGCTCGATCCAGAGCACGGCCTTTATGTGAAAGCAGCCGTGAACCTATCCGGCGTTCGAGCCGCTCTGGACATACGCGCCGAGCTCGGTTACTTGGCTACTCCGGTACCACCGGTCGAGAAGTATGTCGATTTATCGTATTACCACAACGCCACGGTCATCAATGTGTGACTGAAAAGGCAAGCTTGATCAGGCCTCGTATCTAGACAAATCCCAAAATGCCGGCTAAAGCGCCACCGGCAAATAGCCAAAGCGGGTTCCACGGCTTGCGCAGCACCACGGCAACCGTAACCAGCGTAATCAAGTAACCGCGCCAGTCGTGGTTGACGGTGCGCATCAAGATCATCGCGCTGGCGAACACAAGACCGATCGTGATCGGCATAAGGCCACGGCGAATGGCACGGAATATCGGAGCATCGGGGTATCGCTCATTCAAATGCCCGACGAACATCGTTAGCGTGGTTGCGGGAACCAAGAGAGGGATGGTCGTCGCGACCACGCCCTTCCATCCCGCCAGATACCAGCCGATCAATGTCACATACATGGCGTTCGGTCCTGGGGCCACCTGGGCCACGGTGTAAATTTCCGCGAACTGCTCGCCCGTTAGCAGATGATGCGCTTCGACGACATAACGATGAATGTCTGGGAAAATTGTCGATGGACCGCCGATCGCCAGAAACCAGAGGATCAAAAACTGCAGAAACAGCGCGCCGAGATCGAGGCCCTCCATCACTCGTATTTCCACGTCGCAAAGACAGCCCACGGGGCAAGCGCCGCCATCACCCAAAGCAACGGCCAACGCATCACACCGACACCGATGAATGCCAGCGCGCCAAAAAGCCATGGACGGAAATGTCGCGGCAGCACAGCCGCGAGCTTGATCACTGTGGCTAAAAGCAGCCCAGCCGCCACGCTGGACATTCCGCCGAGCGCCTGCTGTACATACGGCAGCTGTCCATAGTTCTGATAGAGAATACCCATGCCGACCACGACCAGACAGGGCCAGCCGAGAAAACCAGCCACTGCGGACGCGGCACCGCTCCAGCCAGCAAAGCGATACCCGACCATGACGGTTAGATTGAGCACGTTGGGACCGGGCAAGAGTTGCCCCAGGGTATAAATTTCCAGGAAGTCACGCTCGGTGAGCCAGCGTTGGCGTTCGATCAGCTCGCGTCGCGCCCAAAAAATCGCTCCGCCGAAACTGGAGAGGCTGATTCGCGAGAAAGCAACAAACAGCTGGAGCGGAGTGACAGACGTGGTCAGCAATTTTTGCTGTTCGAGAGTTTGGTCCGACATAAAAGCGCTACATTTCTTCAGTTGTATGTGCACCCGCGGCACACAAGATCGGGTCAGGCGCGTGCCTTGCGTCTACAAAAAACTTCTGGATTCGGGTTGCGCTACTCTGGACTTGAAACGTCCGTGCTCAGAAGTTTCGTTCTGAGGGGGGCGGCGGAGTCCATTGGTAAAGCCAGGTTTCAGTCAGGGGTTGCTTGCCGAGCCTAAGATAAAGCCGCAGATCGATGGGCTCGACACTGGAATCAGTGGGCTTTAAATCAAACATGGCTCGATACCCTTCAATCTCCTTTTGCGGCCGCGCCGAGGTGATTTCAACTTCCCCCCTCGATGCCGTGATAACCGGCTCAACCTTTGCCTTTAACGGCAACGCTTCAAGCTCGCCGCCGACAAAATCGACGACGAAGCGCCACGCGAAATATGTCCTTTTCTGCCCGACTACACCGCCGATCCCGGTGCGCGTCGCCACAACTTGGGCGAGAGCTGGCGCAAGCGGCATACGGGTGCCCCAATGTAACCGGTAGCTAAACAAAAGCTCCTGACCAGGTTGCGGCTTGTCCGCGGGATTCCAAAACGCCACGATATTATCAAAGGTTTCGTCAACGGCCGGTAATTCCACCAGTTGAATTGCGCCTTTTTCCCAGCCGCCTGAACCGAGTTTCGGTTCGACCCAAAGGCTTGGGCGACGATCGTAATAGGCGCCATCGTCTTGATAATGATCGAAATCACGATCCCGCTGAAGCAGACCGAAGCCGCGCGGCTTTTCATCCATGAAAGAGTTCACTCTGATGCCTGTTGAATTCACCAGAGGACGCCAGATCCACTCACCGGCGCCGGTCAAAATCGAAAGCCCGTCGGAGTCGTGCACTTCAGGGCGCCAGTCATTGGCCAAACGCCGATCATTCTTTCCGTAGTGATACATGCTCGTGAGCGGCGCAATACCGAGACGTTCGATCGGTTTTCGTGGATAAAGCGCGGTATCGACTTCCATTACAGTCGTCGGTCCGGGAGCGATTTCGAAGCGATACGCACCGGCCACGCTCGGCGAGTCGAGCAGAGAATAGATCGTCAGGCTGTCAGCATTTTCCTTGGGTCGTTCGAGCCAAAACTCGGTGAAGATCGGAAATTCCTCCCCGCTTTCAAGTGCGGTATCGATTGCCAGACCCCGCGCCGACAACCCGTACTGGTGTGTATCGGTGCTCACGGCACGAAAATAGCTCGCGCCGAGGAACGCTGCTACGTCCCTTTGCCAATCGGTGTGAAAGTGCAATCGAAAACCAGCAAAGCCGAGATCTTTTTTCAGTGATCGCGTTTGGACACCTGCTTTCGTAAAATCGAACATCGCTGGATCATATTCGATCTCATGGGCCGTTTCTTTCACAATTTCAGCCAAGCGTACTCGATCTTTGAAAAGCGGCGTTCGATGGAAAAATTGAACCCGGAAACGGATTGGCGTCGAGTACCAAAGCGCATGAGTGGAACGGAAACGAATCGCCTGCACGTCATCCCAACTGAGATGAGCGAGCGAGTCAGGCAAATTGCCATCGGGTGCTTTATAGGGTCGCCCTGCCAATGCTCGCGCATGTCCTTTGAGCACCGCTAAGTCGAATTGACTCGGCTGCGGACCACTCTCAGCGGTCGTGGGCCAAGTCTCAATGGACAAGAGTCCGCCGGTCAGAATGGCGGCACGTTTTAAAAACTCGCGACGATTCATGATTGAGGGTTGGAAAAAGCGGCCGGCCGCGGAAGTGTTGGAGCAGGAGCGCCCAGTGAGATTTACAAATTATTTAGTTTTAAAAGATGACTCACACCCAGCCGAAATACAATAACAGACGCAGACAAAAAAAAGTGTAGCAACCGGCCATCACATCATCGAGGACAATACCCGCTCCCCTCGGTAATTGTTCCAATCGATTGATGGGAAAAACTTTAGCGATATCGAAGAAACGGAAAAGCAAAAAACTCCAGAATAGAACCGTCCAGCGCAAAGGAGCAAGAAAGTTTCCCACCATAAAGCCGACAATTTCATCGATGACGATGATCTGAGGATCCTTCTGGCTTAGAATTTCGGCCCCTCGACTGGATAACCAGATCGCGCACAGCACGGATAGGACGATGATAGCGCTAGAGAGCGGAAGTCTCTCGGCGGCCAACCGATTAAGCGCAATCGAGAATGGCACGGCAACGAGAGTGCCGATGGTTCCGGGGACCCGGGGAACATATCCCGCGCCTCCGCCGGAAACGCACAGCAGCACGGTTCTTCGCCAGACGGTACTTATTTTGTCCACCCTTCACGATCCGCCTGCTCAAACACTTCCGCCAGAATCGAGACCACGCCATCGACGGTTTCTTCATCGATGGTCATCGCGGGCTGAATTCGCACCCGCGGCGTATAAGTCATGCTCAAGAGTCCGCGCCGCAGGCACTCGTCGAAAAGTCTCCGGCACGAACTTTTCGATAGTGGCTGTTTCGTAGCTTTGTCGGAAACGAGATCGATGCCGATGAACAGGCCGGCGCCGCGCACATCGCCGACGAAGGAAAACCGCTCCACCCAATCGGCAATGTGCTTGAGAAAATATTCGCCGACTCGTTTCGAATTTTCCACCAGCCCTTCGTCGTCGATAACCCCCAGACAGGCGCTCGCCGCGGCCGCCGCGAGTGGATTTCCACCATAGCTCGACGAAGACCCCGAGGGATCGGACCATGGCTTCGCGCTCGCGATTTCGTCGCTGGAGATAATGCCGCTGATCGGAAATCCGCCGCCGAACTGCTTCCCTATCGTAACCACATTGGCGTTAACTCCTGAGTGCCATGCGCCCCAGTATTCGCCGGTACGGCCGAAGCCGGTAATCATTTCATCAACGATCAGCAAGGCATCGAACTCGCGCGCGACTTCTTTGATCGCTAGCAAAAATTCTTTGGGTGGAATCACGTTGCCGGCGGTGCCCTGCATCGGCTCGATCAGGAAAGCGGCAACTCTGCCGCTGCTGTTTTGCTTCACCTGCCGCCGGGTCGCTTCGACGCACGCAAGGCCGCAGGATGGATACTCGAGTTTGAGAGGACATCGATAACAATCGGCGTACGGCGCGATGTGACAGCCCGCGAGCATGGGCCCAAAGCCGTTTTTGAAATCGGATCCCATGAGCGACAAAACGCCCATGGTTTTGCCATGAAATCCGCCGCTAAAGCTGACAAACTCATATTTTCCGGTATAAGCCTTGGCGAGTCGAAGAGCCGACTCCACCGCTTCGGCTCCGCTGGAATAGAGCTGCACCCGGTGCAATTCCGGACCCGGACGGTGCTCCGCCAGCTGCTCAAAAAGCCTGGCGCGGGGTTCGCTCGTAAAACTGCCGACGCTGCTTTTTTCGACCTGTGCTTTAATCGCTTGGACGTATGCCGGATGACTGTGGCCGAGGGCGTTTACGCCGATGCCGCCGATAATATCGATAAAGGTGTTACCATCGACATCGGTAATTGCGCTGCCGCGAGCCTCGTTTACGGCAATGCCGGCGAGCAGGGCAAAATTCTGCAGTCCCGGAGCCAAATGCTCATCTTCATGTTGACGCAACGCCTTACTCAAAGGCCCCGGAATGGCCGTTTTGATCGTCGCTCTTTGTTTTCTAGGTTGTCGGATTGCGTTTTTCATTGAGCGTAAGTGTGCCGCCGAAAGACGAACCGCCGATGCAGTGGAAAGTTGAACAGAAGCCCGACCGAAATAGCGGTGATCAACTTAGAGAGCGCATAATGGATCCCGAAGTCCTCCGTCAGCAGGTAAACCCCCAAACTATTGAGCACCAGGCTGCCGATCGAAACGGCAGTGTAACGCAGGACTTGTCCGTGAATCGCGTCGTCCTTGGCCGCAAAGCTCCAATGCCGTCCGAGAAGAAAATTCACCAAAGCACCGAGAAAGGCGCCGATAGCCGTCGCCGCGACATACCAAACGTGACCGATCTCGACCAGGAAGATCAATGAACTGAAATCGACGATCGTCGCCGAAATTGCGGCGACCTGAGATCGCCGCAAAGAAACCATCAAAGGTGGTTGCGCGTGAGCTCGCATACGGCACGGTGTTAGCGACCGATCTCGGCGGAACGCTCTGGCACTTGCGGCTCTGAGGGTTGCAGTGGTTTTTTTTCCTTCGAAGCGGGGTAAATCTCGTCTGGTTTAAGCTCGCGCCGCCGAAGCGCTTTAGCGATCAACCAAAACCGCTCGATGGCAGAGAAATTGGTGAGCACCGCTACCATCGACAGTACCAGGACCATGGGGTACGCCAACGGGCTAGTAAATTCTGGCGTTCCCTCGAACCAGGCAATGCTCGGCGCAGACAATGCAGCGCCGGCGGTCAGGTACACCGCGCGTTCCGGCCGCCGCATCAATCCGTTCGGAGGCTCGATCTCGAGCGCCTCGGCCTTCGCGGTGGAGTAGCTGACCATGAAGCTTCCGAGCAGCGCCATCAGCGCCAATAGTTGTAAGAGGGGCTGCTCACGATAGTAGATGATCAAACCCGCTAAAAAAAAGAACTCGACGTAACGGTCGATTGCGGCGTCGAGAACTTCGCCGGCATCCGAAGCGACGCCGGAAAGCCGCGCCACCATGCCGTCGACAGAATCAAGCAAGCCGCAAACAGTGGCGCAGATCGCGCCAAAGCCGAAATGGCCGAGCGCTAGGAAGACGCCCGCGAAAGCACCAAATCCGAAAGACATCCAGGATACCTGGTTTGGGCTCACGCGCAGTGAAACGAGGGCTCGAGCCACTGGTGAAAGAATCCAGTAGCCGATTTCCATCGCGCCTTTACTCAGCAGACGGCTACCGCCCTGCCGATCGATTCGGTCGAAATGAGCGCGTCCTTTAACCAGCACTCGCACGCCATAAGTCGTCACCAAAAACAACACGACCAGCGCCACTGCCAGCGTATACTTCAACTCAGGACTCATGAGCGTCCCTACGAAGTTCCGGCATGGCCGAAGAAATCATGATTTTGCGTGAGCCTTCACGCGCCGACCGGTAAGCGGTATTAATCGTTTCTATGCAGAGTAGCGCTTCCTGGGCGTCCTTTCCGGCAAACTCGCGGTCATCAATCGCCTTTCGAAACTCATCAAAAAGTGAATTGAACCAGCTTGCATGGCTGGCATCCTCCCAGCACGAGCGAATGGATTTTTCCTCGCATTTTTCGCTGACGCTGGGCACATGCCCATTCCTGTGTGTCTCGATGGTGAGCGCATCATCTTCCATTGTGATCACCCCGTGCTCGCCTTCGATCACGTAGTTGACTCGTCTGACGCCCGCCGTCCAGGTCAGATAAACACGAGCGATACCGGTAGGAAAATCCAGCTCGGCGGAAAACTCGTCTTCGGTATCATATTTTCCACAGGCTAGATTGCTCATGTTGGCCGTCACGGACGTCGGATAGGAGCCGAGCCAATCAAAGGTCAAGTACAGACTATGGCTGCCATGATCCATAGCAATGCCGCCACCGCTATAGCGGCTCTCCCGGCGCCAATGCGAGTTCCATTCCTTCACACCTTTCGCATGTGTGTTCCGATAGGTATTGAGCGTCACCGAACGAACCCGTCCGATCCGCCCGCTGCAAATAATTTCGCCAATCGCCTTGATCATCGGCGCATGCTTGTAATTGTGACAGGGAAAAATCACGCGTTGCACTTGCCTGGCGTGATCGAGCAAAGCGCGAGCCTCTTCCGTCGTACAGGTCAGAGGCTTCTCACAAAGAACGTGAACGCCGCGGGACAATGCGGCGCGGGCAATAGCGGCATGATCGTGCGGCGGAGTCGCAACATCTACGAAGTCGAGATGCGCTGACTCCTCTTTCAACAGATCCTGATAAGCGCAATAAACTCGGGCTTCTGGGAGCACGGCCGCGGCCAAGGTTCTGCGGCTCACGGAAACGTCGGCGAGGGCGACGATTTCCACGTCGTCAAGAGTTTGGTTCCGCTCTAAATAACCGGGAATGTGTCCTTTGCTTGCGACAAAACCATACCCGATGATGGCACCTCGTAGCCGTTTCTTGTTCATGCCGCTGTGGGTTAACGTACGTCCGGAGCGCTGTTGAGCCGTTACTAAGTGGGATTGACCGGTCCTTTGAGGACGTTAAGCCCGATTCCGATGCTCACGCCGTGAGCGTTATCCTCCTACTCCGGGCAAACTTTGAATTCTGCGTAATCACCCTCCGCCACGCTGGAGGGATTGTTTCCTTGGGTATCATCCGAATCGGTAAGAATGGAGAGCCCAACCGGGTTCAGTAATTTCTGCGCTCCCAACCGCCTTCGATAATCCGCTGCAACATCGACCCGCTCTTCTACCCATTGATCGGGATTCGCCGGAACGCCATGCTGGAGAACCTTTACTTTTTTTTGGCCGCTCTCGAACTCCAATCCTTTGGGCAACTGCTCACTCCAAATATACTTGAGTGATCCGACTCCTTTTGAAAAGTAAAGGCGCGAAGCCGAAAGCCGGTCCGTCAATCCGAGTTCGCCTTTAACAGAGCGCTCGCATAGAGCTACATCGTCGGGTGGACAAAAGCCAATATAAACGCCGAGGGCGCTATCATCCTTACCGGTCTGCTCGTTGGCGCCGCGCGGAAACGCCCGCGGACGCCATTTCCAACGCAGAACTGGATATTCTTGAATGTTCCATTTAAGCGGTCGATCAGCCTCGCTCCCGTTGCCAGACGACTTGGCACCGGCAGCTCTGGCGCGAACGAAGAACATGTCACCGTCTTTCGCGACCTTGTAAACGTTTTTTCCGGCGTCCTCTCGCGGTTTCCAACCGGCCGGAAAGCTGTTCGGTGTTGAATTCGAAAAGTCTTCTAAGACTGTGCATTCTTGAGCCCGAGACAAACCACCAAAACTTATCAGTATCGCACCAGCCGCAGATACAACAATTTGCCACCACCGCATATTAATGGGACTTTGCATGATATCGTCCAGCAACACAAACTGCTCATTGTGGTCAATTTATATCGTGTCATTTTTGGGACCGCGCCGGAAGTCCCCTTTGTGATCAGCGGCCGTGGCACCACTGAGCCCGCCCCATGAGTACGTGAGTCGAATCTCTCGCTGAGCGGAAATTTCGATATTATCTGGGATTGTTTTTTTATCGCCAATGTCCTTAACGGCGCAGCTCATTCGTCGTATGACTAAATAACGGCGAATCCGGCATAGAATAAAACAAAGTCAGCAACGAAAGGAGTAATTCATGAGTGGTGTTCGAGTTCTGGTTGGCACGCGCAAAGGTGCGTTCATTTTAACAGCCGATGCCAAGCGCGCGAATTGGAAAATTAGCGGCCCGCACTTTGCCGGATGGGAGATTTATCATTTAAAAGGGTCCGCCGCTGATCCGAACCGTTTATACGCTTCGCAGTCGAGCGGTTGGTTCGGCCAGATCATTCAACGCTCGGATGACGGCGGGAGCACATGGCATCAACCCGGAACCCCCGAAGGAGAATCGACCAGAACACCCGAGGGGATGCCCAAGGGCGAGAGCAATAAGTTCGTCTACGACACTTCCCCTGAGACCGGAAAACCGCTAACCACACACCAGTGGTACGATGGCACGCCCCATCCGTGGGAGTTCAAGCGTGTATGGCATCTCGAACCTGCCCAGGGAGATCCGGATACAGTTTACGCGGGGGTCGAAGACGCCGCCTTGTTTCGTTCCGTCGATGGCGGGCGGACCTGGCATGAGCTCGCCGGATTGCGCGGGCACGGTTCGGGGCCGCACTGGCAGCCCGGAGCAGGCGGCATGTGCCTTCATAGCATTATTGTCGATCCGATGAATCCGCAGCGTATTTTCATCGCGATCTCGGCGGCCGGTGCATTTCGCACTGACGATGGCGGCAAAACCTGGCAGCCCATCAATCGCGGGCTTCATTCGCTTTACATTCCCAATCCAACGGCTGAAGTCGGTCATTGCGTCCATCATATTGCCATGCATCCATCACGACCCGGCAGATTGTTTATGCAGAAACACTGGGATGTTATGCGCAGCGATGATGCCGGCGAATCTTGGCATGAGGTCAGCGGCAACCTGCCGACTGATTTCGGTTTCGTCATTGACGTTCATGCGCATGAGCCGGATACCATCTATGTCGTGCCGATCAAAAGCGATTCGGAGCATTTCCCGCCCGACGGTAGCTTGCGGGTCTATAGAAGCCGTACGGGAGGAAACGATTGGGAGCCGCTTACCAAGGGTCTGCCACAGAACGACTGTTATGTGAACGTGCTTCGTGATGCCATGTCGGTAGACTCGCTTGATCAATGCGGCGTTTACTTCGGTACCACGGGCGGGCAGGTTTATGCTTCAGCCGATGCGGGCGGCACCTGGAACGCCATCGTCCGAGATCTTCCGCCGGTTCTTTCGGTGGAAGCCCAAGCACTGCCATGATTCGTGTTACCCTGCCGCCACATTTGCGGAAACTTGCCCGGGTCGATGGCGAGATTACACTCGCCGTTATGGGCGAGATCACTCAGGGCACGGTTCTCGATGCGCTGGAGGCGCACTATCCCATGCTCTGCGGCACTGTTCGTGATCAGGTGACGCGCAAACGTCGGCCATTCGTGCGGTTTTTCGCTTGTGGTCAGGATCTTTCTCACGAATCGCCGGATGCGCCGCTGCCAAACGCGATTGCGAGCGGCGCCGAGCCATTCATGATCGTGGGAGCGATCGCCGGCGGATAACCTGTTTTTTCGGGACTGCCGGTTAGGTTGTCATTATTCGCCTTCACTTAGACGCGTGCTTTTCGCAAAGTTGCCAAGGAGTAACTCTCGATGAATCTCGCTCTGTGGATTATTCAAACATTGCTGGCGCTTCTGTTTCTTTTCGCGGGCGGAATGAAGCTAATCATGCCGATTGAAGAAATGACCCAGCAGATAGCCATGCCCGGTTTGTTTCTCCGCTTCATCGGCGTGTGCGAAGTGCTTGGCGGCCTCGGCCTGGTTCTGCCATGGCTGGTGAGTATTCGTCCGGGGCTGACACCCCTCGCTGCTGCTGGACTTCTAATCATTATGATTGGTGCCACAGCGACAACGATCATAATGGGCCAAGTCGCCACGTCGATCCTGCCGCTGGTGGTTGGCATTCTCTGTTTGTTCGTCGCGTATGGTCGCTGGCGACTCGCGCCGGCGCGCAACCTTAGGTGAGCGCGCACTTTGCTAAGTAAAATTTACTGTGGTCAGAGCAAGCGAGGAGAGCGCAGGTGAAGTATCGCGGAAGCTGCCATTGCGGCAAGATCGCTTTCGAAGTGGAAGGTCTCATCGACAAGGCACTCGCCTGTAATTGTTCGATCTGTTCGCGTAAAGGATCGCTACCGTGGTTCGTTCCGCGCGAGCAATTGACCCTCCAAGCGGCCGATGAAAACATTGGCACGTATCAGTTTAACAAACACGTAATCCGGCATCGTTTTTGCCGAACCTGCGGTATCCATCCGTATGCCGAAGGTAGTGATCCTCAAGGTCGAGCGATAGCAGCGATCAATATCCGTTGCCTGGACGGATTGAACGTCGCAACAATTCCGGTGCAGCAGTTTGACGGCCGCGCGTTGTAGCGAACGGTCCGTTGCTGATCGAAACGTAAAGCTTCACTCGCTATCGTCGCTCGGTCCGCGCTAGCGCAGAGATAGATTGCAAATCTAAGACACCGCCGCGCGGCTTATTACTGCTTTCAGGACGGAGACTGCCGCGTTTTACTCGCCCGTAAAAGCACTGTGTAAACTGGACCCACTCGGCCCCCGTTTTGCCAGTCTCCAACTAACACTCGCTCTCGTTGTAACGATTGCCTGACAGCGATCAGGTTGGTGTGCGTTGCGTCAGACAAAATGAGCGTGCTGCTGGGGACAGGAATATCTCCATCCTAAGTGAGTGCGCTTTCCTCTGATATGAAATGGGCGCGCTTCTTGCAGAATTCCGTACATGATTCGCTCAGCATAAAGTCAAAAAGGTTGACGGAGGACAAATGGAAATACCAAGAGATCTGGCGCTCGAGAGACGTCAGCAAAGTGGCCCGCACTATTCTGAACCTCTCGAGAGACGAGGCGACTGGAACGATGGCTCGCTTACGACAGCGGCACGCAGAGCGTGGGACCAGAAACAACTAAGCGTTCTGGTCGAAGGCAACGAAAAAACGATCGCGGGCGGGCTCGGCTGGTTTAGCGTTGGGCTCGGGCTGATGGAACTACTGGCGCCGAGAACCCTCGAGCGATTCCTGGGGATCAGACACCATGGACTTTTGCTGCGCATAATGGGATTGCGCGAAATTGCCTCCGGTGTGGGAATCCTGACCGGAAGCCGTCCGTCAAGCTGGTTATGGGCGCGTGTGGGCGGCGATGTGATCGATATCGCAAGTCTCGGCATGGCGTTTAATTCCGACACAGCCAAACCGGCGAATATCGGACTCGCTTGCGCGGCGGTCGCCGCAGTCACCGTTTTAGATTTGCGCTGCGCCCAAGAACTTAGCCGAAACGATGATAGTGCGCTCAGCATGCGCATCATAGAGGTGAGAAAGTCGATTCAAATCAACTGTTCACCGGCTGAGGTTTACAAATTCTGGCGTGATTTTTCAAATCTGCCGAAATTCATGAGCAATGTCGAATCGGTTGAGACGCTGAGCGAGAAGCGTTCGCACTGGTGTGTCATAGGTCCCACAGGCAAACGCCTCGAGTGGGATGCTGAAATTACCGACGAGCAAGAGAATCGGTTGATCGCCTGGCGTTCGCTCGAAGGAGCGCAGATCGAAAACCATGGCAGCGTGCGCTTCGAAACGGCTCCGGGCCGACGAGGCACCTATGTCAAGGTGCATCTGCAATACAGCCCGCCCGGCGGCATTTTTGGCGCCCGGGTGGCGCGGCTTTTCGGTCGCGAGCCGCGGCAACAGATCCACGAGGATTTGCACCACCTCAAACAGATCATGGAGACCGGAGAAATCATCACGACCAAGGGGCAGCCCGCCGGCCGTGGCAGCGCGACCTCCTGGAAATATGACCAGGCAGTGAGACGGCAGGTCGATTCGAGATCGGACTACCAATCTTCGGCCGTTTGAAAAAAGGAGATTCGCATGAAGGCAAACTGCTGGTATGGCAAGGGAGACGTCCAAGTCGTGAACGTCTCCGAACCGGAGATTCTCAACAATCACGACGCGGTGGTCAGAGTTACCTCGACCGCGATCTGCGGCTCAGATTTGCACCTTTACAACAACTTCGTTCCGACCATGGAAAAGGGCGATATTCTCGGCCACGAGTTTATGGGTGAAGTCGTTGAGGTCGGAAGCGAAGTTCACAACCTGAAGGCTGGCGATCGGGTGGTCGCATCCTTTCCTATTTCGTGTGGCAAATGTTTTTTCTGCCAAAGAGAGCTTTTTTCGCTTTGTGAGAATTCCAATCCCAACGCCTGGATGGCGCAAAAGCTTTTCGGCCATTCCCCCGCCGGAATCTACGGCTATACGCACATGCTCGGGGGCTTCGCCGGCGGCCAGGCGGAATACGCTCGCGTGCCTTTTGCCGACGTGGGAACGGTAAAAATTCCCGACGGCTTGAGCGACGAACAGGTGTTGTTCCTGTCGGATATTTTTCCGACAGGTTATATGGCCGCGGAGAACTGCAACATCCAGCCCGGCGATACGATTGCTGTTTGGGGTTGCGGCCCGGTCGGACAGCTGGCCATCAAGAGTGCCTACCTGCTCGGAGCCGAGCGCGTCATCGGCATTGATCGATTTCCCTATCGGTTGCAAATCGCACACGAAAAGGCCGGCGCTGAGGTACTAAATTATGAGGAATGTGACGTCTACGATTCGCTGATGGAGATGACCGGGGGGCTGGGCCCCGATGCCTGCATCGACGCCGTCGGTATGGAAGCACATGTGCCAGGAGTTATCGGCGCCTACGATCGCGTAAAGCAATCGATGATGTTGGAAAGCGACCGACCGCACGTAGTACGGCAAGCGATCATAGCGTGCCTCAAAGGCGGCACGGTTTCGATTCCCGGCGTGTACGGCGGTTTTGACGATAAGATTCCGCTCGGCTCACTGGTGAACAAGGCCTTGACAGTCAAGACCGGCCAAACCCATGTGCAGCACTACTTTGCGCCGCTGCTCGAGAGGATTCAAAGCGGCGACATCGACCCAAGCTTCATTATTACGCATCGGTTGCCGCTCGAAGAAGCGCCCAGGGGATTCGAGATGTTTTTGAACAAAGAGGATGACTGCCTGAAAGTCGTTCTCAAGCCGTAAAACAAATTTCTCGAACCCCTGTTCCCTAGCATGAGATATTAACCGCAACACGAAAGCTTAAGGTTGTGGCTCGCACATCCGTGTTGATCATCGGCGCTGGCCTCGCGGGGCTCGCCGCCGCCTATCAACTCGAACGAACCGGCCACAGCGTGAGAATTGTCGAGGCTCGGGACCGGGTTGGTGGTCGGGTATGGACAATACGCGAGGGACTCGGCGGGATGCACGCGGAAGCCGGCGGTGAGCTGATCGATGATGATCAGGAAGAGATCAGAAAACTGCTGCGCCACTTTCAACTCGGTGAAACGCGAATCTTGCGCCGAGGGTTCTCTCACTATCGTCTTGGCCGCAATCGCCTGCGACGATTCCGCGCCTCGTCTAGCGGCTGGCGTCTAACGGCACAAGCACTCGATCCGCTGCTGCGCCTTTACCGATTAAATGGCGAAGAATGGACGGGACCGATTGCTGCCAGCCTCGCAAAAGACAGCATTGCCACCTGGCTGGCTCGGAATCACCAACTTCGTCGTCGCCGCGATCGGCGAAAACATCCTGCCGATGCCGCCGAGATCCATGCGACTGCCGTTTGCATGCGCAATTTTTTTCTCGCCGACCCCGATGAGCTCTCTTTGTTAACATACGTCGAGCAGTTTGCCGGCGGAAACGATCCCGCCCATCGCATCATGTACCGCATTCGCGGCGGCAACGATCGTCTTCCCGAACGTATGGCACGCGCCCTGCGCCGTCCCGTGCTCCTGGAACAGGTGGTCCGTCGAGTCGACCAGAAGAAAAATTCTGTCCGGTTGACCGTCGAAAATTCGCGCGCCCAACGAAGCACACTGAGCGCTGATTATGCGATCGTTGCCGTGCCGGCCCCATTGGCGGCGGAGATCGAATACTCACCGCCGTTGCCAGATCGTCAGCGCGATGCGCTCACACGGCTCCGCTACGGACGCGCGACCAAAACCGTGCTGCAGTTCGACGGCCATTCATGGCGCAGATCGGGACGCCCGCGGGCATGCGCCACTGATCTCGAGATCGGTGCGGTTTGGGATGGCAGCGAGGACCAGCCCGATAGGCGCGGTATCGTGACGCTGCTCGCCGGCGGCAGCGCCAGTGATGCAACTAAATCGCTACTCGCGACCGAGGGCTCCAGCGGCCTGGCCGATCGGCTCTCGTTTTTCGGCGTCGGTGACGCGCGTCTGATCGCTAGCCATAGCATCAGCTGGGAAGATGATCCGTGGGCTCGTGGCGGTTATGCTTTATTCGATCCGCGGTTTCCGCCGTCCGCGCGTGCGTTGTTGTCAGTTCCACATGAGCGTGTGTTCTTTGCCGGGGAGCATACGAGCACGAAATGGCAGGGTTATATGAACGGCGCCGTCGAGAGCGGCTTGCGCGCCGCCGAGGAGGTGTTAATGACCATGCACTCGTCGACTTCTCTATTCTAGAACTCCTGGATCTTCGTGGTTGTCGGTTCCTCTACCGTCGCGCTATGTTGAGCAAAAAGGAGGGCGATGACGATGCCAGGTAAACCGGACTTTACACCCGAGGAATGGAAAAAAATCGTCGCGGCTGCTCCCATGGTGGGACTTGCTGTGACATGCGCAAGCCCAAACGGCCCGTGGGGTGTGATGAAAGAGATGTTATCGATGGGTATGGCGATGGCGGAAATGCTCCAGAAGGGCAGCTCGAATCCGCTGATCGCCGATCTCGCCGTCGATCTCAAAGCGCGTGAAACCAAACCGGAGCCGCCGCAAAATTTGAAAGATCCCGAGCAGTGCAAGGACGCGGCATTGCAACATGTGCGCGCGGTAAATGGGATCCTTGATAGCAAGGTGAAAGGTCCGGAAGGGGATGAATTCAAGCGCTGGCTCGTGACCGTCGCTCATCGAGTTGCGGAAGCGGCCAACGAAGGCGGTCTGTTCGGCTTCGGTGGCGAGCGGGTCTCAGAGGCGGAAAAGAGTGTTGTCCGGCAAATCGCCTTCGCTTTAGGCCAACCGGCAAGCTGATACTACGTTCACCGCTAGTGTCGTGGAAATCGAGGTCCGCGCTTTGTAAGCCGGGTTTCCAAATTCCGGCAAATGGCTTTACTGCTTTGCTGGATCGTAGCCCAGGACGGACGAAAGCCAGCGCTCGACCTCGCTCACTTTCATGCTCTTGCGCGCGGCGTATGACTCCACTTGGTCTTTACCGATCGAGCTGACGGCAAAATACCGCGCTTCCGGATGCGCGAAGTAGACCCCGCAAACGGACGCCGCCGGATACATGGCGAAGCTCTCGGTCAGTGTCATTCCCGTCGCCGCTCCGACATCGAGCAGATCGAAAATGAGCGGCTTCTCGGTATGATCGGGCTGCGCGGGATAACCCGGCGCAGGCCGGATGCCGCGATATTTCTCGGCAATCAGATCTTCAGGGCTAAGCCGCTCGTCTTTACCGTAACCCCAATCTTCGCGCGCGCGCTTATGCAAGAGCTCGGCGAAAGCCTCGGCCAGCCGATCCGCCAGCGCTTTGGCCATGATCGCGTTGTACTGGTCGTTCTCGCGCTCGAACCGTTCAGCCAATTGCTGACAGCCATGCCCGGCCGTAACCGCGAAGGCGCCGATATAGTCAATCCGACCGCTCTCCTTCGGCGCAATGTAGTCGGCCAATGCGAGCTGCGGTTTACCGCTCGAATTCACCTTCTGCTGCCGGAGCGTATGGAGGCGAGTTAAGGTTCGGATGCGCGTGGTATCGGAGTAAAGAATAATATCGTCACCGTCACTGTTCGCGGGATAGAAACCGTAAACGGCATGAGCCGTCAAAAGTTTTTTGTCGATGACCTCGCGCAGCAGTTCTTGCGCACCGGCAAACAGGTCGCGCGCCGCGGGACCGCGCTTCGGATCCTGCAGCAAATCTGGATAGCGGCCGCGCATTTCCCACGTGTGAAAAAATGGCGACCAGTCAATATAGGGCACCAACTCCGCGAGAGGGAAATCTTTCAATACCCGGCGGCCGAGAAACTCCGGCGCGGCAATTTGATTTCGATCCCAATCGGTCTGCAATCTTTTTTGCCTCGCTTCTTCGTAAGCCAGCAATGGCGGCGCGGCCCGGCTCTCGAACTGCTCGCGCAGTTCCTGTTGTTCTCTTCGGTTTTGAGCATCGAGGGCGCGGCGCGCATCCGCCCTGCTGAGCGCGCCCACTACGGGCACGGCGCGCGAGGCATCCACCACATGAATGGTCGCGTGCGCGTAGGCCGGCGCGATTTTCACTGCGGTATGCCGCTTGCTCGTCGTCGCGCCGCCGATCAGGAGCGGGAGATTCAAACCGCGCCGGTTCATCTCCGCCGCGACATGGGTCATCTCATCGAGAGACGGCGTGATCAGTCCGCTCAGGCCGATCATATCGGCCTTCTCTTCAATGGCCGTATCGATGATCTTATCGGCCGGCACCATAACGCCGAGGTCGATCACGTCGTAATTGTTGCAGCTGAGAACGACAGCGACGATATTTTTGCCGATGTCATGCACGTCGCCTTTGACCGTCGCAAAAACCAACTTGATGCGCTGGTCGATGTTTTGCGCGGCTTTTTTCTCGGCCTCGAGAAACGGTGTGAGATAGGCTACGGCTTTTTTCATCACGCGGGCGCTTTTCACCACTTGAGGCAAAAACATTTTGCCGGAGCCGAACAGATCACCGACGACATTCATGCCGTCCATCAGCGGCCCTTCGATAACCGCCAGGGGCTTGCCGTATTTGGCTCTTGCCTCTTCCACGTCTTCATCAATGAAGTCGGTGATGCCTTTCACCAGCGCATGGGATAAGCGTTCCTCCACCGGACCGTCCCGCCAGCTGTCGTCTCGCGCGACGGCTTTATCGGTTTTCTTCACTGTCTCGGCGAACGAAACCAGACGCTCGGTCGCATCGGGACGCCGGTTGAGCAGCACGTCTTCGACGAGCTCCAGCAAGTCCTTCGGTATTTCTTCATAGACCGCGAGCATGCCGGGATTGACAATCCCCATGTCCATTCCGGCCTTGATCGCGTGATACAAAAATGCCGAGTGCATCGCTTCGCGCACCGGATTGTTGCCGCGAAATGAGAACGAAATGTTACTGACCCCGCCGCTCACCTTGGCAAGCGGCAGATTCTGCTTGATCCAGCGAGTCGCCGCGATGAAATTGACGGCATAGCTGTTGTGCTCCTCGATACCGGTGCCGACGGTAAGGATGTTGGGATCGAAGATGATGTCCTGCGGCGGGAAACGAACTGTCTCGGTCAAGATCTTGTATGAGCGCTCGCATACTTCGATTTTGCGCTCGAATGTGTCCGCTTGACCGCGCTCGTCGAAGGCCATGACGACCACAGCCGCGCCGTAACGGCGGATCAGCTTGGCCTGAGCGATAAACTTTTCCTCGCCTTCCTTGAGGCTGATCGAGTTGACGATTCCCTTCCCCTGCAAACACTTGAGGCCCGCTTCGATGATGTCCCACTTCGAGCTGTCGACCATCACCGGCACGCGCGCAATATCCGATTCGCCGGCGATGAGCCTGAGAAATTTCTCCATCGCCGCTCTGGAGTCGAGCATGCCTTCATCCATATTGACGTCGATGATCTGCGCGCCACCCTCGACCTGCTGGCGCGCCACGCTCACCGCCTTTTCAAAATCACCGGCAAGAACCAGCTTTGCGAACACGGGCGATCCCGTGACATTGGTTCGTTCGCCGATGTTGACGAAATTGGACTCGGGTCGGACGGTGAGACTTTCAAGGCCGCTCAAGCGGAGGTAAGGATCGAGTTGCGTCAACCGGCGCGGCGGCTTATCACGGACCGCCTCGGTGATCGCTTTGATATGCGCCGGCGTGGTGCCGCAGCAACCCCCGACAATATTGAGCCATGCGCTTTCCACCCACTCCGCCAATTGTGGCGCCAGCGATTCAGGCGTCTCGGGGAAACCCGTGGGCAGGAGCGGATCAGGCAAGCCCGCATTGGGATAGCTGCTCACGAAAACGGGCGCAATCCCGGCTAGCTCCTCGATCAGTGGTCGCATTTCTTTCGGCCCGAGCGCGCAGTTCATCCCGACGCTCAATAACGGCACATGGGAAATTGAGTTCCAGAACGCTTCGACCGTTTGCCCCGTAACACCGCGGTTGCTGCCGGGCTGTATGAAAGTCACCGAGGCCATCAACGGAACGCGCCTGTTCGTCTCATCGAAAAGCTTGGCGATCGCAAAAAAGGCCGCTTTGGCATTGAGGGTGTCGAAAATCGTTTCAACCAGGAGCAGATCGACGCCGCCGTCCAATAAACCGCGCGCTTGCTCGTAATAAGCATCGACCAACTCCTCATAGGTCACTCCACGGGTGGCGGCGCTTTGCACATCGGTTGAAATCGAGCAGGTCCGATTGGTCGGACCCATGGCTCCGGCGACGAAACGGGGCCGAGACGGATCCTTGTCCATTGCTACCTCGACGGCTCTTTTAGCCGCCTTAGCTCCGGCGAAGTTCAGCTCATAGGCAACTGGCTCTAGTCCGTAATCGGCCATGGAAATAGCAGTCGAGTTGAAAGTGTTCGTTTCGACGATATCTGCCCCCGCCTCGAGGTAGCGAAGATGAATATCCGTGATCAACTCCGGTTGGGTGATGCAGAGGACATCATTGCAGCCTTTCAGGTCGCATGAATGGCTTCGGAAGCGCGCGCCGCGAAAGGCGTCTTCATCGAGTTTGCGCGATTGAATCATCGTGCCCATAGCGCCGTCGAGAATCGCCACACGGTCGGCAAGAATCTGCCGAATTTGCTTTTCACTCTCGGTCATTTTTTGCTCTTTCTTCCGAGTCTCGGCTTCGTGATGGCTGGCAGCGATGCCCGTGCGACGAAAATTTCCACCGGCCCATTGCCGTTTCGCGCCAATCGCTCGCCTGCGAAGGCACCCGTCAAGTCATAGTCGATCGCTTCGGCGCCACCGAGTCGGAACCATTTCTCGATCGTGGATTGATCGAAGCCGAGCCATTCGTGCGCCATCTGTTCGCGCATCCATGCCTGATTGTGTTGCACCAGGTCGACCAAAATCACCGATCCACCCGGACGCGTCACCCGGCATAGCTCGGTGATCGCCCGTTCCGGCTCGGGCAAGAAATGCAGCACCATGACACAGAATGCGGCATCGACACTGGCCGGGCTCAATGGCAGCTTCAGGGCATCGCCTTGGCGAAATTCGACGTTCACGATCGCGCGCTCGTTTGCCACCGCGAGCGCGCGGCGCAACATTTCCTTGGAGAGATCGATCCCGATGACCTGCTGGGCAAAGCGCGCCAGCTCGAAACTCAAAGTCCCCGTACCGCAGCCGATATCGGCGATAGTCAGGCGCCGCGGCAGCAGCTTTTCGATCGCCAGGGACGTCACGCGATCGTCAAAGTAGCTTTTGCGAATTTTTTCCCAGTCGCCGGCGACGGATTCAAAATAGCTTTTGGAACGCTGTAAGCGGCGCCGCCGGCAGTCGGCCAGGCGCTCATGATCGCGCTTGATCTCCGGAATGCCCTCGAGCCGGCTCTGCAGCGATTGAAAAAGTTCCCGCGCGCTCTCGGGCATTTCGCGGCGCGCGGAAAAATAAACGCTGGTTCCGTCGCGCCGGTCTTGGACGAATCCAGCCGCGCGTAGAATCGACAAATTGCGCGATACCGACGATTGCGCGGACTGCACGACTTCCTGGACCTCCCCCACCGTCAATTCTTCTTCGCTGACTGCGGCCAGAATGCGCAGGCGCTGCGGATCGGCTAAGGCTTTGAGCGCTCGAACGAATTCCATACGATTCGATCATTATATTTAAATATTGTGATAAAGCAAGGAACGGGCGGGTTTTTGCCATTCCGAGCCGAGCGGGGAATCTTTCGTCTGGTCGTTACAGGACTTTACGAGTGGGGATCCGCCCGGAAGATCGCGTCAGCGCTTCTGGGCAAAGATACCGGCGCGAAACGAGACGTCCCCGTTGTGGATGAGTTTGCCCTCGCGATAATACAGCACCCGAAAATCGCGAAAGCTCTCGAGGAGCTCGTTATGCTGGAGTAAATAATTCGGGTTTTTTGGGTGGCCAATCGTCTGCTGATCAATCAAATAGGTGTCAAAAATGACAAAGCCGCCGGCTTTCAGCGCGGCTTTGATCATTGGCACCAGCGAGCGCTGGAGATAATCAATATTCACGACGAGACCATATGCGGCGGCTTCGAGAGTGCCATTTTCCAGGTCGGCTTGCTGCCACGAGATCGACAAGGACTTCTTCCGCGCGCGCTCCGCACCGTGAGCCAAAGCGACCGGAGAAATATCGACAGCGGTAACTTCGAAACCTCTCTCGGCGAGAAACAAGGCATGACGGCCGCTGCCGCATGCGATATCGAGGGCTCGCCCCGCTGGCACGTCCCAGCCCTGAGACTCAAAAATCCCTCGCAAAAAGGGCGCAGCGTCTTGCTCCGTCTGTCTCTCGGCGTGCTGCCGATCCCATCGAATTTGGTCATCGCGCGACATGAGATCTCTCTGATTCGTCTAGACGGCCCGTGCCAGAGTCAGGATGAAAACCTCTCTCGCGCCACCCCGTTTCAACACTCGGCTGCATTCATTCACGGTCGCGCCGGAAGTGTACACGTCATCCACCAACAATACGTTTTTGCCGTCGACGGACCGCTCCGCGTTGAGGGAAAAAGCGCGGCGCACGTTTTT
>Ga0075424_100000573_pt1 | contig 29200 bp, 2 predicted proteins | sample SoiMethybrSBSTD3_FD_75301 | JGI IMG/M metagenome (GOLD analysis project Ga0075424, IMG submission 75301) | Bulk soil microbial communities from a Populus tree surrounding site in Tennessee, USA - Soil MetaG P. TD hybrid SBSTD3 | ecosystem: Environmental > Terrestrial > Soil > Tree plantation... | reverse complement strand
CCGCACCACGAGGGCGTCCTGGTCCTGCGCCGCGGGCTGGAGCCAGCGAATGGAGCTCCCGTCCTGCGTCGCGTCGACGAACAGGAAGCCTCCCGATACCGGATCTCCCGGCGCCGCGACCCCGTCGGCGGCGACGGCGACGACGACGTGGTTGAACTGGTACGGCGACGGAAACTCGGCGTCGATGCGATCGTCCGATCCCAGGTGGATGAGCGCCGGGTAGGCCTCGACGCCCATGGCGTGCAGCAGGCCGACGAGCAGCAGCGCCTTGTCCTTGCAGTCGCCCCATTGGCGCTGGAGCACCTCGCCCGGCGGCGAAGGCCGGTGGCCGGCGATGCCGGCCTCGGCGGCGACGTAGCGCACCTTGCCGCGGACGAAGGCGAGCAGGGAGGCGAGACGGCCGCGCCGGTCCTCGTGGCCGGCGGTCAGCTCGCGGGCGGTGCGGCTCACGGCGCCTGAATCGGCCGGCAGCTTCGCGAGGAGCCCTTCGTACCATCGGCCCACCTGCGCCCAGGTCGCCTCCTCTCCCCAGGCGAAGCGGAGCACGGGACCGCGCGAGCGGTCCCCGGGCGCGAAGCGTTCCTTCTTGAGAGCGGGCAGCGAGCTGCCGGTAACGACGACGCCTCCCGCGGACTCCTCGACGGCGAGCCCGGCGCGCGAGCCGCCGATACGCCAGCGCCAGCCGGGGCCGCCGCCGTGGACCGCCACCCGCAAGCGCTCGATGGGAGCCTTGTCGCTCGCCAGCGAGATGCCGTCGGCGTGGAAATCCGAGCGCTGCTTGGCCGTCACCTCGACGGTCAGCACCGAGCCGGCCGGCACGTCGGGGAAGCGGACCGTGCGCACCTTGGAGGAGGATCGAAATTGCGCCTCACCGGCGAGATCAGCGGTGCCGATGTCGCTCTCGGGCACGCGGAGCGCCTTGCCGTCCGGGGTGGTCGCGTAGGCGGTGAGGCCCTCGAGCGTCCGGTTGTCGTCGAAGTAGATCGGATAGGGAGACCACGCGGCGAGATCGGCCGGCGCGTCCATCCGTACCCGCGTGACGGATCGCTCGACCGTGCCGCCGTCCGGCAGGATGCCGACGTCGACGGTTTTTTCGAGGATCGTCGCGGCCGACGCCGGGAGAGCGGCCGTGAACAACAGCACGGCCGCCGCGAGGGGGAGGACGAGGCGATACACCATCTCCCTGCTCCTTCCGATGAAGCTCTCTCCGGCGCTCTCGCCCCGGATGTAGCGGAAACTGTGACGAGATGATACGCGGCTTTGGAGACAGAGGGAAGGAGGCGCCGTTTCCGATTCCACAGACCTCGCTTGGTGGCGCTTGACTCGTTACATACAGGTCACCTATGCTTTACCTCAGGTACATCTAAATACATGCACCAGAGTCACTTACGGAAACCTCCGCTCCCGGGAGGAGAGGAGAGGCGTAAGTGCTTGGCTTGTGCATGGGGTTGATTCAGGAGGCCCGATGGGCGATGCGGCTCTCGAAGGTTTTCGGCTATCCCCTCAACAACGGCGCCTCTGGCGGCTGCAGGACGACGGCCGGGTATATCCCGCCCGGGCGGTTCTCGCGATCGAAGGCGATCTCGATCCGGAGGGACTCCGCCGCGCTCTGGAGGCGGTCGTCGCCCGGCATGAGATCCTGCGCACCACCTACCGCCGGCTTCCCGGGATGGATCTCCCGGTCCAGAGGATCGGCGAGCGGCCGGTCTTCTCGCTGGACGTCGGCACGCCCGCGACCGAGCCGCCGTTCGGCCCCAAGGATCTGGAGAACGGGCCGGTGGCCCGCTTCGCCCTCGTGCGGACGGCCCCGCGGGAGCACCGGCTGCGGATCTCGCTTCCGGCCCTCGCGGCCGACGAGCCGGCGTTACGCGGGCTGGCGGCGGAGATCGCTCTCGCGCTCGGCGGCCGCGGCGAGGCGGGGGAGGTGCAATACGCCGACTTCGCGGAGTGGCAGAACGAGATTCTCGAGGAGGAGGGCGCCGCGGAGCGCCGGGAGGCGTGGAGGGCGAGCCGGGGCCCTTTGCCCGACCTCTCGTTCCTCAGGAGCCGGACCTCCCCGGCGGGGTGGACGGGCTTCGCCCCCGCGTGGGAGAGCCAGCCGCTCGCCGGCGATCTGGCCGCCGCGGCGGAGGGGCTGGCGGGGCGGTGGGGCGTGCCGCTCGCGGCTCTCCTCCTGGGTTGCTGGCAGACGCTGCTTTGGCGGTGGCTCCGGCAGCCGGAGATCGTGGTGGGTTGCCTGGCCGACGGGCGGCGGATCGAGCCGCTCCGGGGAGTCCTGGGGCTGTGCGCGCGCTCTCTGCCCGTTCGCGCCGCGCTCGGCCGGGGCTTCCGCATGGAGGATCTCGCCGGAGCCAACCGGACCGCGATCGAGGAGGGGAGGACCCGGCAGGAGCATTTCCTGTGGGAGGACTGGTCGGAGGCTCCGGGCTTTCCGGTCTTGTTCGATTTCGCGGATGTCCCGCCGCTCCCCGAGGCCGGAGGGCTGCGGCTCGCACTCGAGTCCCACCGCGCGATTCAGGAGCCTTTCGAGCTGCGCCTGTCGGCGGTGCGCTCGGCCGGCGGGCTCGCTCTGGCTCTCGGCTATGACGCCTCGCGATGGCGCACCGCGCAGGCCGCCGCAATGCTCGGCCGGGTCGAACGGCTGCTTCGAGGCGTCGTGGCGCGGCAGGAGACCCGGCTCGAAGAGCTGGACGCCCTCACGGAGACGGAGCGGCGGACGCTCACCTCATGGAGCCGCGGGCCTTCGCAGCCCCTCCCGGTGGAGGGTTCCGTGCACCGGCGGTTCGAGGAGCAGGCCGAGCGCCGGGGCGAGGCCGTGGCCGTGGTCTCGGAAGGGGAGGAGCTGACCTTTTCCGAGCTCAATCGGAGGGCCAACCGCTTGGCGCGGTTCCTGCGGCGTCGGGGTGTAGGCGCCGGGTGCCGCGTGGTGCTCGCCCTGGAGCGCTCCGGGGAACAGATCGCCGCCCTGCTCGCCGCCCTGAAACTGGGAGGCGCCTTCGTTCCGGTGGACCCGTGGCAGCCGGCCGAGCGCCTGGCCCGCGGGCTCGAAGACCTGGTGCCGGGGAGCGGGGCGGCACCGGTCGTCCTCACCCGGAGCTGGATGTCGCCGCGGCTGGCCGCGAGCGGCGCAGCCCTCTTGGAGCTCGACACGCACGCCGCGGCGATTGCGGCGGAGCCCGACGGGAATCTGGGCTTTCCGGGCTCTCCCGAAGACCTGGCCTACGTGATCTTCACCTCGGGCTCGACCGGCCGGCCGAAGGGGGCGATGATCCGCCACGGATCCGTGATCAACCTGGCCGCGGCGCTGGAGCGGTCGGTTTACGCGGATCTCCCGGAGCCGTTTCCTCTGCGCGTGGGGCTCAACGCGCCGCTCTACTTCGACGGATCGATCAAGCAGGTCGTGCAGCTCCTCGCGGGGCGTACCTTGGTCCTCGTATCCGAGGAGGTCCGGCTCGACCCCCAGGCGTTCATGGAGTTCCTGGGCCGCGGCGGGACGGACGTCCTGGACTGCACGCCGACCCAGCTCCGGGCGCTCCTTGCGGCGGGCCTCCTCGATCCGTCGCGGCGGGCGCCGCGGCGGCTCCTGGTGGGAGGCGAGCCGTTCGACGCCGATCTGTGGGAGGCCCTGGCCGCGGAGACGCGTATGGGCGTCTGGAACGTCTACGGCCCGACGGAGTGCACAGTCGATGCGACGGCGGAGCGGGTGACCGCTCCGCCGGGGCCCTCGGCCGGAGTCCCTCTGGCGAATGTCGAGGCGTGGGTGCTGGACGAGGATCTGCGACCCGTGCCGGCCGGCGTGCCGGGGGAGCTCTGCCTCGGCGGCGCAGGGCTGGCCCTGGGCTATGCGGGGCAGGGCGGGGGGACGGCGGAGAGGTTCGTCCCCCATCCGGAGAGCCCGCTTCCGGGAGCGCGCCTCTACCGCACCGGCGACAAGGCGCGGTGGCGGGAGGACGGCCGGCTGGAGCTGCTCGGCCGCCTCGACCACCAAGTCAAGCTGCGCGGGGTGCGTATCGAGCTCGGCGAGATCGAGGCGGCGCTCCGGGAGCATCCCGAGATCGGGCAGGGGGTGGCCACCCTGCGCGCGGACCGCCCCGGCGAGGAGCGGCTGGTGGCCTACGTGGTGCCCCGGCTGCGGCTGTCGCCGGAGGGCGCGCGGCCGCCGTTCCGGCTGCCGAACGGGCTCTCGGTGGTTCAGGAGAATCCCAACGAGACCGCGTATCTTTACGACGAGATCTTCACCAAGCGCTGCTACGTGCGCCACGGCATCTCCCTGCCGCCGGACGCCTGCATTCTGGACGTCGGCGCCAACATCGGGATGTTCACGCTCTTCGCGCACCAGGAGTGCCCGCGGCCGCGCGTCTATGCCTTCGAGCCGGTGCCGGCGATTTTCGAGAGTCTGCGCCTCAACTGCGACTGGTACGGCCTCAGCGTCAAGCTTTTCCCGTTCGGGCTCTCCGACGGGGAGCGCAGCGAGCGGTTCCTCTACTACCCCCGCTATTCGATGATGTCGGGCGAGGCCCGCTACGCGAGCCCCGGGTCGGAGGTGGAGGTGGTCCGGCGTTACCTCGAAAACCAACGGCGGCTCGGGGTGGCCGGGGCGGGCGAGCTGCTGGCCGGGGCGGGGGAGCTCTTGGCCGGCCGCTTCGACGGGGAGGTGGTGGAGGCCCCTTTGCGGATGCTCTCCCGCGTGCTGCGCGATGAGGGAATCGAGCGGGTCGACCTGCTCAAGATCGACGTGCAGCGGGCGGAGCTGGACGTGCTCCGCGGGATCGCGGACGCGGACTGGCCGCGGATCGATCAGGTGGTGCTCGAGGCGCACGGCGATCCGGCGGACGGAGGCGGGGAGCGGATCGCGGAGATCCGGGGGCTGCTCGAGGGGCACGGGTTCTCGGTGCGGGTGGAGCAGGACGAGCTGCTGGCCGGAACAGACCGCTACAATCTATACGCGGTGCACCCCCGGGCGCGCCGGGAGCCGGGCGGCGCGGAGGCCGGCCGCTTGGCGTTGGGCGGCGACCTTTCGCCGCAGGCATTGCGGGAGCTCGTGCGCCGCCGGCTGCCGGAGGCCATGGTCCCCGAGGCCTTCGTAGTGCTGCCGGAGCTCCCACGAGCCCGCGGCGGCAAGGTGGACCGCGCGGCGCTCCCGGCGCCCGAGGCGGTGGAAGCTGCGGCGCGGCGTCCGGTGTACGGTCCGCGCACCCCGATGGAGCTGCTGGTGACCGAGGCCCTGGCCGAGGTGCTGGGCGAGCAGCGGATCGGGCGGGACGAGAGCTTCTTCGACGTCGGCCTCCACTCCCTGCGCATGATCCAGGCGGCAAGCGCGCTCGGCCGGCGGCTGGCGCGGCCGGTGCCGGTCGTCGAGCTGTTCCGGTTCTCCACCGTCGCCGCGCTGGCCCGCCACCTGGGGGCGGGAGGGGAGGAAGCGCCGTCCCCGGAGGAGCTCGGACCAGCGGTTGCGGAGCGCCGACGCTCCCGGAGCGAGCGGCGGGCGGCGCGGCAGGCGGCGTCCGCGGCGATCGCGGCGGAGCCGGCGCCGTGAGCGGGTCCCCCGGGAACCCCGACGCGATCGCGATCGTCGGCATGGCCGGGCGCTTCCCCGGGGCCGCAGACGTGGACGAGCTCTGGGAGAACGTGCGCGACGGACGGGAGTCGATCACGTTTTTCGACGACGCGGAGCTGGCCGCGGCCGGCGTGCCGCGGGAGCTCTCCGGCCGTCCCGACTATGTGCGGGCGGCCGGCGTGCTCGAGGGGGTCGAGCTCTTCGACGCCGGGCTCTTCGGCCTCACGCCGCGCGAGGCCGAGCTGATGGACCCCCAGCAGCGCCTGTTCCTGGAGTGCTGCTGGCAGGCCTGCGAGCACGCGGGCTACGACGCGCTTTGCTATCCCGGGCGGATCGGCGTCTACGGCGGCTCGGGCTCGGCCTCGTACTTCGTCTTCCACGTCCTGCCAAACGTCGATCTGGCGACCGACTGGGTCCAGGTCAAGCTGTTCAACGACAAGGATTTCCTCACCACCCAGACGTCGTTCCGGATGAATCTGCGGGGTCCGAGCGTGGCGGTGCAGACGGCCTGCTCGACGGCGCTCGTGGCGATCCACCTGGCCAGCCAGGCGCTGCTCGAGGGCGAGTGTGACATGGCGCTCGCCGGAGGCTCGACGGTGAACTTTCCGCACCGCGCGGGCTACGTGTTCCAGGAGGGGGGCGTCACCTCGCCGGACGGCCACTGCCGCGCCTTCGGCGCCCGGGCGCAGGGAACGGTGCCGGCGAGCGGCGCGGGCGTCGTCCTCTTGAAGCGTCTGGCCGCCGCGCTGGCGGACGGGGACACGGTCCATGCCGTCATCCTGGGCTCGGCGATCAACAACGACGGCGCGGGCAAGGCGGGCTTCACGGCGCCCGGCGTGGAGAGCCAGATCCGGGCGATCGGCGAGGCGCTCGCCCTGGCCGGGGTGGACCCGGACACGGTCGGCTATGTGGAAGCCCACGGCAGCGGCACGCCCCTGGGGGACCCGGTCGAGATCGAGGCGCTGACCCGTGCCGTCCGAGCTTCGACGCGGCGCCAGGGCTTCTGCGCGCTAGGCTCGGTCAAGAGCAACTTCGGGCATACCAGCGCCGCGGCCGGGATCGCGGGCCTGCTCAAGGCGGTCCAGGCCCTGAAACATCGGCAGATCCCGCCCAGCCTGCACTGCGAGGAGCCGAACCCGCTCCTGCGTCTCGGTGACAGCCCGTTCTATGTCAACACGATGCTCTCCGATTGGCCGGCCAACGGCACGCCGCGGCGGGCGGGAGTCAACGCGCTGGGCCTGGGCGGCACCAACGCCCACGTGGTGCTGGAGGAGGCCCCGCCGGCCGCTGCCGGCTCGGCGTCGCGCTCCTGGCAGCTCCTGACGCTCTCGGCGCGCTCCGCCCCGGCCCTCGAGGCGGCGGCGTCGCGGCTCGCCGGCTGGCTGCGGGACCACCCCGAGGCCGACCTGGCGGACGTGGCCCACACCCTGCGGGTCGGCCGCCATGGGTTCGCGCACCGCCGGACCCTGGTCTGCCGGAACCGCGAGGAGGCGATCGCGGGCCTCGAGGCGCCAGGCGCGGCGCCGGCCGGGCCCGCTCCCGGAAGCGAGCGGGGTGTGGCCTTCCTCTTCCCTGGAACCGGGGACCACTACCTTGGCATGGGAGCCGGGCTGTACCGCGAGGAGCCGCGCTTCCGGGGCGCTCTGGACCGCTGCGCCGAAGCCCTGCGCCCGCACTTGGACGCCGATCTCCGCGAGGTGCTCCAGGTCGCCGGCGAGGTGGGCCGGGCCGGCGCCCGCGACCTGCGGTCGCTCCTGTCCGGCGCCGGGGAGGAGGAGGACCCGGCGAGCCTCCGCCTCGGCCGGACCGCGTTTCTCCACCCGGCGCTCTTCGCGGTCGAGTACGCGACGGCGGAGCTCTGGCGGGAGTGGGGGATACGTCCCTGGGCGATGATCGGCTACAGCCTGGGCGAGCTCGTGGCGGCCTGTCTCGCGGGGGTCCTTTCTCTCGCGGACGCGCTCGGGGTGGTCGCGGTCCGCGCCCGGCTGGTGGACGCGCTGCCGGCCGGGGTCCTGCTCGCCGTGCCGCTGGCCGAAGGAGAGCTCGCGCCGCTCCTCGCGCGCGGACCGGAGCTCTCGCTCTCCGCCGCCAACGGGCCGGGCCTCTCGGTGGCTGGCGGACCCGAGGAGGCGGTGGCGCGGCTCGAGCGGGAGCTCGGGGCGCGCGGCGTCTCCTGCCGGCGCCTGCGCACCCGGCACGCCTTCCACTCCCGAATGATGGAACCGGTCGCGGGCGAGCTCACACGGCACCTGGCCGGGATCCGGCTCGCGCCTCCACGGATTCCCTTCGTTTCGAACGTGACCGGCACCTGGATCACGGACGCCGAGGCGACCGATCCGGCCTACTGGGCGCGGCACCTCAGCCGGACCGTGCGCTTCGCCGAGGGGGTGGAGACCCTGATGGGAGCCGGAGGCGAGCCCCCACTGCTGCTCGAGGTCGGCCCCGGCCAGACGCTCGGGACGCTGGCGCAGCAACATCCCCGCCGGCCGGCGGGCCTCACGGCCGTGGCCTCTCTGCCCGGCCGGAGCCGGATCTCCGGCCCCGCGGAGGAGCCGGCCCAGCTCCTGGACGCTCTGGGTCGGCTCTGGGCCGCCGGCGCGGCTCCCGACTGGGCGGGCTTCGCCGCCCGCGAGCGCCGCTGCCGCGTGCCGCTCCCGACGTATCCGTTCGAGCGCCGGAGATATCTCCTGGAGCCGCGGGCCCCGGAGCGGAGGGTGCCGGAGGCGGCGGTGGCCGCTCCGCCTCCCGAGCCTCCGGTCCCTCGAACGCCGCGGCTCGACGCGCGGCCCGCGCTGAGCACGGCCTGGGCCGGTCCGCGGAACGCCCTCGAGAGGACGATCGCCGGCGTGTGGCAGGAGGTCCTGGGGATCGACGGGCTGGGGATCCACGACAGCTTCTTCGAGCTATCGGGCAACTCGCTGCTGGCCATCCAGATCGTCAGCCGTCTCTCCGCCGCGCTCGGCGCCGAGCTGTCGGTGGCCACCCTGCTCGCGAACCCGACCATCGCCGCGCTGGCCGAGCGGGCCGGCGCGGGGGTGGCCGGGCCGGGGCCCGGCCCGACGGTCATCCCGCCGCGCGCGCAGCGGACCCCCTGCCCGCTTTCGATCGACCAGGAGCGTCTCTGGCGCATCCAGCGGCGCGATCCGGCGAGCCCGGTCTACAACATCTACCAGGCGAACCGGGTCCGGGGGCCGCTCTCAGTCCCCCGGCTCGCCGCAGCCCTGGACGAGGTGGTGCGGCGGCACGAGGCCCTGCGCACCGCCTTCGCGGTGGTCGACGGCCAGCCCCTGCAGGTGATCGCGCCGGAGCTCCGGGTCGGCGTGCCTGTGATCGACCTGCGGGGGCTTCCCCGGGGCCTTCGGGAGGCCGAGGCCGGGCGGGCGGCGAGCGCTGTCGTGCGCGAGCCGTTCGACCTGGCCCGCCTGCCGCTCCTGCGCATGCCCCTCGTGCGGATGGAGGACGAGGACGCCCTCTGGGTGATGGCGATCCACCACCTGATCACGGACCGCATCTCCTCCGAGGTGCGGTTCCAGGAGATCGCGGAGCTGTACCAGGCCTCCGCGGCCGGGCTGCCCTCGCCGCTCCCCGAGCCGCCGTTCCATTTCGCGGATTTCGCGGTCTGGCAGCGCGCGCGCCTGGCCGCGGGAGCGCTCGACAGCTCGCTCGCCTGGTGGCGCTCGCGCCTCGCGGGCGCCCCCGAGCTCTTCCCCCTGCCCGTGGACCGCCCGCGGCCGCCCGTGCCCACGGGCCGCGGCGCGAGGCGGCCGGTCGCGGTCCCCACCGCCCGCTCCGAGGCGCTGCGCGCGCTGGCCCGGCGGGAGGGAATCACCCTCTTCGTGGCGGGGCTCGCGGTCTGGAAGGCGCTGCTCGCCCGGCTCACCGGCGAGGAGACGCTCCTCGTCGGCACCCCCATGGACTACTCCGACATCCGCGGAGTCCAGGGATTCTTCCTGAACCAGATCTGCCTGCTCTCCGACCTGTCGGGCGATCCCCCCTTCCGCACCGTGCTGCGCCGCGTCCACGAGACGGCGATCGGCGCCTACGCCCACCGCGACTTCCCGTTCACGCGCTTGGTGGAGGAGCTGCTGGCCGATCCGGACCCAGCTTACGTCCCGTTCACCCAGGCGGTCTTCCTGCTCATCGAGCCGCCGCCGGGCGGCTGGGCCGGGATTCCGGAAGTGACCGTCTCCCCGTTCTGGGTGGACGCGCTGCGCACGCAGTACGACACCATGCTCGCCTTCAACTGGGTCGAGGGGGAGGGCCTCGTCGGATTCTGGGAGTACAGCACGGACCTGTTCGAGGCGGCCACGATCGACCGCATGGCCGGGCAGCTCCAGACGCTCCTGGCCGGAGCCCTGGCCGATCCCGGCTGCCGGCTCTCGGACCTGCCGCTCCTCTCCGCGCCGCAGGCTCATCAGGCCGTGTTTTCCAGCGCTGCGGCGGTCGAAGAGCGGCTAGCCGCGTTGTGGAGGCAGCTCCTGCCGGCCGGGGAGGCCGGCGACGATTTCTTCCGCCTGGGGGGAGACTCTCTGCTCGCGGCGCGGCTCGCGGCACGGGTAGGGGAGGCGTTCGCCGTCGACCTCCCGCCGGAGTGGGCGTTCCGCCTCCCCGGGCTTGCGGCCCAGGCGGAGGATCTCGCGGCGAAGGCAGTGGCCGCTCCCGGCCCGGGGGAGCCGATCCCGCGGCTCTGCCGCGGCGAGCGCACGGACTTCGAGCTCTCCTTCGCCCAGCAGCGGCTCTGGGTGTTCGACCAGCTCGAGCCGGGGAGCACGGCCTACAGCCACACCTCCGCCCTGCGTCTGGACGGTCGCCTGGACGGGCCGGCCATGGAGCGCACCCTGGGCGAGATCCTGCGCCGGCACGAGATCCTGCGCACCCGCTACGCGGTCGCCGGGGGCGATCCCGTACAGCGGATCTCCCCCTCGGAGCCGCCGGATCTGCCGGTCGTGGACCTCGTCTCCGTGCCCGGGCCGGAGCGGGAGGGCGCGCTCCGGCAGGTGAGCCGGAGCGAGATGCTCCGCCCCTTCGACCTCTCCCGCGGGCCCATGCTGCGCGCCCTCCTGGTACGCCTGGACCGGGAATCCCACGTCCTGTTCGTGAGCCTCCACCACATCGCGAGCGACATCATGTCCATGGCCATCCTGGTGCGCGAGGTCGCGGCGCTCTACGAGGCGTTCTCCGCCGGCCGGGCGTCGCCGCTCCCGGAGCTCCCGGTCCAGTACGCGGACTTCGCGGCGTGGCAGCGGCGGCGCGTGCGGGGCGACGCCCTGGAAGAGCACCTGGCGTTCTGGAAGGGGCGGCTGGCGGGAGAGCTGCCGGGGATCGAGCTGCCAGGGGCCCGGCCGCGGCGCGGGCTGCCGACCTACCGGGGAGCCCAGCGCGCCTTCCCGCTGGACCCGGAGCTGATCCGGGCGCTCCAGGTGGCGAGCCGCCGCGAGGGGGCGACCCTGTTCATGACGCTGCTCGCCGGTTTCGCCGCCTGGCTGTCGCGCGCCACCGGCCAGGAGGACCTCCTGATCGGGACCACGATCGGGAGCCGCAACCGGCTCGAGCTCGAGGACATGATCGGGTTCTTCGTCAACATCCTCCCGCTGCGGATCGATCTTTCGGGCGGGCCATCGTTTGGCCGGCTGCTCGCGCGGGTGAAGAGCGCCACCACGGAGATGCTCGCGCACCAGGATCTCCCTCTGGAGCTGCTGCTCGGCCACCTCCGTTCGGAGCGGCTGCGGGGGGGCCAGCCGCTGCTCCAGGTGACCTTCGGGCTCAACAGCGTGCCGCTGGACGATTTCGACCTCCCCGGCCTGACCCTGAACCCCTTCGAGCTCCACGACGAGACCGCGCGCGTCGACCTGTCGCTCTGGGCCGTCGAACGCCGGGGCGGAATGGAGATGGTGTGGACCTTTCGCACGGACCTCTTCGACACGGGCACGGTCGAGCGCATGAACGCCCAGTTGGAGCAGGTCCTGGCCCGGGTGGCCGCGGACCCTGAGGTGGAGGTCCACCGGCTGGACCTGCTCTCCGCAAGCGAGCTGGAGAGCCGGGAGCGGGAGCGGCGCGAGCGGTCGGAGCATAGGACCCGCAAGCTCCTGGAGATCGCGCGGCGCCGGGCCGGCGCGCCCGGGGACCGGCGAGGGATCGGAGCATGAGCGAGGAGAGGGCGCCCGCGGGGTTCCGGCTCTCGCCTCAGCAGAGGCGGCTCTGGCGCTTCCAGGAGCGGGACGGGACGCTCCACACCCAGACGGCCTTCCTGGCCGAGGGGGAGATCGACCGTGAGCGCCTGCGGCGGAGCTTCGAGCGGGCGGCGGGCCGGCACGAGGTCTTCCGCACGCTCTTTCGGCGTCCGGACGGCTGGGAGCTGCCCCTCCAAGTGGTGCAGGAAGAGCTGCCGGTCGCCTACGGCGAGGCCGACCTGGCGGAGCGTCCGGCCGCGGACGGCGGTGAGGCGGCTCTCCGGGAGCTCTTCCGGCGGGACCGGGAGGCGGGGCTCGATCTGGAGAAGGGGCCGCTGCTGCGCCTCACCGTGGCCCGTCTCGCGCCGGACCGCCATGTGCTCTGCGTGACGACGCCCACCCTGTGCGGCGACGCACGCACGCACGAAAACCTGATCGCCGAGACCGGGCTCTTCTACGACGCGGGGGGAGAGACGGCCGGGGTGCGGGAGGCGATCCAGTACGTCGACGTCTCCGAGTGGCAGCACGAGCTGCTGGGCGCGGAGGACGCCTTCGAGGGGCGGCGGTTCTGGCGCGGCCAGCTCCCGGCCGAGCCGGCCGGAAGGCGCCTCTTCGGGGAGAACGGGCACGATCCGGCCGTGGCGCGCGTGCCGCGCCGCCTCGCCGCCCCGCTCGGGCCGGAGCTTCTGGAGCGGGTGGAGGGGCTCGCCCGGGAGCGGCGGGTCCGCTCCGAGGCCGTCCTCCTCGCGGCGTGGCTCGCGCTGCTCTCGCGCTCGGGGCTGGGGGAGACGCTCGCGATCGGCCGGTTGGACGCGGGGCGCGGAGACGAGGTCCTCGCGGGCGCCCAGGGGCTCCTCGCCCGCTGCCTGCCGCTGCGCTTCCAGCTCGACGCGCGGCACCGCTTCGCCGACCTCCTGGCCGAGGTCGAGCGGGCGCTCGCCGGAGCCGAGGAGTGGCGGGAGGTCCTCTCCTGGGAGGACCTGGGAGACCCGCCGCTGCCGTACGGCTTCGAGCACCGGAGCGCCGCCGCGAGCCGGCGGCTCGGGGGCGCGCGCCTGTCGCCGCTCTGCGAGGAGAGCGCCCTCGAGCCCTTCACGGTGCAGTTGAAGGCCGTCGCGTCCGGCCGGGGGCTCGACTTGGAGCTCTGGCACGACGCGGCGCGCGTTCCGGAGGACGAGGCCGAGCTCCTCCTGGAGCGTCTCGCCGCCCTGCTCGAGGATGTGCTGGACACCCCGGCGGCACGCCTGGGCGACCTGGCGATCCTCGGTGCGGCCGACCGGCGGCGGCTCGCGGCCTGGAACGACACCGCCCTGGAGGTGGGGATGCGCGGGCCGGTCCACCGGCTCTTCGAGGCTCAGGCGGCCCGCACCCCGGAAGCCGAGGCCCTGGTCTGGGGCGGCGAGCGGCTCACCTACGGCGCCTTGAACGCCTGGGCCAACCGCCTGGCGAGGCGTCTGCTCCGGGCCGGCTCGCGGCCCGGCGGGCGCGTGGTCCTCGCGCTCGAGCGCTCGACCGCGCAGATCGTCGCCCTGCTGGCTTCCTGGAAGGCTGGCGCCGCGTTCGTGCCCCTGGACCCCCTACAGCCCGCACCCCGCCTCGCCCGCATGCTGGAAGACACGACCGGCGACGGCACGCCGGCCGTGGTGGTGACCACGGCCTCTCTGGCGCCGCTCCTCCCCGCCACCGCGCTTCCTAGGGTCGTGCTCGACGGGCTCGGGGACCTCTCCGCGGAGAGCGCCGCGGATCTGCCAGTCGAGGTCCCGCCCGAGGCTCCGGCCTACGTCCTCTTCACCTCGGGCTCGACCGGGCGGCCCAAGGGCGCGGTGATCCGGCACTGCTCCGTGGTCAACATGGCCGAGGCCTTCAGGCGGCGGGTCTATGCCGCGGCCGAGCCGGCGGGGCGACCGTTGCGGGTGAGCCTCAGCGCTCCGCTCGCCTTTGACGGCTCGATCAAGCAGATCGTCCAACTCGCGTACGGCCACGCGCTGTTCCTCGTCCCCGAGGAGGCCCGCCGGGACGCCGCGGCGCTCGTCGCCTTCGTGCGCGAGCACCGGCTGGACGTCCTCGACTGCACGCCGGCCCAGGCCGGCCCGCTGCTCGACGCGGGCCTCTTCGCGGACGCAGGGAGCGCGCCGCGCCTGACACTTCTGGGCGGCGACAAAATCGTGGCCCCCCTCTGGGAGCGGCTGTCGGGCTGCCCGGAACGGATCGCCTACAACCTGTACGGCCCAACCGAGTGCACGGTCGACTCCACGGCCGAGCGCGTCGGCGCCGTGCCCTTCCCGAGCATCGGCCGGAGCTTCCCGAACGTCCGGATCTGGGTCGTGGACGAGGCCCTGCAGCCGGTTCCGCCGGAGATCTGGGGGGAAATCCTGATCGGCGGCGCCGGCCTGGCCCTGGGCTACGTAGGGCGGCCGGACCTGACCGCCGAGCGGTTCCTGCCGGACCCTTTCGCCGCCGAGCCGGGCGGCCGCCTCTACCGTACGGGAGACCGGGGGCGCTTCCTCCGCGACGGCCGCCTCGTCTGCCACGGCCGGCTCGACGACCAGGTGAAGCTGCGCGGCTTCCGGATCGAGCTGGGCGAGATCGAGGCGGCCCTGGCGGAGCATCCCGGCGTGGCCCGCGCCGTGGCCGTGCTGCGGGAGGACGGCGACGGCGGGGCGGCGCGGCTGGTGGCCTATGCGATCCCGCGGACCGCAGACCGCGCGGGCGCCGGGCCTCTGCCCCCGGGCCGCTCGGACGTCCTGCGGGACTTCACGCGCCGCCGACTGCCGGACTTCATGGTGCCGTCCGCCGTGGTGGTGCTCTCCACCTTCCCGTTGACCCGCAACGGCAAGGTCGACCGGGCGGCGCTGCCCGCTCCCGAGGACCTGCGGTCCGCGGCGACGAGGCCGGTCCTCGCGCCGCGCAACCCCTTCGAAGAAAGGCTCGCCGGGATCTGGGCGGAGCTGCTGCGCGTCCCGCGGGTCGGCGTCGACGAGAGCTTCTTCGACCTGGGGGGTGACTCGCTGCTCGCGACCCGGCTCGTCTCGCGCGTCCGGGAGGCCTTCCGGGCCGACCTCCCGCTGCGCGCGCTCTTCGAAGGGCCGACGGTCGCCGGGCTGGCGGAGAGGGTGAGGAGAGCCGTGGAGGCCGGGCCGGAGCCCGGCCTGCCGCCGATCCGGCCGGTGCCGCGGGGGGGCGGCCTGCCGCTCTCTTTCGCGCAGCAGCGCCTCTGGTTCCTGTGGCAGCTCGAGCCGGACAGCCCGGCCTACAACAACTCGCGGGCCCTGCGCATCCGCGGCCCTCTGGACGTCGCCGCTGTCCGGCGGACCTTGGACGAGATCGCGCGGCGCCACGAGGTGCTGCGGACCACGTATGGCGTCGAGGAGGGGAGGCCGGTCCAGCGGATCGCGCCCGCGGCGCGGATCGCCCTGCCGGTCGAGGACCTCTCACATCTCGCCGAGCGCGAGGAGCGCGCCCGGCGCGCGCTGCGGGACGAGGTCATGCACCCCTTCGACCTGGCGCGCGACTTCCCTCTGCGCGGGCGACTCCTCCGCCTCGGCGCCCGGGACCACGTCCTGCTCCTGACCTCCCACCACATCGCGAGCGACGCTTGGTCCCTGGGGGTCCTCGAGCGGGAGGTCTCCGCGCTCTACGGGGCCTTTTCCGCGGGCCGGCCCTCGCCGCTGCCGGAGCTGCCCGTGCAGTATGCGGACTTCGCCGGGTGGCAGCGTGAGTGGCTGCGGGGCGAGGTGCTGGAGCGCCAGCTTGCCTACTGGCGGGAGCGGCTCGCCGGCGCTCCGCCGGTGCTGGATCTTCCCCTCGACCGGCTGCGCCCGCCGGTGGCGAGCCCGCGGGGAGAGCTTCTCCGGTTTTCCCTTCCGGCGGCGCCGTCGCGGTCACTCGCGGAGCTGGGCGAACGCCGGTCGCTGACGCTGTTCATGGTCCTGATGGCCGGGTTTCAGACCCTGCTGGCCCGCTCCTCCGGCCAGTCCGACCTCAGCGTGGGGACCCCGATCGCCGGCCGGCGCCACGTCGAGATCGAAGGGCTGATCGGCTGTTTCATCAACACCCTGGTCCTGCGCGGCCGCCTGGACCGGGTGCGGACCTTCGGGGAGCTGCTCGACCAGGTGCGGGACCTGGCGCTTTCGGCCTACGCCCACCAGGACCTACCGTTCGAGCGGCTGGTGGACGAGCTTTCCCCGGAGCGCTCTTTGAGCCACATGCCGCTCTTCCAGGCGATGCTCATCCTGCAGAACGTGGAGCGCTCCGGCGTGGTGGGGGCCGGTCTGGAGCTGTCCTCCTTCGGCGTGGAGGCCGGGGTGGCGAGATTCGACCTGCTGCTCAGCCTGGCGGAGGAGGGCGGAGATCTCCGCGGCCTGCTCGAATACCGGACCGACCTGTTCGACCGGACGACGATCGCGCGCTTGGCCGGGCACCTGGCCGGGCTGCTCGAGAGCGCCGCGGCGGCCCCGGAGACCCCCTGGACCGACCTCGCCCTCCTGACCCCGGCCGAGCACCACCAACTCCGGGCCGAGTGGAACGACACGGCGGCGGCGCCAGGCCCCGGCCTCACGCTGCTCGAGAGGATCGAGGAGCAGGTGAAGCGCGCTCCCGGCGCCGTGGCGGTGGCGTGCGAAGGAGAGGCGCTCACTTACGCCGAGCTCGCCCGTCGCGCGGAGGCCCTGGCCCGCCGCCTGGCGCGGCTGGGCGTGGGGCCGGAGGCGCGCGTGGCGATCTGCGCCGAGCGCTCGCCCCGGCTGCTCGTGGCGGTGCTCGGCGTGCTCGCGGCGGGCGGCGCCTGGGTGCCCCTGGACCCCGCCCATCCGCGGCAGCGTCTGGGCCTGATCCTCGAGGATTGCGGAGCCCGGATCCTGCTGAGCGAACGGCCGCTCTCGGGCCTTCTGTCGCCCTGCGGGGCGACGGTGGTTCTCCTGGACGGAGAGCCGGGCGAGGAGGCCGCGCCGCCGCTCTACCGCGCGCGGCCGGAGAACCTGGCCTACGTGATCTACACCTCGGGCTCCACGGGCCGGCCCAAAGGCGTGGAGGTGCGCCATCAGGGGTTGGCCAACTACCTGGCGTCGATGGCCGCGCGGCCCGGCCTCGGGCCCGGCGACGTGGTGGCGGCCGTGACGACCGTCGCCTTCGACATCGCGGTCACCGAGCTGCTCCTGCCGCTGACCGTGGGAGCGCGCATCGAGCTGGTGAGCCGCCGGACGGCGGGCGACGCCGCCCTGCTCGCCGCGGCGCTCGAATCTTGCGGCGCCACCTGCCTGCAGGCCACTCCGGCCACCTGGAGCCTGCTGGTGGAAGGCGGGTGGCCGGGGCGGCCGGGGCTCCGCGCCCTGTGCGGCGGCGAGGCGCTGCCGCGGAGCTTGGCCGACCGGCTGCTGCCGCGGGTGGCCGAGCTGTGGAACGTCTACGGCCCTACTGAGACCACGGTCTGGTCGGCCGCGCTGCAGCTCGGGCCGGGAGAGGGGACGGTGCCGGTCGGCTCGCCGCTGGCGAATACCACCTTCTACCTCCTGGGCCCCTACGGCGAGCCGGTGCCTCTGGGCGTGATGGGCGAGCTGGCGATCGGCGGCGACGGGCTGGCCCGCGGCTACCGCCGCCGGCCGGACCTGACAGCCGAGCGCTTCGTCCCCGATCCGTTCGGCGCTCCCGGGGCCCGGCTCTACCGCACCGGCGACCTGGCGCGCCGGCTGCCGGACGGGACCCTGGAGCTCCTGGGGCGGATCGACCACCAGGTCAAGGTCCGCGGCTTCCGGATCGAGCCCGGGGAGATCGAGGCGGTCCTCCTGGAGCAGCCCGGGATCCGAGAGGCGGTCGTGGTGGCGCGGGAGGACCGGCCGGGAGACCGGCGCCTGGTGGCCTACGTGGCCGGGGACGCGGTCGAGAGCTCCGTCCTGCGTGAGCGGCTGGGCCGGAGGCTCCCCGCGGTCATGGTGCCGGCCGCGTTCGTTGCCCTGGGCTCCCTGCCGAAGAATCCCAACGGCAAGATCGACCGGCGGGCCCTGCCGGCCCCCGAAGAGCCGGGCTCGCCGAATCCGGGGGCGGTGCCGCGCGATCCCTTGGAGGAGGTGATCGCGGACCTCTGGGCGGAGCTCCTGGGCCGTCCGCGGGTCGGCGTCGACGAGAGCTTCTTCGCCCTGGGAGGAAACTCGCTCCTGGCCACGCGGCTCGTCTCGCGCCTCCGCGAGGTCTTCGGGATCGAGCTACGCGTGCGCGCCCTGTTCGAGGGCCCGACGGTGGCGGAGCTGGCGCGGAGGGTCCGGGAGGCCGTCCACGCCGGGGCGGGACTCGAGCTTCCGCCGATCCGGCCACTGCCGCGGGATCGCGAGCTTCCCCTGTCCTTCGCGCAGCAGCGCCTCTGGTTCCTCGGGCAGCTCGAGCCGGAGAGCCCGGCGTACAACCAGACCGGCGGCCTGCGCATCCGGGGCCCTTTGGATGTCGCCGCGGCCGGGCACACCCTGAGCGAGATCGTGCGCCGCCACGAGGTCCTGCGCACCACCTTCCCCGCGGAGGCCGGCCGGCCGGTCCAGCGGATCGGGCCGGCCTCGGCGCTTGCCCTGCCGGTCGAGGACCTCTCCGCGCTCCCGGCTGCCGAAGAGCGGGCCCGGGAAGGGTTCCGCGCCGAGGCGCGGCGCCCGTTCGACCTGGCGCGCGAGACTCCGCTGCGCGCCCGGCTGCTGCGCCTCGGCCCCGGCGACCATGTCCTGCTCCTGACCACGCACCACATCGCGAGCGACGCCTGGTCCATGGCCGTGCTGGAGCGCGAGGTGACCGCGCTCTACGACGCCTTCGCCGCGGGACGTCCGTCGCCGCTGCCGGAGCTGCCGGTGCAGTACGCGGACTTCGCGGGATGGCAGCGGGAGTGGCTGCGGGGCGAGGTGCTGGAGCGCCAGCTCGCCTACTGGCGCGAGCAGCTCGCCGGCGCTCCGCCGGTTCTCCCGCTGCTCGCGGACCGGCCGCGGCCGCCGGTCGCGAGCCCGCGCGGGGAGCGGCTCGCCTTTCCCCTGCCGGCCGAGCTTTCGCGGTCTCTGACGGAGCTCGGAAGGCGGCGGTCGCTCACGCGGTTCATGGTCCTGCTCGCCGGGTTCCAGGCGCTCCTGGCACGCCTCTCCGGCGAGACGGACGTGAGCGTCGGCACGCCGATCGCCGGCCGCCGCCACGTCGCGACCGAAGGGCTGATCGGGTTCTTCGTCAACACCCTGGTCCTACGCGGCCACCTGGACCGGGCGCGGACCTTCGAGGACCTGCTCGGCCAAGCGCGGGAGCTGGCGCTCTCGGCCTACACCCATCAGGACCTCCCCTTCGAGCGATTGGTGGACGAGCTAGCCCCCGAGCGCTCCCTCGGCCACACGCCGCTTTTCCAGGTGATGCTGGTCCTTCAGAACGTGGAGCGCTCCGGCATGCACGCCGCGGGTCTGGAGCTCTCCTCGTTCGGCGGGGAGCCTGGGGTGGTCAAGCTCGACCTCCTGCTCAGCCTGATCGAGGAGGACGGGGGGCTCCGCGGCGAGCTCGATTTCCGGACCGGGCTGTTCGACCGGACGACCGCTGTGCGTCTGGCCGGGCACCTGGTCGCCCTGCTCGAAAGCGCCGTCGCGGCCCCGCAGACCCGCTGGGCCGATCTCGCCCTCCTGAACCCGGCCGAGCGCCACCAGATCATCGAGTGGAACGATACGGACGCCTCCGGAACGGGGGAGGCCACCCTGCACGGGCTGGTCGAGGCGCAGACGGAGCGCACCCCGGAGGCCGTGGCCGTGGTCTTCGGCGAGGAGTCGCTCTCCTATGCCGAGCTCGGCCGGCGGGCGGGGTGGCTGGCGTGGCGCCTGCGTCGTCTGGGCGTCGGGCCGGAGGTGCGGGTGGGGATCTGCGCCGAGCGCTCGCCGGAGCTGGTGATCGGCTTATTAGGCATCCTCGAGGCCGGGGGGGCCTACGTGCCGCTCGACCCGGACCATCCGGACGCCCGTCTCGCCTGGGTGCTCGCGGACTCCCACCCGCCGGCGGTGCTAGCCCAAGGGGTCCTGGGGGAACGGATTCAGGGGCTCCTGGACCCGACCGTGAGCCTGCTCGACTTCGCGGCGGCCTCGGTCGGGGAGGGCCCGGCCCCCCGGCTCGGCGGCGGGGCAGGGGCGGACAACGCCGCTTACGTGCTGTTCACCTCCGGCTCGACCGGCCGGCCCAAGGGGGTGGTCAACACCCATCGCGGCATCATCAACCGGCTGCTGTGGATGGAGGGCGCCTACGGCCTGACCGCCGCGGACCGGGTGCTGCAGAAGACCCCGTTCGGCTTCGACGTCTCGGTCGCGGAGATCTTCGGTCCGCTGCTGGCCGGCGCGCGCCTGGTAGTCGCGGCTCCAGGGGGGCATCAGGACAGCGCCTACCTGGCCCGCGCCCTCGCGGAGAGCGGGATCACCCAGGTCCATTTCGTCCCCTCGATGCTGCGGGCCTTGCTGGAGGAGCCGGAGTTGGACGCCGTCTCCGGCCTGCGGCGGGTGATCGCCAGCGGCGAAGCGCTGCCTCCCGACCTGGCGCAACGGTTTCACGAGCGTCTGAGGCTGCGCGGCGCCGAGCTGCACAACCTCTACGGACCCACCGAGGCGGCCGTGGAAGTGACCTTTCACGCCTGCCGGCCCGGAGAAGAGCGCGTGCCCATCGGCCGCCCGGTGGCCCGGACACGGATTCTCCTGCTCGACCGGGACGGCCGGCCCGTGCCGGTCGGAGTGGCGGGCGAGCTCCACATCGGCGGCGTGCAGGTGGCGCGAGGGTACCTGGGGCAGCCGGACCTCACGGCCGAGCGGTTCGTGCCCGACCCGTGGGGAGAGGCGGGCGCGCGCCTGTACCGGACCGGCGACCTGGCGCGGCATCTGCCGGACGGCGAGGTGGAGTACCTCGGCCGGATCGATCGCCAGGTCAAGTTGCGGGGCGTCCGTATCGAGCTGGGGGAGGTCGAGGCGGCCCTTCGGGCAGAGCCCGGCATCCGGGAGGCGGTGGCGGTGGTGCGGGAGGACCGGCCGGGAGACCGGCGCCTGGTGGCCTATGTGGCCGGCGAGGGGGTGGAGATCACCGCTCTCCGCGAGCGGCTGGGCGATCGGCTCCCGTCGTCCATGGTGCCGGCCCTGTTCGTCGCGCTCGACTCCCTGCCGCTCGGCCCCAGCGGCAAGATTGACCGGCGGGCGCTGCCGGCCCCCGGACCGGAAAGGCCAGAGGCGCGGGCGGGTTTCGCGGCCCCGGTCACGCCGGCCGAGCGGACTCTGGCCACCATCTGGTCGCAGGTGCTGGGGATCGAGCGGATCGGCCGGTATGACGACTTCTTCGAGCTGGGCGGCGATTCAATCCTGAGCCTTCAGATCGTAGCCCGCGCCCACCAGGTCGGGCTGCGGCTGGCGCCGCGCCAGCTCTTCCAGCACCCCACGGTGGCCGGCCTGGCCGCGGCCGCCGCCTGCGCACCGGCCGCGCCGGGGTCCGAGCCGGGCCCGGACGCCGGCCCGGTGCCTCTCACCCCGATCCAGCACTGGTTCTTCGAGCGGGGCTTCCGGCGGCCGAGCCACTTCAACCAGTCGGTGTTGCTGGAAGTGCGGAGGCCGCTGGCGCCGGCCGTCCTCGAGCAGGTGGCGCTGGACCTCCTGGCCCACCACGACGCGCTGCGGCTCCGTTTCGTCCCCGAACCCACGGGCTGGCGCCAGGAGATCGGCGGGATGCCGCGGCGCGTCCCGTTTTTCCGCTCCGACCTGTCCGCTCTGCCCCGGGCCCGGAGGCGGGCCACGCTCGAAGCGGTGGCGGCCGGCGTGCAGGCCGGCCTGGACTTGGAGCGCGGCTCTCTCGCACGCTTCGTCCTCTTCCACCTAGGGGCGGGCGAGCCGGACCGGCTCCTGATCGTCGTCCACCACCTGGCGGTGGACGGCGTCTCCTGGCGCGTGCTGCTGGAAGATCTTCACACGGCCTGCGAGCAGCGGGCCGGAGGGAGCGAGGCGCGCCTGCCCCCCAGGACCGCATCGTTCCAGCGCTGGGCCCGAAGCCTCGCGACGCATGCCCGTTCCGAGGCGGTCCGCGGCGAGCTGGCCTTCTGGCGATCCGACGAGCGCCGCCTCGCGCGGCCCCTGCCCGTCGACCGTCCCGAGCGGCGTGCCGGGGCGGAGGCCGGCGCGGCCCTCTCCGTGTCGCTCGCGCTCGGGCCGGAGGAGACCCGGGCGCTTCTCCAGGAGGTGCCGAAGGCCTACCGGACGCGGATCGACGAGGTGCTGCTCGCGGCCCTGGCGCGCGCTTTCGAAGACTGGACCGGCGAGACGGCGGTCCTGGTCGACCTCGAATGGCACGGCCGCGAGGAGACCGGGGAGGACCTGGATGTCTCCCGCACGGTCGGCTGGTTCACGACCCTCTTTCCGGTCCTGCTCGACACCCGCGGCCTGCGGCAGCCCGGAGAGCTGCTCAAGTCGGTCAAGGAGCAGGTGCGGGCCCTCCCCGGGCGCGGCCTGGGCTACGGCCTGCTGCGCTATCTGAGCGGAGATCCGGAGATCGCCGCCGCGCTCCGCGAGCTGCCGCAGGCGCAGGTACTCTTCAACTTCCTCGGGCAGACCGATCAGGTCCTGGCCGGAAGCTCCCTCTTCGCTCCGGCCCGCGAGTCCGCCGGTCCTGCGCGGGACCCCGCGGAGCCGCGCCGGCACCGGCTGGAGATCACGGGGATCGTGGCCGAGGGACGGCTCCGCCTGGCCGTGCGCGCGGGCGGCCGGGTCTACCGCCGCGACACGCTCGCGGCCCTGGCCGAAGGATTCCGGCGGCATCTGCGGGCCTTGATCGAGCAATGCCTGTTGCCCGGAGCGGGCGGCTACACCCCGTCTGATTTCCCCCTGCTGCGGACCGATCAGCGCGAGCTCGACCTCCTGCTGGCCGGCGTTCCCGGCGTGGAGGACGCCTATCCGCTCTCCCCGATGCAGGAAGGGATGCTCTTCCACAGCCTCTTCGCGGGTGGCTCGGACGTCTACGTCACGCAGGCCCGGTACGACTTGGAGAGACTCGACCTCGAAGCATTCCGGAGCGCCTGGGAGGCCGTCCTCGCGCGGCAGCCGGTCCTGCGCACCGGTTTCCATGCGGCGGGCGGGAGCCGCACGCCCGTCCAGGTGGTGCGGCGCGCCGTGCCGCTCCCTCTCCGGGTGGAGGAGGGGCGCGGCCTGCCGGCCGCGGAGCGGGAGGCCTGGCTCGCGGCGCTCGCGCGGAGCGAGCGGCAGGCGGGCTTCGACCTCTCCCGGCCCCCGTTGATGCGCCTGGTCCTCGCGCGGCTGTCCGAGAGCGGGTACCACCTCGTCTGGACGCACCACCATCTCCTGCTGGACGGCTGGTCGGTGGCGCTGCTCCTGAGCGAGGTCTCCCGGCTCTACCGGGCCTTCTCCGCGGGGCGGCCCGCGGAGCTTCCGCCGGTCCGGCCCTACCGCGACTACATCGCCTTTCTGGAACGGTGCGACGGCCGGCGGGCGGAAGAGCTCTGGCGGCAGACCCTGGCCGGCTTCGAGGCCCCTACCCCGTTGCCTGGAGAGCGGCGGCCCGAGCCCACCGGGGCCGCGGCAACGGAGTGGGGCGGGGAGCGGCTCCGCTGGCCCGCGGCGTCCTTAGACGGGCTCGAGGCGTTCGCGCGCCGCCACCGGCTCACGGTGAGCACCTTGGTCCATGGCGCCTGGGCCCTGCTCCTCGGCCGGTCGGGCGGCCGCGACGACGTGGTCTTCGGGAGCGTGACCTCCGGCCGCCCGGCCGAGCTGCCCGACATGGAGACCGCGATCGGCCTGTTCATCAACACCCTGCCGGTGCGGGTGAGGATGCCGTCCGGCGCGGCCGTCCTCCCGTGGCTGCGCTCCCTCCAGGAGGACCAGACCGCGCTGCGCGAAGTGGAGCACACCCCGCTCCGGGAGGTGCAGCGCGCGACCGGGCTGCCCGCGGGAACGCCCCTCTTCGAGTCCCTGCTGATCTTCGAGAACTACCCGGTGGACGAAGGGCTCGGCCGCGATCTGGGCGGGCTCGCGATCCGGCGGGCCGGGACCTACGCGCGGACGAGCTACCCGCTGAACCTGGTGGCGGTATCGTCCGGCGGGCTGTCGCTCGCACTGGAGCACGATGCGCGGCGCTTCGATCCGGTGGACGTCCGGCGCTCGATGGGCCACCTCGCGCGGCTCCTGCTCGGGCTCGCCGAGGATGGGGAGCGTCCGCTGGCGGACCTCCCGATGCTCGCCGAGGGCGAGCGCCACCAGATCCTTTCCGAGTGGAACGACCCCGGGGCGCTCCCGCCCGGAGCCGCTTCGGTGGTGGCGAGCTTCGAGCGCGTGGCGGAGCGGATGCCGGACCGTCCGGCGCTCTCCCAGGACGGCCGGCGTTTCACCTATGGCGAGCTCGACCGCTGGGCCAACCGGCTGGCCTGCGCCCTCTGCCGCCGGGGCGTGGGGATGGAGACGCGGGTGGCTGTGCTGGCCGATCGCTCGCCCGAGCTGATCGTGGCCCTGCTCGGCATCCTCAAGGCCGGCGGCGTCTACGTGCCGCTCGATCCGGAGTATCCGAGGGACCGCCTCGCCTTCATGCTGGAGGACTCGGGCGCCGCGGTCCTGCTCACACGGGAGGGGCTGGCCGGCCCCCGGCTTCGCGGCTCCGCAGTCCCCTTCCTCTTCGACGCGGCCGGAGCGCTGGACGGCGAGAGCGACGAACGGCTCCCGGCCGGCCTCCGCCCCGATCAGCTCGCCTACGTCATCTACACCTCGGGATCGACCGGCCGGCCCAAGGGGGTGATGGTCTCGCACGGGGCGCTCGCCCGGCTCGCGGAGGCCCTGCGGCCGGTCCTCCGCGTGGAGGCCGGCGAGCGCGTCCTCCAGTTCTGCTCGCCGAGCTTCGACGCGAGCCTGCAGGAGATCGTCTCCAGCCTGACCGCCGGCGGGGAGCTGGTGCTGCGCACCGACGCCATGCTCCGGTCGGCCCGCGCCTTGCTCGCGGCCTGCGGGCGGGAGTCGATCTCCGTGCTCTCCCTGCCCGCGGCCTACTGGCACGAGATCGCCGCGAAGCTGGAGGCGGAGGGTCTCGCGCTCCCTTCCGGCCTGCGCCTGGTGTTCACCGGCGGCGAGCGGGCGCTGCCCGAGCGCGTGGCGGCCTGGCATCGCCATGCGCCGGAGGGCCCCCGGCTGATCAACGGCTATGGCGTGACCGAGTCCACCGTCCTCTCCACGGCGGGTCTCGCGGCCCCGGCCGCCCCCGGGCGGGAGGTTTCGGTCGGCCGCGTCCTCGCCCACACCGAGGCCTACATCCTCGACCGCCAGGGGAGGCCGGTCCCGGTGGGCGTGGCCGGGGAGCTCCACCTGGGCGGCGATCTTCTCGCCCGGGGCTATCTGAACCGGCCCGAGCAGACGGCGGAGCGCTTCGTTCCGCACCCGTTCCCGCCCGTCCCCGGAGCCCGCCTCTACCGCACCGGGGACCGGGCCCGGGCCTTCCTGAATGGCGAGATCGAGCTCCTGGGCCGGGTCGACCGACAGGTCAAGTTGCGCGGCTACCGCATCGAGGTCGAGGAGATCGAGGCCCGGCTCCTCCGGCACCCGGAGGTGGAGGCGGCCCGGGTCGTCGTCCGCGAGGATCCCCGCCGCCGGCCGCAGCTCGTCGCTTACGTCGTGCCGCGCGAGTCTCCGGGACCGGAGCCGGCGCGGCTGCGGGCGTTCCTGCGCGAGACGCTGCCCGACGCTCTGGTGCCGGGCGTCTTCGTTCCGCTGGCCGCGCTGCCACTCACCCCGAACGGCAAGGTGGACTTGAGGGCCCTGCCCGAGCCCGCGTGGGACGGCTCCGGCGACGCCGGCACCGTGGCCCCATGCGGCACCGCCGAAGAGACCCTGGCCGCGATCTGGGCCCAGGTCCTCGGGGTCGAGCGGGTCGGCGCCCGGGACGACTTCTTCGAGCTGGGCGGCGATTCGATCCTGAGCCTCCAGATCGTGGCCCGGGCCCGGGAGGCCGGGCTGCGGCTGACGCCGCGCCAGCTCTTCGAGCACCCGACGGTGGCTGGGCTGGCCGCGGTGGCCGACGCCGCGGACCCGGACGGAGCCGAGCCGGGCCCCGTCACCGGGCCGGTCCCCCTGACGCCGATCCAGCTCTGGCTCTTCGAGCGGAATCTGCGGTGCGTCGATCACTGGAACCAGTCCCTGTTCCTCGAGCTCCGGCGCCCGGTGGCGCCGCCGATGCTCGCCCGGGCGGCCCTGGCGCTCCTCGTCCATCACGACGCGCTGCGGCTGCGCTTCCTGTGCGAGCCTTGCGGCTGGCGGCAGGAGATCGGGGAGATTCCGGAGCGGGCGCCCTGCGTGCGGATCGACCTCTCCGCCCTGCCGGAGGCGCGGCGGCGGGAGGCTCTGGAGCCCCTGGCCACCGGCGTGCAGGCCAGCCTGCGTCTGGCCACGGGCCCGATCGTGCGCTTCGCCCTGTTCCACCTCGGAGGCGGCGAGCCGGACCGTCTGCTGATCGCCGTCCACCACCTGGCCGTGGACGGCGTCTCCTGGCGAGTGCTGCTCGAGGATCTGAGGCGGGCCTGCGAGCAGCTCGAGGCCGGCGGGGGAGTGCGCCTGCCGGCCAGAACCGCCTCGCTCCGGCGATGGGCCGAGAGGCTCGCAGCGCACGCCCGCTCCGCGGCTCTGCGCGAGGAGCTCCCGTTCTGGCGGTCGATCGGGAGCCGTCCCCCGCTCCCCCTGCCCGTGGATCACCCCGGAGTGGAGGACGGCGGCGCGGCCGGCTCGGCGGTCACGGTCTCCTTCGCGCTCGCCCCGGAGGAGACGCGGGAGCTGCTGCAGGAGGTGCCGAAGGCCTACCGGACGCGGATCGACGAGGTGCTCCTGGCCGCCCTGGCCCGAGCGCTCGAAGGCTGGACGGGAGACCCCGCAGTCCTGATCGACGTCGAGGGGCACGGCCGCGAGGAGCTGGCGGCGGCGGAACTGGACGTGTCGCGCACAGTCGGCTGGTTCACCTCCTTCTTCCCCCTGGCGCTCGATCTCTCCGGCCTGCGGGGGCCGGGAGAGCTGCTGAGATCGGTCAAGGAGCAGGTGCGGCGGGTTCCCGCGCGGGGGATCGGCTACGGTCTGCTGCGTTTCCTGAGCGGAGACCCCGAAGCGACGGCCGCGTTAGGCGCGCTACCGCGCGCCCAGGTGAGCTTCAACTATCTCGGGCAAACCGGTCCGGCGCTGGCGGCGGACGCGCCCTTCGTCCCGGCCGCGGAGCCGGCCGGGCAGCCCATGGACCCCGCGGAGCGCCGCCCCTACCTCCTGGAGGTCACGGGGATCGTCTCTGAAGGGAGCCTGCGCCTCTCCGTGCGGGGCAGCGGGCAGGTCCATCGCCGCCAGACCCTGGAGGCTCTCGCGGAGAGCTTCCGCCAGGGCCTCCACACCCTGATCGGGCACTGCCTGTCGTCCGGAGCGGGCGGCTACACCCCGTCCGACTTCCCGCTGCTGCGGATCGATCCGCGCGAGCTCGACCTCCTGCTGGCCTCCGTTCCCGACGTGGAGGACGCCTACCCGCTGTCTCCGATGCAGGAGGGGATGCTCTTCCACAGTCTCCTGGCGCCGGGCTCGGGCGTGTACGTCACCCAGGCGCGGTACGACTTGGAGAGCCTCGACCTCGCGTCGTTCCGGAGCGCCTGCGAGGCCGTCCTCGATCGGCACCCGGTCCTGCGCACCGGCTTCCACGCGGCGACCGGGAGCCGTCCGGCCGTCCAGGTGGTGCGGCGCGCCGTGCCTTCGCCTCTCCGGGTGGAGGAGGTGCGCGGGCTCCCCGTGCGGGAGCGGGAGGCGTGGCTCGAGGCGCTCGCCCGGAGCGAGCGCAAGGCGGGCTTCGAGCTGTCGCGGCCCCCGCTGGTGTGCCTGGTCCTCGCGCGGGTGTCCGAGACCGGGTATCACCTCGTCTGGACGCACCACCATCTGGTCCTGGACGGCTGGTCGATGCCGCTGCTCCTTGGCGAGTTGCTCCATCTCTACGGGGCCGCCGTGCGCAGAGAGCCGGCGCGGCTGCCGGGGGCCCGCCCCTACCGCGACTACATCGCCTTTCTGGAGGGGCGGGACCGCGGCCGGGAGGAGGAGCTCTGGCGGCGAGCCCTGGCCGGCTTTCCGGCGCCCACGCCCCTGCCGATGGAGCGGCGTCCGGCGCCCTCCGCGGCCACGCCGGAGCACCGCCGGGTCGAGATCCGCGAGCCCGCGGTGTCCTGGGCGGGGCTCGAGGCGTTCGTGCGCCGTCACCAGCTCACCGCCGGCACTCTGGTTCAGGGTGCCTGGGCGCTCCTCCTGGGCTGCGCGAGCGGCAGCGACGACGTGGTCTTCGGGGCCGTGTCGGCGGGCCGTCCGGCCGAGCTTTCCGGGGTGGAGACCCGGATCGGTCTGTTCATCAACACCTTGCCGGTGCGGGTGAAGACGCGGTCCGGGACGGCGGTCCTTCCCTGGCTCAAATCTCTCCAGGCCGGCCAGCTCGCCCTGCGGGAGGCCGAGCATACGCCGCTCGTCCAGGTCCAGCGCTGGAGCGAGGTCCCCCCGGGGACTCCTCTGTTCGAGACCCTGCTGATCTTCGAGAACTATCCGGTCGCCGGGCGGTCCGGGGAGGACCTGGGCGGGCTGGAGATCCGCCGGGTCGGCTCGGTCGAGCAGACGAGCTATCCGCTGAACCTCTGGGCGTCGGTTTCCGGCGACCTCTGGCTGTCCATCGAGCACGACGTGGAGCGGCTCGACGCCGTGACGGCGCAGAGGCTGCTGCTCTCCCTCGAGCGGCTGCTGCGCGGGCTCGCGGAAGACCCGGCCCGTCCCCTGGAGGACGTCCCGATGCTGGGCGAGCCGGAGCGGCATCAGCTCCTGTTCGAATGGAACGACACGGCCGGAGAACGGGGCGGCGAGCCCGGGGTGCTCGCCCGGATCGAGGCGTGGGTGGCGCGGGCTCCGGAGGCTGTGGCGGTGTCGTTCGAAGCGGAGGCGCTCACCTATGCCGGGCTCGACCAGCGAGCGCAGCGGCTCGCTCGGCGGCTGGCGCGGCTAGGGGTCGGGCCGGAGATGCTGGTGGCTGTCTGCGCCAGGCGCTCGCCCGCGCTCCTCGTCGCCCTCCTCGCCGTGCTTAAGGCGGGCGGGGCCTGGGTGCCCCTCGATCCCACCCATCCGCGGGAGCGCCTGGGGTGGATCCTCGAGGATTCCGGAGCGCGGTGGCTGCTCACCGAGCGGGCGCTCCTCGAACAGCTCCCCGCCCCGCGAGCCCGGGTCGTCCCCCTGGACGAAGACCCGGGCGAAGGGCCGGCGGTTCCGCTCTCCCGGGCGGGGCCGGAGAACCTGGCTTATGTGATCTACACCTCGGGCTCGACCGGCCGGCCCAAAGGGGTGGAGGTCCGCCACCGGGGTTTGGACAACTACTTGGCGGCGATGGCCGCGGGGCCCGGCCTCGGAGCCGGCGACGTGATGATGGCGGTGACGACCCTCTCGTTCGACATCGCGGTCACCGAGCTGCTCCTCCCCCTGACCGTGGG
>Ga0075424_100000572_pt1 | contig 29218 bp, 20 predicted proteins | sample SoiMethybrSBSTD3_FD_75301 | JGI IMG/M metagenome (GOLD analysis project Ga0075424, IMG submission 75301) | Bulk soil microbial communities from a Populus tree surrounding site in Tennessee, USA - Soil MetaG P. TD hybrid SBSTD3 | ecosystem: Environmental > Terrestrial > Soil > Tree plantation... | reverse complement strand
CGCGATGGCGTCACCACGGCGCTCGAGATCGAGGTCGGGGTCGCGGACATCCCGAAGTTCTACGCCGATCGCGCGGTCGGTCAGATCGTTAACTACGGCGCAAGCGTCGGCCACATCCCGGCGCGCATGAAGGTGTTGCACGACCCGAGCACGAACATCCTCCCGGCGGGCGTCGGAGGAACGGGGAAGGCGACGGCAGCCCAGATCGCGGAGATGGAGTCAATTCTCCGAAAGGGCCTCGCCGACGGCGCCGTCGCCGTGGGACTCGGCAGCGCGTACACGCCGGGCGCGTCGATGGACGAGATCCAGCGGATGTTCAAGGTTGCCGCGCAGGGCAATGCGTCTGCGCACATTCACATGAGGAACGGCGTTCCCGGCTTGGACTCGACGATCGCGGCAGCCAGGGCGGCTGGTGCCAAGCTGCACATCGTTCACGTTAACTCCGTTGGAGACACGGACCTCGTGACGTTCCTTGCGCACATCAAGGCGGCGCGCGATCGCGGGCAGGACGTCACGACCGAGGCGTATCCCTACGGCGCCGGGATGACGTCGATCCAGTCCGCGCTGTTCGACGACTGGAAGACCTGGCCCGACGCAAGGTTTCAGCAGCACCAGCTCGTCTCCACTGGCGAGCGCCTGACACGCAAGACGTTCGAGGAGGCGCGCAAGAAGGGTGGGACAGTGATCATCCACGGACGCAGCGAAGCGCAGACGCGTGCGGCGATCGTGAGTCCGCTCACCATGATCGCGAGCGACGGTTTCATCGAGAATGGGCGAGGGCACCCGCGGACGTCGGGCACGTATGCCAAGGTGTTAGGCAAGTACGTGCGCGAGGAGAAGGCGCTTCCGCTCATGGAAGCGCTGAGGAAGATGACCATCGAGCCGGCGCGACGGCTCGAAGCGCGTGTGCCGATGATGGGGTCCAAGGGCCGCATCAAGGTCGGCGCGGATGCTGACCTCACCATCTTCGACCCGAAGACCGTCATCGACAAGTCGACCTACGAGGACGCGACCATCGCGTCGGCCGGGATTCCGTTCGTGGTCGTCAACGGTCAGGTGGTCGTGGACAGCGGCAAGGTCACCGCGGCGCGGCCGGGCCGCGGAGTTCGGGCGCCAGTTCGATGAAGCAATCGTCCGAGCTCAGACGCGTGGTGCTGGCGAGCTTCATCGGCACCACGATCGAGTGGTACGACTTCTTTCTCTACGGGACGGCCGCGGCGCTCGTTTTCAACCGGCTCTTCTTCCCGACGCTCGACCCGCTCGCCGGGACGCTGAGCGCGTATGTGACGTACGCGGTCGGCTTCGTGGCGCGCCCGTTAGGCGGCGCGATCTTCGGACACTTCGGCGACCGCATTGGTCGCAAGAAGATGCTGATCTGGTCGCTCTCGCTCATGGGCGTCGCGTCCACGCTCATCGGCCTGACGCCGACCTACAGCCAGGTCGGCATCTGGGCGCCGATCCTGCTCACCGTCCTCCGCTTCTGCCAGGGCATCGCGGCCGGCGGCGAGTGGGGCGGCGCGGTTCTTCTCGCGGTCGAGCACTCTGCCGGCGCGCGCCGAGGCTTCCATGGGGCGTGGCCGCAGATGGGAACTCCGGCAGGGCTTCTTCTGTCGACCGGCGCCTTCGCCGTGACGTCCGCGCTCGTTCCGGAGCCGGCGTTCCTCGCGTGGGGATGGCGAATTCCGTTTCTGCTCTCGATCGTGCTCGTGGCGATCGGCCTGTTCATCCGCCTTCGCGTGATGGAGTCCCCATCGTTCGAACGGCTCAAGGACTCGGGTGGCGAATCGCGCATGCCGCTGCTCGATGTCTTTCGCGAGCATCCGCGCGAGGTGCTCGTGGGGATGGGAATCCGCTTCGCGCAGAATCTGGTGTTCTACATCTTCACGGTGTTCGTGCTGAGCTATGGCGAGAAGACGCTCGGCTACCCGCGGAGCGTCATGCTGCGCGGCGTCATGATCGCGTCGTTCCTCGGCCTGTTCGCGACGCCGTTCTGGTCGTATCTGTCGGACCGGGTCGGCCGGCGGCCGATTTTCCTCGCAGGCGGGATCTTTCTGCTGGCCTTCTCCTACCCGTTCTTCTGGCTGTTCGAGCGAGGGCCCGCGTTCGTGCCGATCGCGATGATTCTGGGGATGAACATCGGGCACGACATGATGTATGGCCCGATGGGGGCGACGTTGTCGGAGCTGTTCGGGACGCGCGTTAGATATTCGGGTGCCTCACTCACGTATCAGCTCACGTCGGTGGTGTCGGGCGGCGTGGCGCCCTTTATCGCAACGGTGCTGTTGGCGAAGTACGGCATCGGCGCGGTGGCAACATACGTCGCCGCAAGCTGCGCGCTCACAGTAATTGCGACGTTGTTCCTGCCTGAGACTCACCGCGTGGAGCTCGACAAGGTAGCGGCGACTCAGGTTGCTTGAGGAGCTGCCTTGTCAGGCGTCGAAGATGGCCGCGAAGAACGTCGGGATGCTCAGGGTAAACGGCGTCGTCGCGCCGGCCGGATGCCAGGTCAGCGTATCAACCACAAGCGCCGGCCGCTCGTCGCCTGGCTTCCAGTGCTCGAACAGCCGCGCATCGAGGTCGACGATCCAATAGTCGGGCACGTGGCGTTGGTAAAGCGGTCGCTTGCAAACGCGGTCGTGACGGCTGCTCGAAGGGGACAGAACCTCGATCGCGAGCAAGAGCTGCCGAACAGGGAATCCGTCACGCATGACGCGCCGCCACTCAACTGCGGGCACGACGCACAGGTCCGGTTGCGTGACGAAGTCTAGCTCCAATTCCACGTCGCAGGGTGACGCGATCAGAACACCGACGCGTTCGCGCTCGAGATAGGGGAGCAAGAGCGCGAAGAGTTGCGTGATTGCTCGCTGGTGCGCCGCGCTGGGCGACGGTGTGACGAGCAGGTCCCCGTCAACCACCTCGTAACGGGGAGTTGCGAGCGGCGCGGCGGCGATGAGCTCGCGCACTTCGCGCCCGGTCCAGCGACGACTGGTCCTGCGGGCATGGCCATAGTGTACTCCGCACACAGCGGTATGGGCAACGATGCATGCCGCACAATGACGGCCTGCCTTTCACGGCGTGCAGCCGAAACGTTGCAGGCTACGTCATTCGAACGAGATACGAGCGACACATCGACGTCGATGGATACCGCCATTGACTGGACGCTGACGCACGTACAGCGTGTCCCCGCCACATCCAATGGAGCCCCGATGCGCCGCGCAGTCCTCCTGATCGTAGTGCTGTTTCCCGCCCTGCTCCAAGCACAGTCGCCGAGCTCGAGCCGAGCGCCGGCCAGCGACGTCATCACGATCCCGAAGATGCGGGCCGACCTCGAGTTCCTCGCCGGTGACGCGCTCCGCGGGCGCCTCACCGACACACCCGAGAACGCCATCGCCCTCGAGTGGATGGCCGCGCGCTTCAAGTGGCTCGGCCTCAAGCCGATGGGTGCGAACGGCACCTACTTTCTCCCGTACAACCTCTCGCTCGGATCGCTCGGGACCGGAACCAACGAGCTCTCCGTCGCCCGTGGCGACCAGGTGTCGGCCTACGACCTAACGAGCGGGTTCTACCCGCTCCGCTACAGCGCGTCGGGGAGAGCCGGCGGCGATCTCGTGTTCGCACACTTCGGGATCATCGCCCAGCCCCTCGGCTACGACGACCTCCCGGGTGACGTGCGCGGCAAGGTGGTGCTGATGCTCGACCACGAGCCAGGCGAGGACGACAGCACGAGCGTGTTCGACGGCGTCGTCACGTCCGAGTACGCGAATCCACTCAAGAAGGCACTCGCGGCGCAGGCGCGCGGTGCGGCGGCCGTGCTGTTCGTGGCCGACGTGCAGAACCACCGGGCACCGCAGGACTTCGCGGCCGCTACGCGAACGTACTGGCCGTCGCAGCCCCCGCGTCTCCTGCCGTACACCCTCGCCGCATGGGCTGACAAGCTCACCATCCCCGTTGGCCAGATCTCCGTGGCGGTGGCGGAGAGCCTCGTGCGTGAGACCGGGAAGTCGCTGGCCGACCTCGCGCGCGAGTCCGAAAGTCCGCGGGGACTGCCGCCAGTGCCGATTCCCGGCGTTCGCGTTCTCGTTTCGACGTCAGTCGTTAGGCGCACAATACCCGACCGCAACGTCCTCGCGGCGATAGAGGGTTCGGATCCGCGGCTCAAGAACGAGTGGGTGGTGTTGAGCGCGCATCCCGATCACAACGGCGCGGCCGGCGACACGATCTTTCACGGGGCCGACGACAACGGATCGGGTGCCGTGGCGCTGCTCGCGATCGCCGAGGCGTACGCGAAAGCGGCGGCGGCCGGTCAGCGGCCGAAGCGCTCCGTGCTATTCGCGGCTTTCAACTCCGAGGAGCGGGGGCCGCTCATGGGCTCGTGGGGCTACACCGAAGCGCCGGCGATTCCGCTCGATCGGACGGTTGCCATGATCAACATGGACATGATCGGCCGCAACGAGGAGGTACCCGAGAATGGCGGCGCGCGATTCCGCGGGCTTCCCGTTCAGACGTCGGCGTCGAACGCGAACACGGTGACGCTGCTGGGCTGGAGCCGCAGCACGCTCACCTCTGCGGTCGAGCGCGCGAACGCGCGCTACAAGCTCACACTCAAGAAGAACTACGACAACAACACCTCGCAGCTCCTCCGGCGAAGCGACAGCTGGCCGTTTCTCCAGCACGGCGTGCCGGCCATCTGGTTCCACACCGGGCTCCATCCCGATTATCACCTAACGACCGACACCGCCGACCGGATCAACTACGAGAAGATGGAGCGAATCGCGAAGCTCGTGCATCAGCTGACGTGGGATCTCGCCCAGGCGTCCACTAAGCCGACGCTCACGAAGCGGATCATGTAGGCGCGATTTACGCGAACGTGCCCGCGCGCGGTCCCCGCGCGCTCGTGGCGATCTGCCGCATCGCCCCGAGGTGATACGCGACGTGCACGATTTCGCCGATCATCCCGCTGAGCTCCATCGTCGAGACATCGCGCCCAGTGCCGAGTACCTCGAGCCACCGGCGCGCTTCGTCGGCCAATCCGGCGCGGATTTCAGCCCATTGCGCATCGTTCACGGCGGACGTTTTCCATGCCTCATCCCACTTCGCGTCCGCGAACGGGTTACCGCCTTCGATCGCCCACCGGTTCATGAGCACTAGCCCATACCGAACGTGCTGTGCGTGCGCGGCGATGGTTGCGCCGCCGTGCACCGAACTGGATGCGTCAGTGGCCGAGAGCCTGTCGAGCGACGCGAGCAGGCCCGCGTCGCCCGAATTGAGGACGAAATTTCCGCCCGCAGGCGCCTTCGCGCCATCGACCAGCTCGGAGAAGAGTGTCGTTAGGGAACGGGCGACGTCGTTGGTCAGCATGGTCGACTCTCCTCGGAGATTCTTACTTTCACCGGCGCCTCGGAACCACCGGGCCCAACGTCCGATCGAGAAACGCGTTGATCCGTGGTGTGCGGACGTCCACCGGCACGAGGTGGCCGGCCCCATCCGCCAGCAGCAGCTCCTTCGGTTCGCGGAAGAGATCCCAGAGCGGCTTCCCGCGAGTCTGCCACGGGTGCTCCTCGTCCTGCCGGCCGTTGACGACGAGCTTCGGCACCTTGATGTAGGGAGCGAAGTTGAAGTTCGCCGCCTCGGGCAGGGTCGGCTGGACTCGTTCATCGATCCCCGCCCCGAGCAACACGACGGCGCGGAATCTCGGATCCACCGCAGCGAACGGCAGGCGCGATCCTGCGCCGAAGCTCATGGCGATGTATCCCACCCGCGTCGAGTCGATGTCCGGGCGCGTCACCGCGTAGTCCACGGCGAGCCGCATCTCCGTTGCGTGCCACACCATGAGATCACGAAACTCGACACTCTGGGGCAGCGGCCGGACGTTTACCGTGCCCTGATGCTCCACCATCCCGGTCAGCACGGGTGAGATTACGGCGCGTCCGGCCTTGATCTGTCCCGCGGCAATGTCTTCGACGACCTGAGGAACGGACGCCTGGCCGAACGCGGCACTGTTCGCGATGTGCACGAGCGCCTGGTACGGAGGCTCGGCGTTCCGCGGGAGGAACACGTACACCAGGACGGAATCGCCCTTCGGCCCGTCGATCCAGAGCCGCTCGCGGATCCAGTCGGGTGTCTCGACGACGGTTCGGCCGCGCGGATTGGCGGGGCGGGGGTCGTACCGATAGTGCTCGAGCAGCGCCTGGTATTCCGCCGGACCGACCGGATGATAGACGGGTGCGACGGTCGCGACGGCCAACGGCGCCAGACCCGCATCGCTCTTGCCCTGCGCGAGCGGATGCGCGCAGCGGAAGCCGAGGGCCGGTGATCCCTCCGATTGGCTCGCGACCTGGCTGAACAGGTACATCGGGCCCTGCCACGAGCCGCCCGTTGTTCCCCAGCCGCTTCCCACGCGGTTGACGAGCCACTCCTTCACGTTTCCCGCCATGTTGTAGATCCCGTACGGACTGATCGCGAAGGGAAAGCTTTCGACAGGCGCCGTGTCGGACCCCGAGAAGTTGGCTCGCACGGTGCCTAACGATTTCGGATCGTACTGTCCCCACGGCATCAGGACGCCGAATCGCGACACGCGGCCATCGCGCGATGCCTTTTCCCATTCGAAGAGTGACGGAAGGCGGCCGCCGCGCCAGGCACAGTACGCCGCAGCTTCGTGCCACGCCACGCCCGTGACGGGGTAGCGGCCGCGACCCGCGGGCGGTGCGCCATTGACCCAGTCACGCGGTGCCGGAAGACCGGTCTTGTCCACGAAGCGCGCTGGCGTGACGGTCTCGCCGCCCACCGACCACAGCGTAGCGTTGCGATAACCGCCCGCTCGCACGAACTCCGCGAAACGGTCGTTCGACACCTCGAACTGATCGAGGGCGAATGGCGCGAGGTCGGCGCTCTGGCCGCGTCCGATGTCGTGGCCCACGATCTGGTAGCGTCCGCCCGGGATCGCCACCATGCCTTCGGGGACCGATCGGGTCCGCGACAGGCGGACGTCGAGCTCGATGGACCGATCGGCCGCCCTTATGCCTTCACTCGGCGTGAGAAACCGCGACGCGATACGACGCGCCGGGTCGTAGCCTGGCGCCTTCACCGCGACGCGATAGTCGGCGCGAGCCGTCACGTACCGCCTAACGGGTGTCGTGCCGATCAGCGTGCCATCGCTGGAGTCGGCCACGCTCGAGTCGCCGAACATCGCGATGTAGACGCGCGCCCCCGGCGGCTCCGACGTGACGGAGATCTCGTTGGTCACGTCGACGAAGACGGCATTCAATGTCGAGTCATTCGGGAGCCGGGGTCGTGCCTGTTTCGCCAGAACGTACGCCGCTGAATACTTCCCCTGAGCGGCGAGCGCCTGGATCCTCGGCACCAGCGCTGCGGCGCTCGTCTTTCCCTGACTCCACCACAACACGCCCCCAATCGCCGCGGCGAGCAGCATCGCGGCAGCGCCGGCGGCGATCGCGAGGCGCGACGAGCGGACGGCTGGTGTCGACACTCCGATGGCATGCAGTGCAGCGAGCAGTGCGGTGCCATTGGTGATCCGCGCGTCGGGGTCCTTTTCCAGACAACGCATCGCCAGCCCCGCAAGAGCTCGGGCCATCGGATCGCGGCGGTGATCGTCGCGCAACTGCTCGGCGAGCTCCTTCGGCTGCTCCGCGAGGTGCGCCCTCATCAGTTGCTGCGCGGTCGCCTTGTCGTGGAACGGGTGATGCCCCGCGAGCAACTCGTAGGCGATGACGCCCCAGGAGTACACGTCGGCGCGCGCGTCGACGTCGTCGCCGGCCGCCTGTTCGGGAGACATGTACGCGGGCGTACCTAACGATGATCCGACTTCGGTGAGCGTCAGCTCACCCCCTGGCCCTGCCGCTGCCAGTGCCTTTGCGATCCCGAAGTCCGTGACCACGGCGGTGCCCGACGAGAGCAGCACGTTGGCGGGCTTGATGTCGCGGTGGACGACGCCGTGGTCGTGCGCATAGGCGAGCGCCTGGGCGACGTTGCGCAGGATCTCCACGGACTCGTCGAGCGGTACTGGACCCGCCGCGATGCGGGCGCGCAGCGAATCGCCCGGCACGAACGGCATGGTGTAGAAGGGGAGCCCATCACCGGTGACCCCGGCGTTGAGGACCGGGACGATGTGGGGCTCCTGCAGCGCTGCGGCCAGGTGAATCTCGCGGGTAAACCGCTCGGCGCTCAGGCCGACTGCACGCTCTGGCGCGAGAACCTTGATGACGACCTCGCGGTTCAGCGCCGCGTCATGCACGAGAAACACGCGCGCCATGCCGCCGCCGGGCAGCTCACGCTCGAGCGTGTAGCCGCCGCCTAACGTTGCCTGGAGCCGATCACGGAGGTCCGAGCTCAGTTGATGAGTCATCGCACCCTGAGTATGTCGCCAACGGCCACCCGCGGCAAACGGGACCGACACGCCGGCGGTCGCGGACCTCCCTCAAGCGACCGCCGGTGTCGAGCTCGAGGTGGATGCCGCCGGCCGAGTCGCCCACAGGGTCAACCGTCGCACGAGCGGCCCGAGACGCGGAGACGCGAGCAACGGTGTGAGCTCGCGCACCACGGTCGTCACGATGGCCGTCGGCCCCGTCATCGCTTCGATGTTCGCTTCGAGCAGCGCCGCGGTCGCCGCTTCGTCGTCCAGATCGAGACCAACCATCATCAGCATCGCGGCAGGACCAACGTACTCCCGCTGCGCCCGCTCACGGAGCTCTGCACGAAGGGCGAGCGCCTCCTCACGCCGGCCGGCCAGCGCAAGCGCACGCGCGTACATGCCGACGATGAGCGGGCCGCGCTGCGTGAGCTCGACGGTCCGACGCATTCGCGCCACCGCCTCCTCGTGGCGCGCGAAGTCCGCCAGCCGGACGGCCGACATCCACAGATGGATCACGGCGTTCGGGTCTATGGCGAGCGCCGTCTCGTGGGCGTCGAGTGCTGCCGCGGAATCCGCTCCGCGAACACCGACAACAGGGAACCCCATGACGGACACGGCGCGGACGAACACCGACAGCGGGTCGAGCGACACAGCGCGGACTGCTGCCGCCTTGCTCGCTTCCAGGTTGCCGAGCATGCCATTCAGAAATGCGAGATACGCGTACGCCAGCGGCTCGTTAGGATCGATGGCCAGCGCACGCTCGAGGTGCGGCCCTGCCTCGTGCCAGTCCGCGCGCAGATAGAGCTTGAGCTGCCCCCACAGCACGTGCACGAGGGCGAGGTCAGGGCGCAGCCCCGCGACCATCGCGACGCCCTCGGCCAGCAGCACGTTCTCGGGCTTGATGTCGCGGTGGACGATGCCTTGGCGATGGGCATACGCGAGCGCGCGCGCAACGTCGCGCAGGATGCTCTGGGCCTCGCTCGACGGTCCGTGTCGGGAATCCTGGAAATTCGTCGTGTGCATCTACAGCGGCATCCACTACCGGTTCGACATCGAGGCAGGACACGCGATTGGCCGAGCGGCGGCGCGGCTCGCGCTCGAGCGTCGGGGGGTTGGAGTAGCTCGATATCACGCATTGCTAGAGGGGACACATCATGTTGTCGAATCGAAGCATTTTCCGGCTCCGCGTGGCCATAGCGCTTGCAACGGCTGTAGCCTGCGAGCAACCGGCCGACCGGCTGACTGCACCCGCGAGTGACGGTTCGTCCGTGCCACAGGGAGCTGCGCCTGACGTGGCAGCGACCAATCTCCCCGTCACGGACGTGGAGCAGCTCTACGCCGCGGTCAACAATCCCGCGAACGAAGGCACTGCGATCACTCTGGCCCCGGGCACCTATGTGCTTTCGGTGACGAACGCAGGCGGTGTCGCGCGGCCTAACAAGGGACGCCTGGAACTTCAGCGGGACATGTCGCTGTACGGCGTCACGGGTGACCGATCGGCCGTCGTGATAGATGCGACCGGACTTCCCGCCTCGTCGCTAAACCTTCCCCAGCCCCAGCAGCCCACCAACCGAACCGCGCCGCTTCGGATCGGACGGGGCAGCAACACCATAGAATGGCTGACCGTCCTTGGGCCCCCGGCGGCGGCCGCAGGCATCGCGGCCGAGCTCGAAGGGACGGCGAGCACGCGGGTAAGAGTCGCACATGTCGTCTCCGGCGGAACCTCGCGCGGTATTGACGTCAGGAGCGCGGGCGTGAGCATGGCGGGCCGGCGGGTCGATGCCGAGATCGTCGATAACGAGCTCTTTGGCCCGACGCAGGTGATAGGGAACAGCGAGGGTATTCGGCTGTCCAACTTCGTCGGAGCCGACGGTGGCGTCATCGTCGCGATGCTCAGCGGCAATCGCGTCCACGGTTTTCAGCTCGGCTGCGTCATTTCGAACAATCGATCGAACAACGCCGCGGTCCACGTGCGATCGTCTGGTGACCGATTCTTCGCCAATGGTCACGGGTGCGACATCGTGGGCGGCCTCGTCACCCAGCCGACCGGTAGCGCGAATTCGAACTCGACGACGTTCGAGGCGCATGGATCCCAATTCGTCGACAACACAATAAACGGTGCGGAGTCAGGGGGCGTCTTCGTCGTCGGCGGCCAATCAAGTGTTCAGGCGAACGCGACGTCGGGCAACACGGTGCTCGTTGCGCTCTGGGGATCGAAGGTATCGGGCAACCTCGGCGTCAATTTCCAAGCCATCGGCGCCAACCAGAATCCGCGCTCCGGACTCGCGGGAACGAACAACCACGTAACGATCGAGCTGCACGGTGTGAGCAAACAGATCGACGTTCAGGCGGCGGCGAGCCTGCCGGCGGAGGCCGCCGGCACGAATACGGTGACCGTAATTCGGTGACCGGCCTAACGCGATACCGGACGCGAATTACCGATCGCATCGCGCCGCGGCAGCGGCAGGTTCACACGGCGGAGCAGGGCGCGGAAGCGCTCGCTCGATCGCACCCGCTCGAAGGTGAGATCGAGGAGCGGCGACCCGGACACGTGCCACAGCTCGTTGGCGTCCGTCGCCCGCTCCAGCGCGGCCATGGCCTCCGTCGTATCGCCTAACCCCATCATTACGTAGGACCGAGACGTCGCGGCCATCCACGGCGTGGGGTGTTTGCTCTCCAGCTCGCGGAGTCGCTCGAGGGCTTCGGCAGTGTCGCCGGTCGCGGCGAGCACCCAGAGCGCCACCCGGTCGTGGCGCGAGGTCAACCGGTTTATCAATTCCCGCGCGCCGGCGAAATCACCCTCCTTGACCCGAATCGTCGCTCCGGTCTGGATTGCGGTGTAATTCGTCGAGTCGTTTTGCAACGCTCGTGCGCTCTCCAGGCGGGCACTGTCCATCTGTCCCTGGAGCATGAAGGCTAACGCCAACCAGCTCGACACCAACGCCGATGCCGGTTCGGCGTCTCGCGCAGCGAGGAACTGCTTCAGTGCGTCGGCGGCCCTGCCTTGGTGGAGCATATATCGCCCGTACTGCACCAGCGGCTCAATGTCGTTCGGGGCCCGTAGGCGTATTGCCTCCTGAAACTCGACGGCCGCACTATCCCAGTGATATGCGTATTGATGCACCATGCCGAGCGCAACGTGCGGTGGCGCGAGCGTGGGATCGAGCCGAAGTGCGCGCTCCGCTGCACTCCTTACCGGGCCGGATACCTCACGCGTCGAGATGTTCTCGAAGTATGGCGAGAGCGCGAGAGCGAGACTCAACCCGCCGAATGCTTCGGCGTAGAGCGTGTCCAGCTGAGTGGCGCTCCTGAATTGTTCGACGCTCGCCTGCAGCTTCTGCCCGCGCAGAGTGATCCCGCGCTGACCGAGGTCATAGAGCCGGCGCGCCTCGGGATTGATGGTGCGAGCCGGACGGGGCGCCGTCGCCAAGGAGGAACTGCGATCATGAGCTGCCACGTATCCGATCAGCGCGAGGCCGACGATCACCAAAGCGGCAAGGCCAGCTCGCGGCAGCCGGCGACGACGTCGAACGGCCGCGTTAGGCCCGGTCGTCTGCGCGGCGTCCAGCTCCGTGAGCAGATCCTGCGCGCTCTGTGGCCTGGCCGCCGGTCGCTTCTCGAGACATCGCGCGACCAGTTGCGCGACCGATTCAGGCACGGCGACACCGACGTCGGAGAGCGGGACCGGGTTCGTTTCGACGTGGGCAGCGATGACCTCGTGCGTCGGAAGACCGTGGAATGGTGGATGGCCAGCAAATAGCTCGTACGCCAGGCAGCCGAACGCGTAGATGTCCGCCCGATGATCGATGGATGGGTCACCCACTGCCTGTTCCGGTGCCATGTACGCCGGCGTTCCGATGCTGCTGCCCACTTGGGTGATTCCCGGAAGGGGATCCGCAGCGCCGTCGCGCTCGGGACGATCGTCGCCGCTGGCGGCGGCGATCGCCTTGGCGATGCCGAAGTCGGTGACGACCGCTGCGCCACTCGACAGCATCACGTTGTCAGGCTTCACGTCGCGATGCACGACGCCGTGCTCGTGTGCGTATGCCAGCGCCCGCGCCACGTCCCGAAGCACGTTCACGCACTCGCCCGGCGACATTCCCGGACCGATGCGAAGCCGCTCGCGGAGCGACGGGCCCTCTTCGTACGGCATCACAAAGTACAAGGCCCCGTCAGCATCACCCGAATCGTAGACCGGCACGATGTTGGGGTGCCGGAGCCGGGCGGCAATCTCGATCTCGCGGAGGAACCGATCTCTGCCTAACGACGCGGCGAGATCGCGTCGAATGACTTTCACGGCGACGGAGCGCGAGTGCTTGAGATCACGCGCGAGATACACGCGCGACATGCCACCGCGACCGACTTCACGTTCGATCCGGTACCGCCCGCCGAGCGTCTCGGGAATCGCGGCATCCGCATCCTCGACCAGCAACTGCGAAAACCCCTCGGCCGCGGGCCGGTCGAGCATCGGCACCCCGCGCTCGCATTCGTCGACGAGGCGCTCGACTTCGGCCCGAAGCTCCGGATCGCCCCCGCTCACCTCCATCAGCACCGAAGGGCGATGCTGAGGTGGTGCATCGAGGACAGCGTCCACGAGCGGCGAGAGCCGCAGCCATCGGTCGGCCAACAGCGATCCGAAGTCGCCACTCGGCTGCCGCAGCTCGCTGTCGCTCACGGCGACAGCGCTCGCCGCAACAACATGCGCGCCTTCGCCCAATCCCGCTGAACGGTGCGAGCCGTCACCTCGAGCACCTCCGCGGTCTCCTCCTCGCTCAGGCCGCCGAAGAACCGGCACTCCACCACGCGAGCGAGTCGCGGCTCCGTTGCCGCCAATTTATCGATCGCGTCGTTGAGATCGACCATGAGCTCGGCCTGATCGTCCGCATCGAGCTGCTCGTCGTCGAGCGTGACGCGACGAAGGCCGCCCTCACGCTTCTGCGCGAGGCGTGCCTTGGCGCGATCGACGAGTACGTGGCGCATTGCGACCGACGCCAGCGCGAAAAAATGGGACTGATCGCGCCAGGCTACCCGGGACTGATCGACGAGCTTCAGGTAGGCTTCGTGAATGAGCCCGGTCGTCGACAGCGTTCCGCCGCCCTTCCGCAGCGTCAGCTGCCGGCTCGCGATGACTCGCAGCTGCTCGTACACCGCCGGCAGGAGGCGATCGAGGCTATCTCGCCGCCCGCTCCGGAGCTCCTGCAGGACATCCACATCAGGGGTATGTTCTTCCATCTGACGCGGGGCTGCCAATGAGGCGCTCGGTCCGGCAGGAGGAGCGTGGTGTCGGGTTCGATCCGGCCGTTCGTGTACGTCGGACGTCGAATGGCGTACGTTCTGTCCGCGCAAGAACATGGAGCGGTGTCAACGGGAAGGCAACAAACGCGCGTGGCCGCACAACGCATGATGCGCCGCGTTGTGCCCGCCCGGAGAGAGACTGCGATCCGGAGAGAGACTTCGATGATGATGAACCACCGCATCTATAGACGGACCACGCTAACGGCTGTCTTGCTGATGTTGTCGGGTGGTTGTTCACGACGTTCCGCTTCGGCCGACACCTCCAACGTCGCGCCGCGCCCACCCGACACGGCGACGACCGCCAAGCTGATGACGCCACAGGAGCTGTCGTCGCTCCCGACTCGGCCACCGGACCGGCGCATTCCGTACGGTACCGACTCGAGTCAGTACGGCGAGCTCAGAGTGCCGACAGGTCCGGGGCCGCATGCAGTCGTGGTGCTCGTTCACGGCGGCTGCTTCAAGGCGGCCTATGCACAGGCCAGCTACTTCGGGCAAGTGGGCGACGCCCTCAAGGCGAAGGGCATCGCGACATGGAACATCGAGTATCGCCGACTCGGGCAACCGGGGAGCGGATGGCCGGGCACGTATCTCGATGTCGCACACGGCGTCGATCACCTGCGAGCCATCGCGTCGCAACACAAGCTCGACCTGGGACGCGTGGTGATAGTCGGTCACTCGGCGGGCGGGCATCTGGCGATGTGGGCGGCTGCTCGCTCGCGCGTGCCGAAGGGAAGCCCGCTCTACGTGGCGAATCCGCTCCCGGTGCGCGGCGTCCTGGACCTCGCGGGCCCGGTGGACATGACCGCGCACGTTCGCGAGTACGAGGGCTTGTGCCAGGACTCGGTCATCACGACGCTCCTCGGTGGAACGCCGAGCACGGTCCCGGACCGCTATGCGCAGGCCTCGCCGATCGCGCTGTTACCGTTGGGCGTTCCGCAGGTGATCGCGATCGGAACGTATGAGGACTACGTGCCGCGCGAGCTGGTTGACGCATACACTACCGCGGCGGTGAAGGCCGGCGACTCCGTGCGCACGCTCTTCTTTCCGGGAGCGGGCCACTTCGAGATCGCGAGCGCCAGTCAGTGGACGTGGCCGCGAATCGAGACAGCGATTCGCGCGCTGCTCGACGGAAAGCTGCCGCGTGACGAGAAAGCGAACTAATGTGGTGAGAGATGATCGCGTTGCAGTTCGGCGGGATCAGCGTAGAATTGCGGCGTGTCCGAACGCGGCGCCGAGCTCGGTGTAATACCCCAGACGTCCGTTTGTCGACACCGAAGCGAGACCGCTGTGATCGATATGACCAACCCTGATCCGCTGAACCTCGTCGTCGTCGATGACGACGAAGAGGTTCGTACGGCCCTTCGGCGACTCCTTCGCTCGATGGGCCACACGGTCCGCGTCTTCGCGTCGGCCGAGGAGTATGAGGCAACCCCGGTTGCGGCGGACTGCCTCATTGTCGATCTCCGCCTGCCCGGACTGAACGGCTTCGAGCTCCTGGAACGGCTTCGCCTGGGCGGCTCCGCCATTCCGATCGTGTTCATCACCGGCGACGGAGGCCCCTCACCCAACGACGCAGCGGTACACGCCGGCACGCCGTCCCTCGCCAAGCCGTTCGACGAGCACGACCTCATCGCGGCGATCACGCGGGCTTTGTCCGCCAGTCACGAGAGCGCGGCTTGACCACGACTCGGCGGATGCCCGTCACGACCAATCGGCAGCTCGCCGTTCGCCTGGCGGTGAGTCGCGCGCTCGGCCGAACGCGAGACCTGGACGGCGTTTATAGCGCCGCGCTGGCTACGCTCGGCGAGTGCCTGAACGTGTCGCGTGCATCTGTCCTGCTGTTCGATCCCGACGGGGTGATGCGATTCAAGGCGTACCGCGGCCTCTCCGTTCAGTATCGCATCGCGGTAGAGGGGCACTCGCCGTGGACGCCCGATTCCGTAGACGCTGAGCCGATCCTCGTCCCCGACGTGTCGCGCGAACCGTCGCTCAAGCAGTACCTGCCGGTCTTCGCGCGCGAACGGATCGTTGCCCTGGCGTTCATTCCCCTGGTCAGTCTCGGTCGCGTGATCGGGAAGTTCATGCTGTACTACGATGCACCGCACGCGTTCGACGCCGAGGAAGTCCAGCTTGCATCCGTTATCGGCGTCGCGGTGGCATTCGCTGTAGAGCGTGGCAGGGCCGAGGAGGTAGCTCGTCGGAGCGAACGGCCGCCGGGACCTGAGTCGAGTACGACCCCCGGCGGCATTTCGCCCGATGGACCGGGGTTATGGCCGGCCGAGGCGTTCCAGGCTGGTCAGCGCCAGGTGCTCGAGATGATCGCCACCGGCGCGCCGCTCGCCGAGGTCCTGACCCTTCTCGTGCACCTCATCGAGGACCAGTGCGAAGGGCTGGTCTGTTCGGTCCTGCTGCTCGACATGGACGGTGTTCATGTACGGGTTGGGGCTGCGCCGAGCCTTCCGGACGAATACTCCGAGCGGATCGATGGCCAGCCAATAGGCTCGCGCGTCGGTTCCAGCGGCACCGTGATGCAAGTCGGGCAACCAATCATCGACACCGACATCGTCTGCCGTTGCGATTCGCAATGGGACGTCCTGCGCCACGTTGCCGTCGCCAACGGGTTCCGCGCCTGCTGGTCGACACCCATTCCGTCGATGCAAAAGAAGGTGCTCGGGTCGTTCGTGATGTACTGCCGGACGCCACGCGGGCCTCGCCGAGAGGAGCTCCGCCTCCTCGAGACGGCGGCGGACCTCGCCGGGGCCGCGATCGACCATCATCGGTCCCAGGAGGCGCTGCGCAAAAGCGAGGAACGGAACCGCGCCATTCTTCGCGCCATACCGGACTGGATGTTCATCATGAGCAGCGACGGTGTGTTTCTCGACTATCACGTCAAGAACCCCGAAGCGCTACTCATGCCACCCGAGGTTTTTCTCGGGAAGTCGATGCATGAAGTCCTGCCGCCGTGGCTCGCCGACGCCCATCAGCGCGCGTTCGAGCGGGCGCTCGCCACGAACGAGCCAGAGCGATTGGAATACAGCCTGGAGGAACACCACGAGCGGCGGTTCTACGAAGCGTGCATAGTCCGCAGCGATGGCGACAGGTTGCTCAGCATCGTTCGGGACATCACGGACCGCAAGCGCGCCGAGCTCGACGCCGCCGCGCAACGGCAGGAGCTCGCGCATCTGAATCGCGTGTTGATCCTGGCCGAGCAGTCGGGTGCACTCGCGCACGAGCTGAGTCAGCCGCTCGCCGCGATCCTCACGAACGCGCAGGCTGCGCGCCGGCTCCTGGATCGAAACCCGCTGGACCTGGACGAGCTGCGTGCGGCGTTGGATGACGTCATCAGGAACGATAAGCGGGCTGGCGCGGTCATTCACCGCCTTCGCGAGCTGCTGAAGAAGGGCAACGCCGTTCTCCAGCCCGTCGACGTGAACGAAGTCGCTCGTGACGTCCTCGAGCTGACGCACAGCGACCTTCTCCTGCGTCGCATGCCGATCACGACGGCGCTGTCGTCGGAAATTCCCCCGGTGATGGGCGATCGCGTGCAGCTGCAACAGGTCATGCTCAACCTCATCCTCAACGCATGCGATGCGATGAGCACGGTGGAGCCGGCCGACCGCGAGATCACCCTAACGACGGTTGCCGACGACGGATTCGTGCAGATCGCCATCGCCGACCGCGGCATTGGCATTCCCGAAGGTCAGCTCGACTCCGTGTTCGATCCGTTCGTCACGCATCGGGCGCACGGGCTCGGCCTCGGCCTAACGATCAGTCGTTCGATCGTGCTCGCGCACCGGGGGCGAATCCAGGCCGAGAACAATGCCGACCGCGGCGCGACGTTCCGCTGCTTTCTTCCGGTGGCCAACGGCCAGGTTATCGCCTCGTGGTGAGTTGGCGGAGCTCCGTTCGCCAGTTCGGCACCACCACGAGCCCGAGCCCCGACGTCTCGGACTGGATCATGAGGAAACGCCCCTCCTTCGAGACGTCGTAGTCGTCCTCGAAGCGCCCGGTAAAGAGAGGCGTGCGCGAAACCACCACAGGCGCCGGGCCGAACGCGAGTGACGCCGAGACCAGTCGATTCCCCTCCCAGTAGTACAACTGCTTGCCGTCGTGCCTCCAGATCGCACGTCGCCCGCCGTTGACCGAGATCTGCACGCGACCACCGCCCTCGGCGAACGGGCGGACGTACACCTCCATTCGGCCGGATTCATCGGAGTTGTAGGCCACCCAACGGCTGTCGGGAGAAAACCGGCCGTAGGTCTCCATCGCCGTCGGCGACGCGCTCAGTGCGCGCGCCTGATGCGTCGAGTCGAGCGACACACTCTCGAGATCGAAATTGACGTCGGCGATCCCGTTGAACACGACGGTGCGACCGTCGGCCGAGAGGTCGGCATTCCACGGATTGCGCCGTGGAACGACGGCAAGCTGCGGCGGGCCGCTGCCGTCCGCCGGTTGCCACCAGAAACCGGCCCGCCCACTCTGGGTGGATGCGTAGAGGATGCGCTGGCCATCCGCCGACCACATCGCATTCCGTGACGTTCCGGTCGTCGTGAGCGGTGTGAGCGTCCCGGCGGCCAGGTCGAGCGTCCAGATGTCACGCTTGGTGCCGGTCGCGATCGTGACCGCGGCCTGCCGACCGTTAGGCGACAACCGAACGTTGCTGAACTCGCGTGGCGTCTCGACGACCGGAGTCGCTTTCCCATTTCGCTCGACCCACACGAGCCGGCGGTTCTCGTTCCCGCGAATGTAGACGAGCCCGCCGGCGTCGGTCATCGAGATTTCGTCGTGGTCCGATCCGCGACTGCTAAAACCGACATCGTCCCGCACGAGTGTCGGCGTGCCCGATGTACGCCTGGTCCGCAGGTCGAATGGGACCGCCATCACCCGCCCGTCGGCGCCGACGTACACGAGCCGGCCATCGATGACACCAAGTGGCACAGCACCGAGAACCCCGAGCGGGACGACCTTGCCATCGTCAAGCGACGTGAGGGCGATCTCTGCGCGGTCGATGCTTCCGAACCAGATCGTGAATAGGACCGTCTTTCCGTCGGTGAGCACCCGCGGCTGTTGGTGGCTCAGCTCCTTGCGGGCGGAATCAATATGCGTGAGCGGCACCAGTGGCCCACCCGCATCGCTGACGCGGAAAAGTCCCTGCAGTCCTTCGTCGACACCGGCGCCGACGACAATCTGGCCGCTGGGCGACCACGCGATCCCGCCGTAGTCCGAGACCGACGCAAGCCTCACAGGCGCACCGCCTTCCAGCGGTACCTTCACGAGGCTGCGCCGGCCGACGATGAACGCTATCCACTTCCCGTCGGGAGAGAACGCCGGCGCGCGAGTCGATCCTTCGGTGCCGGCGATCTCGCGCGCCGTGAGCTGGTCGAGCCGTCGGATGTAGAAAGCGCGAGCATTTCCCGATTGAGCCATTCCGGAGTACACGACCGAATGGCCATCAGGCGAGAGCACGCCCGAACCGATCGGGCCGTTGGCGTCGAGCGTGATCACGGTGCGGACAGGAAACGCATCGTCTCCGCCGTTGCCGCCACGCGTGGCCAGTGCCGCGGCCGTCCCGGCGAGCGCGATCACGGCCGCGCCGAGGCCAAGAACCAGCGGGTCGCGAAAGCGGGAGCGCCTAACGGCGATCGGTGCGCCGGCATACTGCGGCACCGTCGCAATCGACGACGCGCTCACCAGCGCCGACGCGAAGTCGGCTGCCGTCGCGAACCGGTCGGCGGGCAGTTTGGCCAGCGCCGTGAGCACGGCCTGCTCCACGTGCACCGGCACGGTGTTTCGGGTCGCGATGAGCGGTGCCGGCGGCGTCGTGAGGATACGCGCCACGATCGCCTGCGCTGTCGGTCCCGTGAACGGAGGCTCGCCGATCAGCATCTCGTACGTCACCGCACCTAACGCGTACACATCGGCGCGAGCGTCGATCGTCTTCTCACCCGTGGCCTGCTCGGGGGACATGTACTGCGGCGTGCCGAGCGAGAGGCCTGTTTGCGTCATCCGCTGGCCACCTGCCTGCTGCACCGCCAGCGCGATCCCGAAGTCCGCGACCAGCGCGTGGCCGCCCTGCAGGAGTATGTTCTCGGGCTTGATGTCGCGATGAATGACGCCGAGTCCGTGGGCGTACGAAAGTGCATCTGCCACTTCCGTGGCGAGGCGAATCGACTCGCCGATGGACAGCTGGCGCTCGCGCTCCAGCCGCGCGCGCAGCGTCTCTCCCTGGACGAACGGCATGACGTAGAAGAGCTGCCCCGCCGCCTCGCCCGAATCGAACAGCGGTAGGATGTGCGGGTGCTGCAGCGACGCGGTCAACTCGATCTCCTTCAGGAACCGCTCGGGGCCGAGGACGGCGGAGAGCTCGGGATGCAGCACCTTCAACGCGACCTTGCGGCGATGCCTAACGTCCTCGGCCAGATACACGGTCGCCATGCCCCCCGCGCCGAGCTCGCGCTCGATGCGGTAGCGGTCGGCCAGCTCGGTACCGAGTCGTTCGGCGACTGTCATGGTCCAAAGATGCCGTAGCGAGCTCGACTTGGCGAGAGCGCCTTGGAAGCGCATCTTGGAGGATTCGGTGCCGCGTGAGCGGATTCACACGGTGGTGGCGAACAGCCGTTCGCCGGCGCATTGTCAGGGAAGCGCGTCCTTGGGGTCCTCAAATGACTGAGTCCAATCGCACCCGCTGCCTGGCGCTTCTCGGGCCCCTCACCGGCGAGCGCCGGATCACCCAGACCCAGGGCTTCCCGATCGACGAGTCCAAGTTGCTGCCCATCCCGGACGTCGTCCTCCTCATCGCGGGCCCCGAACCGGGAGCGATGTTGTTCCGCTACACCGCGCACGGAGAATTCGGCGGCGATACGTGGCACCCATCGCTCGAGAGTGCGCGCGAGCAGGTCGACTACGAGTACGAGGATTCCGTCGGCGAGTGGATCCACGTGCCGCCGGACGTCGAAGATGCGCACGCGTGGGCCGTGCAGTACGCGGCGGAGCGGCTGGAGGGCAGGGGGGACGCCTAACGCTCCCTGCTCAATACCCCTTGGCCAACCCGTATCCTCGCGGCTCCGTCACGCCGTGCCACTTCCCGTCCTCACGGTGGATACTCTGCACGTTGGCGAGGAATCCCCACGGCGACAACTTCACCGCGTGGCCGAGCGGCTTCATGAACACCACGGCACTGTCGGCCCACGCCACCTGCTCCACCACGAGCGAATCGGGCACGTCCTGGTGATGGAATTGCGGCGCGGCCATCGCCTCGCCGAGCGACCGGTGATAGTCGAACAGGGACACGATCTGGTGCGCGACCGCGGTGATGATGTACGCTCCGCCCGCCGCGCCCGTCACGAGGAGCGGCGCACCTAACGAGTCGAGCACGATCGTCGGCGTCATGCTCGACAGCATGCGCTTGCCCGGGGCAATGGCATTCGCCTCCCCCTGCACCAGCCCCATCGCGTTCACGGCTCCCACCTTCCCCGTGAAGTCGTCCATCTCGTCGTTGAGGAGGAATTGCGCGCCCGGCACGGTGAACGCGGCGCCATAGCTCTCGTTGAGGGTTGTCGTGATGGCTACGGCGTTCCCGTGTGCATCCACGACCGAGAAGTGCGTGGTGTGCCGCGGCTCCTTCGGTGCCGTACCATCACCACCTCCGGACGACGTGGCGCCGATCTCCGCGAGCAGTGCCGCCGCGGTGTCGCCGGACATGAAGCTGGCGATGGGAATCTTCACGAACGCAGGATCTCCCAGCAGCGTGTTCCGCCGCGCGAACGCCCGCCGCTCCGCTTCCGCGAGCAGGTGGATCGACTCCGGACTTCGCCATGCGAGCGAATCGATGTTGCTGCGTTCGAGTATCCTCAGGATCAACGCCAGGGTAAGCCCGCCTGACGAGACGGGAGGCATCGATACGACGGGATGGCCACGGTAGGTGAACTCGAGCGGCGTGCGCCAGATTGCCTGGTATCCGGCGAGGTCCTGGTGCGAGATGATGCCGCCGCTCTTCTTCATGGCGGCGACGATCAGGTCCGCCGTCTCGCCCTTGTAGAATCCGTCTCGCCCACGCTCCGCGATGCGCCGCAGCACCGCCGCCAGCTCCGGTGCGCGCCAAGTGTCGCCGACGGCGACGAACTTTCTGTTGCGCAGGAACAGAGCGGCGCTTGCCGAGTCCTTCGCCAGACGCTCGGCGCCATCCTCATCGTCATCGGTGAACGAGGTGTCGATGGTGAAGCCCCGCTCGGCGAGCTCCATGGCCGGCCGCACCAGCTCACTCCACGGCTTCGTTCCGTACTTTCGATGCGCTTCGTAGAGACCGGCCACCGACCCTGGAACGCCGGCCGCCAGCGCACCGGTGACGCTGCGGTCGGTCATGTTCCCGGCGGAGTCGAGGTACATGTCGCGCGTGGCCCCGCGCGGCGCCACTTCGCGGAAGTCCAGCGCCACGTTCTTGCCATTGATGCGCGCCACCATGAAGCCTCCGCCGCCAATGTTTCCGGCGGCGGGATACGTCACGGCAAGTGTGAGAGCGACGGTGACGGCGGCGTCGACGGCATTGCCGCCGTGTCGCAGCACGTCGAGGCCCGCGTTTGTCGCGAGTGGTGACGCCGACACGATCATGGCCGAATCGGCCGTTGCCATCGTGGCCGGACGCAGCGCGCGTTTCGGTGGAGTCGCGCCAGTCGTGTCGCGGGATGCGGCCCCCGACGGGCTGCAACCGGAGACGACGCCGAACACTAGTGCGGCGAGGGCAATCGCGTGTCGCATGACTATGGACCTGGTAGGCTCGAGTCGCCGGATCATTATTGGATGGCTCGGGTTATCGACGCGCGTTGCCGGGTGATCGCACAAACGGCGTGGGATCCGCGCCGAACGCACGGATGATCGCCGCGAACCGCGCGCTCCCGCGAATCGGGTCGTACGCCGGCAGCCCGAACGGCGCCATGAAGCCGATCGTCTCTCGCGCCTCTGCGGCGCGCTCCAGCGCAGCGAGCGCCCGCGTCGTGTCGCCGGCGCCCAGCGCCACGAATGCGATCGTGGTGTTCGTGGAGGCATTCCGCCCGCGTTGCTTCTCCACCTCGCGCACGAGGTCGTCCGCGTCTTTCCGGTCGCCGGTCGCGCCAAGCACCCAGCCTATCCAGGGGGTCGTGGTCGGTGTGTGACCCAACGTGGCTGCAAGCACGCGTGCGGAGTCACGATGTCCGGAGGCGAGCATCGTCGAAGCCAGCATCGCGCGCGACATGGGACCGGTCGCGTCGAGCTCCACGGCCCGTCGCGCGCTCGCGAGTGCGTCGTCGTAGCGGCGGAAACTGAGCTGGGTCATCGCGATCACGCTGCTGGTTACTCCCGAGAGCGGGTCGCGCTCCGTGAGCGCCTGGGTCGCCGTAACCGCATCGGCTTCACGACCGAGCACCGCGAGCGTGGACAAGGCGAGGCGGTACGTGATGGCATAGTTCGGGTCGAGGGCGATCGCGCGTTGATACTCGGCCCAAGCCTCATTCCAGCGCGACGTCAGTGCCATCACCAATCCCGATGCCGCATGCGCTTCGGCGCTCAACGAGTCGATCCGTAGCGCCCGATCGATCGCCGAGCGCGCCTCGCGGAACGTGGTGTCCGGCGCAACCAGGTCGAAGATCGGCAGGAAGCCATACGCCGTGCCGAGCTGCGCCCACGCGCGCGCGAACGTCGAGTCACGCGCGATGGCCTGGCGGAAGTACGGGATCGACCGCGAGACGCCCGGGCCGCGCTGGTTCAGGAAGTAGAGGCCGCGCAGGTAGAGATCGTACGCTTCGACGTCGCGCGTGCCGCGCATGGCTGTCGTCCCTGTGCCGCCGGCGAGCGTCATCCGCAGCGCACCGACGATCTCGCGCACCAGCTCGTCCTGCACGGCGAACACGTCCTTCGCCTCGCGATCGTAGCTTCGGCTCCAGATCACGAGACCATCGGCGGCGTTCGTGAGCTGTGCCGACACGCGGAGAACCGAGCCGGCGCGTCGCACTCTTCCCTGAAGCACTGCGCTCACGTTGAGCGCGCGACCCGCCTCTCTCGGATCGACGGTCTTGCCGCGGTACGTGAACGCCGAGCTCGTGGCGGCCACGCTCAAGCCGTCCACCGACGCGAGTGCGGTCGTGAGCTCGTCGGCCATGCCTTCGGCGAAGTAGACGTTCGCCGTATCGCCTCCCTGCGACTCGAATGGGAGAACGGCGATGGACCTGAACGAACGCTCTGGCGTTGCTGCCGCCGGGCGCACGGCGAGTCGCCACGCGGCTGCGAGTGCGGTGGCAACGACCGCTGCGCCGGCCACTGCGAGCTGCCATTTCGGTCGTGGCCTGCCGCTCGGCGCAGCGGTCGCCGGGACCGGCGTCGTCACGTCGTCCAGCGCCGCGAGCAGCTCCGCGGCGGATGAGGGCCGCCGAGACGGGTCCTTCTCCAGGCAGCGCCTAACGATATCGACCAACGCCGGCGGAGTGCCCTCGCGCACCGTGGCGAGGTCCGGCGCTGGCTGTGCCAGATGCGCGGCCATGAGGGCCTGGGCCGACGTAGCCGACGCGAACGGGTGACGCCCCGCAAGCAACTCCCACGCGACGACGCCCCAGGCGTAGAGGTCCGCGCGGTGATCCGCGGGCGGATCGCCGGCGACCTGCTCGGGCGCCATGTACGCCGGCGTCCCGATGGCGCTCCCGACGCTCGTTAGGGTCCCACTCGCGCCAACCCCGTCCTGCGTTCGTGACGTCGCGATCGCCTTGGCGATCCCGAAGTCGGTCACGACGGCTGTGCTCCCCGACAGCAGGATGTTCTCCGGCTTGATGTCGCGATGCACGACCTGCTCGCCGTGCGCGTACTCGAGCGCGCGGGCGACGTCGCGCAGGATGCTCACCGCCTGCGGCAGCGGCACCGCGTCACCACGCGCGAGCCGGGCGCGCAGCGACTCGCCGCGCACGTACGGCATCGCGTACCAGGGAACGCCATCGGCATCGCCGGCTGAAAGGACCGGGACGATGTTCGCCTGCTGGAGTCGCGCCGCGAGCTTCACCTCGCGCGCGAACCGTTCCGCCGACAGTCCCTCCGCCAGATCCGGCTTGATGGCCTTGATGACGACCTCTCGGCCGAGCGCGGTCTCGGTTGCGAGGAAGACCCGCGACATCCCGCCGCCACCGAGCTCTCGCTCGATTCGATAGCGGCCGCTCAGGGCCGACTCGAGCGGGATAGCAGGGCCGGTCATCGGCGTCCGATGGCCGGCAATGGAAACCCATGTGGGGCGGGCGGATATGGCACGCTCCAAACCTCGGCATTGCCGGTCGAGTTAGCCAGCGTTTTCGTCGCTGATTCCCGACGCTACGATGCTGCCCGGCAAGTCGTCAGGTAAGGTCGTCGTCGCGTCGAGTCAAACGCCGAACGACCCTGAATTCCGCGGCGTTGTCGCGTCTTCGACCGCTCGCCGGAAACTCGGCGGATCAATAGCCGGAAAGCGGTACAGATCGGGCTCGATTTCCTTGAAGTACGCGAGCAGCCGTGGTGCGGCGACAAGATCACGCGCCAGCATTTCACGGACATCCGCGACATCTTGCCGATGGCCGCGTTCCAGCTTGGCCAACGCCTGCGCGTAGAAGTCGAAGTGATGAAAGCTGACGCGGCCGAGGTGCGCGATCGGCGCACTTCTGTCCTCCCAGCCAGGCGGAACCGGGATGAAGTCGAGTGGGGACGCGAGCTCGATGTTCACCTGCAGGCGCTCCTTGATCGCCGGGATCGCGCGCAGAAGCGCGTCATCCTCGGGGCGCGTCACGAGATCCACGTCGATCGTCGACGGCCGCCAACCCATCAACACGGCTGTCGTTCCGCCGACGAGGTAGATCCGCAACTCGCGATCTGCCGCGCGGGAGAGCGCTTCCATGAGCTGGCGGATGCGGCCCGCGTCAACCGGCGCTCTCACACGTTAGGCAGCGGATTCCGCGGCCCGCTCGAAGCTCACGAGCCGGCGGATGAGCGCATTGAAGCGGGAGTGCGCGGCGTCGCCCTCGGTACGGGCGAGCAGCGCGTAAAGGCGATGCTCAGGGTCCTGGGCGGTCTCAGGAACGGCGATGCCCAGGCGACGGAGGCGTGGCGCGCCGATGGCGACGAGCAGCGCTGGCGCCGTCTCGCGGCCATTCCGCAGATCGTCGAGCCCCTCTCGAACGAGGTCGGCGCCGGGCAGGTCGTCCCAGGTCATGTGGACAACGCTATGCCAACGCGCGAACGGACGCCAGCTTCAGCGCGTCCCGCGTGGCATCAGTCCACCGCTCGGTGTGAACGATTCGCGCGACGACCGCGGACCGAAGCCGCTTCAAGGGGTCGAGCTTCCGCAGCGCCAGGCGGTGAGGGTTGTCCACGCTGATCGCTGCCTGCTCCTCGGTGAGCGCGAGTGGCGCCCGACGAAAATGCAGGAGCTGAAGATCCCGGTTCACGCCATCGATCTCACCGCGAAACACATACGTGGCCGCCGACGGCCCCGCGAGCATCTCGAGCACTGTACCCGCGCCAACCGGTACGAGCAGGAACACCGCCCAGTGTTCCGGCAACGCCGCGGCCGACTGGAGGCCCTCACGATCCGGATCGAGGAGCTGCACGAAGCCGATTCGCGCGGCGGCGGTCGCGGCAGCCAGTAGCGTACGGGCGCACGACACGCGTTCCGGCGCGGCGAACCGCTCGAGCAGCCCGTTGAAGTCGCGTACCTCGGTCGGAAGAAGCCCCCACCCGTCGGAGAATCCCGCCTCACCCGTCAGTTCGCCGAGGAGTTGCCGCTGCGCGTCACGGCGGTCGACAATCGCTGCGCGGCACGCATCACGCTGCCGTGCAAGCCGACCGAGCGTCGTTAGGCTCTCACGCGTCACCAGCGTGATGCCTGGTGGCTCCGGCTCCTCTCGAACACTCGTGATCGCGCCGAGCGGGACCTGCCACGGGTCGTCGTCCCCGGGGACGACTGTGACGTGCGTGTCGTACACCTGGAGCTCCGCCGCTCGGACCTCCGGCGCGAAGACGGCACCTTCGTAGACTCGAGGCATGGTGATGCCGTGCGCCAGCATCCCCGCAACACGCGCCTGGTTGCGGACCCTTCGCAGCTCTTGAGTGAACGTGTCGAACCGTCGGCCGAGTTGACGCAGCAAGAGTCGGCCCTCGGGCCAGAGGTGCAACTCGAGCCGGTAATTGGCGGCGGTCAGCCGATCAGCGTCCAGCCACGAGACGGTGATCGGACCGACCGACAGCGCATCATCGCCGACCAGTGCCTCGGCTTCGCCCGAGCGCCTAACGTTTCCGGTCGCGTCGAGCAGCTCGAAGGCGGCCGCGGCGCGCCTCGGCTCCGCGACCACACTAGCTCCCGAACGGCTTCCCGCACTCCGGGCAGAACTTCGGCGAACCGTCCGCCTCAGCCCCGCAGTTGGCACACGTTCGCTTCTGGGCGAGGCTCGTGCCGCACTCGGGGCAGAACTTGCCACCCTGTGTCTTGGCCCCGCAGCTCGGGCACAGCGCCGAGACGACCTGCTCGAGGTTGCGCTGGCCGAGGTAGTCGACGGTGCGCGCCTTGTTCATCGCCTGTTCGCGAGCGGCCTGCGCCTGTGCGGCGGCGATCTCCTCGTCCATGTCCGGTGCGCACGTCTCGCACAGGCCCGCCTTCTTGTTCCAGCAGACGGGCTCGCAGACCCAGCTTCCGCACCGCGTGCACTGCTTGAAGATCGGGCTGATCTCGCGGACCGCCGCGTCGAGGGCCGAGTCATGCTGTGGGCCGGCGACCTGACTCTGGATTGCGGCGGCAGACTGCGCGGCGCGGCCGAAGATTCCGCCGAAGAGCGATGCCGCGACGTTCGCGGCGTTTGCGATGCCGCTCAGGCTATTGCCCTGGAACGTCGACATGTACCCGTTCCCGCACTTGCGGCAGAAGAACTGGAACTGATAGCCGCGCTGGTTCGAGAGGTCGGTGTAGTTGCTGGTGAAGGGAATGCTGGCCATGGTCCGCTCGCGGCATGGGGTCTGGAGATGACCGAACAGGGTGGACTCGGCCGCGGTGCGAGGCCAACCGGGTCGCAGCGCTGAGTATGTGATCTCTCCGTCGCAGTGGCTAGATCGCTCCATGTGACGATTTGTTCACCATCGCGAACTGCGCCAGCGGGGAGCATAGTTGTGCAGTCACCGGAGGGACGAATGCGACTCACCAGCCCAACGCTCGCGATCTCAGTTCTGGTGGTGATGGCGTGCGCGCGTTCCACGCCGGCGCCCTCCACCGCTGCGTCGCCGCCGAGTGTCGCGCCAGGTGACTGGCCGACGTTCAACCGCACGCTCGCCGGCGACCGATTCTCGCCACTCGCGGAGATCGATCGGTCGAACGTCGCGCGACTTGCGGTCGTGTGCCGCTACCAGCTGCCCGAGGTTACGGCACTGCAGACGGGCCCGATCGTCATCGGCGGCGTCATGTACTTCACCACTGACACGATCTCGTACGCGATCGACGCCGGCACCTGCGCCGAGCGCTGGCGGAGCGTTAGGCACAGCCCTACGCCCAGTCGGCTGGCGGTCAACCGTGGCGCGGCGTACCTGAATGGCCGGCTGTTTCGCGGCACGTCGGACGCGCACGTGATCGCCCTGGACGCCGCTGATGGCCACGCGCTGTGGGACGTCACGCTGGATGTTGCAGGGCACGGCGTCACGGTGCCGATGGCGCCAACGGCGTGGAACGGGCTGGTGTTTGTCGGCAACGCCGGCGGCGACCTCTCCGGCGTTACTGGCCACGTGTACGCGCTCGATGCGAAGGATGGTCGTGTCGTGTGGCGCTTCGATGTCGTGCCGTCGGCCGGCCCGATTCGCCAGTCATGGCCGACCGCCGATCGCTATCCGATCTCGGGTGGCGCATTCTGGACGGCGTTTACGCTCGACGAGAGAGACGGCGTGCTCTACGTCTCGTCCGGCAACCCGGCACCGGACTTCGACATTGCCGTGCGAGACGGCGAGAACCTGTACTCGAACTCGCTGATCGCGCTCGAGGCCTCGAGCGGCAAGCTCCTGGCGTACAATCAGCTCGTCAAACACGACTTTCACGATTGGGACGTCGACAGTCCATCACCGCTCGTCAAGACGCGTGCGGGTCGCGAGATCGCAGCATCGGCGAACAAGGATGGCTTGCTCTCGGTCGTCGATCGGTCGCGCGTGCGCGCTGGGGCCATGCTGCTCCTCTATCAGAAACCGACGACGACGCGTGCGAACGTCGAGACGTCGCTCTCGCGCGACACGAAAACGCGATTCTGCCCCGGGTACCTTGGCGGATCCGAGTGGAATGGCGCGGCGTTCCACCCGTCGCTCAACACGCTCTATGTCGGCGCCGTCGACTGGTGTGCCACGGTGCAGCTCGTGCCGGAATCCGCGGCCGTGCCGGCCCAGGGGGCGGGCTGGTTCGGTGCTGCATCGCTGGGCCTGGATCCGGCGGACAGCGCGAAGGGATGGCTCACGGCGTTCGATGCGGACAACGGCGCGGTGCGATGGCAGTTCGCTGCGTCGCGTCCGGTGCTCGCGGGCGTCACGCCAACGGCGGGAGGGCTCGTCTTC
>Ga0075424_100000571_pt1 | contig 29223 bp, 21 predicted proteins | sample SoiMethybrSBSTD3_FD_75301 | JGI IMG/M metagenome (GOLD analysis project Ga0075424, IMG submission 75301) | Bulk soil microbial communities from a Populus tree surrounding site in Tennessee, USA - Soil MetaG P. TD hybrid SBSTD3 | ecosystem: Environmental > Terrestrial > Soil > Tree plantation... | reverse complement strand
GCGAATACTTCGCTGCGTTGTCCAACAGATGGGTTATGACCTCAACGATCCGATCGAGGTCCATGCGCGCGGGCGGAAGCTTCGGGGCAACGGAGAACTCCAAGCGATGATGTTTTAAAGTGGCTTGCGAATTCTTCACCGCGGTATCAATCGCTTCCTGAATCGGGTAACCTTCGAAGTGAAATTGCAGCTGGTGCGAATCCAGTTGCGAAACCTCGGCCGCCTCACCGACCAACCGGTTCAATCGGTCGGTTTCCTCGTTGATCACCTGCAGAAGGTCGTTGCGCTGTGCGTTCTCCAGTACAGTGCCGGAAAGCAGCGTTTCGGCAGATGCCTTGATGGCCGTTAAAGGAGTGCGGAATTCATGGGTTACCGAATCCAGCAGCATCGATCGTAGGTGCTCGCTCTCACGAGCAGCTTCCACCCGGGTTAACTTCTCGACCGTATTTGCACGTTCAATCGAGATGGCCACCAGGCTGCCAATGGCCTCTAGGCTCTCCCGGGACAGGTCGCAGCCGGCAAGGCCGAGCGCCCCCACCGAACGCACGCCCATGCGCAAGGGCATGTAACACACTCTGCGTCCCCGATCGAACACCGGCTCACCGCGAACACTGATGGCTCTGAGCTGATCCATAGGGAATGTCGCTCGGCTGTTATCGTCCAGGAAGTACGCTTGCTGTTTGCCTTCCAGAAACAACGCCGCTCCGCCCAGGGCGAACGAGTCCACGATGTGCTTGGGAATAATGTTCAGCAGTTCAAACACGTTCTCGCTGAGCCAGAGTTGCTGGCTGAGAGAATAGAGTTGTTCCACTTCGCGGCGACGCTGGTCGGCATAGAGCGTGCCCCGGCGAGCGCGCTCCGACAGTTGGCTGGCTACGATCGCGGTGACCAGGAAGGTGAAGAGTGCCATCCAGTTTAGCGGATCGGCGATCGTGAACCTGTATAGAGGCGGCAAGAAGAAGTAGTTGTAAACGACCGCGGCAACCAGAGCGGTGAACAGCGAGTAGCGCAAGCCCCAAGTCGCAGAAATTAACAACACGACCAGTAGCATGCTGAAACCTACGGTTGCCGGGTTGACATGTATCCATCGAACATAGACGAACACGAGGGCGGCTAAGATGGCGGCGCATATCGTGAAGCGTATGATCGGGTGTTCCAGCGGTCGGTGCACAGGTCGAGCCAGTGTAGTCGATTTGGACGAACACCGAGGATAATACACAACATGCCCAAGACCCCGGAGCAATGGCTGGAGGAGGCTGCGCCGCAAAAGAAGTCGCCGATATTCAAACTGTTTCTGGGATACGCCCCGGGTGTGGGCAAGACATTCAACATGCTCAGCGAAGGAATCCGGCGACACAGCCGCGGGGAGGACGTGGTCATCGGCGTGGTCGAGACACATGGGCGCGCTGGAATTCAGGAATTGAGTTCGAAACTGGAGACAGTGCCCCGCCGCAAGCTGCAATACAAGGGCGCGCCCTTCGAGGAAATGGATCTCGACGCGATTCTCGCCCGCAAGCCGCAGGTGGCTCTTATCGATGAGTTGGCGCATACGAATATTGAAGGAGCCAAACACGCCAAGAGATTCGAAGACGTGATGGATCTGCTCGATGCAGGCAGCGATGTGCTTTCGACGATGAATGTTCAGCACATCGAGAGTCTCTCCCCCACGGTGCTGAATATCACCGGCGTTCACGTGCGCGAAACGGTCCCCGACTGGGTGATGCAGCGGGTGAATGAAATTGTGCTGGCGGACCTGACGCCCGAAGCCCTGCAAACTCGTATGCGGCGTGGAGACATCTACCCTCTGGATCGCGCCGAAAAGGCTCTTGGGCATTTTTTTCGTCCGGGCAACCTGATTGCTCTCCGCGAGCTTGCACTCCAGCAGGTCACTCGGGCCGTGGATCGCAGTCTTGAGTCCTATCTTGAAAAAGAAGGCTTGGGCAAGAACCTGGCCCTCCGCGAGCGGATTGCGGTATGCGTCAGCTCCAGTCCGGCAGCGCAATACCTGATCGCACGGGCCGCTCGCATGGCACAACGGATTGAAGCAGAGTTATATGTCATCTACGTAGACATCGGGGTGGACGAGAGTCCGGACGACCAGCGCAGCCTTGCGCAAAACCTTCGTTTTGCAGAAAACCTGGGCGCAAAGGTCGTCCAAAGCAAGGGGAAGAAAGTGGCGGAGGAAGTTGCCCAGATTGTTCGCGAACACCACATCACGCAAGTGGTCTTCGGACGATCAGCGCAGACGGGTTGGAAGCGCTACCTCTATCTCTCGGCCATTCACCGATTTCTGCGAGACGCCCCTCCCGTCGACGTTCACATTGTCACGCAGGAGATCAGGTGAGACAAAATGACCGTTCCGGAAACCAAGGGCAATATCCTGGTTGTCGATGATGAGCCGCAGATCACTCGCGTACTCAAAACCACACTGTCGGCTCAGGGCTACGGTGTTCGCGCTGCCAGTGACGGTGAAGACGCGCTTTTCCAGATGAAGAGCTGGACTCCGGACTTGATCATCACCGATCTTCGTATGCCCCACATGGATGGTCTCGAACTCTGCCGACGGGTTCGCAGCGAGTCGCCCCTTCCCATCATCGTGCTTTCCGTGAAAGGCGAAGAAGATATCAAAGTTCAAGCGCTGGACGCCGGAGCCGATGATTACATACAGAAGCCATTTAGCACCCATGAACTGCTAGCACGGGTGCGAGCCGCACTACGGCGGGCTTCCCTGCCTCAGGAATCCGAGCAGGAAGTCATCGAAATCGGAAACTTCCGCATCGATATCCCGGCGCATAGCGTCTGCGTGCGAAAACACGAGATTCGTCTCACGCCCAAGGAATTCGATCTCCTGGTCTATCTCGCCCGGCATCCTGGCAGGGTCATCACCCATCGCACGCTGCTGGGAGCACTGTGGGGACCGAACAGCGTCGAACAGCCAGAATACTTGCGCGTGTTCATCGGACATCTGCGCAAGAAACTCGAAGTCGGCGAAAACTCCTCTCCCTACATCATCACTGAACCCTGGGTTGGTTATCGCTTCGAGCCTGGCGACCTCGCCTAGAAACGCTGCCAAACACGTCAGAAAACAAGGTTCTCCCCGTTTACGAACGATTTATTCACTCTTTACGCGGACTTTACGCGCTGGTGTATCCAATGAGTTGGACTGGAGATGAGGTACCCGGCGCGTGAGCGTCAGGATTCTCTCCGGCTTCAGGGAGAAAACTCGAATCGTATGTCGACTTCGATCCAGGATGTGTCCGCGGAAACACTGGCCAAACTCTTTCATCACTATCAACAACGATTGTCCCAGCCAACCGATTGCGGCAAAGGCAGCGAATGTGGCGAGTCATGGGAAGACGTACCAGCCCAGGAAAGGCGTCGCTTGGTCACTGCTGCGGGGCTAACCCTCATGGAATTGGACTCATTGGACTCGGATAGCAAGGCGTCCAGAAGATATTTTGCCAAGCCTGGCGAGGCTGAGTGGGGCTGCTAGGAAAAACGCGCTTAGGCACTTCGGTTCTCGAGATGCCTTTACGAATTTTTTATAAACCTTTTAGACCCTCTTTATCGTCGGGCTGTTTGAATGAGTTCGCAGGAGGCAATGTGCACGGCGGACCCGTCTCGATCACGAACGCTACCGGTATCGTATTTGTGCTGTTCTGCTGCGCTGCTGTCTGCTTCATGGTCTGGGTCTTCGTGGCCCTTAGTCGAGAGAGTCGGAAACACTCGGGGCAGCATCGTGTGCGAGTGACAGTGAAAGCGGCTGATTCGGAACTTCTGAAGAAAATCGAAGATTCTGTTCCGCAATATCTCGCGACGACTATCTGCATGCCGACCCGTGCTGCTTGCAGTCAAGCCGCTAACCAGAGAGCCGTCGCAATAGCCATGGCGGGAGGGCGGTTCGATTGGGAGCGACACGTATCTCGATGATTTGAACAACCACAGGGCATCTTTACGTGGATCAAACGTGGCGCTGTGTCGGAAGCGCATCGCGCCCGTAAGAAATTGCTATTGGAGCACAGATATGCAAGATATCGGTTGGATCGTGGTCACAGTCGCCTTTTTCGCTCTATCGATTGCCTACGTGCATTTCTGTGAGCGCGTGCAATAGGAGGATGCGCATATGAGTCTGGAATCCCTGATCATGCTCACGGTGTCCGTGCTTACAGGTGCGTACCTGATGTACGCATTGTTGCGTCCGGAGAAGTTCTGATATGACCGCAAACGGCTGGCTACAAATTCTTCTATTCCTCGTACTCGTATTCCTGGTCACAAAACCAATCGGCATCTTCATGGTGAAGGTCTTCAATCGTGAGAAGACGTCGATGGACCCAGTGCTGCGCCCGGTCGAAAAGCTGCTCTATCGCGTTACCGGGGTCGACGAGAACCACGAAATGCGCTGGACCGAATATGCAATCTCGATGCTGCTTTTCAGTCTGGTCTCAATGGTCGTCTTGTACCTGATGCAGCGCTTGCAGGGATACCTGCCTTTCAATCCCCAGAAGTTTGGCGCCGTCAATCCCTCGCCTTTGGCTTTCAACACAGCAGCTTCGTTCACGACTAACACCAACTGGCAGAACTACGGCGGCGAGGCGACGATGAGCTACCTGACACAGATGGCCGGCCTCGCCTACCATAATTTCGCGTCCGCGGCTGTAGGTATTGCATTGGCGATCGCATTCATCCGCGGTATTGCTCGTCGCCAGATGCAGACCATCGGTAATTTTTGGGTCGATTTTGTCCGCGCTAACCTCTGGGTTCTGTTGCCTGCTTGCATTCTGGGCGCTTTGGTCCTTGTCTCGCAGGGGGTAGTGCAAAACCTCAAACCGTACGACACCGCCAAGTTGGTCGAACCAATGCAGGTACCGAAAATGGCGGATGGCAAACCGGTGGTGGACGCTCAGGGTAAGCCAGTCATGGACACAGTGACTGACCAAACCATCGCGCAAGGACCGGTTGCCTCACAGGAAGTGATCAAAGAGCTCGGCACAAATGGTGGCGGTTTCTTCAATGCCAACAGCTCCCATCCTTACGAGAATCCGACCCCGCTCTCCAACCTGATTGAGATGGTCATGATTTTCGCGATTGGGAGCGGCCTCACCTACACGCTCGGCCGGATGACAGGTTCGCAGCAGCATGGTTGGGCGGTGTGGGCGGCGATGGCAATCTTGTTCGTGGCTGGAGTGACGGTCGCCTACTGGGCAGAAGCCCGGGGTAATCCGCTTCTTGCGGGTACCGACCAGCGCGTCACAGCATTGCAGGCCGGCGGAAATATGGAGGGCAAGGAAGTCCGGTTTGGGATCGCCAATACAGCTCTCTTTGCTACCGTCACGACCGATGCAAGCTGCGGCGCCATCAATGGCTGGCATGATTCGTTCACGGCCCTAGGCGGGCTGATTCCTTTGTCCAACATGATGCTGAGCGAAGTCGTCTTCGGGGGCGTGGGCGCCGGCATGTACGGCATGCTGATTTACATCGTGCTGGCCGTCTTCATCGCCGGCTTGATGGTGGGTCGCACGCCTGAGTACCTTGGCAAGAAGATCGAAGCGTATGACGTGAAGATGGCCATGCTGGTGGTACTGGTCTTTCCGCTGGTCATTCTCGGATTCGCGGCCATCTCCACGGTGGCGACATTTGGCACCTCCAGCATTCTCAATCCTGGTCCCCACGGACTGAGCGAAATTATTTACGCATTCACCTCGCAGGCCGCCAATAACGGCTCGGCGTTTGCGGGGTTGTCCGCCAATACTACCTGGTACAACACCACGGGCGCGATAACGATGCTGATCGGCCGCTTCTTCATGATCATCCCCATGCTGGCCATCGCTGGCAACCTGGCCCAGAAGAAATATGTTCCTCCGTCTCTGGGCACCTTCCCGGTGACTACGCCTTGTTCACGGTGCTGTTGCTGGGCGTCGTGCTGATTGTGGGCGCGCTCACTTTTTTCCCTGCTGTGAGTCTCGGCCCGATTCTTGAACATCTGCTGATGGCCGCAGGCAAAACTTTCTGAGGACTTTCATGGCTACGACACTGGAAAAACCGGTTTTGCATCCGAATGTGGCTTCGACAGGGCATTCCAACAGAGGTCCGAGAAAGAAGGCAGTTTGGGAGTGGAAGATTGTCCGCCGAGCGGCTTGGGATTCGGTTCTGAAACTCAACCCTCGAACCATGATGGGCAATCCCGTCATGTTCGTGGTGGAGATTGGCAGCGTCATTACCACGGTCCTGCTGTTCAAGGGCAGCGAGGCTTTCAAATTCAACCTGCAAATCACGCTGTGGTTATGGTTCACCGTTTTGTTTGCGAACTTCGCCGAGGCCATGGCAGAAGGCCGCGGCAAGGCCCAAGCGGACACCCTTCGCAGGGCCCGCTCGGAGACTATGGCGAACCGCCTGCTTCCCGGCTCAGATGGGCGGACGGAAAGAGTCGCAAGCGGTAAGTTGCGAACCGGTGACATCGTTCTGGTATCGGCAGGCGAATTCATTCCTTCCGACGGCGAGATCCTGGAAGGCGTAGCTTCGGTCGACGAATCAGCGATCACCGGAGAGTCTGCTCCCGTAATACGTGAAGCCGGAGGTGATCGCTCAGCGGTTACTGGAGGAACCCGGGTTCTCTCGGACCAAATTAAGGTCAAGATTACGTCTAACCCTGGCGAGACTTTCCTGGATCGCATGATCGCGTTGGTCGAGGGCGCCGAGCGGCAAAAGACGCCCAACGAGATTGCCTTAAACATCCTTCTCGCTGGCTTGACCATTATTTTCCTTCTGGCGGTCGTGACCCTGCAGCCCTTCGCCATTTACTCTGGCTCTCCGCAGACCGTCTTTGTTTTGGTCTCACTGCTGGTCTGCCTGATCCCCACCACCATCGGCGGATTGCTCTCCGCCATTGGCATCGCCGGCATGGATCGCCTCGTGCAGCACAACGTGCTTGCCATGTCTGGCCGCTCGGTCGAAGCGGCCGGCGACGTAAACACCCTTCTCCTTGACAAGACCGGAACAATCACGCTCGGTAACCGGCAAGCCGCACGCTTCATTCCCGTACCCGGCGTCAGCGAGCAGGAACTCGCTGATGCAGCCCAGTTGTCATCCCTTGCCGACGAAACTCCCGAGGGACGTTCCATCGTGGTGTTGGCAAAAGAAAGATACAAGCTTCGCGGGCGCGAACTGGGATCTCATGACGCACACTTTGTGCCATTCACGGCCCAGACCCGCATGTCGGGTGTGGACTTGAATGGATTTGAGATTCGTAAAGGCGCTTCCGATGCGGTCGCCAGCTACCTTGCGCAGAACGGCCGGCCGATGCCCACCGAGGTTAAGAATGAAGTTGAAAAGATAGCGCGCTCCGGGGGTACGCCTCTTGTGGTCGCGGAGAGGAACCGAGGAGCATTGGGTGTTATTGAACTAAAGGATGTCGTGAAAGGCGGCATTCGCGAGCGCTTCAATCACCTTCGCGCTATGGGCATCAAGACCGTGATGATCACCGGCGATAATCCCCTTACCGCCGCCGCCATCGCTCGGGAAGCTGGAGTGGATGATTTCCTGGCGCAAGCCACTCCCAAAGACAAGATGGACTTGATCAAGAAGGAACAAGCTGAAGGCAAACTGGTCGCGATGACCGGTGACGGTACAAACGACGCGCCCGCGCTGGCGCAGGCTGACGTAGGGGTCGCCATGAACACTGGTACACAAGCCGCCAAGGAAGCGGGCAACATGGTGGACCTTGACTCCAATCCCACCAAGCTCATTGAAATCGTGGAAATCGGCAAGCAGTTGCTGATGACTCGCGGCGCCCTGACTACCTTCTCCATCGCCAACGACGTAGCGAAGTATTTCGCCATCATTCCAGCGATGTTCGCCGGTACTTTCCCTGTTCTGAATGCGCTGAACATCATGCGGCTGCAGACGCCGCAATCGGCCATACTTTCCGCGGTCATCTTTAACGCGCTCATCATCATCGCTCTGGTACCGCTGGCCCTGCGAGGAGTGAAGTATCGCCCCATGGGCGCGGCGATTTTGCTCCGAAACAATCTGTGGATCTACGGCGGCGGCGGCGTCATTATCCCGTTTATTGGGATCAAACTGATCGATCTGATCATTACTCGGGTCGGTCTTGCATAAGAGGAATCGGTATGAAGAAGAACCTTGTAATTTCCGTGCTCATGACGATTGCTACTACTATCTTATTGGGGATCATCTACCCATTGGTTGTAACTGGACTGGCACAAGTGGTTTTTCCTCACAAGGCGAACGGTCAATTGATTCAGAAGGACGGCAAGATTGTAGGTTCCAGCATTATTGGTCAAGGCTTCGCCGGAGCGGGATACTTTCACTCCCGTCCGTCCGCCGCAGGCAACGGTTACGATGCTGCCAACTCCGCTGGCTCCAATCTGGGTCCGACAAATCAGAAGTTGATCGATCGAGTCAAGGGTGACGTCGCGGCGGCTCAAGCAGACAATCCTGGGAAGGAAGTTCCGATCGACCTCGTGACGACTTCCGCTTCCGGCTTTGATCCTCACATCACTCCGGCATCCGCCGAGTTCCAGTTGCAGCGTATTGCCCGGGAGCGCGGAACCAGCATTGACCAGATTCGTGCCCTGGTTGCCAAGCATACGGAAGGGCGACAGTTCGGGTTTCTTGGAGAGCCTCGAGTGAACGTTCTAGAACTTAATCTCGATTTGGACGAGCGATTTCCTGCCAGAAAGCAAGCCAGCTTGAATTAGTTTAGCCAGTGTCCCCGCTCCCACCAACCGTTTGACTGACCGTTTCGACGCGTCCATAATAGCGACCGCGATTCAATAGCGACTGCAATTCGACGGACGTTCCTTTTTAGGACGTTACGTGTGGTTCTTCTAAGTTCTCTCGACTGCGTACCTGAGTGGTTTTTGCTGGCTCAACGCCCGATTTCCCCCGGGAAACAGCCGAAGAAAGCGTCGGGCTGGAAGTTGTGTTCCCAGCGCGGAACGCCACGAAGCCGGTATCTTCCTGAAGTTCAATAGCACAGCACTGGACCGAACCCGGAATTTCCATGTCAAAGGAGGCGCCATGCCGCGCAAGTCTGCCAAATCCAAGCTTCCAACCTTGGACGCCCTTCCCGATACCCTCGATTTCCGCGATCGGATGTTCGAGCCCACCCTGGTCGAGGTCCCAACCACCATTCCTCTCTCGACTTACCGCAACTGGCGGGTTCCGATACTCGACCAGGGCCAGGAAGGCGCTTGCACGGGCTTCGGTTTAGCCACGGTGGCGAATTATTTACTGCGGAAACGGAAGGTGTTGCCGGATCGCACTCCCACCAGCGCGCGCATGTTTTATGAGATGGCGAAGCGGTATGACGAGTGGCCGGGAGAAAACTACAGTGGCTCGAGTGCACGTGGCGCAATGAAGGGTTGGTACAACCACGGCATCTGCTCGGAGAAACGTTGGCCTTATGTTCCCGGCAACAAGTATATTGGGCAACTCGACGCAGCCAAGGCTGCCGAGGCGAAGCTGCGTCCTCTCGGTGCCTACTTGCGCGTGAATCACCGCGACCTGGTGGCGATGCATTCCGCCATCGCCGAAGTGGGCATTCTGTACGCCACGTCCAAAGTCCACTCCGGCTGGATGAGCGTCAGTAAGAACGGCCAGATCAATTTCGTTGACGATGAGGTAGGCGGACATGCCTTCGCCATCGTGGCCTACGATGGCGACGGGCTCTGGATTCAGAACTCGTGGGGCCCAACGTGGGGAAAACAGGGATTCGGGCAGATTTCCTATGACGATTGGATGAAGAATGGCACCGACGTTTGGGTCGGTCGACTCGGTGCGCCGATCAAGCTCACGACGCCCAACGCCACAGCCACAGGTTTCACGTCATCCTCGAAGAGCACGCGCACTTACGTGTTCTCCGATCTGCGTCCTCATATCATCAGCATTGGCAACGACGGCCAGTTGCGCACGGATGGCACCTATGGCACATCTGCCGAGGACGTCCGCACCATTGTGGAACAGGACTTTCTCACTATCACGAAATCCTGGAGGAAGAAGCGTCTGCTTCTCTACGCCCACGGCGGACTTGTCCCCGAAGAGTCAGCCATTCAGCACGTCGCCGACTATCGCGCCACACTGCTGGACGCCGAAGTCTATCCGCTTGCCTTTATCTGGAAGACTGATTATTGGACCACGCTGAAAAATATTCTCAGCGACGCCCTCAGCCGCAGGCGCCCCGAGGGTTTCCTCGACAAAAGTAAGGACTTCATGCTGGACCGTCTGGACGACGCGCTTGAGCCCATTGCTCGCATCTTTAGCGGAAAACTTGAATGGAGCGAAATGAAGAAGAATGCGCTGCTTGCTAGCATCAATGAAACCGGCGGTGCCAGAATTGCCGCACAGCATATCGCCAACATCGTCAAAAATGATTCAAGTGTCGAACTGCACATCGCCGGACACAGTGCCGGCAGCATCCTGCATGCTGGCCTAATTCCCTTGCTGACCAGCAAGGCGCCCGGAGGACACGATCTGTCCATCGAGTCCTGCACGCTCTGGGCGCCGGCCTGCACCATGGATCTCTTCAAAAGTAACTATCTTCCGGCCCTGAACAGCGACAACATTGACCGCTTTGCTCTCTTCACTCTAACCGACGACGCCGAGCAAGATGACAATTGCGCTGACATCTACCACAAATCCCTGCTCTATCTTGTCTCCAACGCCTTCGAGGAGAAGGCGAGGATCCCCCTGGTCCCGGATCGGGATGGCTGGCCGTTGCTGGGAATGGAAAAATTCATCCGGAAGCAGTTGGGCAGTCTGTTCAACGGAAAGACGCGGGAATGGATTCGTTGCCCTAACGAAGGTCCTGAAGGATCTCCTGTGGCCTCGCGCGCTCGCTCGCACGGAGATTTTGACGACGACACGTGTACTTTGAAGGCAACCTTAGCGCGCATCTTGGACGCAAAGAGCAGTGCCGAGGCAGAGTTCACCTTCCACCACTCGTCCAGTTCTCAGCAAGACCGGAGAAGGAAGCTGATGATCCAGTCGATTTGAATGGCAGCCATCCTCCGACAGTAAGTGGCAGGTTTCGAAAACGTAGTGCCGTCTCACAAGCGTGTGCTAAGGGACCGCTCGGTCCCTTAGCGCACCGGGATCAGGTTTTCCACTTAGAGAGCGTACTCGACCATTGACGCGGCGATGAACAGTCGAAAACCAGGCGACACGCCGGACTTTCCCTTCGCTTCTGCGGTGATCTGAACTATTCTCTCCCTTATGTTTCGCAAGCTTTCTCGACTGCTTTTCCGCCGTCAATTCCTGGCGTTCACGATCGTATTTTCGATATTGCCTGTTTCGTTCGGGCAAACGAACCGCCAGCCTTCTCAGCCTGCGACAGCTCTCTCTCCTATTCTTGAATACATCCGCTCGGGCTGGGAAACGCTGACCCGCTCGATGAGCGATTGTCATACCATCGTCGATCCGAAGCTCCGTGAAACATCTATCCTTTATATTCCGGCTCGCTTCCCACCGCCCACCCCCGTGAAAGAAGCGCAAAAGCGTTGCCATGTGCAGGTCAAGGAACTTCCAACGGTGATTACCGGACCTGGCCAGATTTCCAATACCATCAGCCCGCCGGGACTTCTCTTCCTCGAAAACACTTACGTCGTGCCCGGCGGACGGTTCAATGAGATGTATGGCTGGGACAGCTATTTCATCGTGCGCGGATTGCTGGAAGACAATCGGATCGAACTCGCTCGCGGAATGGTTGAGAATTTCTTCTTCGAAATTGAGCACTATGGAACCGTGCTCAATGCGAACCGCACGTATTTCCTCACTCGATCGCAACCACCTTTCCTGACGTCCATGATCATGGCGGTGTATGAGGCCCAAAAGGCGACCGGACGCGAGGATCGTGCCTTCCTCGAGAAAGGCTATGAGTCTGCCAGCAAGGATTATGAAATGTGGAACCGGGAGCCGCATCTGGCCGGAGACATCGGGCTGTCGCGCTACTACGACTTCGGCAATGGCCCGGCCCCGGAGAGTCTCAAGGATGAAACCGCTGTTTACCGAAAAGTAGCTTCCTATTTCCTGCTGCACGGTGATGCACGCAACTACGTGGTCGACATGAGCCGTCGAGCGCCCGGCGAACCGGTAGCCGGTGCGGAATATGCAATGCAATTGTGTGATATGGCAAAAACGGCCAAGCCAGACTGTGAGCCACCGCGAAATATTTCTATCTCGGCGGACTACTACAAAGGGGATCGCGCCATGCGAGAGTCGGGCTTTGATATCTCCTTCCGGTTTGGTCCGTACGGAGCAGCCACGCATCACTATGCTCCGGTTTGTCTGAACAGCCTGCTTTACAAGACCGAAAAAGACTTGCAAGAGATGAGCGGAATTCTGGGCCGCCCCGAGGATGCCAAGCACTGGAGCGACCGCGCGCAAAATCGAAAAGACCGAATCCAGAAATATCTGTGGGATGCTGAGCGTGGTATGTACCTCGATTACAGCCTTGATACGAATGCGCGGTCTTCCTACGAGTACATCACCACTTTCTATCCATTATGGGTGGGTATTGCCACAGGGGAGCAGGCCGAATCCGTCAGGAAAAATCTGAATGTCTTTGAACACGCCGGCGGCTTGGCCATGAGCAATCATGACAATGGAGTGCAATGGGACTATCCCAACGGCTGGGCACCCACACAACTGCTGGCGATCGAAGGACTACGCCGCTACGGGTTTCAGGAAGACGCGAATCGTATTTCCTACGAGTTCCTGTCCACAATCGCCGAGAACTTTCGTCGCGACGGAACGATTCGCGAAAAATACAACGTGGTCACGCGATCGTCCGAGTCGCATATCGAAGCCGGCTACCATCAGAATGTTGTGGGATTCGGCTGGACCAACGGCGCTTTCCTTGCCCTACTGCACGCTCTTCCCGAGGACTGGGCAGCGCGCCTCGCGAAAGAGCAGAGCGTTCCATTGCGGACTGCGCGGTAAAGAAATTTTCGAAGGGCAGGAACCATCGGTCAAGATTCCTGTCTGCGCGGGAATCTTCTTGCAGGCTCCGTCCGCGTCATTGTTTAGAATTCGGTACGTCTTGCAACTGCTGCGCCAGTTTTCTTTCCCGCTCCGCCTCCTCCGTCCTTCCCATGTCCTGATACGCCTGTCCCAGCAAGTGGTGGGCGACGGAGTTATTCGGGTCCATCGTCAGCGCATGCTGCAAGGCCCGCACCGCCAACTCCGCTTCCCCCTTTTTCTGAAGAACCTTCCCCATCAGGATGTAGGGGCCGGTCGAGGTCGCATCCAGCCAGATCGAGCGTTGCAGAAGACGTTCGGCATCGTCAAACCTCTGAAGGCGCGAGTAGGCGTCGGCCAGCTTGTAATATGTCGCGGCATTTCCGGGATTCACTGCCAGTTCTTTTTGAAAGTTACTGACCGCCTCCGGGATCCGCGACTTATAAAGGTAGAGTTCCCCCAGAAAGTGATGCGCGAGGGGAACTTTGGGGTCAATCTCGATCGCCTTCTGCGCGTATTCTTCGGCGATCGGATCAAATTCCTGTCGTAGCAGCATGCGTGCGGTAAACAAGTAGGCCGCGGCAGAATCGGGCGGCACTTCAAACATCCGCGCAAACGACTCGCGGGCCTTTGGGTACTGTTTCGCCTGGATGTAACAGATGCCCAGGATGTACGACGCATCGACGTTTGCCCGCGGATACCACTCCTGCACTTTTTCTAAGAAAGGAATGGCCTCTGCTGGCCGTCCGGCCAGGTAATTCGACAAGCCCAAAAGTTGGACTGCTTCGTTATCCTTCGAATCCTCTTGAGTCGCTTTCCGTAACGCCTCGATGGCTTTCGCGTAGTCTCCGCTTCTGTAGTACGCAACCCCAAGCTCGTGCGACAAGCCCTGCAAGTCGGGCTTCGTGGCGGCCAGAGTCTGCAGCCGCGTGAGTGCTTCCGCATTCTTACCCTGTTGCGAAAGCTTGCGAGCCTCCGCAATCTCAGCCGCAGCAGATTGCGAGGGAGCGGAGGGCAGGGGCTGGGCAACCTGACATGCCGCGCCGCGAGAACGAACTAAGACGGTTCCGAACAGCACGAGAAAAACGATGAAATGCGATTTCACAGGGAATTCCGTGCACTTAGTCAATTAGAGCACATTCCAATTGAGTAGTGGTGAAGGTTGACCGATCAAAACAAAAAGGGAGTTCTCGTGAACTCCCTCTCAGAGGTACTACCCATGGGGCCGCTGCTAGAAGCTGAGTTTCGCCCCGAAAGTCAACTGGCGCATGGTGGTCCCATAAGCAATATTCGTAATGCTCGCACCATTGCTACAGTCTACGCAGCTATTAGGCAAATCGAGGTTGACATGGTTGAAGATGTTAAAGAACTGAAACTGGAGTTGCGCTTTCATTTTTTCGGTGATGCCGAAGTCCTTGAACAGAGACAAATCGGCATTAAAGAGCCTCGGGCCACGCAGGGGATTGCGCCCGACATTTCCGAATTGGTCTAACAGTGGTTGACCCCATGAACCTGCGGTTTGGCCTGCGACCGATAGCGACGTTGGATTTCCAGTGCCAGTGTCGAGGGGAGTAGTTTGAAACCAATATCCGGTCCCCGTTCGATCGCCAGAGCGCGAACCGTCCTTTATGGAGGCTATTTTGTCAGGACGGCAGGGAGCGGTATCTGTTGAGGGTGCGCACGAACTCAGGCTAGGCGTAAACGGCAGGCCGCCCGAGAAGTTCACTGAGCTATTGATCGACCATCCCCCAATGAGTAGATCCGCACCACGGCCGACACCGCCGCCAAATTTCTTTCCCCGGCCAAACGGCAACTGATAGACCTCGGTGAATATGAACACGTGGTTACGGTAATCGTTACTGGGCCCGTAATTGACTCTCGGGTCGATATTGTAGTAGTCGGGAAGGTAGTTATTGGCATGCTGGAAGGTATAGCTCGATTGGAACAAGAGCCCGCTGCTGAAGCGCTTTTCCGCGGTTATTTGCAAAGAATTGTAGTTGGTGTCTGAGTTGTTTCCCAGAAAATCAAGCCCTTGCGTCCATCCATACGAACTGTAAAACGGTTTCCTCAAGTTCTGCGGAATGGCTCCGTTGGGGCACGTGGTTGGATCGGGCTGCGTCACCGAGTTGACCGCAAATCCGCAACCCGGCAGATACCCAACCACTGTCTGGTTGTTGATGTTATAGGCAGGGTTGTCGCCGATAAATGTATGTGTACCCTTATTCCCAACGTAGGACGCTGTCAGCGAGATTGTGGGAGTCAGTTGGTGCTGCAGTGACGCGTTCCATGCGTCCACGGTAGGAATACGATTATTGAACGGGCGAATATGTCCGCCGATGTTGTCCGGATAGAGTGAGCGCCCGTTGGGCCCCACACATGGTTGATGTGTGGGTGTGTACACACCATTCACGTAACCGGCAGGATCGGTGATCGGGTTGCAATTGTTGTTGAGTGCAAAGGCTGGGTCGCCGTTGGGCGGTCCTTGAGAAAGGAGGAAGGCCACATTGTTGGTGCCGGGATTCAGGGATTGATTTCCAAGCACCGGCAAGTTCTGTGTAATAGCGTGGCCGAAAATCGAGCCGAACACGCCTATATCATAGCTGCGTCCGTAGCCCATACGCACTACCGTCTTGGGCGTAAGTTGATAGGCAATGCCAATTCGCGGGGCGAAGTGTTTGTAACTGGTATCTGTATTACCTTTGAGATTGACACCCTGCTGTCCGGCAATCCGCGTCTCGCCGGTCGCCAAATCAATCCACCCACCCTGCCCTGCCTTGGCTGCAGACTCCGGAAGGAAGAGTTCCCAGCGCAGTCCATAGTCGAGGGTCAGCTTCGACGTGATTCGCCAGGTGTCTTTGCCATAGAAGAAGAAGCGCGGTTGAGTCTCGTACGCATTTGTTGAGACGCTTACGTAGCGGTTGAACGTACTCACCGTTCCCAGCAAGAATCCCGCGATTCCCGCGCCCCCCACGCCACCGGGACCTTGAGTGATATCGTTTTCGAATCTGAGCTCGCCTGCCCTATGCGCGTCGCTTGGTACACGCAAGTTGTAAGCGTGACGCAGGTCCGTTCCGAACTTAATCTGGTGGTTGCCCATGATATGGGTCCAGTTATTCACAAACTGGTACTGATGCTCGTTCTCCGTCAGAGGGCAGTTGCAATGTCCTTCAGAGTCAGCACCCAAGGCATAGCCGAAGGCGAATAGCGGACCGTGGCCGCCGTTTTGACTGCCGGGGTAGCGGACGTCGAAATACGGCATGCCAGTGGTATAGAAGTCATCCACGTTCAGGCTAGGAATGCCGGCGTCCGTGGCCGGAGTAGTGCCGAAGCCTCCCGGAAGCACGTTGACGCGATAGCGAAAATACCCGAAGCGGAAGTCAGTGAGCCAGTTGGTACTGACGATGTAGTTGGCGCCGGCCGCGAGGCTTTGGTTCCTGGCTTTGGATGTTCCCGCGAAGTCACCAACAGACGGATCGGAGGGCACCGCCTTGCCGCCGGCGACATCACCAAACAAACCAGGTCCCGAACGTGTGAACTGTTGAAAGCTGTAGCGCCCAAAAACGTTCATCTTAGAGCTGAGCGCGGCATCCACCCGAACGTCGAAGCCGTCGGAATTCAACACGTTAGTTCCGGTTCCAAAGAAATTGGGATTGAACCCGGTGCCATCGGCCCCGACGGGTATGAGTTGTCCAACAGGAACTTGGCTTGAGGAGAGATGCGCGACGCCGGGATGACGTTGCCGGGGAACTGGGCGCGGCTTCCTAACGCAACATCGCAAGCGGGGTGAAAAACGCCCCCAGCGTCGGTGCATGGATCGTAGATATCAACTCCCAAGCCGCTTAGATCTCCTGCGCGTTCCGCTGCGGTCGGAATTCGCTCGGACGCTGATCCACCGATGTGGCTGCGCTGGCCCTGGTAGTCGCCAAAGAAGAAAATCTTATCCTTCTTGACGGGACCGCCTATTGTGGCGCCAAACTGGTTCCAGTTTCCGCCCGGAACACCCGGAGTTCCCGGGCCTTGTGTAAAGGGGTTTCTCGCGAAGTTGGAATTTGAACGCTGGAAGTCAAAGACCGAGCCATGGAGACTATTTGTGCCCGACTTGGTTTGCGTAGTCACAATGGCACCGATCGCCTTGCCAAATTCGGCGTCATAATTTTGAGACGTGACCTTAGTCTCAGTGATTGCTTCGAGATTGGGGTTGATTACGATAATTCCAAGAATCGGATCCTGGTTGTCGGTCCCATCGAGTTCAAATCCCGTGCCCGCGAAGTGTTGCCCTTGCGTCAGAATCTGCTGTGAGCCCTGAGGGTTTTCGCTGGCTGCATGATTCCAGCCGTTCATGCGTTGATTGCCGGGCGACAAAAGCTGGAACGTGGTGAAATTGCGGTTGTAAATCGGCAAGCTCTCAACAGCTTGTTCTGTGAAGGCTGTGGCCACATCCGCGCGATCGGTTTTGAGCTGCGGTGCCTCGGCTGTTACTTCGACAGTCTCCTGCGCCGTCCCCACAACGAACTGGCCGTCAACACGAGTCGCCGTATCGACAGACACCGCGATGCCCTTCGTTTCGAAAGACTTAAAACCAGGTGCTTCGGCTTTGATGTTGTAGGCGCCAGGGATGAGGTGGGTGACACTATAGTTGCCATCGGCGTTCGTCGTGACTTGGTCAGTGGACCCCTTGGTCACCGAAGTGACAGAGACTTTTGCGCCTCCCACCGCCGCGCCCTGCGGATCCGTTATTGTTCCAATAATGCTGCCGTAAACCGCCTGCGCGACGCTTTGGGATGCAAGCCCACACAGGATTACAAGCAGTGTTAGGAAACCTATAGTAAAACTCTTAATCTTCATCGAATCCTCCGCACTCTTCTCATACATCGCAGCCGCCAAGAAAATCCTTTTTGTGGCGATGAATGTTGACCCAGGTAAGTAGAAGAGCCAGTGTTTATACGGCTCTACGAGGTATTCGCTCAAATGCTCGTAACTAGCGATTCAGTTAGCCAAACATTCAACTAATACAAACCTACTAACTCACAAAGCGGCTCTGCAGTTTCGATTCCTAAACGGATATTCGCTTTAGAGTGTTGAATATGCTGAGAAGTAGGTTGCGTAGAGGGTGTTTACGCTATGACATTTGGAAAGACTGTCGAACGCGCTATTGAAATGCGGAAGTGATCCCCAAGCTGGCAATTTTCTCTTAGGAAAGGCAGAAATATCCTCACTGATGGGCAGCATGGCCTGAACGCGCCACAATTTGGAAGCAGCACGATGCCGCACACCTGACAGAGAGTGCGCTTCGTGAATGCGGAACACTGTCGCCCGGGCGTGGGATGGGAGAAAAGTTGCAAAAGGTTTGTTACGGTTACGCAATGCGAACAGCTGTAGTTGCAGTGAGATGCGTGAGCTTGTTACGCTGAGTTACATGAGTGTCACAGGCATGTCGACTGCCGAGCGGGAGCAGTATGCTGCAGCTGTGAACCGCAGCGCCTCGGAGAATTCCGCTGCCGCATCTTCTGTTTGCGAGGCTTGCGCAAGCAGAGAGCCGAGCTCATCGTGCAACTCAGCTCGCTTAGGTTCAATTTCGACGGCCCGCTTCATTTCGGCAATTGCACTATTCAAATCGCCGCGAAAGCTCAAAACTCGTCCCAGCGTGCGGTGCGCCTCAGAGCTGTCAGGCTTGAGTTTGACGGCAGCGTTCGCCTCGTTCTCAGCCTCTGCCAGTTGTCGTGCTTGTGCGAAAGTATTGGCCAGATTGATGTGAGCCTGAAGAAAATCTGGCTTTAGACGCAGCGCAGTTTGAAACTCGGCAACGGCGTCCTGTGCCTGGCCTTGCGCATTCAGCACCCAGCCCAGCGCATTGTGCGCATCTGGACTGCGCGGCGCGAGCTTCACGGCTTGTTCAAACGCGGAGCGCGCTTCAGTCAGATCCCCAGCTTGTAGCGCTTTCATTCCCTGGCGGTAAATGGCATCGGCACTACCAGGAGAATTCTGTCCCGTAACCGTGAGCGGCCAAATGCAGAAACACGCACAAGACAAAAGAAATGGCGGACACCGAAGACGATTCGAGACTCTCACAGTGATAACAACCACCCACATCGCACCGGGCGTATTACATCTAGTATGCCATGCGGCTCGGAGAGCCCGCCGATCTCACAAACTTGACCCTGCGGGATCGGCCTCCTAGTATCAGTTCAAAGTCATGGTACGTGGTCTAGGGTACTTTCCTCGTGCGCTCGCGCAACAGAATCTGCCAGTCCTTCTAATCACGTTCTGCGTGTGTTCCGCTGCTTTCCCACAGGCCGCGCGTTCGGATCAGAAATCTCCCATTGCTTATTTCACCGACGTTGCCGCGAAATCCGGACTGATCATGTCGAATGTCTTCGGCGGCGTGGAAACCAAGAAATACATCATCGAAACCACTGGCACTGGGGTGGCTATTTTCGATTACGACAACGACGGATGGCCCGACATCTTCCTTGTGAACGGGACGACTTTGGAAGGCCCCGCGAAGGGCAAGGCTCCTACCAACCACTTGTACCGCAACAACCATGACGGCACGTTCAACGACGTAACCGCGAAAGCTGGCCTGACTGCCACTGGATGGGGCCAGGGCGCATGCGTTGGGGACTACGACAACGACGGATGGGAAGATCTTTACGTCACGTATTACGGCAAGAACCGCCTGTACCACAATCAAAAAGGCGTTTTTACCGAGGTCGGAGACGCCTCGGGAACATCCGGCTCCGGGACGTCCTGGGGCTCTGGATGTGCCTTCGTCGACTATGATCGCGACGGCCTGCTTGATCTGATCGTAGCCAACTACGTCGACTTCGATCTTTCGACGGCACCCGCTCCCGGCGAACGGGCATCCTGCATGTGGAAGGGTGTTCCCGTCATGTGCGGACCTCGCGGTTTGCCGGGAGAGAAGAATGTTCTGTACCACAATCTGGGTGGCGGCAAATTCGCCGATGTCACTACGAAAGCGCATATCGACCAAACGTCGGCCCACTACTCGCTGGGCGTTGCCACCTTCGACTATGACGACGATGGCTGGCCCGACATCTATGTAGCCTGCGACAGTACGGCCAGCATTCTCTATCACAACAATCGCGACGGAACGTTCACCGACGTGGCCGTCAGCGCAGGGGCTGCCTACAACGAAGATGGGCGCGAGCAGGCCGGCATGGGCACCAGCATCGGCGACTTCAACGGCGATGGCAAACTCGACATTTTCAAGACAAACTTTTCCGACGACACTTCAACGCTGTACCGCAACAACGGCAATGGAACCTTCGATGACGTCACCTTCGCCGCCGGCCTCGGTTTGAACACGAAGTATTTGGGATGGGGCGCCAACTTCCTAGACATTGACAACGATGGCTGGCTGGACCTGCTGCTCGTGAATGGGCACGTCTATCCTGAAGTCGATAAGCAACACCTGGGCAGCGACTACCAGGAGCCGAGGATTCTCTACCACAACGATGGCACTGGAAAATACGCGGATATTTCCGATCCGGCAGGGCCGGGGATAACCATTCCGCATGCCAGCCGCGGGGCTGCCGTAGGTGACCTGTGGAATGACGGCCGGATCTCAGCCGTCGTCAGCAACATGAATGCGCCGCCGAGTTTGCTGGTCAACCAGGTGCGCTCTTCCAATCACTGGATTGCCTTTCGCACGGAGGGCAGCAAATCGAACCGGGACGGCATTGGCGCGCGCATCACGGTAAAAGCGGGCACACGCACTTTGGTGGACGAAGTCCGCAGCGGAGCGAGCTATGCTTCGAATGACGATAGACGAGTGCATTTTGGGTTGGGTACCGCAGCCAAAATCGATTGGGTCGAGATCCGTTGGCCCAGCGGCCTGGTCGAACGCTATGTGGGCCTCGCTGCTGACGCGATACACACGCTGCGAGAGGGGACCGGCAAATCGCAAGAGCCTCGAAGACCGTAAGGATGTGCCGTTTTCGGAGTTGCTCCATGCCGAAAACAAGGCTGCTTGGCATGCGATACTGATCCTATGCAGTCTCCCTTGAAAGCTCCCACGGCCAGCACTGATCCCAAGTCGGTCAAAGTGAACCTGACCACCGGGACTGGAGTGGAGATCGAGTGGCGTGATGGCCACCTGTCCGCCTACACTTTTCCGTTTTTGCGGGACGCCTGCCCGTGTGCAACATGCAACGAAGAGCGCGAAAAGACTGGTCGTGAGCGGGGAGAGCCGCCAAAACCTGCGCCAGGCGCCCTACCGATGTTCAAAGCCGCGGCTAGGGCGCACTCTGTGGAGGGCGTGGGCAAGTACGCCATCCGCTTTGAATGGAACGACGGCCACAACTTGGGAATTTATTCATGGGCGTACCTGCGCGAAGTGTGCCCGTGCGCGGAGTGCAAGGCAGCAAGAACGGCCGGCTAGTTCACCAACAATCGAAACCATTATTCTGAGGCTCCACATCGTTGTCCTTTCTCAACCAACTCAACCCCCAGCAGCGCGAAGCCGTCGAGACCACGGAAGGACCCGTTCTTATCCTTGCGGGCGCAGGTAGCGGGAAGACGCGCGTCATCACGTACCGCATCGCTCACCTCATTGAGCACCTGGGCGTGATGCCTGAATCGATCCTGGCAGTGACCTTCACCAACAAGGCCGCTGCCGAAATGGTTGAAAGAGTGGAACGTATCGTTGGCGGCTTGTCAGTCGCCAAGCCCATCATCTCGACCTTCCATTCGTTTTGCGTACGGGTGTTGCGACGCGACATCGAAGCGCTGCGAATTCCGTCGACTGTGCCCGGCCAGCCTCCCATCGGCCTCACGAAGAATTTCGTGATCTACGACGAAGCCGACCAGCAGAGCATTGTGAAGTCGGTGATGAAACGCATGGGCATCGACGACAAGGATCTCACGCCACGCATTGCGCTGGGGCGAATTTCCTGGGCCAAAAACCACATGCTCGATCCGCAGGAAATCTATCTGCATTCGGCCGATCCCAAGACCGAGAAAGTGGCCCACATCTACGAGGAGTACCGTAAGGAACTGCGAAAGGCCAACGCGCTCGATTTTGATGATCTGCTGCTGGAGGCCCTTCGACTGATGAAGTCCGTGTCAGCGGTTCGCGATTATTACAACCGCAAGTTCCAGTACATCCTCGTCGACGAATATCAGGACACGAATCGGCCGCAGTACGAACTCATGCGCCTGCTAGCGGGCACGCGGCACAATCTATGCGCCGTCGGCGATGAAGATCAGTCTATCTACTCGTGGCGCGGCGCCGACATCCGCAACATCCTTGAGTTCGAAAATGATTTCCCGGAAGCGAAGATCATTCGCCTGGAAGAAAATTACCGCTCCACGCAGAACATTCTGGAAGCCGCCTCGGCCGTGGTGGCTAATAACGTCAAAAGGAAAGGCAAAAACCTGTGGACCTCGCGCCAGGGGGGCACGAAGATCGGCTACTACGAGGCGCCCGATGGTGAGAACGAAGCGCTATTCGTAGCCGACCGCATTGCACGTTATTTGCGCGAAGGCGTGGAGCACAGCCAGACACCGCGTGCGGCGATCCTGTATCGCACGAACTCGCAATCGCGCTTGTTTGAAGAGGCCATGCGCCGCTACCAACTGAAATACCACGTGGTCGGGGGCTTCTCGTTCTATGAACGTGCCGAAATTAAGGACATGATCTCGTATCTTAAGGTCATCCTGAATCCCGACGATTCGGTATCACTGCTGCGCGTCATCAATACCCCCGCGCGCGGTATCGGCAAAACGACGATCGAAGTGGTCGAACGTCTGGCCTTAGAGACAGGCTCGTCGCTTTGGGGAGCGATCGGTGAAGCGATCGAGCGTCAACTCTTGCCGCCACGAGCGGTGCAAGCCCTCCGAAGCTTTCGCGAACTGATCGAAGACGCCCAGGCGATGCTAGCGGGAACGTACGTAGAGCGATTCGAGAGTAGCGCCAGCGTCTCGAGTAGCGCTGGCGGCTCGCCGGCTGTCGCGGGGGCGTCTCGCCCGCTTTCGGGCGATAGTGTCTCTGCCGAGGATGACGCCGCCGAATTCGACCCGCTCGCCTTCGACTTCGGCGATGACGCCATCGACTTCACGCCGCCAGCGGATGAGGGGCCCAGTGCCGAAGCTTCACCCAATCCCCCCTTTCGCACGCCCGGAGAACCTGCTTTCACTGCGGAAATCCTGAAATTCCTGATCGACCGCACCGGCTACATCAAGCAGCTCGAAGCGGAAGACACTCCCGAGGCGTACTCCCGCATCGAAAACCTTCGCGAATTAGTTAATGCTGCGCTCGACTCCAAGGATCGTGGGGAAAGTTTGGAACAATTCCTCGACCACGCTGCGCTGGTCAGCGATGCCGACGGCTACGACGAGTCTGCGCGCATCACCCTGATGACGCTGCACTCCGCCAAAGGACTGGAATTCCCATTAGTTTTTCTCTGCGGTCTGGAGGAAGGCCTGTTCCCGCACTCGCGCACGCTGCTTGAGATGGATGACATTGAAGAAGAGCGCCGTCTCTGCTACGTAGGGATGACCCGTGCGATGGACACGCTGGTTCTCAGCCGTGCCGTTTATCGTCGCCGCTACGGTACCGATCTTCCCGAGGCCAGCGTGCCCTCGCGTTTTCTCGAAGAGGTTCCGGGAGGGTTGATTGAAGAACTAGGTGAATCGAGGAGACGTGCCACCACCGGGATGTACGCGTCGGGCGGTTCGCGGACAAGAGCATCCGCGCCCCATTATGACGAGCACAGCTCTTCGCACTACTCCTACGAAGACGAAGATCAGAGCGCCAATTGGCGTCGGGAACGCGCGGAGCGCGCCAAGCCGACCTACAGCGGCAAGACATACAACTCCATCGACAACATCGCTGAGTTTTTCGCCTCGCGCGGCAAGAAATTCAACGTGCCTAAGGCTCCCATTGAAGAACCCAAAGGCAAGAAGGGCTTTCGCCCCGGACAGAAGGTCCGACATCCGAAATATGGTGAAGGAACGGTTTACCAGCGAGAAGGCGATGGGGAAGACGCGAAGATTACGGTACAATTCCCACGGTTCGGCCTGAAGAAGCTGGTGGAGAAGTACGCGCAGTTGGAAAAAGCATAACGATGTTGGTCGGACGCGCGATGTTGGTTCCGCATACTTGATCGTTCCAAACTAATATCAACTAAAGGTAACGAAAATTCTCATGGCAAATACATCAACCTTAAGCAGAGAAGAACGCAAAAAAACAAAACGAGCCGCACGCAAGAAGAGAAAAGCGGAGAATCCGCTTAAGTCAAGGGATTACGCGCGGGGCTCGAAAAAGAGCAAAGTGAAGAAAATGGCGCGCGGTCAGTCCAAGCGCACCTAGTCGTTGACTTTCGGGGCGGGTCTTCAGGACCCGCCCTTGCTCTGTTAGCAGATCGTTTGCATATGGACCAGTCGAGGCTGGTCACAACTCAACCCGGAGCACTTTTCTGGCGACCACTCAACTTTTTGCCACCAAGTCCATCGACAAGCTGATCTCCGATTCGGAAGACGCCGATCGGCGCCTAACCAAGACTCTCGGCCCACTTTCCCTCACCGCGCTCGGCATTGGCGCAGTGATTGGCTCTGGGATATTCACCGTCGTTGGCACTGCGATCGCCGGACAGAAATTCGACACTTCTTCTATCCTCAACGCTCCGCTCCTCGACTACCTCATCAAGCACACCGCATCGCTGGGACGTCCCGGCGCCGGACCGGCGTTGGCTTTGTCGCTGATGCTGGTGGCGACTGTTTGTGCGTTTACCGCGCTCTGCTATGCCGAACTGGCCTCGATGATCCCCATCGCCGGCAGCGCTTACACGTACACTTACGCGACCATGGGTGAACTCATCGCATGGATCATCGGCTGGGACCTCATCCTCGAATACGCAGTCAGCAACATGGCGGTGAGTGTTGGATTTTCCGCGCACCTGGTCGATATGCTGGACTGGTTCGGCTGGCATCCCGCCCTGCGCTGGATTTCTCCCGCGTATCTTCCTGCTGGCCTCTCCGACCTGAAGGGCAATGTGCTGTACGCCCCCGGTCTGCACTTCGGTTTCAATTTCCCGGCGTTCCTGGTCGTCATGATTTTGACCGTCATTTTGGTGCGTGGCATCCGCGAATCGGCCGAAGCCAACAACACCATGGTGATCCTCAAGATCTCCGCGATCTTTGCTTTCATCATTGCGGGATCGCACTTCGTTCACTCGGAGAACTGGCATCCTTTTGCCCCTAACGGTCTCTCCGGAATTTTGACGGGCGGCTCCATCATTTTCTTCACCTACATCGGTTTCGATTCGGTCTCGACCGCCGCTGAGGAGGCTCGGAATCCACAGCGTGATTTGCCCATCGGAATCATCGCGACGCTCGTGATCTGCACCTTGCTTTACATCGGAGTTGCGGTGACGCTCACCGGGCTCGTGCCGTGGCAGTCCATGCTCGACGACGCCGCCCCCGTCGTGAACAGCCTGAAGAAGCTGACCCTGGCCACGGGCTCGCACAGCCTGCATTGGGTGCGGCTCGGTGTGCTGTTTGGGGCGATGATGGGAATGATCTCGTCGCTGCTCGTATTCCAGTTAGGACAGGCGCGGGTCTGGTTCGCGATGTCGCGGGACGGCTTGATGCCCAAGCTGTTTGGCCGTGTGCATCCGCGCTTTCGTACTCCTGCGACGGCGACGTGGATTGCTGGTTTCGTGGTCGGCCTTCCCGCGGGAATACTCGATATCGGCACCTTAGCCGATCTTTCCAACATCGGAACGCTCTTTGCATTCGTGTTGGTCTCGATCGGTGTCATCATTTTGCGATTCCGCGAACCCGCACGTCATCGCGGATTCCGAGCGCCCTGTGGCCTCGCCGCACCGGTTCTCAGCGTCTTCTTCTGTATCCTGCTGATGTCGGGGCTGCCCATCCTGACCTGGCTCCGGTTCTTCGGCTGGCTGGTAATCGGGCTGACGATCTACTGGGTCTATAGCCGGCACCACAGCGAGTTCGCTGGCCGATAAGAAGGAAGACTAGAGCCGGGGGCGTATGTCGACAGGTACGGCTCACGGAAGAATCTAGTGCCATTCCGACATCCAAAAACTACAATCGGACTTCATGGGCCTGTTCGCCAACCCGCAGCCCAGCGCGTTTATCGCCTCCTTGCCGAAGGCTGAACTTCACCTTCACCTGGAAGGCTCGATCGAACCGGCAACTTTGCTCGAAATCCAGCAAAGCCACGGGGTAAAAGGCGCCAACATTGAGGATGTCGAGAAGCTCTATCGATACTCAGATTTCACCGGCTTCCTCATGTGTTTCAAATCAATCACCGAACTCCTCCAGACTTCACACGATTACGAACGCATTACCTATCGACTGATGGAGCGGCTCAGGGGCGAGAACACTCGGCATGCCGAGGTTTACATTTCCGTAGGTGTCTGCCTTTACCGCAAGCATGACTTTGTCGCCATCTTTGAGGGCCTGGAGCGAGGACGCGCACGCGGGGAGCAGGATTTCGGTGTCTCCCTGCTATGGATCTTCGACGCTGTTCGGCAATTCGGAGCGGCTGAGGCGCAACGTGTCGCCGAACTGGCGGTCCAGTACCAGGAGCGCAATGTCGTCGGGTTTGGAATCGGTGGCGACGAGCGCCAAGCGGCGCCCGAATTGTTTCGCAGCGTTTATGGATATTGCGCAGAGCACGGCCTCCGGCTCACCGCTCACGCCGGGGAGACCGCGGGTCCCGAGTCGATCTGGGGAGCCTTGAACTTACGCGCCGAACGCATCGGCCATGGTCTGACAGCGCACCAGGACCCAGATCTGATCCAGGAGCTCTCCGAACGCCAGATTCCTGTCGAGATCTGCGTCACCAGCAACCTGAAAACCGGCGTGTGTTGTTCCCTAGCAGACCATCCTGTCAAGAACTACTTCGACCAGGGGATCATGGTCACCCTCAATAGTGACGATCCAGCTATCTTTTCCACCTCGCTCTCGCGCGAATACCAACTTGTACAGGATCAGTTCGGCTTTACAGATGAGCATCTGCGGGAACTCGCGCGCAACTCCTTCGAGGCCGCTTTTCTGTCAGCTGAAAAAAAGCTGGAGTTCTTGAATTTGTTCGACGCTGTTGCAGCGGCCAAATAGATGCGGGCCCGCATCACCGGATTTTCAACATCATTCAGGTGCATGAGTAAAAGCCTAACAAACCGAGTTCAGCCAGCCTGCATCCACTCCGAGAGGGAGCCGTTTGACGCTCCTGTGCGCAGCGATTACGATGCTCAAGGAATCCGCAAGAACCCAAGTACACGGTGAAGCCAGATGGGCTCGTGAATCGCTCACGAATGAGGGCGCCCGCACCGCTTCCTTTACACAAATTCACGCGGCCAAGTAGACTACTCGTTCCCACGAAACTTTTGCGACTGGAGGCACTCGTATGGCGGTTAATGAGAAAAACAAGGCACTCGTAGATAAGGTGAAACAGATCATTGCAGAACAACTTGGCGTCGAAGAGGCCGAGGTAACTCCCAGCTCATCTTTTGTGGACGACTTGGGTGCTGATTCGCTGGATACGGTCGAACTCGTCATGGCCCTGGAAGAGAATTTCGACCTGGAAATTCCCGACGAAGCCGCGGAAAAGATTCGCACTGTACAGGACGCCATTGATTACATCGAAAAACATGCCAAGGTCAGCAAGTAGCAACATGAACCGGCCGGCCCCGTAGCGCGGCCCGCGAAGGAGAGCTAATGGCAGCCGTTGACGATAAGGTAAAGCAGATCATCGTTGAACAGTTGGGTGTCGACGAAGGCGAAGTCACGACCAATGCATCGTTCGTGGACGACCTGGGCGCTGATTCGCTGGACACCGTCGAACTGGTGATGGCTTTCGAAGAGGCCTTTGATATTGAGATTCCCGACGAGGATGCCGAAAAGATCCGCACCGTGCAGGATGCCATCGATTACATCGGCAAGCACTCGAAAGGCGGGAAGTAGTTTTGGCGAGGCGAGTCGTCGTTACCGGCATCGGCCTGATTTGCGCAGTCGGCACTTCCACGGCTGAAGTCTGGAAGAACCTGTTGGCCGGTAAAAGCGGCGTAGCCCGCATCACACAATTTGACGCGTCCAATCATGCCTGCCAAATCGCGGCCGAGGTCAAGAACTTCGACCCCCTGAATTTCGTCGAGAAAAAAGAAGTCAAAAAAATGGGCCGCTTCATTTACTTCGCGCTGGCGGCGTCGGAAGAAGCGATGAAGATGAGCGGCCTTCAGATCACGCCCGAAATTGCCGAGTGCGTGGGCGTGCACATTGGCTCGGGCATCGGGGGGTTCGACGTCATTGAACGCGAACACCGTGCCTTGCTGGAAGGTGGACCGCGGAAGATCTCGCCCTTCTTCATTCCCGCAGCCATCGTGAACCTGGCTGCGGGCCATGTCTCGATGCGGTTCGGCGCCAAGGGGCCCAACGAGGCCACCGCGACGGCTTGCACCACGAGCGCTCACTCGATTGGTGACTCCATGCGAATCATCCAGCACGGGGACGCCGACGTGATGATCGCCGGGGGGTCGGAGGCTGCGATCACTCCCATGGGTGTAGGCGGATTCGCTGCCATGCGTGCTCTCTCAACACGCAATGATGAGCCAGAAAAGGCAAGTCGCCCTTGGGATTCAGCCCGGGACGGCTTCGTCATTGGGGAAGGCGCGGGCATCCTGATCTTGGAAGAGTTGGAGTTTGCCAAGCGTCGCAACGCGCCGATTTTGGCCGAACTGGTCGGCTACGGCATGAGCGGCGACGCCTATCACATTACGCAGCCCGCCCCGGAGCACGAAGGTGGCTATCGCGTCATGAAGAACGCGTTGCACGACGCCAAAGTGCAGCCTGGCGACATTGGCTATGTGAACGCCCACGGCACATCGACACCGATCGGTGACGTGCTCGAGGCACACGCCATCCGCAACTTCTTTGGCGATCGTAAGGTACCTGTCAGTTCCACCAAGTCGATGACAGGCCACCTCCTCGGGGGCGCTGGAGGCCTGGAGGCCGGCATCTCGGTGCTGGCTCTGCACGACCAGACCATACCTCCCACCATTAATCTGGAGAATCAGGACCCGGACACGAAGGAGATGGACTTTGTTCCCAATCAGGCCCGAAAGGCGACGCTGGATTACGCCCTCTCCAATTCCTTCGGCTTCGGTGGCACCAACGGCGCACTGGTCTTCAAGCGCTGGTCGGAGTAGCATCCGCATCCCGCAGAGGTCTCCCTCCGGGGCCAATGCTCGTAGTTTCCAAGGA
>Ga0075424_100000569_pt1 | contig 29253 bp, 33 predicted proteins | sample SoiMethybrSBSTD3_FD_75301 | JGI IMG/M metagenome (GOLD analysis project Ga0075424, IMG submission 75301) | Bulk soil microbial communities from a Populus tree surrounding site in Tennessee, USA - Soil MetaG P. TD hybrid SBSTD3 | ecosystem: Environmental > Terrestrial > Soil > Tree plantation... | reverse complement strand
CAACGCAACCCATCATTTGGCCTACTCCGCAGGCAAGTGCCGCCGCAGCCCTGTCGCCCACGTGGGCAAGCATTGCGGCGGGGCAGGATGTGGGCGCTTACAGGCAATTTCAGGACGCCGTTGGCCTCAGACGAGATCGCGTTGCGGGCGTGGCAAACCTGCCACCCTCCGCCCGCCACCCTCGTTGCCGGGCCAGCGCGCAGCGCCGCCCAATGGCGTGGCGGCGCGCGGTTGTGCCGCGCGCGCGGGGGCGATAGGAGAGGGTCCCGCAAGCCAACGCCTGAGCCAAAGGAGCCGCCGGCATGCGCGTGGTCGATGACATCGTGGCGCAGGATCGAGAGCTCGCAACCCTCACGATCGCCAATGCCCTCGACGATCTGGAATTTGCCGGCGTGATGGGCGGGCTCGCCCAGATCGTGCCGGGCCCGCGCTGTGTCGGCCGTGCAGTCACCATCCGGCGGGTCACCGGCGCGCGCGGCGATTTCGGCTCCGGGGATTTCAAGGTCGGCGACATGATCGAGGCGGCCGCGCCCGGCGACATTCTCCTCATCGACCATGCCGGCCATTGCGTCTCGACCTTCGGCGGCCTGGCAACACTCGCCGCCAAGAGGCAAGCCATTGCCGGCGTCATCGTTGATGGGGGCGGGCGCGATCGCGAGGAGATGCTGGAGCAAAGACTGCCGGTGTTCGCCCGGCACATGACGCCGTTGACGGGGCGTACGCGCATTGCCATCAGCGCCATCAACCAGCCGGTTAGCTGCGGCGGCGTGCGCGGGCGGGCGGGTGATCTGATCGTCGCCGACGGCTCCGGGGTGATCTGCATTCCAGCCGAGCACGCCGCGGAGGTGGCGCGCTTGGCCGCCAACGACGCGCGCGATGATGCGGCGGCCGCAGTGGAGCTTGCACGTGGGCTCAGCTTTCGCCAGGCCATAGCGAAGTTCACGCGCGTTTAAGCGCCAACGAGGCCGCGCCCGTGGCAAATCAGGCCGTCGAGCCCGGCAGGCGTTTTCTCCTCGCGCTGGTATTTTTCACCTTTGCCATGAACCTGCTCGCGCGAGGCACGCAAGAATCCTTCGCCGTCTTTCTGCTGCCGGTGCAGAAGGGATTGGGCCTGACGCGCCCGCAAATCACCCTCACCTATGCCGCCAACATGTTGACCTATGGTCTGGCCGCGCCCTTTGCCGGCCAGCTGGTCGATCGGCTTGGGGCGCGGGTGACCTACGGCTTGGGCCTGACCAGCCTGGGCGCCGGTTACGTCCTCGCCGGCTTTGCCACAGAGCTGTGGCACTACGTGATCGCCGTCGGCGTATTGGGCGGCCTTGGCGCCGCCGCGCTCGGCATGGTCGCCGCCTCGGCCTTGCTCAGTCGCTGGTTCAGCCATCGCATCGGCGCGGTGATGTCGGTGCCTTACGCGGCCGTGGGCGTCGGCATGTTGGTGCTGCCCCCGCTCACACAACTGCTGCTGTCTCGCTACGATTGGCGCGCTACCTATCAGATCTTGGGGGCTCTCGTGCTGGGGCTCCTGCCCTTGGCGCTGCTTTTTCCGCTCGGGCGTATCAGCGCCGGCTCGGCGCAATGGCAGGCGCTGAGGGCCGCGGCGCGGGCGAGCGCGACCGGCCCGTGGACGGTCTCCTCGGCCGTGCGCACGAACGCCTTTTGGGGCCTGTTTGCGGTTTACCTGTTCACCTCGCTCGCCGCCTATAGCGTCACCCCACACTCGGTGGCCTATCTCGTCGAGCAGGGCCTCGACCCGCTGGCGGCGGCGGGGGCGTTCGGTCTGGCCGGCGCCTTGTCGGTCGTCGGCATGCTGGCCGTCGGCTGGATTTCGGACCGCTTCGGGCGGCGGCCGACGGTGACGTTCTCCTATCTCTCCACCATCCTTGGCATCGTCTCGCTAAGCTTGGTGACCTTATGGCCAAGTCTTGTGCTGGTTTATGGCTTCGTCCTTTTCTTCGGCCTGATGCAGGGGGTGCGTGGCCCAATTATCGTGGCACTCGTCGCCGTGCTGTTTCCCGGCGGCGGCGTCGGCGCCATCTATGGCACGCTGTCGCTGGCGATGGGATTGGGCGCGGCGCTCGGCGCCTGGGGCTCCGGTCTGCTGTTCGGCTGGACGGGCAGCTACCTTGCCTCTTTCCTGTTGGCGATCGGCGCCGCGCTGGCGGGCATGTCCTGCTTTTGGCTGATCCCGAGCCTCAGGCGCGAACGCATCGCGGCGCCCTAGCCGCGCCGCGGCGCCGGCCGCGACCGCCGATTCAGTGAGCGAAAAACACCGGAATTTCGGCGGCGGCCAAAATGTAGCTGGTGGCCCCGCCGAAAATCATCTGCCGCAAGCGGCTGATAGTGTAGGCGCCCTTGACGAGCAGGTCGGCGCCTTGGGCGGTGGCCTCGGCCAAAATCACCTCGCCCTGGCGTTGCGTGCGCCCCGGAATGGTCTTCTCCTGCGCGGTCACGCCGTTGGCCGCCAGATAGCCTAGGGCGTCCTTGGGACTGGGACCAGGCACGACGTTGCCCTCAAGCGTCAGCAGCAAGACGCGTTTGGCCTGGCGCAACAGCGGCATGGCCATGAACATGGCGCGCGCGGTTTCGGTGCTGGCATTCCAGTGAATGACAACCGACTGTCCGAACGACGGCAGGGGCGCGGGGGGCGCCATCAGCAAGGGCCGGCCGCTGTCGAACAAACTGGCCTCGAGCGCGGTCATGCGCGCACCCCGATTGCCGGGACGACTCAATACCGTGACGTCATAGACACGTCCCAGACTGCCGAGCGCCCCGTCTTCAATGACCGAGCCGCCGCGCCAGCGAAAACGCGCCGCTTTGCCCGGCTCGGCCGGGTGGCTGGCAGCAAAGCCGTCAAAGGTCTGACGCACATTGCGCACGAAGTCCGTCTCGTTCCAATCGGCGGGCGGGATGGTCACCGCGACGATCGGGTCCGGCGCCACGATCTCCGCGAATGCCGGGCGCAGCGCCACTCCCTCGATGGTGGCGTCGAACTTTTGCGCGAGCTGCCAGGCCGTCTCGAGTGCCGACGACATCTGCTCGCTCTGATCCACAGGCAAGAGAATGCTCTTCATGGCGGGGCGATCCAGCTTTGACGGACAAGTTCTTTTGATTTGAGGTGCGCAAGCATAGCACAGTTGCCCTCGCATGGGGGAGATATCGCGGCCACCGAGCCGATCGCGCCCGCGCGCGTCGGCCAACTGTGTCGCCCTCGTCGCGCAGCGGGGCCCGGGCGTGCGCGGCGCACGATGCCAAACATCTGCGCGCAACATCGCCGCGGCCGCGCCGCGGCAGGCGCGCGCTGGTCGCTGGCTTGAGACCCGTGAAGCGCGGCACGCCATGCCGTCGACCCGGCAGCAGCCTGGTCGCCCACGCAGCGATCGGTCCCCCACTCTGCGCGTTCTTGCGGCGCCGCGCGGGAGAGGCTGAGGACGCTGGCTTGCCGCGAACGGGCGCCGCGGCGATGGGCGACGACAAAGGCCGGCGCTATCGCAATTGGCCTCGGCGCGTTGGCCGCAAGCGCCCTGGCGCGGCAACGCCGCCACGGCGCGGCGCGCGCACCTCTCGCCGCAGGCCAATGCGACCGGTGCCTGCGGCCCGGCCGCAAGGCAGCCCCGCAACCCAAAGCTGGACGAAACCGCCGAGTCCGCGGTCGCACAACTCTCGATTGAAAATTATGCACATGTTCTGGGCAATTCGCCGCCGCATTTGGCGCTTTGCGTTGCTGGCAAAACCCAGCGACGATAATCTTGTCGCCTGGCAGGTCGGCGTGTTGGGCCGACGATTTGACGCCGGCGTTGTTGGCGTTTTGTGGCTGGCGGTAGCTTCAACTGACGCCGGGAAGAGACGACGGGCCGTTCGCCTTGAGCAGCGTGGCAAGCATCGGAGTGTGGGGATGAGTGGCAGCGAGCGCCTCGATCCGAAATGCGGACCCTTTGCCAACCTATGGCTCACCTATTCGAGCGGTCTCGACGCCTTGGCCAAGGGCTATGAGCCCGTCGTGCTCGGCCTCGGCCGTTGCCAGGCCGAACTCATGACCCTGGCGCTGCGCCGCACGCAGGCCTGGCTCGACCGTCCGATGCGGCTCTCGCGGTGCCGGACACCGCAGGACGCCGTCGGCGAGCAGTTAAGTTTCTGGCAAACCGCGGGCGCTCAGTACGCCGAGAGCTCGCAGCGCGTGCTCGCCGCCGTCTTGAGCACCACCGGCGCGCCGCTGGCGGCGGCCGGCAGCACCGGTGCCGATCGTGAGGCGCGCGACTATATCGCCGTCGCTGGTCGCAACGAAAAGGCGGCGGCGTTGCCCCCGATCAAGGACCGGCGCGCCGCCTGAGCCGCCGCTGAGACACTACCGCGCTTGACCTTCGCGCCGAGCGAGCGCTTTTAAGGCGAGAGATCTGCGCGAGGAGCATGAGCCATGCGAACGATCGTGGCGTGGGCGTTGGGCGCGGTTGTGGTCCTGGGCGTGAGCACGACGGTCGAGGCCAAGAAGCCCGCGAAAAAACCCAAGCAGTATGCGGCGCGACAGGCGGCGCGCCACCCGGCCGATGGCAGCCAGTGGCATGCGCGCGATGCCAGTCAGCTGCCGTTCGGCTCGACCCTCTGGTGGGATCAGATGCTGCGCGAAAACCGATTGACCTGCTGCAACTGAGCATCGCGCAGGTCCGCGCGTTCAGCGCTTGGAGAACTGGAAGCTGCGCCGGGCTTTGACGCGGCCATACTTCTTGCGCTCCACGACACGGCTATCGCGCGTGAGAAAGCCGCCTTTTTTCAGGACGGCTCTGAGCTCGGGCTCATAGTAGGTCAGCGCCTTGGAAATCCCATGGCGCACCGCACCCGCCTGGCCCGACAGACCGCCACCGGACACGGTCGCGGTGATGTCGAATTGCGACAGGCGGTTGGCCGCCTGCAGCGGCTGCTTCAACAGCATTTGCAGGACCGGTCGGGCAAAATACTGGGCAAAGTCCTTACTGTTGACGGTGATGCGGCCGGCACCCGGCTTTAGCCAAACACGGGCCACCGCATCCTTGCGCTTGCCCGTGGCATAGGCGCGCCCACGCGCATCGAGCTTTTGGGTGTAGGTGGGTGCGGCAACGGGCGTCTCGCCCCTGAGCGCAGCCAAATCTTCGAGCGTCCTGGTTTCAGCTGCCATCGGTGCTACGCCCTCGCCGCGTTCTTGGAGTTCAGTGCCTTGACGTCGAGCGGCTCGGGTTTTTGTGCATCGTGGGGATGCTCCGCTCCCTTGTAGACTTTCAGATTGCGCATCAACTTGCGTTGCAGGGGGCCGCGCTTCAGCATGCGCTCGACCGCCTTCTGGAGGATGCGCTCAGGGAACTTGCCGTCGAAGATCATGCGCGGCGTTCGGGTCTTGAGGCCGCCGGGGTGGCCCGTGTGCCACTGGTAGAGCTTGTCGTCGCGCTTGCGCCCCGTGAACACGACCTTTTCGGCGTTGATCACGATCACGTTATCGCCGGTATCGACGTGCGGAGTGTAGGTCGGCTTGTGCTTGCCCCTGAGGCGCGTGGCAATGATGGTCGCCAGGCGACCAACGACCAGGCCGCTGGCGTCGATCAGGACCCACTTCTTCTCCAGCTCGCCGGGCTTGGCGGCATAGGTACGCATGGAAGCTCCCCGTCTCAGGGTTTGCGAGAACGGTCGCTTGTACGTGAGCCTGGCTGGCCCTGTCAACGCCGATTCGCATCGATCTGAGAAAAATAATCGAAGAAAATCAAAAGCATAAACTGGGGGTAAAATATTACCTGCCCACCCCCGGCGTGGCCTGGGGCAACGCGTAGGTGGCAATGGCGTGCGCCACGAGGTCGGGGGCACCGTCGGAGAACAGTTCGGTCTCGCCGACGGCGAGGCGTCGCCCGACGCGCAAGAGGCGCACGCAGGCGATGAGATCGCGCGGCTCAGGCTTGGCTAAGAAATTGATATTCATGTTGGTCGTGACGGCGTCGATGCCGGCTTCGCCGAGCGTCGCAATAATGGCGACGTAAACAGAAAAATCCGCCAGCGTGAACATGGTCGGACCCGACACGGTGCCACCCGGTCGCAAGTGACGCTGCAGTTTTTTCAGCCGCACACGCGCGCGCCGCACCCCCGCCTCTTCGATCAGCATGGCCCGGCCGCCGACATGAATTTGCGGAAAGTGACTATTGATGAGTGCCTCGACCTGTGCAGCATCAAGGCCACTTGAAACGCGGTCGTTGCCCATCATCGGCCCTCACGTCCAACTTTTGTCATTTGGCACCCTTACCAGACCTTTCTATGCTCCCACCCGATAGCGCAACGAGGACATAGTCATGCATCAGATGATTCGCTTGGCGATCGCCGCCCTACTGGCCGTCGCTTTCGCCTACTCGCCAGCCCCGCTCGCCGCGCAGCCCGTCAAGCAGGTCAAGCTGACCGACAAGCATGTCGAAGGCTTCATCGCGGCACAGCAGGATATGGCCGGCGTGGCGGAGAAGATGCAAGGCAGCAGCTCCGACAAGCCCGATCCCAAAATCGAGGCCGAGCTCGAATCGATCGCCAAGAAGCATGGCTTCCAATCCTTCGCCGAGTACGACGACGTCGCCGGCACCATTTCCATGGTGATGGCCGGCATCGATCCCCAGACCAAGGCCTTCACCGAGCCGCAGATCGCCATCAAGAAGGAGATCGAGGAGGTCAGCGCCGACAAGTCGATCCCGGAAAAAGAGAAGAAGCAGATGCTCGATGAATTGAATGACGCGCTGAAGTCGGCGGCGCCCATCCAGTTCCCCGGCAATATCGAGATCGTCACCAAGTACTACGATAAGATTGACGCGGTCCTGCAATAGCAGCGGAGCCGAGCATGCCAGCGTCGAAATCGGCGGTGCGCCGCCCGCTCACCGCGGCGCCGGAGGGGAGCGAGCTCAAAAGCGAGCGCGCCGGCGCGGTGCGCATCCTGACGCTGGCACGACCGGAAAAACGCAATTCTTTGTCGGAGGCCATGCTGGGCGCGCTGGCTGCGGCCATTGCGGCGGCGGACGGCGATGACAGCGTCCGCGCCGTGGTGCTGGCGGCGGCAGGCCCGGTATTCTCCGCCGGCCACGATCTAAAGGAGTTGACGGCACGGCGCCGCGACGCCGACGGCGGTCGTGCCTACCATGCCGAGATTATGCGGCGTTGCTCTGACATGATGCGCGCCATCGTCCGCTGCCGTAAACCGTTCATCGCCGCCGTCCAGGGCCCGGCGCTGGCCGCGGGCTGCCAGCTGGTCGCCACCTGCGACTTGGCGGTGGCCGCCAGCCACGCCACCTTTGCCACGCCGGGCGTCAATATCGGCCTCTTCTGCTCGACACCCATGGTTGCCCTTGCGCGCAACGTGCCGCGCAAGCGGGCCATGGAGATGCTGCTGTTGGGCGAGCAGCTCGCCGCCGACAAGGCTGCCGAGTACGGCCTCGTCAATCGCGTCGTGCCCGCTGAGCGGTTGCGGGCGGAGGCGCTGGCGCTCGCCGAGTTGATCGCCGCCAAGCCCAAGGCCACGGTGGCTATCGGCAAGGAGGCTTTCTACCGCCAGCTCGAAATGGAGCTCGACGAGGCCTACATCTATGCCGCCGGCGTCATGGTGGAAAACATGCTGCACGCCGAAGCCAAAGAGGGAATTGGCGCTTTTCTGGAAAAGCGCCAACCCGATTGGGAGCAAAGCTAACGTTTGCCTCAGCTGCGGCGCCATGCCAAAAGCCGCGGGCGGAACGAGCCGCCAGCGGGCCGAGCCATGGACCACACCGCCTATAGCGATACCTACATCGCCGATATCCTGCGCGAGGCCCGCGTCATCGCCATGGTCGGGGCCAGCGCCACCAGCAACCGTCCCAGTTATTTCGCCATGAAGTACCTGTTGGGCAAAGGCTATGGCGTCGTGCCGATCAACCCGACAGCGGTCGGCCAGAGCATTCTCGGCCAGCCGGTCAGGGGGGCGCTGGCGGAGCTCAGCGCGCCTGTCGACATCGTCGATATCTTTCGCGGTGCGGAGGCCGCCCTGGCGGTCACCCGCGAAGCCATTGCCCTCAAAGACCGGCTCGGCATCAAGGTGATTTGGATGCAGCTTGGCGTGCGCAACGCTGTCGCGGCGGCCGAAGCGGAGGCCGCCGGCCTGAAAGTGGTGATGAACCGCTGTCCAAAAATCGAGTATGGGCGACTGTCGGGCGAGATCGGTTGGGCCGGGGTCAATGCCGGGGCGCTCTCCTCAAAGCGCCCGCTGTTGGGTTCGCGCGGCGTGCAAAACCACGTGCTGGCCGGCCGGCGCTAACCAGCCCCCGCGCGCGGGGTGCGGCGCCCGCACCTCTCAGTATAAAGCGTAGCCGCCGTCGATCAGGAAGGTGTCGCCCGTGTGGTAGCGCGAGGCCTCGCTCATTAAGTAGACGGCGATACCGCCGAAATCGTCGCCGGTCCCCCAACGCCGCATGGGAATGCGCGGCAGCACGTTGCCGGCGAACTTTTCGTTGCCGATGGCGCCCGCCGTCATGTTGGTCTCGATCCAGCCGGGTAGAATCGCGTTGGCGCGAATGCCGTGCCGGGCAAACTCCACGGCCAAGGCCCGCAGCATGGAAATCAAGCCGCCCTTGGTGGCGGCATAGTGCTCGTTGCGCGCGGCACCCTCGATGGCGGCGAGCGAGGCCGTGCCGACGAGCGCGCCGCCACCACCCCGCTGGACCATATGCCGCGCGGCCGCCCGCAACGTATAAAACGCCCCATCCAAATTGACCGCGAGCACGCGGTGCCATTCTTCTGCGCTGAGCGCCAAGAACGAGGAGCTGCCGCGCCCGCTCACGCCGGCGTTGGCAAAGCAGCCATCGACCCGGCCAAGGACGCTCAGCGTCTCGGCCATGGCCGCCTCCACGGCGGCCTCGTTGCCCACCTCGCAGGCAAGCGCCAACACCCGGCGTCCCGTGCTTTCAAGCTCGGCTTTGGCCGCGGCGTTCTTTTCGGGGTTGGTGCCCCAGATGGCAATGTCGGCGCCCGCCGCAGCCATAGCGCGGGCCATGCCAAGGCCAATGCCGCTGTTGCCGCCGGTCACAAGGGCGACTTTGCCGCTAAGATCGAAGGGCGTGTACATCAGGCAAGCTCCAAGCGTGCGCGACGTCGTGTGACACCCGAGCGTTGGGTGTGCGGCGCAAGCCTAAAACGCATCTTGGGATCGAAACAAGCGCAAGGGGGGCTGGTGGGGCCCCCCTCGGGTCTGCCGGCTGCTGCCGAGACGGCCTACAGCTTGTGGGCCATGCGCTCTTTTTTGGTGGCGAGATAGCGCTTGTTATAGGGGGAGGCTTTGACGATGAGCGGGATCTGCTCGATCACGTCCACGCCTTCCTCCCGCAAGGCCTCGACCTTGGCAGGGTTGTTGGTCAACAGGCGAATCTCGGGATAGCCGAGGTCGAACAGGATATGGGCGGCGAGGTCGTAGTCGCGCGCCTCGATCGGGGCGCCGATGGCAACATTGGCGTCGACCGTATCATAGCCGCGATCCTGCAGGGCATAGGCCCTGATCTTGTTCACCAGACCGATGCCGCGACCTTCCTGGTAAGGCAGGTAGACCAGCACGCCGGTCGGGCTGGAGATGATCCGGTCCATGGCGGCCTGCAGCTGCGGGTAGCAGTCACAGCGCAGGGAATGAAAGATATCCCCGGTGACGCAGCCGCTGTGCACCCGCACGACAGGCAGTTGGTCGCCGGCATCTTTCGAGCGGTGCACCAAAACGAGAGCCTGCGTGTTCGGATCCGTTCCCTGGTAGGCACGCGCCTCCAGCTGTAGCTCTTGGCCTCTAAATTCAACTGGTAGGATCGTCTGAGCTGTCCAATCCAGTTCCAGCTCAAACGACTTCACCGCATTCGATTGCATCGAACTCTCCAAACGGCATGCCTCAGCGCATATGGGCTGGCAATTTGGGTCTTGTAAAGGCGAGCCGCCAGCGACGCCGCGTCACAAGTTGTTACAAGGAAAATCTCCCTCCACCGTGTGCCTCTGACTCCGAGCGTCTACCCGGCGAGCGGGCTTGGCGCCGCCGCGAACAGGTAGACAAGACTGCAAGTCGAGCCCGAAGTGCCAGGACGGGGTCGGGCACGTCTCGGCGTCTCTCCCTCCATCGATAACTGTTCGAACATGAACGCAGGATGTATGTAATCGGTTCCATCGAGATGATACGCACATGGATAATTCTGGTCCACTATTTTCTCTTTTATGATCATAAGGTTATGTCCAACCTATGGGTATTCTGATGATTTCTTCGCACCTGCACTCGGGCGTCGGCGGCCAAGCCGTGCCCTCTTCTTCTTCATTGCCGGTTCATCGCAGCTGTGATGGTCTATGACAGCTGTGTGACACTTCGGGCGTTCCTATATGAGCGATCAAACTGTTGGCCTGCCAGCAAGAAAGTCGCGCTGGTCGCGAACGCGTGCGCTCGCTCGTAAGTGGCTTCTCGAACTTCAGTTGCGGCCGACAGCGGCCTTCCTTGTCATCGCCGTGCTGGGCGTGGTGTTGGCGCGCTACTTCTGGCTGGACGAGGGCAGCCCCTCCAACATGCTTTTTACGGCCGCCGTCACCGGCGCGCTCATCGCCTTCGTGGTCCTTTTGTCGCGCCGGCTCCTGTTCGCCAGCGTCCTCGTCTCGGCCCTGATCGTCGTGGTGGTGGCGGTGGCCTCCGTCAAGCGGTCGATCATGAACATGGTCGTGCACGCCTATGACCTCATCTTCTATCTCAGTTCCTGGTCGACCATCAGCTTCCTGTGGAGCGATCACCGGCGCTACGTGTTGGCGTTCCTGGCGGCCGTCAGCGCCGTGCTCGCGGTGAGTTGGCTCGCCTACCGCGCTGACCCGAGCCGGCTGCCCCGGCGCTGGGCGGCGGGCGGCCTCGTCTTGTGCACGCTGTTGGCCGCGCTCGGCGCCTATGCCAAGGGCGAGCGACGCCACATGCAATTCTACTTCTCCGGGCTCTATCTGTCGTCCTTCTACGCCTCCTGGGGCGAAACCATCGAGGCGCTCTACCGCGGCACACTTCTGGAGGCTGCGATCAAACCCGCCGGGCCCGCCTTCGCCCTGCCGCGGGCCTGCCCAACCTCGGTCAAGCCGCCGCATATTATTTTGGTGCATCAAGAATCCGTGGTGCAGCCGTCCCTGTTTCGCAGCCTCAGGTATGACGGTTCGGTCGACCCCTTCTTCCGCTCCGATGATCAAGAGCTGCACGCGCTGCGCGTGGAGACGTACGGCGGCGCCTCCTGGCTGACCGAGTTCTCGCTGCTGGCCGGGGTCTCCACGCACTCCTTCGGCGGCATGCGCCAATTTGTGCAGACCTTCACCCAAAACAAGCTCAAGGACACCTTGCCGCAGGCGCTGCAACGCTGCGACTACCGCAACGTCGTGTTCTATCCGATGCTCAAGAATTTTGTGTCGAACGATCGCTTCTACAGTTCCATCGGACTGAAGGAGATCTTTGACCTCAAGGCGCAGGGCGCGCCGAGCGCGCAGGAGCGCGACAGCTTCTATTATGGCAATGCGCTGAAAGAGATGGAGCGGCACTTCAAGACTTCGACGAAGCCTCTCTTTACCTTCATTCAGACCATGTCGGCGCATTGGCCCTATGACTACAAATATGAGCCGCAGCTCGACGTGCCGGGTGGGGGTCCGGGCACGGATCCGGAGATGAGCGAGTACTTGCGCCGCGTCGCCATCGCCAAGATGGACTATGACGCCCTGGTCCAGCAGTTGATCGACCGGTTTCCCAACGAGCGCTTTTTGATCGTGCACTACGGCGACCACCACCCCATGGCGACGCGAACGCTGCTGGGGTACCGAGACGAAACGGAAGCCGAGGACGTCTTGCTCGATCCCGATTCAATCGGCTTTCATACCTACTATGCGGTGCATGGCATCAATTACCGTGTGCCGCCGCTGCCGCGCTTCCAGCCCCTCGACGTGGCCTACCTCGGCAGCCTGATTTTGGAGCTCGCCGGCCTGCCTTTGTCGGATTCCCACGGCGAGCGCCTGCGCCTGATGAGCCTTTGCAACGGACGCTACTATAGCTGCGCCCGGCGCGAGGACATCCTGGCATTCCACCGCCGCCTGATCGATTCCGGTGTGGTGATGACCGACTGATGGCGCGGCGCGCGACGGGGTTTCGGCCTCGCGGCGCTTGAGATTGTCGCGCATTGATGGCAATGGGAACGTCGGGCCGGCCAAAGCCGAGCCTGGCCTCGACGTTGTCAAGGAACGCTTCTTGTCGATCCCGGATCCGCACGCCGCCGCACCCTTGCCGCGCGAGGCGCGCCCGGCGCGAGGGCGCATCAGCGTGGTGATCCCGGCCTTTAACGAGGCGGCCGGATTGGACGGCCTGTTGGCGCGCCTTGAGCCGGCGCTAGAAGGGCTCGGCACCGATTGGGAAATCATCTTCGTCGATGACGGCTCGAGCGATAACACCCGCGACAAGCTGAAGGCGCTGAACGCCGGCGATCGGCGCATCAAGGGCCTGGTGCTCAGCCGCAACTTCGGCAAGGAGAACGCCATGGCGGCCGGGCTACGCTACGCCCAGGGCGATGCCGTCATCGTCATGGACGCGGACCTGCAGCATCCACCCGAACTGATCGCCGCCTTTGTGCAATATTGGCAGCAGGGCGACGACATCGTCTACGGCCAGCGCCTCGATCGCGCCGCCGACAGCCTCGCCCATCGCTGGGCCGCGCGCGTCTACTATGCTGCCTTCCGCAAACTGACACGCACCGTGCTGCCCGCCGGCGCCGGCGACTTCCGCTTGCTCGACCGCAAGGCCGTGGACGCCATCAATAGCATGGGAGAACGAGCGCGCTTCACCAAAGGGCTCTACGCCTGGATCGGCTTTCGCGCGCGTGGCGTGCCCTTCCAGGTCCCGGCGCGACTGGCGGGCAAAAGCCGGTGGCGACCGCGCGAGCTGTTGCGCTTTGGCATCGATGGCCTCGCCTCGTTCACGACCATACCGCTCAAGGTCTGGTCCTACGTCGGCCTGCTCATTTCCTTGTTCGCCTTCTGCTATGCCATGATCTTTCTGATCAAGACCTTGATCTATGGCACCGACGTGCCAGGCTTTCCCACCTTGGTGATCTCGGTGATGTTTTTTGCCGGGGTCCAGCTCCTGTCGCTCGGGATCATCGGCGAGTATCTGGGCCGGGTCTATGAGGAGGTTAAAGGCCGGCCGTTGTTTTTGGTGGCGGAAGAGTTGGGCCTGGAGAAGGAGGCCCGCCCGCCGCGCCGCACGAACGCCAAGGGCGAGGCTTGAGGGGGCAAGGATCACTGGGCGAGCATATGCTCATTCTGTGCGCCGATGACTACGCGTTGAGCTCGGGGGTGGCCCGCGCGATCGGCGAGCTGTCGGCGGCGCGCCGGCTTTCGGCCACCAGCGTGTTGGTGACGGCGGCGCATTGGCCGGGGCTCGCCCCCCGGCTCTCCGTGCACCGCGGGCATCTGGCGCTCGGGCTGCATTTCAACTTGACGCTGGGGGCGCCGCTGGGCCGGATGCCCCGGCTGGCACCGACGGGCACGCTGCCGAGCCTCGCCAAATTGGTCGGCGCAAGCCTGCTCGGCCTCGTGGACCGAACCGAAATCAGGGACGAATTCGAGCGCCAGCTCGATCACTTCGAGCGCGGTCTGGCGTGCCCACCCGACCAGGTCGACGGCCATCACCACGTCCACGTGCTGCCGGGCATCCGCGAGGTGGTGCTCGACACACTGGCGCGGCGGTATCCGACGCTGCCCCCCCTGGTGCGGGACCCCAGCGACAGCTGGGAGGCCATTGCCGCCCGCCGCCTCGCCAAGGGCAAGGCGGCGCTGGTGGCGACCCTGGCGGCCGGTTTCGGCGCCGCGGCCCAGCGCCGCGGCCTGCCCACCAATGAGGGATTTTCCGGTTTTTCCAACTTCGACCCGAAGCTGCCTTACGCAACCGAATTCGCGCAAGCCCTGCAAAAACTCGGCCCGCGTCCCATCGTCATGTGCCATCCTGGACATCCCGACGCCGGGCCCGCCCACGGCGACGGGGTCACGGCCCGCCGCCGCATGGAATACGACGCCCTGATGGGCGACCGCGCCCTGCCGCAGCGCATCTGGCGGCCCGCGCGCCCCCCCGGCGGTCCGCCAATCGACTGGGCGAGCGTTCGGTTTTGATGCCATGCAGAGGATCGGCAGCCCTAACACCGCCGCCCGACGCAGCCGCCTGCGCCATGGTCTCGCCTTTCTGCTCTCGGGCGGTCTCGCCTTCATGGCCGACGCCCTCACGCTCAAGGCCTTGACCGTGCTCGTCGGCCTCAATCCCATGCTCGCGCGCCTGTTTGCCATTTCGCTGGCCATGCTGGTCGGGTGGTTGGCCCACCGCACCTTTACATTTGCCCTGCAGGTGCCGCCGAGCCTCGCTGAATTTTTGCGCTACGCCGTGGTGGGCTGGAGTGTTGCGGCCGTCAATTACGGTTTGTTCGTGCTGATCCTGCTGCTGTGGCCCGCCGCCGAGCCGCTGCTCGCGCTCATTGTCTCATCGCTCTTTGCCACGCTCTTTGCCTACCTCGGCATGCGCTATGGCGCCTTTCGCGTTGAGCGCGGCCGCTGAGGGGCTGGCGAGGCGCAAATTGCCAAGGCGACAGACCGCGGATCGTCGCGCTAGGCTGGGTTTGATCGGCCCGGCCGTCGCAACCCCCCGCCGTGCGGCGCGCCGCGGACCAGGGCGCCAAGAGGTAGCACGCATGAAGATCGATGCCGTCGAGCTCACCCTGTTCGCATGGGATGACATTCCACCCACGAAGTATACCCAGGGCACGCAGAACCTATCGGGTCACAGCAGCTTGGGGCTGCTGCGGCTGCGCACCGATGCCGGCATCGACGGCCACGCGTTTCTAGGATCCGCCACCAACCCGGCCGAGACCGATGCCGGGGCGCTGATGCGGTTTCTCAAACCTCTCCTGCTGGGCAAGGACCCGCTGGGGCGTGAGGAGCTCCACGCCGCCATGCGCGGCCGGCAACGGCATACGGGATTGCGCGCCATTGGCGCCTGCGATACGGCGCTCTGGGACATTGCCGCCAAAGCCGCGGGCATGCCGCTCAACGTCTTCCTGGGGAGCACGCGCTCGGCCATCGGCGCCTACGCCTCGAGCCAAGTGCTCGACAGCGTCGCCGCCTACGCCGAGGAGGCGGCGCGGTTTCGGGCCGATGGCTGGAAAGCCTACAAGATCCATCCTCCGCATGGTCCCGAGCTCGATATCAAGGTGTGCGAGGCCGTGCGCAAGGCGGTTGGCGACGACTACACTTTGATGCTCGATTCCACCTGGAGCTATCGCTATCCCGAAGCGCTCAAGGTGGGGCGCGCCATCGAGCGGCTGGGGTTCTTGTGGTACGAGGACCCTCTCAACGAGGAGGACATCTACGCCTACGTCAAGCTCGCGCAAAAACTCGATATCCCCATCCTCGCTACCGAGTATCCCGCGGGCGATATCGGCACTTACGCGGTGTGGCTGACCGAACGCGCCACCGATTACCTGCGCGGCGACATTCCGCAAAAGGGCGGCCTCACCACCATGCTCAAGACGGCGCATTTGGCCGAGGCGTTTCATATGAACTACGAGGTGCACCATGGCGGCAATTCGCTGAACAACGTGGCGCAGCTGCACTTCGCCTGTGCCATTCCCAACACCACCTATTTCGAAGTCCTGCTGCCGCACGGCGCGCACAAGTATGGGCTTGCGAGGGACATCGAGATCGGCAAGGACGGCCTGGCGCATTGCCCGACCGGGCCGGGCATCGGCGCCGACATCGATTTTGCGCTGATCGAGCGCAAAGCCATGGCACGCCTGAGCTGAGGCGCGCGCCCTTGAGCCCGGGCGCCCGCCGCCGCCTGGCCAGCGAGCAGGGCGTCAGGCCGTCTCGCCTGCCGGGCGCTCGGCTTCGGCAAAGGCAGCGATGGCTGCCGCTGCCGCCGCCAGGTTGCCTCGGCGCGTGTGGCCGGAAGCCCCGCGCGGGCCCAAGTCATGATCCCCGTCGGCGGCCCACACCAGGCGAATGGCCGACGAGAGGGCGTAGCCCTCGACCTCGGCGCGGCTGCCGAAGGGATCACGTTCGCCCTGGATAATGAGCGCCGGACAGCGCAAACCGGCAAGATGCGCCGTGCGCAGCTCGGCGGGCCGCTTGGGCGGATGGAAGGGATAGCCGAGGCAGATCAGCCCCGCGATCAGTCCCTCATCCCACAGGCGGTCGGCGATGAGGCTCGCCACGCGCCCCCCCATGGATTTGCCGCCGATGAAGAGCGGGGCATCCTTGGGCGCCGCCCGCACCGCGGCCACGTATTCCTCTAGCAGCCGTTCCGCGCGCGGCGGCGGCTTTTTCGTGCCGCTCGCACGGCGCGCGGCCATGTAGGCGAATTCGAATCGCAAGGTGGCAATTCCCCGCTCGGCCAGGGCGGCCGCGATCGCCGCCATAAAGGGCGTCGCCATGCCCGCCCCCGCGCCATGCGCGCACAGATAGCGGGCGGTCGGGTGCGGCGGCCCCACGACAAGGAAGTCCAGCATGGCCTTGCCTTTCTTGTCCTCCTCACGGCGCCGGTGCCGCGAATCGTTGCCCGCGCCGCAACCTATCGAGGCTCTCGCGTCAAGGTCGATTTTATGTTGGACATCGGCAGCGGCCTCTTTTCTGCCTCGGCTGTGCCAAACAAGAAACAAACGGGGGTTGTTTATAGAGCCCGGCCTGGAACACAATGTGAACGTCGTGAGGTGAGTATGCATCCCCGTGTTCCCAGTGGCCGCGTCATCCTGCCCGGTGTTGCGTTGCGTTTGTCCACAGCTCACGATCCTGTGATCGAGCCCGGGGTGTCTTTGTTGCGTTCCCCCCGAGCTCGGCGGGTCGGCCCGGATGGACCGAAGGTTTGGCGTAGTCCCGGGGTGCCGGCACGTGAGCCGCGTCGGTTGCGTTGCGTCGCCAAGTGTTCTGTTGCGTCTGCGTTACCCCAGTCCCCCAAAGCAAGCCTCGGGCCCGCCCTGGCGGCGTTGAGGCGAGCCGCGGCCGCAAACAAGAGTGCGCGTTTGGCGGCGCGGCTCGTCAGCCTGGCGGACCCCCGAGGACCCCAAGCGTTGAGGAGCAGCCTCCCCATGTCCGTTCACGAGGAGACTTTTGTCCCGGTTCGACCGGGCCCGCCCTGGGTGGCGTTGAGCGAGGCGACCGCGGCGATCGTGCGCGCGCTGGCCATGCCTCAGCCCGGCCAAGGGGCCCAGCCGCCCTGCCACCACGATTAGGGATGGTTGTCTGCTCCACCGTCCCTGCCGCAGGCGCATCCAGCGTGCGACAGACCAAAGTCAACGAAGGTTTCGCGTGTCAAGGTTTTGCGTCGTGAAACCGAGACGCTGGATGCGCCTGCTCCCTGCTGCAGCTCAAGCCACAACAAACCACAACACGGAAGGTGTCAGAGATGTTCCCCCGCCACGTGAACCCGATGCAATGGCAACTGGCGATGGACTATGCCCGTCAGGCCTGCGCGCGCATTTTTCGCGACGGTGGCAGCGCCGCCGAAGCGTTGCGCGCCTTCGACCTGCCCGCCGAGGGAACACCCAACTGGAATACCTCGGTCAGCCGCATCGCCGAGGCCTTATGCATGAGCGCCCAACGCAAGGCGGCCTGACCCCCGGGGTCGGTCGCGCCGCCATTTCGTAACATCGCGTTACGGCTCGAGTTCGGTGTCCCAGTAGAGGTAGTCGAGCCAGCTTTCGTGCAGATAGTTGGGCGGGAATAGGCGGCCGTTGCGGTGCAGTTCGAACACCGTCGGCCGATAGGGCATTTGCCGCGGCTGCATGCCGGCATGGTGCGCCAGATGCCCGCCCTTACTCAAATTGCACGGGGCGCAGGCCGTTACCACGTTGTCCCAGCGTGTCTGACCGCCGCGCGAGCGCGGGACCAGGTGATCGAAGGTGAGATCGTCCCTGCAGCCGCAGTACTGGCAGGCAAAGCGGTCGCGCAAGAATACATTAAAGCGCGTAAAGGCCGGATAAAGCGCCGGCTTCACGTAGGTTTTCAGCGACACCACGCTCGGCAGCCGCATCTCGAAGGAGGGGCTGCGCACGAAGCGCTCGTATTCGGAGACGATGTTGACGCGCTCCAAAAACACCGCCTTTACCGATTCCTGCCAGCTCCAGAGCGACAAGGGATAGTAGCTCAAGGGGCGGAAGTCGGCATTGAGGACGAGGGCCGGAAAGTTTTCCGGCGCGGCAGCGTAAGCGTTCACAGCTCCAATCTCTCGACCATGTCGGGACCGAATCAACGTCCCCGGCGCGCTGAGCGGGGCCATACTAGCGGTGCATGTCGGGCCTGTGAAGGCACCGGGGTGTGCTTGAAAAGCCAGGCAAAAAGCGCGGTCCGCGCCCGCGGCCTCAGGCGTGCAAGGCTTCGGCGAGGAAGTGCGCGCCGAGCCACTGGGCGCCGGCATCGATGCCGTGCGCAAGGCCGCTGCGCACATGCCACTCGACGCGCACACCTTTGGCGGCCAGCTGTTCACGCGCCAGATGCAGGGCCTCAACGGGGATCAGATCATCAGCCTCGCCGTGCACGAGCAGAAGCGGCGGCGATGCTTTCATCTCGGGGAGGCGCTCCGGGCCCGCCAGCAGCCCGGAATAGCCCACGATCGCCGCGGGCGCTTGTCCGCGGCGCAGGCCAACGTGCAGGGCGAGCATGGTACCTTGACTGAAGCCGACGAGGGCCAGGCGGTCGGCGCCGAGGCCAAGCCGCGCCAGCTCCTGATCGATAAAACGATCAACGCCGGGCGCGGCGGCCACCACGCCCTGCCAGAACTCGTGCGGATCGCGCAAGGAAAGGGCAAACCACTGTAGCGCCCCCGGCATGCCGGGAATGCTTTCGGGCGCGTTCGGGGCCACGAAGGCTGCCCCGGGTAGGCGCGCACGCCAGCCCTGTGCCAAGCCGATCAGGTCATCGCCGTTCGCCCCATAGCCGTGCAACAGCACGATGAGCGCGTTCGCCCGCCCGCTCGCGGGCGCCAGCCGCGGTCCATCGAGCGCCTTGATCGTCCCGAACGCCATTATACCGGTGCCGCTCTGCCCGTCCGTTTCAGGTGCGCGTAATAGTTCCACAATAGGCGCGCCGCGACCCCACGCCAGGGTCGCCAGCGCTCGGCGATGGCCAGCAATTCTTCCGCGCTCGGCCGCATCTTGAGGCCAAGTGCCTGCTGGGCGCCAATTTGCAAGGCGAGGTCGCCGGCGGCAAAGGCATCGCCGCGACCGAGACAGAACATAATATAGATGTCGGCCGTCCAGGGACCGATGCCATTGATGGCCGTGAGCGCGGTTGCAATTTCGGCATCGCTCTGCGCCTCGAGCGCCGCGAGCTCGAGGCCGTTGCTGCAGGCGAGCGCGATCGCGCGCAGGGTGCGAATCTTGGCACGCGATAACCCCGCCGACGCCAGCACGACGTCATCGAGGGCCTCCACCCCCGCAGGCGCGAAGGGTTGGCACAGGTTCAGCGTGCGCAGCCAAATCGCCGAGGCGCTCGCCACCGAGAGCTGCTGGCCCACGATGATGCGGGCCAGACCCTCAAAGCCCGCCGGCCGCCGCCGCAACGGCGGATCCCCCGCGGCGTCGTGCACCATGCGCATGGTGGGGCAGCGCCGCCGCAGCGCGCGGACGCCCTCGCGCACATCCTCCTCGCTGGCGATGATGCGCGGGACCGCCGCCGATCGCGGCGCGCGCGCCTTGGCAGCGGCCGCAGCAAGCGGCGCCCTCGGCGCTTTGCCGGAGCGTCCGTGCCGTTTACCGCTCTCAGCCGCGCCGCGCACGCAAACCTCACCTCCGTTCGAACCCACGTGACGCGCGCGCACCGCCTACCGGGCCAAGCGCATCTTTGGTGTAGCGGTCGGACTAGCTTTGACGCAAGCTCAAGCGGCGAGCGCGCAAGGGCCCGCGGCGCGTGTGCCCCAGGCGCTAAGATATCATGCCAAACCGGCCGGTCTTCCGATTTGCCCCCAGTCCCAACGGCGAACTGCACCTCGGGCACGCGCTCTCTGCCCTGATCGGCTTCGAGCGCGCCGCGGCACTCGGTGGGCGCTTTCTGCTGCGCATCGAGGATATCGACGCCGAACGCAGCCGGGCCCAGTTCATCGCCGGAATTTTCGAGGACCTGCGCTGGCTCGGGCTCTGCTGGCCCGAGCCCGTGCTGTACCAGTCGCAACGCTTCGCCGCCTATCGGGCGGCGAGCGCACGGCTCGAGGCGATGGGCGTGCTCTATCCCTGCTTTGCCACCCGTGCCGAGATCGCCGCGGCCGCCGACACGGCCGACCGTGACCCCGATGGCGCCCCCCTCTACCCCGGGCTCTTCCGGCATTGGCCGGCGGCCGATATCGCCGCGCGCAAGGCCAGCGGCGAGCGCTTCGCCCTGCGCCTCGACATGGGCCGGGCGCTAGCCGCAGCGCGGGGCAAACTCGGCGAGGCTGCCTTGAGCTTCAGGGAACTTGACGAGGCTGGCGCGGCGCGCACGATCGCGGCCGCGCCCGAACGCTGGGGGGATGCCATTCTGGTGCGCAAGGACGTCCCCACCAGCTACCATTTGGCGGTGGTCGTCGATGACGCCTGGCAAGGCGTAACGCACGTCACGCGCGGGCGCGACCTATTTGCCGCAACCGACCTGCATCGCCTGCTGCAGGTGCTGCTCGACTTGCCCGCGCCTCACTATCAGCACCACCGCCTGATCGCCGACGCCAGCGGCCGCAAGCTCGCCAAGAGCGAAGCCGCGACAAGTCTCAGCCAGCTGCGGCGCCAGGGCCTCACTCCCGCCGACGTGCGCCGGGCCATCGGCCTTGCCGGGTAAAACCTGAAGTGACGCAACAAAACCGCTTGGTTGCCATTGGCGCTGGAATAAAGCCGCGCCCGGCCTCAGTTTGGACGCGATTTTTCGAAATCATATATCGATCCCGAACCTGTGGCCGCGGCGTCGCCACGTTCCGGCACACGGACGGGCATTAATCCTTTGTTAAGTTCATTATCTGAGCCTAATGGAATTCGGACCTATAGTTGCTTCAGATTGCAAGGTTTTCCGGGAAGGAAGCCGGCAAGCGGTAGGGCCGGCTGGGTCGGTGCGGGAAAATAGAGCGGACTTCATCAAATGCAGTTTACGTCCCAGCTCGAGCAGGGCGACTGGTACATTGTGGCCAGTTGGTTGTGCGTAGTTAGTACGCTGGCGCTTTACGGTATTGGAATTGCGCTGGTGAAAATGCGCCAAGCCGTGCGACGCGCCCGCGCCAAACGCCGGACGCTGACCGCGGTGGCCCGCGTCCCGAGGGCTCATCTGCGCGCTGTCGCCGCGCCACGCCGTGGCATGGGGCGCGCGAGGCCGGCAAACACAGCCGAGCCCGCGCCGGCTGAGGCAGCGCATTGGTCCTCGGTTGCCGCCATCGTCGAAGCTGGCCTGCGCGGGGTCGAGGCGGCCTCGGCGTTGCACGCCAGCGCCGGCCGGCAGATCGATGCGGCCGAGTACGCGCTGAACCGGCTGATCGCGGATCTTGCCAAAGTGATGCCGCAGCCGATGCCAGCCGAGCCCCTACAGCCGGTCCGCCGGCCCCAGCCCACGGCGGCGATCGAACCGCTGGCCGCCTAAGGAGCAAGCTCGAGCCGTCTAGGCGGCGCGGCGTGGCCTGAAAAAAGCGATTAGCGCGTCGAGAACGGCGTCGGGCGCCTCTGCCATCAGCGTGTGACCGCAGTTGGCCACCGTCACCACCTCCGCCCCGGCGATGGCTTGGGCGAGTTGGCGCCCGGCGCGCGGCGGCGTCATCACATCATGGGCGCCGATGATGATGAGGGTTGGACAGCGAACGCGGGCCGCCGCTGCCGGCCCCGAGGTCCAACCGCTGCAGGCTTCGAAGTCGGCGGCGAGCACACCGGGCCCGTTGCGGGCCAGCAAGGCAAGACTGGCGTTGCTGAGCCACAGGCCAGGTACGGCATTGCCGCCGCGCTTGGCGTCGGCGCCGAGCGCCCAGGTCGTGATCAAGCGGTGCGCCTCGGCTGGGCTTTCACGGGCGGCGCGCAGGAGTTCGGCGTTGACCGGCAGGGCCGCCGCCGCGCCCAGCAAAATCAGCCCGTGCACGCGCTGTGCCAGGCGCGCGGCGGCTTCGAGCGCGATCGCCCCCCCTAAGGAATGGCCCACCAGCGTGGCGCGGTCGGCACCCGCCGCGGCGAGCACGCGGCCGATCCAAGCCGCCAGCTCCGCCACCGCTGGCAAGGCCGGCCCCTCCGAGCGGCCATGCCCCGGCAGATCGAGCGCCAGCACGGCCTGGCCGTGCCAGGCGCACCAGCGCGCCGGCAGCTGCCAGTTGGTGTGATCCTGACCGGCGCCATGAATAAAGACGGTGACGGGCTTTTGCGGATCGAAGGGTCGTCCGCCCGTGGCCGCGTACACCCGCTTGCCGTCAACGAGGAGATCCATGCTGCTCAACCCTTTTGGCTCGCCGCAAGCGCCTGGTCGAGGTCATCGATCAGGTCTTGGGCATCCTCCAAGCCGACCGACAGGCGGACCAGCTCTTCGCCGACGCCGGCATTAGCAAGCTCGGCCAGGCTCATCTGCTGATGCGTGGTGCTGGCCGGATGAATGACGAGCGACTTGGCGTCCCCGACATTGGCCAAATGCGAAAAGACCCTGAGACGCTCGATCAGCTTGGCACCCGCAGCGCGGCCACCCTTGATACCGAAACTTAAAATGGCGCCCGCACCCTTGGGCAGCAGCCGCTGCGCCAGACGGTAATCGGCATGGCTTTCGAGGCCCGGGTATTTGACCCAGGCCACGGCGGCGTGGCGCTCGAGGTGGCGGGCCACGGCCTCGGCGTTGGCAACGTGGCGGGCCATGCGCACGGGCAGGGTTTCGATGCCCTGCAAAAGATAAAAGGCGGTGCTAGGGCTCATGCAGGCGCCAAAATCGCGCAAGCCCTCGGCGCGCGCCCGCATGATGAGGGCGGCGGGTCCGAATTCCTCGGCGAAGGCGATGCCGTGATAGCCGGCATAGGGTTCGGTCAGGGTTGGAAATTTGTCCCCCCCGGCCCAATCGAAGCCACCGCGGTCGACAAGCAGCCCGCCGATCGCCACGCCGTGGCCGCCCAGAAACTTGGTGGCCGAATGCATGACGAGGTCAGCCCCGAACTCGAAGGGCCGGCACAAGTAGGGGGTGGCGAACGTGGAATCGACGGCCAGCGGCAGGCCGGCTCGGTGCGCCACGTCAGCCACCGCGGCAATGTCGAGCACCTCCAAACCCGGATTGCCGAGCGTCTCGGCGAACAGGAGCCGCGTCTCAGGTCTAATCGCGCGCGCGAAACTTGCCGGCTCGCGTGGATCGACCAGCGTCGTGGTGATGCCGAAGCGCGGCAGCGTATGCTGGAACATATTGTGTGAGCCGCCATAGATGCGCGCCGAGGCCACGATGTGCCCGCCGGCCCCCATCAAGGTGGCAATCAACAGGTGCAGCGCCGCCTGGCCACTTGCGGTTGCCACCGCGCCGACGCCGCCTTCGAGCGCGGCGATGCGCTCCTCGAGCACCGCCGTGGTCGGATTGGAAATGCGCGAATAAATGTGACCGGCGCGCTCCAGGTTGAAAAGACCGGCGGCGTGCTCGGTGTCGTCGAACACGTAGGAGGTGGTCTGGTAGATGGGCACGGCCCGCGCACCCGTCGCCGGGTCGGGGCGTTGGCCGGCATGCAGCGACAGCGTGGCAAAGCGCGGCGATTTGGCAGCGGGCATCGAGCTATGATCCGAACGGGTGTGTTGCCTTGGGCCTGGCGCTCGAGGCCGCGCCTTGAGCACCCAGCTCGGGCTCAGGGCTCGGCCACCGCGGCCAGGGCTGGCGAGGAGGATGGCACGGAGGCAACCTTTTGTGCCAGTCGCAGCCGCAGCTAAGGCGCGCCTGGCGCCAGCCGGGCGCGGGCGGGATCAGGCAAAATGCCGTCGCGAAGGCATAGTAAAGTGGCAGGGTCTTGTTGTCGGCGACGACTGGGAGGCGCCGCGGCACGCCGCCGGGCCGCACCTAGCCGACCTCAAAGACGCTGAGCCGGACTTTATCCGGCAGGCGCGCCGCGGTCGCGAGAAAGAGGCTGCGATTGAACCAGTCATACTCACCGGCGGGCGCCTCGAAGCTGGGAATGGTGCGAAAATAGACGAGCGCGGGATCAACCGGCTCACCGCGGGCGAGCCGCGCCATCACCTCGCGGGGTGCCCGCCGCAGGCCGCGGTTGGTGACGGCGATTTCCACGCCGCTCGGCGTCAGGATGGCGTAGCGCGCCACCAATTCCAAGATGCCGTCGGCGCGCCCTACCTGCCAATCGGCTCCGCCCGGCAGAACGTCGCCGGCGAGCCGCGGGCCGTGCACGCGGCCGCCCAAAATCGGCACGAAGCGCCGGCGCCCGCGCGGCATGTCGCCGAGATCGCGGATCGGGCCGACGCTGACGTCGAGGTCACAGACGTGGCTCAAGCCGGGGGCTGGCAGCATGGCGGGCTCACAGAAAATCGGCCGCCGTCAAAAGGGCGGTAAAGGGAATGCCGGCCGCCTTGAAGGCAACCGCGGCGCCTTCCTGCCGGTCGACCACCGAAATGGCGCCCACGACCACGGCGCCCTCGGCCTTGAGCGCCTCGATGGCCTGCAGCGCCGAACCGCCGGTGGTTGTCACGTCCTCGAGCACGACGACGCGTTTGCCCTCGAGGCTTTCCTCGGGTGCCAAGCCCTCGATCAGTTTCCTGGCGCCGTGCTCCTTGGCCTGCTTGCGCACAAAAAACGCCCGCAGCGGCCAACCCGTGATCTGGCTGGTTACGGCGACGGCCACGGCCAGGGGCACGGCGCCCATCTCCAAGCCGCCGATCAAGTCGACATCGGCCCCCTTGAGCGTCTTCAGGATCAGCGAGGCGATCAAATGCCCCCCTTCCGGGTCGAGCATCGAGGGCTTCATATTAAAGTAGAAGTTCGAGGAGCGGCCGGAGACCAGCTTGGTCTCCTGCCCCTTGGAAAACGATCGTCTTCGGACGATCTCGATCAAGCGCTCGCGCGCCTCTTTGCTTTCGGCCATGCCGCACCCCCTTGTCCTCGTGCCAGTGCCCCGCCCCCCGCTTCACTCTTGACGGCGGAGAATGTCAAGCCGAGGGCCGCGTGGTAAGTAAAGTTGCTCACAACCTGGACTTGTAGACCATGTCTGGCAGCCCAAGCTTTCCGCAAGCGGCCTATATCGATCCCAGCGCCCGTATTTTCGGCGCCGTGGCGATTGCCGAGGGTGCGAGCCTATGGCCCTACGCGGTGATCCGCGCCGAAGGCGAGTGCGTGCGCGTCGGGCGTTTTTCCAACCTACAGGATCACGTGATGGTGCATGTCGGCTATCATCGGCCCACCATTGTCGGGGAGTTTTGCTCGATCACGCACCGCGTCGTGCTGCACGGCTGCGAGATCGGCGACCATTGTCTGATCGGGATCGGCGCCACCATCATGGAGGGCGTGGTCATCGGCGAAAATTCGATCGTCGCGGGTCACAGCTTCGTCGCCGACGGCACGCACATCCCGCCCAACTCGATCGTGATGGGTACGCCGGCCAAGGTCGTGCGCACCGCCAATAACTTCATCGCCAACCGCATCAATGCGCGGCTCTATCATCGCAACGCGCAGTGCTATGCCCGGGGTGAGCACCGTGGCTGGGACGGCGCGGAGTACCAAGAGGCGGCCCGGGCGTGGCGGCAGGAGGCGGAGCGACAATTCGCCGAGCGCTACCCGGGCGGCGCGTGAGGGCGGCGGGTCGCGGAGGAGCTTGGCGCACCGCGCTCGGGGCTATTGCCCCGGCAGCACCAGGACCTTCGGCTGGGCAGGCAGGGTGGTCTGCGACACCACGATCGTCGGCAACCGCGCCGTCTCGACGGGAAATTCGTCGCCGAGACGGGCCAAAAAACGCTGCAGGGTAAAAGGATTAAAGTAGTGCATGGGTAGGATTAGCCGCGCCCGCAAGGCCTTCAGCACCTCCACCATGCCGCCGATATCCATGGTGTAGCTGCCATCGACCGGCACCATCACCACGTCGAGCTGGCCGATTTCGGCCAGCTGCTCATCGGTCAGCGTGTGATGGAGGTGACCGAGGTGGCCGATGCAGAGGCCCGCCACCTCGAAGATGAAGATCGAGTTGCCGTAGGGGATGTGCCCGCCGCCCCAGTCCCGGATGTTGGTGGGTACGTTGCGCACGCGCACGTCGAGAAGCGTGACATCGTGTTTGCTGGGACCGCCCTCGGGGTTCCAGCCGCGCAGCACCTGCTTGATGGCGGGATCGGGAAAATTGGAGTAGTGCGTCGTGTGCGCCCGGTTCATGGTGGCGATGTCCGGCACGACCTCGGGCCGCAGGTAATCGTTGTAGTCGGTGGCAATCCTGACGCCGCCCGCGCTCTCGATCAGCCAGGTCGAATGGCCCACGAAGTTGAGGCGCACCTCGTTGGCGTTAAGCACCGCCCGCCGAAGGGTTACGCGCTCAATCAGGCGCGGGGCTTCCGAGACGGCGAGACAGCGGTCGACCGGCGGCGCGGCGCCAGCCGGGGCGGCGACGAAAAAGCCAAGCAGCAGGCACACGAGGCAGGTGACGTAAGCCATAAAAGTGCTCCGCGTGGGGATGAAACGAAGGGCCAGCTGCGTCAGCATAGCAAAGCTGGCCGTGGCCGCGACAAGGCTCGGACCGGCGCAGGGTGGCGATGACGGCAACGTGATGAGCCCCGGTCGGGGGCCGCGGTGGAAAAACTCTCCTCGCACCCAAGGCCTTGACGTGGCGATGACACAATTTGGCCCGAGCTTGCGGCCGGCCTCGGCCGGGCCGAAAATGGATCAGGTTGAAACCGTCCGCGGGCGCGCATGACAGATCATTCCAGGACGAGAGCCGAGCTGCGGCACGATGCTGGCCAGCCCCGCCGGCTCGGGCCGGGCCGCCCCCCACCGCTGCCGCGCTCCGGCGAACCGGCGCCGAGGCCGCGACGCCGCCGGCGGCGCTGGCTCGCCCTCTCGGGCTATTTCCTGCTGGCGTTGGCCTGTGCGCTGGTGGCCGCGCTCACCTTCTTTGTGGTCGCGGCGCCCGTCGACTTCGTGCGCGACCAACTCGTCCAGCAGGTGAAAGCGCATTGGGGTCGCGACCTGGTGATTGCCGGGCCCACCTCTATCTCCCTGCTGCCGCAGGTCTCGGTGCGCCTGAGCGATGTGTCGTTGTCGGAGCCGCCCGGCATGGGTGGCGGTGCACTGCTGAGGGCGGAGACCTTCGCCATCGACGTGCCCCTGCTGGCGCTGCTGTCGCGCCAGTTCGCGGTGAAGCGGCTGTTGCTGGTGCGCCCCAGCATCGAGCTCAGGGTCGATGCCGAGGGTCGCCGCAACTGGACGTCGGCGCGCGAGGCGCGCGCCGCGACGGCGCCGGCAGGGAGCGCTGGCGCGGAAGGCGCCGTGGGCGCCGCGCCTGCCACGCGGGACGCAAGCGTGGCAAGCGCGTTCGACCGGCTCAGTTTGGAGAACGTCGAGATCCGCGATGGCACGTTGCGCTACCACGACGAGCGCTTGGGTGCCCCGCGCGAGGTCAGGGCTATCGACCTCACCTTGTCGCTCGCCGATCCCGGTGGCCCGCTCCTCAGCAAAGGCAGCTTTGCCTGGAACGGGGAAAAGATTGCCTTCGACGGCAAGGTCTCCCCCGCCCGCGCGCTCCTGGGCGAGCGCGGGCGCATGGCGCTGGCGGTCACCTCGCCTCTGTTCGAGACGTCCTACGATGGGACGCTGGTGCTCGGCCAAGAGGTCGCGCTGGAGGGCAAGGCGCGCCTGAAGGCGGCCTCGCTGCAGGCGCTCGCCCAATGGCTCGAGCGCCGCACCGTCGCCGATGCGGGCGCGGTCGAGCTTGCCGCGGCGCTCGCCCTGGACAAGGGGCGCCTGGTGATTGCGGACCTCGCCGGTGTTGCCGGCGGCAGCACGCTGTCCGGCAACCTGGCGCTCGAGACCGAGCGCGCCCGCCCCTACCTCAGCGGCAGCGTGCGCGCCAGCGAACTCGATCTTGGCCGGCTTTTGCTGCGCGGCACCCCGTCCCCGCGCGCCTCCGACGCCAAGCCGGCCCCCGCCGAACTCGAGCCGGCACCCGCCGGCCCCGGCCCCGCGGCGAGCCCTCCCAAGCGGCGCGGCCATAGCGGTGCCTGGAGCGAGGCGCCCATCGATTTTGCCATTCTGCGCTGGGGCGACGCCGACCTCAGCCTGGTCGTTGATCGCGTGCTCTATCGCGAGCTCGAGACCGGGCAAAGTGAGCTCAGCCTCAGCCTGGCCAACAACGTCGCCAAGCTGACGCTGAAAGACAGCTTGCTCTACGGCGGCCGCGGGCGCGGCGTTTTGACCTTCGATGCCTCCGCGTCCGAGCCTGCCGCCAGCGGCGATCTTGCGCTCGACAACGTCTCCTACCGCCCGCTCTTGAAGGATGCCCTTGGCCTCGAGTGGCTGACCGGGCGCGGCAAAATGACCCTCAGTTTGTCGGGCAAGGGCGAGAGCGAGCGCAAGATCATCGAGACGCTGAAAGGCAAGGCGGAGCTCGCGATTGGCAGTGGCGAATTCTCCGGTATCGACGTGGGCAAGCTGCTGCGCGCCATCGAGCAAGCCCAGTTTCAGCGGCTGGAGGTGGCGCCGCAGGATAAGACGCCCTTTAGCGAGCTGGCCGGCAGCTTCCAGATCAACAACGGCGTGGCCGAAACCAAAGACCTGCGCCTGATCGGACCCTATATGCGCGTGAGCGGCAGCGGCAGCAGCAATCTTGTCGAGCGCAGCGCCGACTTCTCTGTGCGCCTCAAGTTTGCCGAGACGGCCCCGAGCGAGGGCGCCGTCATCAAGGTGTCGGGCCTCGAAATTCCCATGCACGTGGCCGGTCCCTGGGAGAGGCTCGTCTTCAAGCCCGACCTGAAGGGGATTGCGACATCCGAGCAGGCCAGCGAAGCGATCCGTCAGATCGGCAAGAACCTCAACTCGCCCGAAGTGCGCGAGGCCGTGAAGGGGCTCCTGAGTGGCGATGGCCAGCAGCGCCCGAAAGCCAAAGAGCTGTTGGAAAAATTGCTGAAGAAGCAATAGAGCTTTGCGCGTCTAAACAGCGGACGCGGCGAAGCTAAACACGATTGCAGAAAAATTCCCCACCGCCGACATTTCTGCTTGCGTGCAGGGGTGATTCGCCCCATATCACGCGTTCCGTTTGCTTCCAACTCCCCTGGGAATTGGAGGCAGCGGGTTATCTATCTGCTGGTTGGGGAGGGGTCC
>Ga0075424_100000568_pt1 | contig 29261 bp, 25 predicted proteins | sample SoiMethybrSBSTD3_FD_75301 | JGI IMG/M metagenome (GOLD analysis project Ga0075424, IMG submission 75301) | Bulk soil microbial communities from a Populus tree surrounding site in Tennessee, USA - Soil MetaG P. TD hybrid SBSTD3 | ecosystem: Environmental > Terrestrial > Soil > Tree plantation... | reverse complement strand
TTTTGCACGGCCCGCTTTGTGGAGGCTTACGACATGCAGCTGACTGGTGAGACGGAACCCTTGAACCGCGATCGCGTGATCAAGACCTATGCGCGGTGGGCGCCGATCTATGACAAGGTATTTGGCTCCGTTTTCGAAGCGGCACGGCGCGCCGCGGTGGCGGCCTGCGAGGAGATCGGCGGCCGCGTCCTGGAGGTCGGCGTCGGCACCGGCATATCGCTACCCTACTACTCATCGAATTGCCGCGTGACCGGCATCGACATTTCCGAGGAGATGCTGGAGGTGGCGCGGCAGCGCGTGGCGCAGGAGCGGCTCGGCCACGTCGAACGCCTGGAGCTGATGGACGCAGAGCACCTTAGCTTTCCCGACGCGTCCTTCGACGTGGTCGTGGCCCAGTATGTCGTCAATACCGTCCCCAATCCCGAAGCTGCGCTCGACGAATTTCTGCGCGTTCTCAAACCTGGCGGCGAGCTCGTGATCGTCAACCGCGTCGGGGCGGAGAAAGGGCCGCGGCGTGCCTTGGAAGTGATGTTTCAACCTGTGGCCCAACGCCTGGGTTGGCGCTCCAAGTTCGAGTGGGAGCGCTTCGAGAACTGGGCCGAGCACACGGTCTCGGCGTATTTGGTCGAACGCCGACCGGTGCCGCCGCTAGGGCACTTCTCGCTCATTCGCTTCGGCAAAAGCGAAACCCAATTGCGGCCCGGTGCGGCCGGCAACGAACGGCGTGACCAAGGCTTTGCCCAATCGGCAGACAGCAATGAGGATAGGAAAATGCAAGCCTTCTTGAAGGAACTCGCGACGCAGCGTTGGGACGACCATCGCTACTATCATCACAGCCGCATCAATCAGAGCCTGCATTTGTTGAGCGCGCTCAGCTTTCTCGTTGCCTATGGCCTCGTCTTGTTCGATCCGCCGATGGCGGCCCTCATCGCCTGGTTGATCGGCATGACCACCCGCCAGGCCGGCCACTTCTTTTTCGAGCCAAAAGGCTACGACCACGTGAACGAGGCCACCCATGCATACAAGGAGGACGTAAAGGTCGGCTACAATCTCCGGCGCAAGGTGGTGTTGATGGGAATCTGGGCGCTGTTTCCGGCACTGCTGCTGCTGGAGCCCACCTTGTTCGGCCTGATCACGCCCCACGGCGATTGGACCGGCTTCGCGCGCAATTTGGGCATGATCTGGTTGACGCTGGGTGTCCTCGGCGTTCTTGTTCGCATGGCCCAGCTGTTCGTGATCAAGGACGTGCAGGCGGGCCTGGTCTGGGTCACGAAGATCTTGACCGACCCCTTCCACGACATTGCCCTCTACTATAAAGCCCCCGTGTTTTTGCTGCGCGGGGAGCTGATCGATCCGAGCATCGCCTCGGAACGCGCACCCTGAGGCGGCGGCCCAGCGGGCGGCGCGCAGCAGGTGCAGCGCCGCGCCTGGCCGCCTTGAGGCTATCTGCCGATGAGGCGTTGCCAGCGATGCTGCAGCATCTCCTTCAGGATTTGCCGCCTGATGTCGGCGCCGGCGGCGGTCCCGCAACTTCCCTCCCACCACCAGGCGTCGGCGCGCATGCCCTCCGCGGCCGCAATAAACCTCTCAGCCACGGCGGCGAAGTCGCTCGGTGTATAATTGAGGCTGAAGATCAGGCGTCCGGTGCCAACCCAGCTGAGCGCCAAGCCGTGGCTGCGCATATAATATTGCAGCATCCAGTGATAGCGGCACGGCTGCGTGTAGTAGACGGTCCAGATGCTCGACAGATTGGCCACGCGCACCGGCAGGCCCCTGCCTGCCAGGTCATCGTTGAGAGCATCGGCACGCCCATTCCAGGTTTGCTCGAGGTTTGCATAGAGAGCCTTGACCGGAGCGCTCTCGAGCTGTTCGAGGAACTCACACATCGCGCCCATCACGTAAGGGTGCGAGTTGAAGGTCCCGCGCGCAAAGCAAATGTCGGCGGGCCGGTCGTCACGAAACCGCCGCATCAGGTCCTTGCGGCCGCAGACGGCGCCGACCGGGAGCCCGCCGCCCAGCGTCTTGCCGTAGGTCACCATGTCCGCCTTGACGCCAAAGTACTCCTGCGCCCCACCCGGCGCGAGACGGAAACCGACGAAGACCTCGTCGAAAATCAGTGCAATGCCGCGCTCGCTACAAACCGCGCGCAGCGCCTGCAGCCATTGGGCGTAGGCGGCGCGCTCGAAACCGGCGCGCCGTCCGCCGTCGATCAGGGCCGAGTCGGCCGGCGCCGATGCGTTGGGATGCAGGGCCTGCAGCGGATTGACCAGCACGCAGGCAATGTCGCGCCGTGTCCGCAGCACCTTGAGGGCAGCCTCGGACATGTCGGCCAAGGTGAAACTGTCGCTCGCCGGCGCAGGATTGCCGATGCCGGGTTGCACGTCGCCCCACCAGCCGTGGTAGGCACCACAGAAGCGCACGACCTTGCGCCGACCGGTGTGATAGCGCGCCAGCCGCACGGCTTGCATCACCGCTTCGGTGCCGGACATATGGAAGGAGACTTCGTCGAGACCCGAGATCTCGCGCAGCCGCCGGGCATTGTAGGCGACGACGGGATGGTAGGCTCCGAGCACCGGCCCGAGCTCGGCAACCCGAGCCGCACCACGCGCGATGCAGCCCTTATAGAAATCGTAGCCGAACAGATTGACGCCATAGGAGCCGGCGAGGTCATAGAAGCGGTTGCCATCGACATCGGTCAGCTCAACGCCCGCGGAAGATTGCAGCAGGGGGCCGCCGCCCAGAGCTTCGCGCACGCGGCGGCTATACTGGTAGGGCACGCGATAGGCCTCGGTGAATTGCAAGTCCGAAAGCGTTCCCCTGATGCCGGCGTTGAGGGCAATGGTGCGAGCGAAGCGCTCCCGATATTGGCGGGCCAGCGCCTCAAACCCCGAGCGGCGGCGCTGGGCAACCTCGCTGGGGGCCCCATCGGAGCAAAAGAAGCGGCCGTCGTCGAACTCATAAAATGGAATAAGGCCGGCGATCCGTTTGGCCCAGCGCGGATGGCCCGTGAGGGAGGCGTGCTTGGCCCGGGAGAGTTTGAGCCGCTGCCCAAATCTGGCCAGCGTGCCCAATGTCGCCGCCGTGCCGAGGCCCGCCGCGACATAGGAGAGAGCTTGCGAATCCATGACGCAACAGAAATGCTGAGGAACACTACAGGACTATGACATTGCGCGCCGTCCTCTACGGCTTGCTCGAGCACGAGCAGCTGAACTTCGTCCTCACCAACCGCATTCCGCGCCGCGCGCTGACCCGATTTATGGGTTGGTTCGGCAAGATTGAGCTGCCGCTGATCCGCTTCTGCTCGATCGCCATCTTCCGCCTATTTTGCGCGCCCAACCTTGCCGAGGCGAAAAAGCGCTCCTTCGACAGCCTGCACGACTGCTTTATCCGCGAACTCAAGGAGGGGGCGCGCCGCATCGAGCCTGCGGCCAATATCCTGGTGAGCCCCTGCGACGGCATCGTCGGCGCGGCGGGCCCAATTCGCGACGATACGCTGTTGCAGATAAAAGGCTCGCCCTACACCTTGCAGGAGCTGCTGCGCGATCGGGAGCTTGCAGCCCTCTACCGGGGCGGCAATTATGTCACGCTCCGCCTGACCGCGGGCATGTACCATCGCTTTCACGCGCCCTACGATGGCCGCGCCGAACGGGTCACCTACGTCCCCGGCGATGCCTGGAACGTCAATCCACCCGCTCTCAAGCGCATCGACAGGATCTATTGCAGGAACGAGCGCGCGGTGCTGAGCCTGCGGCTCGCCGGCGAGCAGCGCCCGCTCGCCCTCGTTGCGGTGGCGGCGATCCTGGTCGCGGGCATTCGCCTGCGCTGCCTTGATCTGCCCTTCGAACGCAATGGCAGCGCCCCGACGGTACGGGCCTGCGCGGCTCAGTTTGCCAAAGGCGACGAGTTGGGCTGGTTCGAGCACGGATCAACCATTCTGGTCCTGGCCCCTGCCGAGTTTCGCCTTTGCGCCAACGTCAGCGACGGCGCGCTGATCCAGATGGGGCAGCCCTTATTGCTGCACCCCTAGGCGGTGCTGCAGCCTTAGGACTGCACTGCACCCTTAGGCGCTGCCCCCGGGGCCCGCCCGCTTCGGCATATTGGGCGTAGGCTTGCGGGAACGCGGTAATGCTGGGCGAGGTACGGCCCGGGGGTCGAAGTCCCAATTTCGCGCATCGACGGCGAAGCGTTGCTGTCGCTGCGCCAGTCAAGCCTGATCGAGAAGGTTCGCCACGAGGTCCCCTGGCAACGCAACACCTGGGAGATCGACGTCTTCGCCGGTGACAATGCCGGCCTGATCGTTGCCGAAATCGAGCTACGCGACGAGCGCGAGGTCTTCGAACGTCCACCCCGCTGGGGGCGGAGGCGAGGGGTTGGCCGCGCTATTACAACAGCGCCCTGGCGCAACACCCCGACGCGACCTGGCAGAGGACGGCCGGCCTCGTCGGCGCCGGCCGAAGCAGAAAGGCGCGGGGGCGCACGCTGGCGCGCGGCACAGGCCTTGCCGCCCAGGCCCCCGCGCCTTCTGCCAGCGGTTTCGGTGCGGGCCGGGTCTCGCGGACAGCCCAAGAGTTTTGGCATCGAGGTGCTTGCGCACCGCGCCGATCCGCGCGACCGTGGGCGGGGCTCGGCGCCAGTGCGAGGCGCGTAAAGGGCAGCGCCGGGCGCCGGGGGACCTTGCGGAGGGATGGATGTTCACACCAGGCCAAGCGATTTTTGCCGTGCCGTTGGTGCTGTTTTACCTTGCAACCCCCGTTGGCGCGCGGGCGCAGGACACCGCTGCGGGCGCCGGCGCGCCGGGCGTCGTCACGGGTGGCAGCTCAACCACCTCCATTGGCGGCCAAGCCGCAGCGCGCAAGGGAGACGCCACGGATCAGGGCGGCGCGATCGTGGAGGGTTCCAAAAACGTCTTTATCGATGGCCGTCCGGCTGCGGTCCTGGGCGACAAGACCAACTGCGGCGGCATCACCATCGGGGGCGCCGGCAACGTCTTTATCAACGGCAAGCCGGCCGCGCGCGCCGGCGATCTAACAACGGGGTGCGCGGGCAAATAGCAGGCCCGGGGGAGAGGCAATGAGGGTCGTGTCAACTGGGCGCCGCTGGCGCTTTTTTGCTGCAGCGCTGTTGGCGCTCACCTTGCTCGATCCGGCGCGGGCGCAACAGGCCTCCAAAGACCTTGCCGATCTGCGCAGCACGGCGAGTGAGCTCTACAAGAGCGGCGAATTCACGGAGGCCCTGCGCCTCTACGAGCGGGCCACGCCCCTGGTGGTGCGCGAATTTGGCACCGAGCACGAGCAGATGGCGATCCACTACCATTCCCTAGGGCTGGTGGCCGAGGCGGCCGGGGATCTTGCGGCCGCCGAGCGCTATTACCGTGCCGCCATCCCGATCCGGGAGAAGGTTTATGGTCCCGACAGCGCCGGGACCGCCATGGCGCTGGACCAGCTCGCCGGCGTCTACCTCAAGATGGGCCGAGCCGACGCGGCCGACCCCCTCGTTCGGCGGGCCGCCAAAATCCGCCAGGACGTGGGCGCGCTGCTCGGGCCCAACCACGCTTTCTTCGCCGGCGACCATGCCAACCGGGGCGATCTCAACCTGACGCGCGGCGATTGGCCTGCGGCGCTGGCCGCCTATCGCGAGGCTATCCGCCTGCTGACGGGACAGGACACCTCCCAGACGGTCGCGCAATCCATCGTGCAGGAGCAGGTGAAGCGGCAGCGCGAGACCTTCATCGGCCTCTGTCGCGCGGCCTGGCAGATGCGATCGGCGCCGGACGCCAATGCCGCGGCCTTGTTCGAGGAGACCTTTGCCGCCGCGCAAAGCGCCTGGGCGACCTCGGCCGCATCGGCGTTGGCCAAAATGAGCGCACGCCTCGGTGCCGGCAGCACTCCGCTGGGCCAGCGCATCCGGCGCGTGCAGGATCTTTCCGACCGCGTCCTGCGCCTCAACGCCGAGGACAACGCGCTGCTCGCCGACTGGAGCGCCGTGCAACGCCAGGATGCGCGCTACAGCGCCGCGCAGGAAGAGTTCCGCGCCGCAAGCCTGGCGCGCGGCAAGGCGACGGCGCCGACGGTGAAACGCCAGACGGAGTTGGTGCAACAGCTCACAGCCCTGATGCAACGCTGCCCGCCCGGGCAGAAGCGAACCGGCTGCGAGGGCAGCGAGGCGGAAATCAAGACCATCGGCCAGCAGCTCGCGGAGCTGTCGAAAGCATCCGCCAGCGGCTCGGACGAAATCATGGCGATCCATCGGCGCCTGGAGGCGGCGGAGAAGGCGCTGCCCGGCTACGCGGCCTTCAGCACGCGGCGCACGGCACTGCGCGGCGAGCTCGATAAAAGCGAGGATGAAGTCCGCCAGGTGCGCGCCGAGATCGTCAAATCTTTTCCCCAGTACGCCGCGCTGACCGACCCCAAGCCGCTGTTGGTTCAAGATGTGCGCGCGCTGCTGCGGGACGACGAGGCGCTGGTGGCAATGCTCGTGGGGTCCTCGCACAGCTTCGTGTGGGCGCTGACGCGCGAGCGCATGGCCTGGGCCGAGATTAAGGCCGGAGCCAAGGAATTGGGCGAGCACGTCACTCGGCTCAGAAGCGGCCTTGATCCGCTGGCGCAGCAAGATGCGGAGGGGTCCGCCACGAGCCGGGCGGGGATCGTGCAAGGCTTTGATTTGCAACGGGCGCATCGGCTCTACCAGCTCTTGCTCGGGCCCGTGGCCGAGGTGGTGAATGCCAAACGCCACTTGATTATCGTGCCGACGGGGCCTCTGACGAGCTTGCCTCTGCAGGTGCTCCTCAAAGAGGCGCCGACCCCGAGCGGCACGCCACAGGAGACATTTCGCCGTGTGCCCTGGTTGATCCGCAGCCACGCGCTGAGCGTGCTGCCATCCGTGCAGTCGCTCAGCGCCCTGCGCCGGCTGGCCCCGACGGGGGCGGCAAGCAAGCCTTTCTTTGGCGTGGGTGATCCCATCCTGCGCGGGCCGCTCGAGCGGCAGCAACGCAGCGCGCAACTCAAACTCGCCCAGCCCGCCCGCTTCTACCGCAACGGCCTCGCCGACACGCGGGCGGTGCGCGAGTTGCCGCCGCTGCCCGACACGGCCGATGAGGTACGCACGATCGCCAAGGTGCTCGGGGCCACCCCCGAGGCCATCAATCTGCGCGAGGCCGCCTCGGAAACCCGGGTCAAGAGCGCCGCCTTGCGCGAGTACCATATCATCCATTTCGCCACGCATGGCCTGGTGGCGGGCGATCTTTCCGGTCTCAGCGAGCCCGCGCTGGTGCTGACGCCACCCGAGCTTCCCAGCGAAGCCGACGATGGCCTGCTCACCGCCTCGGAGATCGCTGCCCTTGAGCTCGACGCCGATTGGGTGGTGCTCTCCGCCTGCAACACCGCCGCCGGCGCCGGCGAGGGTGCCGAAGCCCTCTCCGGCCTGGCGCGCGCCTTTTTCTATGCCGGCGCGCGGGCGCTGCTTGTCTCACATTGGTCGGTCTTTTCCGCGGCGGCGACGCAGCTGACGACCAAAACCTTCGCGACGCTCGCGGCCGACCCGCGGCTCGGTCGGGCCGAGGCCTTTCGGCGCTCGATGCTGGCGCTGATCGAGGAGGGACAGGGCCCGTCCTACTGGGCCCCGTTTGTGATCGTCGGCGAGGCGGGAGCCGCGGCGCGCTGAGCCGCGCAGCAACGAGCCAGCCTCAGCCACTAATGCCTTTGCCGGTGCTGCCTGCCGCGGTGGCAACGGCGAGCGCCGCAGCGCCGGGGCGGCTGCGCCGGCGCCACCAGTCGATGGCGGTGCCGAGGATGCCCTTCGGCATATAAATGATAAAGAGGACGAGCAGCAGGCCGTAGATGGCCTGGTCGAGGGCCAGGGCGGAACTGCCGAGCAAGCCGCGCAAGCTGGCCGAGCCTTGGATAATGACGCGCAGGCCTTCCGCCAACAGCTGCGTGAACACGGCACCGACCGTCGGCCCGAGCATGACGTAGAGCCCGCCGGCGATGACGGCGAACACGATGTTGAGGGAAACACCGAGCCCGGCAATGGTATCGGGCCCGATATACATTTGATATTGCGCGAAAAAGGCGCCGCCCAGTGCGCAGATGGCCGCCGACAGCGCCGTGATCTTGAGCTTTTCACGGGTCACATCGATGCCGACCGAGGCGGCAGCATCTTCATCCTGACTGGCGGCATCGAGCGCGTAGCGGTCCATGCTGCGGTCGACGCGCATCCAAACGTAGAGCCCGAACAGCCAGAGCGCGAAGGCGATGTAGTAGGCGAGCACGCGATCGGGCTCGAATTGCAGGGCATACAGCGAAACACCGCTGTCGAACCGTCTCGGCTGCGTGCCGAGCGACCCGCCGGTGTAGTCGCGCAGACCGACAATGCACAAGCGCACGAATTCGGTGAGCGCCAGGGTCAAAAGCGCGAAATAGTGCCCGGTGATCCTGAGGCGAAAGCACGGATAGCCGACGAGGACACCGACGATCGTGGCCAACAGCACGCCCAGCGGCATGCCGATCCAGGGTGTGAGGCCGGCGTAATTCCAGAGCAGAACCGTGGCGTAGGCGCCGATCCCCGTGAAGGCGCCGTGACCGAGGGAGGTCAGGCCGAAGCGGCCCATCAGCGACCATCCCGTATAGATGAAAGACCACAGCAGGATTTGGATCAACAGGTGCAGGTAATATTTCTCCGATGCGGGAAATAGCGCGCGCACGAGGAGGGGGATCGCCGCGATTAAGAGGATGCCGGCGATGGCGGCTGGCGTTGGGCGCAAGCTCGTCATGATTTGGTCCCGAACAAACCCTGCGGACGAATGAAGATCGCCACCATGAAAAACAGAAAAGCCACGGCGTATCCCCATTCCGTGTGAAAGCAGCTGGAGCCCACGGCGATGAATTGGCTGATGATGAAGGCCGCAATAAAACCGCCGATCATGTTGCCGAGGCCGCCCAGCACGCAGATCATGAAGATCAGCGGTCCGAACTGCAGGCCGATCTGCGGATAGATGTCGTACTGCAGCACCATCAACGCGGCGGCGAGGCCGGCGAGCCCGCCGCCGATCGCGGAGGTGATGAGATAAAGCTTGCGGCTGTCGACCCCCATCAAGGCGATCACCTGGCGGTCCTGAGCGATGGCGCGGATGGCGGTGCCGAGATAGGTGCGCTTGAGGAACAACCAGAGCGCCAAGGCGCCGGCCAGCGCCATGGCAAAGGCCCAGATGCGCGCCCAGGAAAAGCTCATGTCGGCGACATTCAGCGACCCGAGGCGGATCCCGAGCGTCTTGAACTCGATGCCGAAAGCCATGGTCGCGGCCGCCTGCAGCAAAAACAGCACGCCGCCGGTGACCAAAAGCTGGTTGATCGGCGGCGTGTCGAGCACCGGCCGGATCACCAGGAAGTGCAGGATCGCCCCGGTCAGCGCGACGAGAACGATGCCGAACAGCGCCGCCAGCAGAAACGGCGCCCCGCCCTTATGCGCATAGTTGATGCCATACATGCCGACCATCACGAGCTCGGCATAACAGATCCACACCACGTCGATGACGCCGAAGATCAGGTTCAAGCCGAGCGCCAGCAAGGCCAACAGGCCGGCCAGCAGGACGCCATTGAGAATGGCCTCGACGAAAAAGATATCGAGCTGGCAATCCACGGTTCTCAAGCGCTCCCGATTGCGCCCGCGCTCAGGCGCCGAGCGCTGACGCGGGAGTAGAAAGGCCCCGAGCGCCAGGCGGTGCCGCGCTTGGCGGTTCGCCTCACCAACGGCCCATGCGCCAGGAAATTATTGGCCAACGGCATGCCTCACAGCCCCATGTATGCGGCGCGAATCTCGTCGCTGGCCGCCAGCTCGGCGGCGGCGCCCTCGGCCTTGACGCGGCCGACCTCGAGCAGATAAGCGCGATCGACCACTTTCAGCACCTGCCGCACGTTCTGCTCCACGATCAGCACGGTGTAGCCTTCCCCACGGATGCGCCGTACCAGGTCGAACACCTGGCTGACCACCACCGGGGCCAAACCCATCGAGGGTTCGTCGAGCAGAACCAGCTTGGGGCCGCTCATCAGCGCCCGCGCGATGGCACACATCTGCTGCTCCCCGCCCGAGAGCGTGCCCGCCAGTTGGCCCTTGCGCTCCGCAAGGCGCGGGAACAACCCGTAGACGTACTCGCGCCGTTCGGCAAATCGCGCCCGTGCCGAGGCAATGAAGGCGCCCATGCGCAGGTTTTCCTCGACGCTGAGCAGCGGAAAAAGCCGCCGGCTCTCCGGCACATGGGCAATGCCGGCCGCGACAATGCTGTGCGCCGGCATGGCCAACAAGTCGCGGCCTTCCAGCGCCATGCCCCCCGAAGTCGGCGGCAGCAGCCCCGAAATCACGCGCAGGAGCGTAGTCTTGCCGGCCCCGTTTGCGCCGATCACCGCCACGGCCTCGCCGGCGGCAACCTGCATGGAGACGCCGAACAGCGCCTGGAAACCGGCGTATCCCGCGTTGATATCGCTGAGTTCCAGCATGGCCTCAGTCCTGCTCCGGCCCGAGGTAGACTTCGATGACCCGGCGATTGGATTGCGCCGCCTTCGGCGCGCCATCGAAAATCTTCTCGCCATGATCGAGCACGACGACGCGATCGACCATCCGCATCAATACGCCCATGATATGCTCGACCCAAATAATGGTGATGCGCATTTCGTCCCGGATGCGGCGCAGCATCAGGGCGGCTTGCTCCATCTCCGCATGATCGAGCCCGTTCAGGCTCTCGTCGGCCAGCAGGAGTTTGGGCCGGGTCGCCAGGGCGCGCGCCAGCTCGAGTTTTTTCAGGGCTGCCGCGCCCAGTCCATCCGTCGTGGTGCGCGCATCCGTCGGCAGCCCGACGAGGGCGAGGGCTTCGCCGGCCTCGCGCCAGCAGGCGGCTCGATCCACCTTGCCCTCCTGCCCGAACCAGGCGGACAGCGCGACGTTTTCGATCAAGGTCAGATTGCGGAACGGCCGCGGAATTTGGTAGGTGCGCCCGATACCCCGGTGACAGACCTGCGTGGCCGACAGGCCGGCGATTTCCTGCTCCTCCAACAGGATCGAGCCCCTGCTCGGCGCGTACATGCCGGCAATACAGTTGAAGGTGGTGCTCTTGCCCGAGCCGTTCGGCCCGATCAGTCCGAGGATCTCACCCTGATTGACATCGAACGACACATTCGAGACGGCCGTGAAACCGCCGAATGTCTTGGTCAGGCCGGAGACTTTGAGGAACGCCACTTGGCCCGCGCATCGATTGGAGAAAGTCGGGGGAGCCGACAGGCACGACGGCTCCCCAATTCGGCGCCTGTCAGCGCGCGTAGGCGTGTCCCTTCGGCAACGGCAACACCGGATCGACGGTGCGGATCGCCGTCGGCCAGGCGATCTTGGTGTGCCCGTCGACGTATTGCATCACGACCGGTGTGGAGCGCTCGTTCTGCCCCGCCATTTTCGTGCCGGGCGGAAAGAATTTGACCCCGTAACCCTGAATGGTACCGCCGAGCGGAATGTCGGTATCGAGCGCGGCCTTGCGCAAGGCTTCCGCATCCCAACCGCCGTATTTCTTGATGGCTCGCGGCAGCACGTCGGTCAAGAAGATCCAGGCCTGGTTGAACCCCATCGAGGCGTGCGGCGGCACCTCGCTGGCGCCCGTTTCCGCCTTGTAGCGCTTCACCAGCTCGGCCGTAATTTCACCTACGCCCGGCTGCAGCGTCTTGGGATCGAGCAGCTGGCCGGCCACCGGATCGACATTATAGATATAGTTGACGTCATCCTTGAAGGTTTCACGCAGCTTGTCGATCTGGCCATAGCCCGCGCCTTCCCCGATCAGGGCGGAGAATTTCAAGCCGGCTTCCTTGGCCTGGCGCAGGAACAGCGTGATGTCCGGATTGTAGCCGGCGTGCACGATCACATCGGGCTGGGCGCGCCGCAGCTTGGTAACGAGCGCGGAGAGATCGGTCGCGGTGGCGGAATAGCCCTCCTTGTGCACGACCTGGATGCCGAGCGCCTTGCAGCGCTCCTCGCTCGCCACGCCCACGCCGACCCCGTAGGGACCGTCCTCGTGAATGATGGCGACCTTGACGTCTTTCGGCTCCTTGCCGAGCTTGTCCTTGGCGTTCTCGGCGATAAACGAGCAGGTGGCATCGCCGTACTGATCCGAATGGATGGTCGGACGGAAGGCGTAGGTCAGGTTCTTGTCCTTGAACACGGCCGAAGAGACGCACACGTTCATCCACAGGAACTTCTTGGCGGCGTCGACCTTGCCGGCCAGCGGCACGCACTGCGCGCTGGAGTAGACGCCCATCAACAGGTCGACCTTCGCCTCGTTCAGCAGCCGCTCGGCTTCGTTGATGGCAACGTCGACCTTGGATTGCGCATCGGCATCGATGGCGACGATCTTGTGCCCCTCGACGCCGCCCTTCTCGTTGATCATGTCGATGGCGATCTTATTGCCGATAAAGGCGGGCTTGGAACCGCCGCCAGCGAACGGGCCGGTAAGGTCGTAGATCGTGCCGATCTTGATGTCCTGCGCCACGGCGCCGGTCGCCGTCAACACAGCGGCCAAACATCCGCCGGCAATGACAACCGGTAGGGCAAGCCTCATGAGTTTCCTCCGTTGCGAGCTGGGGCTGAGACCTTGCGAGCCGGGTCCCGGGCGTGAGCATTGGCGGCAGTGTGTGAACTGCAATGGGGGCTGTCAACCGGAACTCGCCCTCATTCGACGAAATGCTCGACCGCCACCGCCCGGCAGTCCATTTCGTATTCGAGGCCGCGCACGGGCGGGCGGCAGTAATGCCAGGTGAGCCCCGCGCGCGCCGCCCCGCGCGGCACAATCTCGTCCGCCAGAAATGGATAGAGATCGTGCACGGTATAAACCTGGCTGGCGCTGGTGTCGGCCCAGGTGAACCCTAATAGCGCAAGCCGCCGCTGCATCTCGCCCAGCACGAAAACCGCCTTTTCGCGCATGGCCTCGGCGCTCGTCTCGCCGTAGCGCACGGTGCGTTCGCGATAGAGCGCGCCACCCTCGCGCGCCTCGCCGCTGCCGGCGATGACGAAGCTGGGCGCCGCGTTGGCGTGCGCAACGGTGAAGGCAAAAGCGTAAAAGCACGGCTCCGCGGGCGGAGCGATCTCAGGACACACGTTGCTGCGCGCCACCGGATTGACGCGGCTCTGACTGTCGTAGATGTCCCACCTTTCCAGGGTCCCCGCATAGAGTTCATTGAAGGCGCGAAAGGTTGCGTCGCTGAAGGGCGCGGGCGAACGCAGCTCGCAGGCGCAGAACGCCGTCAAGGGCCGGCCGCGGGCCGTGATGATCTCCGCGGCACGTTCGAAGCCGCGCGCCAACGGCAGGGGATGGCGAAAGCGCACGCGCTCGATGCGGAAGCCGGCCTCGGCCGCCACGCCGCCCGAATACTGAAAAACCGCGGGAATGAAGCGATAGCCGCCGGGCGCGAAAAGTTCGGTCACGCCGATTGATCCTTTTCGTAGCTGTAGTCGAAATCGCAGTGACTGGCGCCTTGCATGATGGTCTGCGTGCGCTTGAGCTTGAGGCGCTTGTCGTAGCCTTCACAGAAGGTGGCATCGCGCTGGCAGGAGAGCAGATGCCCAATCTCGCCGAGCCCCATCTCCCGGTACATTTCCGCATACTTGCAGCGCGTGACATTGAAGCGATAGCGGCCCTCGTTTTGTTCGAGCACCTCACGCTCGAGCGCACCCCCGCGCGTCCACAGCTCCTGGCGATCGATGAAGGTCTGCATGGAGGTGGCCCCATTAACCCTTTGCGCCAGCTCGGCCGCCTGGGCCATGGCGGAGGCCCGCACGGCGCTGGCAAGCGTCCGCTGCGCCACCTCCTTGCCGTGGCTTGCCTGCAAGGTATCGTAGACGTGCTTGAGAATCGCGGCCTCGATGCGCCGGCGTTCCAGCATGGCAAGCTGTTGCGGGTCTGACATGGTGGCCACTCCTGGCTGCCTTGGATTGCCTGTCGGCCGGCGACGGATAGATTGCAGGAGAAGGCGCATGCCGCAAGGCCCATCGCGCGCAGAAGCCGACCCGTGGGTGGGCACAGGGCAGGCCAGCAAAGGCGGCCGGTCTGCTGCGGCGCCCATGCCGCCACCGCGCCAGCCAGGAGGCGATGCATGTTGACCGATCGCTATGGCAACCGGCTGACCAGCACGTCGCCGGAGGCGCGCGATGCCTACGTCGCCGCCGTCGATCTCTTGCTCGCGGCCAACCCCGGCGCCGAGCCAGCGTTTCGGCGCGCCATTGCCTGCGATCCGGAGCTCGCGGTCGCCCACGCGGGACTTGGCCGCGCCTTGCAGATCGAAGCGCGGCCGGCGGAGGCAAGGGCGGCCGTGGCCTGCGCCTTGGCGCGGACCAGCGGCCTCTCGGCGCGCGAACGGGGGCACGTCGAGACCCTCGGCCTCCTGATCAACGGCAAGTCGGCCGAGGCGCTGGCGGCGGCCCGCACGCACCTCGACGACTACCCTCGCGATGCCATGGTGCTCGCGCCGTGCACGAGCGTGTTCGGCCTGATCGGCTTCAGCGGCCGCGCCGGCCGCGAGCAGGAGCTGCTCGCACTGCTCGATTCGCTTGCCACCGCTTACGGCGAGGAGGACTGGTGGTTCTTGTGCGTGCACGCTTTCGCGCAGGTCGAATGCGGCCACATCGACGCGGCTTTGAGCAACATCGAGCGCTCGCTGGCGCGCCATCCCCGCAACGCCCATGCCGCGCACATTCGCGCGCACGTCTACTATGAAAGCGGTGAGCGCGAGCCGGGGCTGGCTTACCTGCGTGAGTGGTGGAGCAGCTACCCGAAAGCGAGCCAGTTGCACTGCCACCTTGCCTGGCACATCGCACTATGGGAACTGGAACTCGGGCGGCCCGCGCGCGCCTGGGAGGTCTTTCATGCACACTTGAAGCCCGGTGCCTCCTGGGGGCCGCCCATCAACACGCTGACCGATTCGGTTTCCTTTCTGTTTCGCGCCGAACTTCTGGGAGAGGAACGCAAAGCGGAGCTGTGGCGCGAACTGAGCGCCTACGCCGGCCAGACCTTCCCGAGCCCCGGCGTCACCTTTGCCGACGTGCACGGCGCGCTCGCCCATGCGCTCGCCGGCGACAGCGAAGCGCTGCAGCGGCTCGAGCAGGAGGCGCGCGGGCCGGCCGCGGACATGGTCGGCTGCCTGGCGCGTGCCTTCGGGGCGCTGACGCGCGAGGCCTGGTCCGACGCCGCCGCGGACCTGTGGTCGGTCGCCGCCACGCACGAGCGCATCGGCGGTAGCCGCGCGCAACGCGACCTCATCGAATATGCGCTGGCGGTCTCACTTCTGCGCGCCGGGCGAAACGGCGAGGCCCGCGCCTTTCTGGCGCAGCGCCGGCTCGGCGGCCCTGGACACTGGCCGATCGCCGAATTGCGGGCGTGAGGCTGGCCCAGCCTGCGTGAGCGCGCCTACTTGCCGAGCAGCAGGGTGGGCAGCCAAAGCGTCAGCGCCGGAATGTAGGTCACCAGGGCCAGCACGATCAGCATCGGCACATAGAAGATCAGGATGCTGCGCGAGACGGCCTCCATGCTGACGCGGCCGATGGCGCAACCAACCACCATGGTTGGCCCGACGGGCGGCGTCAGCAGGCCGATGCCGAGATTGAGGATCATGATAATGCCGAAGTGGACGGGATCGATGCCGAACGCCTGGATCACGGGCAGAAAAATGGGCGTGCAGATCAGCAACATCGGCGCCAGGTCCATGAAGGTACCGAGTGCCAGGAGCAGCACGTTGACCCACAACAGGAACATGAACTTGTCGCTGGAGACGTCGACGAAGAATTGCGTCGCCATGGCGGGCACGCGCATGATCGCCATCATGTAGCCGAAGGCGATGGAGAAGCCGATCATGATCATCACCATGCCGACGGTGCGCACGACGCGGGCGATCAGCTTCGGCAACTCTTTCCACTTGACGTCGCGGTAAACGAACATCGTCACGAAGAAGGCGTAGACCACGGCCACCGCGCCGGCCTCCGTCGGCGTGAAGATGCCGGAAAGAATGCCGCCGAGAATGATGCCGATGGTGACCATTCCCCATACCGCGTCGAGGGCGATCTTCAATGCTCGGCGCAGCGGCACCACCTCGCCCTTGGGGAAATCCTGACGGTGGGCAATGATGAGGACGAGAATGATGAGCGAAAGGCCGAGCAGCAGCGCCGGAATGATGCCGGCCATGAACAGGTGCGCCACCGAAATCGTGCCGCCCGCCGCGATCGAATAGATGATCATGTTGTGCGAGGGGGGCACGAGCAGCGGCTGCAAGGAGCCGGAGATCGTGACGTTGACGGCGAACAGGCGTGGATAGCCGTTCTTGATCATTTGCGGGATCATCACCGAGCCGACGGCGGCCGTGTCGGCCACCGAGGAGCCGGAGATGCAGCCGAACATGGTCGAGGCCAGGATATTGACCAGCGCCATGCCGCCCCTGATGAAGCCGACGAACACCTTGGCGAGGTTGACGAGCCGTTCGGCCATGCCGCCGACCGCCATGATCGCGCCGGCCAGGATGAAAAAAGGGATCGCCAGCAGCGAGAAGCCGCTCATGCCGCCGGACACTTTCAGCATCACGGCCTCGAGCGGAATGCCGACCCACAGCGCGGCCAGAATTGAGGCGATGCCGAGCGCATAGGCCACGGGCATTCCCATCAGACAGACGACCGTGAAGCCGCCAATGAGGATGAAGGCGTCCATCGTCCGCAGCCTTTCTTATTCGATCATTCCGTCGACAACTGGCTGACCGTCTCGGGCTCGGGCTCGGCAAAGAACTTGCGCGTCATAAAGCGCTCGATCACGAACAACGAGGTGAGCACCCCGCCAATCGGAATCGGCAGATAGGTGAGGCCCACCCAAACGATGGGAAACTCAGGGATGGCCTGATGCCAGGTGGTTTGCACGAGCTTGATGCCCCACACCAGCATGAAGACGTTCGTGGCCAGCATGCAGATCTCGAGGAACCAGCCGAGATACGACTTGGCCGGCTCGTGCAAAAATGCTGGCAGCACGCCAACGCCGATGTGCAGGTACTCGCGATAGCACACGACCGCCGACAGGAAGGAGAGCACGATCAACAGCAGCACCGCCATCGGTTCGGGCCAAGAGGCGGCGCTGTTGAGCACGTAGCGGCAAAACACCCCGTAGGGGATGATGATGACGATCGTCACCAGGCACAGGCCGGCGACGAAGAGGCAGGCGCGATGAACTTCATCCATCGCGCGGATGTAAAGGGCACTCATGGCCTTCGTTCCTGGGTGACAGCACGGCGGCAGCCAAGCGCCGCTCGGGGGTCCGCCGGCGCTTGTCAGGTGGGCGCCAGCTTCATTTCACGTCCTGGATGCGCTCAATCAAGGCGGCATGCTGGGCACCGTACTTGTCCCACACCGGCTTCACCGCGGCCTGGAACGGCTTGCGGTCTGCGACGTCGTTCACCTGGGCTCCGCCATCCTGCATCTTCTTGAGCGACTCGGCTTCGCGCTCGTACCAGAGCTTGCGCTGCTCCTGCTGCGCCTCCTTGGCGAGCTTGCCGATCAGCGCCTGGTCGTCCTTGGCAAGGCCTTCCCAGGACTTTTTCGAAAATACCAGGATTTCCGGAATGATCAGGTGCCCGGTCTTGGAGTAGAATTTGGCGTAGCGGTAATGCTGCCCGCTCTCGTAGCTCGGCTCGTTGTTTTCGGCGCCATCGACGACACCCGTCTGCATGGCGTTGACCAACTGGTCGAAGCCCATGGCGACGCCGTTGCCGCCCAGCGAATTCATGGTGTCGACGAACACGGGGTTGCCCATCATGCGGATCTTGAGCCCCTTCAAGTCCTCGACCTTGGTGATGGGATGCTTGCTGTTATAGACGTTGCGCGAGCCCGCGTTCATCCAGCACAGCCCGATCAGTCCGGCCGTTGCATGATCGCTCAGTTTTTTCAAGAGCTCGTCGCCGATCGGCCCGTCGATCACTTTCTCCATGTGCGCGTTGTCGCGAAACATGAAGGGCAAATTGAAGACGTTGAGCTCGGGCACGATCGGGCCCATGGGACCGACGCTGATGCGGGCGATCTGCAAGGCGCCGACCTGCGCCTGCTCGATCATCTCCTTTTCCCCGCCGAGCTGCATGGAGGGATACATTTGGATGCTGATGCGTCCGTTGCTTGCCGCCTCCAGCTTCTTGCCCATCCGCACGACCGCCTCCACCGTCGGATAGCCGAGCGGATGCACGTCGGTGGCCTTGAGGACGAGCTTGGCTTGCGCCCAAGCCGCGGGTCCCTTCAGCGCCCCCAGCGCCAGACCCGCAAGCCCCAACTTTACGACCGACCGCCTATGCATAAGCTTTCCTCCCTTCGCCACTTGCTGTGCTGGTGTGCGCACGATTCCGCGTTGCACGTAGTTGCTTGCGCCCCGGATCGGCATTAGAACAATTGTACGATGACCAGACGAATTGGCAGCGTAGTCCGATCACCGCCGGCTGACAAGCCAGCTTTCTTGCGGCCTTTGCGGCCTTCGCGCAACCTTACTGAAGAGATCGTCGAGCGGATAGCAAGCGAAATCCGAAGCGGCCGACTAGGGCCCGGTTCCAAATTGCCAACCGAGCAAAAACTGATGCACGCCATGGGGGTGAGCCGCACCGTGGTGCGCGAGGCGGTCGCGGCCTTGCGCGCGGAAGGCTTGGTGACGACGCGGCAGGGCTCGGGGGCATTCGTCGCCGCCGATGCACGCCGCAGCGCCTTTCGCATCGATCCCGACGGCCTTAGCTCGATCAGCGACGTGCTGAACGTGATGGAGCTGCGCGTCGCCGTCGAGGTGGAGTCGGCCGCGCTTGCCGCCGAGCGCGCCAAGAGCTGGCAAATCGCGGCGATCATGAAGGCGCTCGCCGACGTCGACGCCGCCATCGCCGGCGGCGACAGCGCCGTCACCGAGGACTTTGCCTTTCACCGCGCCATCGCGGAGGCGACCATGAACCCGCAATTTGGCGAGTTGCTGGCCTTCCTCGGCCGGCACGTGATCCCACGCCACTCAATCCGCACCACGCTGGCGACGCCGGCCGAGCAGCATAGCTACCTGGCACGCATTCAGAAGGAGCACCGGCGCATCGCCGAGGCGATCCGGCATCGGGACGGCACCGAGGCGCGGCGGGCGATGCGGGCACACTTGGCAAAGAGCCTCGAGCGCTACCGCCAGCTTGCCGAGCGGGCCGGCGAGCCCGAGTGAAGCCCTGGCGGGCGCCGTCGAACAGCAAGGAGGTGGAGCAATGCAGCGGGTTTTGTTGACGGGGGCCGCCGGTGATATCGGCAAGCGCCTGCGCTCATTGTTGCGCCCGATTTACCCGCAATTGCGCCTGAGCGATGTCAGGCAGCCCGCCGATTTGCGCCCCGAGGAGGAATTCATCGCCGCCGAACTCGGCGATTTGGCGGCGGTGGAGCGGGCGGTCGAGGGCGTGGACGGCATCATCCACCTCGGCGGCCATTCGGTGGAGGGCTCCTGGGAGACGATCCTCAACGCCAACATCATCGGCTGCCGCAATCTGTTCGAGGCGGCCCGCCGGCAGGGCGTCAGCCGGGTCGTGTTTGCCTCCTCCAACCACGCTGTCGGCTTCTACCCGCGCGTCACGCGCATCGGCACCGACGTCACGGTGCGTCCCGACACCCGCTATGGCCTCAGCAAGGCGTTCGGCGAGGCCTTGGGCGCGCTTTACGCCGACAAATATGGCTTGCGTGTGCTTTGCCTCAGGATCGGCAACCTCGGCGATAAGCCGCTCGACCAACGCCGGCTGGCGATCTGGCTCGCGCCTGCGGATCTCGTGCAGCTGATTCGCATCGGCCTCGAACACCCCGAGCTCGAGTATGAGATCTTCTACGGCGCCTCGCTGAACGAGCGCAGCTGGTGGGACAATAGCCGGGCCTACGCCTTTGGCTATCGCCCGACCGGCAAGGCAGAGGACTTTCGCGACGCGGCGCTGGCCGCGGAGGCCAAACGTGCAGCCGACCCGATCGGCGACTTCTACCAGGGCGGCACCTTCTGTGCCGATGAGTTTGCCGGCGACCGGCGCAAGGTTTGGCGGTAGGCGAAGCCGATGTCAGCGCTTCGCATCCTCCTCACCCACACGCCCGAAATGCGCCACAACTACTTCGGCGAGCGCGCGCTCGCCGGCCTTGGCGCCCTGGGCGAGGTCAGCTTCAACGACGATGGCCAGCCGCTCGATACGCCAGGATTGATCAGGGCAGCCGCGGGCTGCCAAATCATCGTGGCCGATCGCGCCACCGCCTGCGCCGGGGATGCCTTCGCGCAATTGCCCGAGCTCAGCGCGGTTTGCCGCGTCGCCGTCGACATTCGCAATATCGATGTTGCCGCCGCCAGCACGCTGGGCATTCTCGTTGCGCACGCGGGCCGCAGCTGGCTCGCCGCGGTCAGCGAACTGGTGATCGGGCTCATGCTCGATGCCGCGCGCGGCATCTCCCGGGCCAACATCGCCTACAAGCGCGGCGAGATGCCCGAGGTGGAAATGGGTCGCCAGCTTGCCGGCGCCACGGCCGGCATCATCGGCTATGGACCGCTCGGCCGCGCGGTGGCGGACCTGGCGCTCGCTTTCGGCATGCACGTGCTGGTCAGCGACCCCTATGTCACCGTCGAGCACGACCGGATCGAGCAGGTAGACCTCCCCGACCTCCTGCGCCGCGCCGATTTCGTGTTGCCGCTGGCGGTGGCGACGGCGGAAACCGAGAACCTGATCGATCGGCTGGCGCTTGGCCGCATGCGGCCGGATGCGTTCTTGATCAATCTGTCACGCGGCAACCTGATCGACGAAAGCGCACTCTTGGAGGCGCTCGAGCAAAGACGCATTGCCGGCGCGGCGATCGACGTCGGGCGCGCCCCCGATCAAATGCCCTCGCCGCGCTTGGCGCAGCGCCGCGACGTGGTGGCAACGCCGCATATCGGCGGCCTGACCCGGGCGGCGGTGGAAGGGCAGGCGCTGGAGACGGTGGCCCAAGTCGCCAAGCTCGCCCGCGGCGAGGCGCCGCCCGGGTCCGTCAATGCCGCGACGGCGCACCGGCTCTCCCGGCTCCTGCCGGCCGACAGGGAGTGAGCCATGCGCATTGCCGACCTGAAGACGCACGTGCTCGAGGCGCCGCTGTCAGAGCCGTTCAACTGGTCCTTTACCGGCACCTCGGTGCGCGCCAGCTGCGTGGTCGAGGTGATTTGCGAGGATGGCACGGTTGGCTGGGGCGAGTGCTTCGGTCCGGCCGGCCTCAACGCCCCCATCGTCGCCGCCTTCCGCCCTCACCTCGTCGGCCAAGACCCGCTCGCCAGCGAGCTGATCTGGATGCATCTTTACAATCAGTTTCGCGATCAGGGGCAGCGGGGCCTCACGCTTTGTGCCTTGAGCGGTCTCGACGTCGCGCTGTGGGACATCAAAGGCAAGCACTTCCAGGCACCCGCACACGTGCTGATGGGCGGGCCGCTGCGCCGGCAGGTCCGGGCCTATGCGACCGGCACCTACCGCCGCGGTGCCGCCGATCCATTGAGCTACATCGTCGAGGAGGTCTTGGGCTACGTGCGCCAGGGTTTCTCGGCCGTGAAGCTCAAAATCGGCTTCGGCGTGGCAGCCGACGCGGCCCTCATCCGCGCCTGCCGGCACGCGATCGGACCCGACATCGGCTTGATGCTGGACGCCAACCATGGCTACGACGTCCTCGAAGCCGTCGCGCTCGGTCGCGCCGTCGCCGATTGCGACATCGGCTGGTTCGAGGAGCCGGTGGTGCCCGAGGACCTTGCCGGCTACCAGGAGGTGCGGCGGGGCCAGTCCATTCCCGTCGCCGGCGGGGAGACGTGGTTCGCGCGCTGGAATTTCAAGGAGGCGCTCGCCGCCCGCGCCGTCGACATCATCCAACCCGATATCTGCGCCGTCGGCGGGCTGTCGGAGGCCAAGAAGATCGCCGACATGGCCATCGCCTTCGGGGTGCGTTGCGTGCCGCACGTGTGGGGCACCGGCATTGGGCTTGCTGCCGCCCTGCAGCTGTTGGCCGTCATTGCGCACAATCCGCCCCGGCTCACCCCGCTCGAGCCGCTGTTGGAATTCGACCGCTCGGAACATCCGTTTCGCCAGGCGATCCTGACGGCGCCAATCGAGCACGTCGCCGGCATGGTGGCGATCCCGCAGGCGCCGGGCCTCGGCATTGAGATCGATCGCGCCGCGCTTCAGCGCTGGCAAAGGAGCGCCCCGTGAGGGCATCACCCCGGCGGCAACCGCCCTCAGCTCAACCGGCGCGCGCTGCCATGCGCCCAGCGCGGGCGGCGGCTTCGGCTGCGAAAGCTCGCCTTCACCCACAGCGCCCGCCTGCCGCTCGCAATGCGCGCGTCCCGGCGGGCGGGCCGGCAAGGCAGGGCTGCTCGGCTTGGCGAGCCTGCCGCGCCTTTGGGCAGGGCGGCAGCGCCGGCCGCGGCCAGCGGAGCGCCGCACGCGGGGCTTGCGGCAAAGGCACGCAACCCCGGACGCGCCACTTCCCTTTTCGCCAACACGGTTCTTTGTCCCAGGCCGATTTACATAGTAGAGTTGGGCAAGACGGAAAAACAGGTTACGTCAAAGGAGGAAATGACTGATGACCAAAGTTACGCGCCGCAGGTTCGTGCAGGGCTCGACGACACTCGCCGCAACCGGCGGCATGGCGAGCATCCTGGCGACCCGCACGGCACCCGCCTACGCACAAGCCAGCACCGTCCACTGGCTGCGCTGGAACGATTTCGTGCCGGCCTCCGATCAACTCCTGCGCCGGGAAATGCTGCCCGAAGGCGAGAAGGCGCTTGGCATCAAGATCAACTTCGAGACCGTCAACGGCAATGACCTGCAGCCGCGCATCACCGCCGCAATCCAATCGGGTTCCGGACCCGATCTCATCATGCTCTTCAACAACCACCCGCAGCTCTACGGGGCAAGCCTCGTGGATCTCAGCGATATCGCAGACCAGCAGGGACAAACCGAGGGTGGCTACTATCCACTCGTCAAGTCCAACTCAAACGATGGCAGCAAGTGGATCTCGATGCCGTGGACCATCGTGGGCGGCATGATCGCTTACCGCAAGTCGTGGTTCGAGGAAGTCGGTGCTAACACGTTCCCTGATACCTGGGAAAAATACCATGAAGTCGGCAAGAAGCTCAAAGCGAAGGGACGACCCATCGGCCAAACGCTAGGCCACACGTTCGGCGATGCGCCCACGTTTACCTATCCGTTCCTGTGGTCGTGGGGCGGCAAGGAGGTCGACAGCAGCGGCAAAGTGGCCATTAACACCAAGGAGAGTGTTGAGTCGGTGAAGTTCATGACCGCCTTTTGGAAGGATGCGCATGACGAAGGCGGTCTCGCTTGGGACGACACCAACAACAACCGCGCGTTCCTGTCGCAAACGATCGCAGCGACACTCAACGGCGCCTCGATCTATATCGAGTCACTTCGCAATCCGGACAAGTACACCACCGAGAAAGGCGCTCAGCTGAAGACGGACATTCAGCACGCGGCACTGCCGAAGGGTCCGGCGGGCCAGTTCTCGATGCACACCTATTTCTCGCACGCGCTGCCGAGCTATTCCAAGAATCAAAAGGCCGCCAAGGAGTTCCTGAAATGGGTGCATTCCAAGCCGGTCTATGAGAAGTGGTTCGTTTCGCAAAAGGGCTTTGCCACGCCGCCAGCGTCGGAGTGGGAGAAGCACAAGGTGTGGGACGAGGATCCGGTCATGCTCCCCTACAAGGTGGCAGGCCGGCTCGGCCGCACCCCCGGCTATGAAGGTCCTGCGAACGCCAAAGCGGCCGAGGCGCTCTCCAAGTACATCATCACCGACATGTACGCTAAAGCCGTGCAGGGCATGCCACCCGAGGAAGCGGTGAAGTGGGCCGAAGGGGAGCTGAAGAAGGTCTACGGCTAACAGGCCCTCGGCTTCGGCCCCGGCGGGCCGAGGCTCCGGCAAAGGTGCCTTCGCCGGTCAGATGCCGGCGAAGGCGATTGCAGGCGAAAGGATGGCTCGATGGCAGTCGAGGCGATCAGCACATTCAATACCCCGCCTCAGCCGCGGCGGCACCGGGTGCTCGAAGACGAACGCTGGCTCGCCTTCCTGCTGTTGGTGCCGACCGTGGTGTTGCTCGGCCTCTTCATCGCTTACCCGTTCGTGCGCGGCATCTTGCTGTCGGTCACGAACTCGCGCGTCGGCGTGGCCGGCGATTTCGTGGGTTTCGCCAACTACTACAAGATCTGGAACGATTCGATCTTCCGAACCGCGGTCTACAACACCTTCCTCTACACGGCCGTTACCACCGTGTTCAAACTGGGACTGGGGCTGTGGCTGGCGTTGTTGCTCAACCGCAATTTCCGCGGCAAGGCCTTCACCCGCGCCTTCGTCCTATTGCCGTTCATCATCCCCACGGTGTTGTCGACCTTTGCCTGGCGTTGGATGTTCGATCCAACCTTCAGCGTGATCAATTGGACGCTCTACCATCTCGGCCTCATCACCGGCCGCATCAACTGGCTCGGTGATCCCGACCTCGCCATGATCTCGATCATCGTCGTCAACATCTGGCGCGGCGTGCCGTTCTTTGCCATCAGCCTGCTGGCCGGCCTGCAAACCATCAGCCCCGAGCTCAACGAAGCCGCGGCCATCGATGGGGCCAAGCCGTGGCAGCGGTTCTGGCATATCACCTGGCCGCTGCTGTTACCGGTGACCATGGTGGTCGTCCTGTTCTCGGTCATTCAGACGCTGGCGGACTTCCAGATCGTCTACGTCATGACGGGCGGCGGCCCCGCCAACGCCACCCACTTGTTCGCAACCTATGCCTACCAGATCGGCGTCGGCACCGGCCTGTTGAGCGAAGGCGCGGCCATCTCGCTCGCCATGTTCCCGGTGCTGCTGCTGATCGTCGTCATCCAACTCCTCTACATCCGTCGCGTGGAGACGCGTTGAGCCATGATCGAAGGCGCCAAATGGAGAAAGTGGGTCTACTTCTATATACCCATGGCCTTCTTCCTGTTCTTCCTGCTGTTCCCCTTCTACTGGATGATCATCACGTCCTTCCGGCCGGACGGTGAACTCTACCGGCCCTGGAACTCGGTGAACTACAACCCATTCTGGACCACGAAGCCGACGCTCGAGCACGTCAGGTATCTGTTCGAGGAAACCCTGTTTTCGGCCTGGCTCTGGAATACGACCTTCATCGCCCTCGTCTCGACGGCGATCTCGCTCGTGTGCGGGGTGTTTGCGGGCTACGCCTTATCGCGGCTGAACTTTCCCTTCGCCGGCGGGCTCGGCACCGGCATTTTCATCACCTACCTGGTGCCGCAGACGCTGCTCTTCATTCCGCTGGCCGAGATCATTCGCAACTACAATCTGGGGGATACCTCCTGGTCGCTGATCCTGACCTACCCGACCTTCCTCATCCCCTTCTGCACCTGGCTGATGATGGGCTACTTCAAGGCCGTGCCGAAGGAACTTGAAGAATGCGCGCGCATCGACGGGGCCTCGCGCTGGCAGGCGATGCTCTACATCATCATCCCCGTGGCCATTCCCGGTATCCTCTCGGCGGGCATCTTCGCCTTCACGCTCTCCTGGAACGAATTCATCTATGCCCTGGTGTTCCTGTCCTCCCCGGCGCAGAAGACCGTGCCGGTCGGCGTCACATCCGAGCTAATCCGCGGCGATGTGTTCTTCTGGGGACCGCTGATGGCGGGAGCGCTGTTGGGCTCGATCCCCGTGGCGATCGCCTATTCCTTCTTCGTTGAACACTATGTGTCGGGGCTGACGGGCTCGGTAAAGGGCTGACGAGAAAACAACGGCGCCCGCGCGGTGACGCGCAAGGGCGCAGCTGGGCGGAGGCGGACGGGAGCGAATGGCGCAGGTCGTACTCAAGGGCATCAACAAGTTTTACGACACCGTGCACGCGGTCAAAGACTTCAATCTGCAGATCCGCGACAAGGAGTTTGTGGTGTTCGTCGGCCCCTCGGGCTGCGGCAAGACCACGACGTTGCGCATGATCGCAGGCCTGGAGGCGATCAGCTCCGGCGACATCTCGGTCGATGGTCACATCGTCAATGATCTGGCCCCGATGGATCGCGACATTGCCATGGTGTTCCAGAACTACGCGCTCTATCCCCACATGAGCGTATTCGACAACATGGCGTTCGGCCTGAAAATGCGGAAGTTCGACAAGGCCGAGATCAGCAAGCGCGTCAAGGAGGCCGCCGACATTCTTGGTATCGGCGCGTACTTGGCGCGCAAGCCGCGCCAGCTTTCCGGCGGCCAACGCCAGCGCGTGGCCCTGGGCCGCGCCATCGTGCGGCATCCCAAGGTCTTCCTGTTCGACGAGCCGCTCTCCAACCTCGATGCCAAGCTGCGCGTGCAGATGCGCGTTGAGCTCAAGAAGCTGCACCAACGCCTCGGCACGACGGCGGTTTATGTCACCCACGATCAGGTCGAGGCCATGACGCTCGGCGACCGGGTGGTGGTGATGAAGGACGGTGTCGTGCAGCAGGTCGGCGATCCGCTCGAGCTCTATAATCGGCCCGCCAACAAGTTTGTGGCGGGCTTCATCGGCTCGCCGGCCATGAACTTCGCCACCGTGACGATGGGAGACGGCAACGGCCGCCTCACGGCGAAAAACGCCGGCATGGAGATCGAAATACCCTCACCCCAGGCCGAGCGCTTGCGTCCGCACTTGGGCCAGCAGCTGATGCTCGGCATCAGGCCGGAAGACCTGCACGTCGCCCGCGCCAGCGACCCGCACGGGCTCACTTTCAACTCGCGTGTCGAGGTGGTGGAAAAATTGGGTTCAGAAATCCTGCTCGACGTCCGGGTCGGCGAGGATTCCATGGTGGCCGCCGTCGATCCCGCCACCCAGGCCAAGGCACAGGACCAATTGCGCCTTGCCGTCAATCCCGAGCGCTTGCACTTCTTCGACGCCAGAACCGAAACGGCGCTTTGATCCGCGACCCCGCTCGCCTTAGGGCGCAAAGCGGAAGAGCATGACGTCGCCGTCCTTGACCACGTACTCCTTGCCCTCAAGGCGCATCTTGCCGGCTTCCTTGGCGCCCTGTTCGCCACCCGCTGCGACGTAGTCGTCGTAGGCGATGGTTTCCGCGCGTATAAAGCCCCTCTCGAAATCCGTGTGGATGGCGCCTGCGGCCCTGGGCGCCTTGGTGCCCGCCGGCACGGTCCAGGCCCGCGCCTCCTTGGGACCCGCCGTAAAAAAGGTAATGAGGTCGAGCAGCCGGTAGCCTTCGCGGATCAGCTGGTTGAGCCCCGGCTCGGCGAGACCCAGATGGTGCAGATAGTCCTGCCGGTCCTCGGCCTTGAGACCTGCGAGCTCGGCCTCGATTTTGGCGCAAATCACCACCGCACCCGCGCCCTCCGCCGCGGCGCGTTCGCGCACCTTTTGCGACAGACGATTGCCGCCGATCGAGGCCTCACCGACGTTGCCCACGTAAAGGACGGGTTTGGCCGTCAACAGCTGCAGCTGACGGAAGGCGCGCTCCTCTTCGGGCGCCACACGCGCGTGGCGTGCCGGGCGGCCCTCGGCGACCTGCGCCAGCGCCTTCTCGATCAGGGCGAGTTGGACCTTGGCCTCCTTTTCGCCCGACTTGGCCTTCTTCGCCAGGGGCTCGCGCCGACGCTCCAGGCTCTCCAGATCGGCGAGCAACAGTTCGGTCTCGACCGTCTCGGCATCGGCAATGGGATCGATGCGGCCCTCGACGTGCGTAACGTCCGGGTCCTCGAAACAGCGCAACACGTAGGCGACGGCGTCGACCTCGCGAATGTGGGAAAGAAACTGGTTACCCAAACCCTCCCCCTTCGAGGCCCCGCCCACGAGACCGGCAATATCGACGAAGGTCAGGCGCGTCGGCACCGCCGCGCCGGACTTGGCGATGCCGGCGAGGCGCTCCAGGCGCGGATCGGGCACACCGACCTCGCCGATGTTGGGATCGATCGTGCAGAACGGATAATTGGCGGCCTCCGCCGCCGCCGTCTGCGTCAGCGCATTAAAGAGGGTCGACTTGCCGACGTTCGGCAGGCCGACGATGCCACACTTGAAGCCCATGCCAATTCAGTCCGTTTGCCCGCGGCCCTTCAACCAGCGCTTGAGATTGTCGGCGAGCGCGCCGAGCGCCTTGGCCCGGCGCTCCCCGCCCGCGACGGCGGCGAGTGGCCGTGTCGCATCTTTGCGGGGCTCCCGGTCGCGTTCGCCGGCACCGGCCTCCCCACCGCCTTTGCGCTCACCGGGGCGGCTGGCGTCCGACTTAGGCGGCGCCGACTTGGCGGCGGCGCGGTTCAGATCGGCGAGAAAGCGCTGCTCGTCGCCGGCGGCCAACCGGCCCGCCGCATCGGCAATCGCCTGCAGGAGGGGCTCGAGCCAGGCCGCGTCGGCCTTGGCGAAGTCGTGCAGCACGTAGTTGCTCACCAGGTGTTTGGCACCGGGATGACCAATGCCTAAGCGCACGCGGCCGTATTCATTGCCGATATGCGCGGTGATGGAGCGCAGACCGTTGTGGCCGGCATTGCCGCCGCCCATCTTCACGCGCACCTTGCCGGGCGCCAGGTCGAGCTCGTCGTGGAACACCAGCACGTCGGCCTCGGCAAGCTTGAAAAAGCGCTGGGCATCCTGCACCGAGCGCCCGCTATCGTTCATGTAGGTCTGCGGCTTGAGCAGCACGACGCGGTGGCCGCCGATGCTGCCCTCGCTGGTCAGGCCGTGGAAGCGTTTTTTCCAGGGCCCCAGATCGTGGCGCGCGACGATGCGATCGACGGCCATTGCACCCACGTTGTGGCGATGGCGCGCGTAGGCCGTGCCCGGATTGCCGAGGCCGACAAACAGCTTCATGGGACGGTTGCCTGCTCAGAGGCGCGCCGCAACCGCGGCGCGGGACTTATTTCTTGCCGGCCGCAGGCTTGGCGGCTGCCGGCTTGGCGGCCTCCTTGCCCGCGGGGGCCTTGGCCGCGGCCTCCTTGCCCGCAGGGGCCTTGGCGTCGCCCGCCGCGGCGGCTGCGGGCTCCCCGCCTTCCGCTGGGGCTGCGCCTTCGACCGCCACCGCGGCATCCGGCGTCGTGGTGGCTTCCTCTTCGATCTTGTGGCCGGCGATGGTGGCCACCGTGAAGTCGCGATTGATAATGGTCGGCCGCACGCCCTCCGGCATCTTGGTGGCGGAGATGTGAACCGACCGCCCGATCTCCAGACCCTCGAGGTTGAACTCGAAAAAGTCCGGGATCGCATCGGCGGGCGCGGTGACCTC
>Ga0075424_100000566_pt1 | contig 29266 bp, 25 predicted proteins | sample SoiMethybrSBSTD3_FD_75301 | JGI IMG/M metagenome (GOLD analysis project Ga0075424, IMG submission 75301) | Bulk soil microbial communities from a Populus tree surrounding site in Tennessee, USA - Soil MetaG P. TD hybrid SBSTD3 | ecosystem: Environmental > Terrestrial > Soil > Tree plantation... | reverse complement strand
CCGAGTGCTCGCTGAAGTGTGCGCGAAAAGTGCTTGACACCGCCGACATTGTCAGAGAGGCGATTTTTCATCAATAAATGTTGGTGATATTTACCGTTTGCCCCGGCATTAACGCTTCAAGTCATTCGACGTTGACGTGAACGAAGCCGAGCGCTGGGTGTCCGTTGATCGTCGCAGGCTGGTACTCCCAAGTCATAAGAGCCGCGCGGATCGTCGTGATGACAGCTTCGTCCGTCGTGCCCTTCACGTCCACGTCGCGCACGTGGCCATGCTCGTCGACTTTGAGGTCGCAAGTAACCTTGCCATGCCAGCCAGGGATGGAAGGATTTACGGTATAGACCGCGCTCGGTTGAGTGAATCGCTCGTCTTGGTCTCCCGAGCTATAGATTGGCTTTACTCCCGGCATGCTGAAAAGGTCTTCGCTCACGTTCGCAGCCGATTGCAAGGAATCAATCGTGATTTCCATCTTTTTAACATCGCCGCCGAGCATTGTGAGTTTTCGCGCGACAAACCTTCCTCCGAACGGGTGCAAATCATCGAACACAGTCAGAGTCGAATAGTGGTAGCGGCCACGGATGAAGCCTTTCGTGTCGTCCACGAAAAAAAGCTGAGTGAGCGCATCGGGTTTGCCTTGCGGATTGATATAGCCGGCTGACAATCTGAGCACAGGTACATTGCCGAGCTTCGTGCTCACCACACTCCAATCGGCGTCGTGAAGGTCGCTGCCATTGTCACCAGGCAAACTGAACGAGAGGGAGTCGATCACGTCGTCTGCGAGCCGCGGCGCATATTTTCCAGGGAGGGTTCTATAAAACGCGTCTTCCGTTCGCACCTCGACGACAGAGGTGCCATTCAGCCTCACCTCTCGACGCCACTTCTTTGGCGATAGCCATGTCTCTTCGTAGGTGCCTTTCGCGGCGCCATCTTCCGGGTGGAAGCTGGCCTTCATGTAAAAGGCAGGTGCCCCGTCGAGGCGCAGATTACTAGCTGTGCGCATTCTGTCGAAGATCGGTCTTACTTCCGGCTGTGCTACCGCAGCATCCTGAAACCCGTCCGGGAACGGGATAATGAGCTTGGTCTCGATTTGTGCCGGAACCCCGTCAACGTTTTGGGGTTGAAACGTCCACTTTCTCACAGCACTGAGCACGGCATCCTCAATGGCATTATCCACCGCGCTGTACGTCCGAGCTTCCTTCACTCGTCCATCGCGGCCAACGACGATGTCTACGTTCATGCTCTTCTCCTTCGGTCTCTGGTTGACCGAAGGCCATGGAATCGCGGCCTTGTCGACGATCAATCTGCGCGCTTCGGTGTCGCTAACCTTTTTTGTGGTGATTCGTTTTGCAGGAGGAGTCGGCTGCGAAATCGTAAACAGGGCTTGGTCTGTCGCGTCAAGGTCTCGCAACGTCTCAATGCGAATGTTGATGGGGTCATCCTTCGTTGCATAAGCCACTATTTTGTTGTGGAACTTGCGATAGTCGGTCATCACCCCATAGCAGCAGGTGGGCGACCAAAGATAGAACAGCAGACCGGTCTTGCAGTCGTATGCAAGCAGCACCCTCGTCTCTCGTCCGTCGGCGTCGTTGTAGTACTTCTCGGCCATGCACTGGCCCACGCCCGACCCTGGCTCCGCTCCCATGAGTTCCAGCTTATTCATGAGATCGACAGCCGACTTGGGAAGCGGGTCTACAATCTCTTGGGCAAGCAACTCGTCAGTCACAGGGAAATAGTCACCAGTGTTCTCTTCATAGACCAGCCCGCCGTTAATGATGCGCGTTTGCGAAAAGTCGCGCAGCTTGATAACGCGACGCCACTTTGTCGGTGATAGCCAATACTCCTCGACCGTTCCGTTGAACTCAGACTTTGGGTCATCCCGATCAGTGATAGTCGCCTTCAGGTAAAAAGGCTTGCCACCCGGTTCCGCAAGGGTTGACCGGTGGATCATTTGTTCAACGAGTTTGCTGACCGGAATCCTGTTTGCGCTGGCTAGACATAGCTGCAATAGCAGGAAAAAAATAAGCCAACGAGATCGCATCGGCCATCCTTCGGAGATTGAATTGAGCGAATTTATTGCGACGCTCAGTCCGGCTAAATGTACTCCGAATCGGCGTACTCTGCGATACCCCGTCCTCTTGTCATGAGCAGCACCTTGCCCTCGATGATTGTTGTTGTAACCAGGCGATTTCGCCAACTACACGAGTTCAGGGGTGATGGCGGACTTATCCTCTATAAGCGATTAAAGCACCTTCTTCCAGCCTTCACGTAACGACTGTGGCCTCTCCGATGAAGCCCCCTTCCCAGAGGTAAAATGTCCCAGCTTGGCGCAGAACCGCCGCAGCCTCCTCGCCGACCAGGAACACGAAACCGGCACTTCGTCGCAAAAGGTTCGTCGCTATTCATCGAAGGGAGGGTTCATCAGTAGGTCGACCGAATTGCGTTCCATCTTGCGATCAGTGCGCTCTTCATCAACCCGCGCTTATCGAACAGCACCTGCCGCGTTGGCAGGGTCGAAACACTAATTGACATTCGTCAAACTTTCGACACTTTCGAGTTCATCGAAATACTACTAACCATTTCCTTTTCCAAGTACTTACAGAAGCCACTCCTTTGGCACGAGTCTTGCCTTTGAGGAAGATGCGCGTTCGAAATGCACGGTGAGGGTCATGTGGAAGATCACGATTCGCGACTTCACGCTAAAGTAAGTCTTATATTCTGGCAGCAATGAACGTTCTGCCAGCACTGATGCCAATGCCACACGCAAGAACTAGGCGCTGCAGAAATAAAAGGAGATGATCAAACCAACATCACTGCAGTCGCACAGGAAATCCGATCAGAAATTACCGTGCTGGGAACAGCGGATCAATCCTAAAATTGTGACTAGCGTATGAGCATGAGTGGTCGCCGGTCATACCGCTAAAGTCGGCCGTTATGGACGCGAATGACAAATTGAGGCAGTCTCGGCAGTTGCCACCTGAGAAGGCGCGGAAAGTACTAGTAATTGATATCGGCGGCAGTCACATAAAAGTTTACGCAAAAGGTCGCCACCAACCGATAAAGATCGACTCTGGTCCCGCCATGACGCCCAAACAGATGATGGAGGCTGTTCGCACCGCAATAGATGGCTGGAAGTACGATGTTGTGTCACTCGGCTATCCAGGCCCAGTCGTGCATGGGAAGCTCCTTCATAATCCCGTAAATCTGGGTCCCGGTTGGGTTGGGTTTGATTTTCAGAATGCGTTTGGCCGCCCCACCAAAATCATCAACGACGCTGCCATGCAGGCACTCGGCAGCTATCGCGGTGAACGCATGCTCTTTCTCGGTCTGGGCACCGGTTTGGGATCAGCTCTGATTGTCGATGGAGTGCTCGAACCCATGGAACTCGCACACCTGCCCTATAAGCACGGGAAGACATATGAGGACTACATCGGCGACGCGGCCCTTAAGCGGCGAGGAAAGAAGAAATGGATTCAGAGCGTATTCGATGTGGTCGCGAAACTGAAGAACGCATTGCAGGCAGACTACGTGGTACTTGGCGGTGGAAATGCAAAACGACTGACTAGCTTACCGCCAAATACATTCCGAGGAAACAACGAGAACGCGCGCACAGGCGGCGTTCGGCTCTGGAACCCAAGCGTGAGAGGGCTGCAGACGACCATCTCGCGCGCGAACTGAGTACGCGGGTACACATCACTAAAGCGCTTAGACGGAGCAGCTTTTGAGAACAGCTCATGCCCTTCCAACCGATTGAGAACTACGGCGTCATCGGGAACATGCAGTGCAGTGCCCTAGTCGGCATGAACGGGACAATTGACTTTCTCTGCTACCCGGATTTCGATTCGCCAACTGTATTTGCTGCGCTTCTCGATGACAAGAATGGCGGACGCTTTGAGATTCGGCCGCAGTTGTCCCGCATGCGGGTGCGTCAACTCTACCTACCAGATACAAACATTCTGCTGACCCGATTTCTCGCGGAAGAAGGCGTCGCCGAGATAGCAGACTACATGCCCATTGAAGAAGGTGGAGAACAAACGAACGAGATCGTCCGAACTGTTTTAGTGATTCGGGGAAACGTACAGTTCCAAATGTGCTGCCAGCCGAGATTCAATTATGCAGCCGATAGGCACGAAGTGCAGATTTCGGAACGCTGCGCAACGTTTGTTCCCGCAGGCAGTGCCTGTTCGCCAATGTCACTCTACGCAACGGTTGGCCTTGAACAACAATCGCAGGATGTTAACTCGACATTCACATTAAAAGCTGGTGAGAAAGCGACTTTTATTCTCGGCTCGCCCTGGACGAAAGGACGACCGCCGGAAATAGATCTTCTCGAGCGCAGATTTTTTGATACCGCTCACTTCTGGAAAGGATGGATTTCGAAATCAAACTACAAAGGCCGCTGGCGGGAAATGGTCCTGCGCTCGGCTTTGCTGTTGAAGCTGCTCATCAGCCGCAAACATGGTTCTATTGTCGCTGCGCCTACATTCTCTCTGCCGGAGAGCATTGGGGGAGTGCGAAATTGGGATTACCGCTTCACGTGGTTACGCGACGCGGCGTTCACACTCTATGCATTAATCCGATTGGGCTTCGTGGACGAAACGGAAGCCTTTATCGAATGGCTCAAGGAAAGATTGAGCGATGACGCCCAGCGCGGTCCGCTGCAGGTAATGTATGGGCTTGATGGCAGACAGAAACTCGACGAACTTTTTCTCGATCATCTTTGTGGGTACGAGAATTCGCGGCCGGTACGCATTGGCAATGCCGCTTACCAGCAACTGCAGCTCGATATCTATGGCGAAATGATGGATTCGATATATCTCGCGAACAAATATGGACATGCAGTTTCGCATCAGGGCTGGCAGGAAGTTCAGAGTATGCTCGAGTGGCTGGGGAAGAATTGGCAGCGCGCGGACGAGGGAATTTGGGAAGTCCGCGGCGGGCCAAGACCGTTCCTCCATTCGCGCGTCATGTGCTGGGTTGCCTTTGATCGGGCATTGCGCCTGGCGCTCAAGCGCTCGCTCTCCGGTCCTCTCGATATTTGGCAACGCACGAGAGATGAGATTCGGAATGACGTCTTTACGAATTTTTGGGATGACGAACTGCAGTCGTTCGTGCAATCAAAGGGCACCAAAGATTTGGATGCTTCCGCGCTGCTGATGCCAATGATGAGATTCATCAGCCCGGTGGATCCCATGTGGCTCTCAACCATGAGGGCGATAGAAAAACACTTGATTGAAGATACTCTGGTGCGCCGATACGAAGTGGAACGTTCCGGGGTAGATGGCCTTCCGGGTACGGAGGGAAGTTTTACTGCTTGCTCATTTTGGTATGTCGAATGCCTCGCCCGTGCCGGCGAATTGGAAAAGGCGCAATTGTTGTTTGAAAAGCTGTTGAGCTATGCCAACCATCTAGGTCTCTATTCAGAGGAATTGGGCGCGGACGGCCGCCATCTCGGAAATTTCCCTCAGGCATTTACTCATCTCGCGCTGATTAGTGCAGCAACTTATCTGGACCGTGCACTCTCGGGTAACAAAGCTGCACAGTGGCGATAAAGACGGGTGCCGGCGTGCATAGTCCTCTCGGAAAAGTTCAGTTCACCCAGCAAGGTATTTTCGAACCTGCCTGGGCCACATGGACTCGCTCAAGAGCTTACAAACGTTGCTTACCTCGAGCACATTCCCTGTCGCTGTTTTGGAACAACGATGTGGCCTCCTGCATGAAAGCTACCAGTGTCGCGGGGCGCGTCGTGCGGAGGCGCGGCCGTCTTTGCTAAGGCCACACCCGCCTTGGCGAATTCGAACGAGAGCTTGACAATCTGGCTTTCAACGGCTTGATTGTTATTCAGAAACATTAGGTCTCCCGGATCGCTTGTAACCTGCCGTTCGGTATAAACGTGGCGGTACCACTTCACCGATTGCAGGAGATCTTCGATAACTTATGTGTCCGACGGGAGTTGATAAGAGCCTTGCGTAGTGTAGCAGAGAGTCCGCCAGGTATTGCGATCGCGAAAATCGCACAAAAGGTGGCAATGTGCGCATACCGGTTCACGTTTGTCGGCCTTCCTTGGCAGCTTCAAGCACCAGGTCAGCTGACACAAGCACAAGCAATATCCAGAGCACATCGGCGACGAACAGATGGGTGATCTGCAGCCAAACGGGAGCGAGAAATAATACATTCGTTATGCCAATGCCGACCTGCACGAAGAGAAGGATGATGAGAGCAATTGCAGATGGTGGGAATCGGTTTCGCCCGGTTGAGTTTCTCCAGATAAGCCACAGAACGTAACATGCGGCGATTGTGGCTATTGCGGGATGAAGTGGTCGAACGCGCTGGAGGGCGGGTGTACGGGAACTGAAATCTTGTGCCAGTGACGAAGGCAGCGATGTTGCCGGAAACAGGGTATCGGCCAGAGCAGCTATCGTCCCAGTAATCCCCGTAACCATCGTGGCAAGTAGGCCCACTCCGACAAGACCTACTTGTCGCCGTTTACGGATGACAGTGAACCTTCTGCCGCCATTTGACAACCAGATGGCAGTGAGCGACAGAGTCGCAAGAAGTAGAAGTGTATTTCCAAAGTGCAAACAAAGAAAGAGGAGTCGGCCGGCAGATTGATCGCTGCCCACATGCTTCAACAGTACAAGAACAGCTCCCAATAGCGCTTCATTTGCCAGAAACACAGCGGCAAGTGCAGCGGAATAGCGCGCCCAGTCTCCCTTCTTTGTTACTCGCCAGCACCAGACCACGAGACCGGTGACCATGAGCAGCGAGATGACACTGGTTATCCGGTGCGTGAATTCGACGATGGTTGGGCCATTGGCACTTGCTCCGACAACGTGACCGTCGCAGAGAGGCCACTTATTGCCACAGCCGGCACCTGAACCCGTCGCTCTTACGTAAGCACCCCAGAGGACGACCGCTATGTTCCAATACATCGCGGTCCATGCGAAGCGAGCGACCTGGGCCATGCCACTCGGGCGAGAAGGGGAGAGCAGGATCGTTTTGGGCGAGAACGTCGAGTCGGGAGTGTCATCACAGTCAGCCGCCGACGCCTGACGCCCAGGTATGAACAGAACCCGTTCATGACGAGATAGGAACATATCCTTACGTTCCCAGATTGAAGATTCTGCGCACCGTCTCAAGGACAAAGACGGTCTGGTCGCTTGGGCACGCGTTTTTTAACATAGCCATTGGCCCCTCCAGCACTTTTTCGATGATGTTATGAGTAAGCGACTCGATGGTGTTCTTTTGCTCCGAACTCAAATTGCCGAGGCGTCCGCAGACACGTTGCATTACATCGCGGCGCACGCCTTCAAAACGCTCTCGTAGCGAAACAATCATCCTCGAGACTTCGGAATCAAGAACTGGTGGACTGTCCACCTCTGCACTGGTCACAATTAGAACTCCCGTCCTATGTAGGGCAAGCAGCCGAATGGCCAGCCCCAGGCCCATACGCATAGACGCGAACCCGGGCCTGCGTAGGGCATTATCTTCACAGTGGCACCCTGCTTCTTGTCTGTGGTCCGCGTATCCTACGTACGCCAGCAGGGACAGCAAAGGTGGATGTGCTACCGGCGTGAGCACACAAGGGAGACCTTTACGCAACCAAAGGTGACGACTCCGTCACCTGGATCGGCAAGGTGAAACCATAAGGTTCCACCTTGTCCGTCATTGGCGGGCCGTCCATAGCCGGCAGTCCCGGCCCCCTGTCACTGATCGAGAACTGGAGTTGGTCCTCCCAGGCATCTCCGCTGAACGGCCATCCGTGACTGAAAACCGTTCCCCAGCCTTTGTATTAGATCTAAGTACCGTTTTTCCTTGTAATCGTCGGCATATACCTCGCTCCTTAGTGTTCGATTCTATTTCGTGGTTGACTGCGTTGGACGCCACCACTAACGCATCACAGCAGAAGAGAGGAAGAGAAACAATTAGACAATGGTATTGGGCGCCCATACGTATCAATCCACGACCGACATTTGGACGCCCAACTTCGCGCTTGCAATCACATAAGGGGGCATATTGAACGTGATTCTGTCCGTGGTTGATGACGATGAGTCGGTGCAAGAGTCACTACCTGACTTGCTTCGGAGTTCGGCTTTGCTGTCCGCGCGTTCGCGTCTGAAGAAGAGTTCCTGTCGTCCGAGAGCGTCAGCCAGACTAAGTGATTGTCCTTGACGTAGCAATGGCAGTCGCGACTACCCGGCTCACGATGCGGTCTCCTCTCTCGCTGCGCCATTCCGGGCTTCGATGGCCTTGACCGAGTTTTCAAATGCCCTCTCCAAAACGCGCTTGCCGATCGTCCTCAGCACGAAGCCGACCACCTGTCCCCTGAGGTTTTTGCCCTCGCGCACGATGACCGCGTCGATGTCGGTCAAACCGTCGGGACGGCGCGTGAAGTTGTAGGTGTGGCCGGACGCGCCTCCCCAGATGTTAGAGTCGGTTGTCGTGAGCACGACGTGGTTGGGATCGGACCAATCGTAGTGCAGACGTTCCCAGATGCCGTCGGAGCCTTCGGTGACGTCCGCGTCCGACCGGCCGCGGTGATGCACCTTGAGGTACTCATCGGAGCTGTTGGGAAACAGCTTGGAGCGGCCAGGTCCGAAGTCGGTGAGCCCGGCTACGAATTCCTCGGGCATCAACGTGGTTGTCTGGTGGAAGTGAATTTCTTTTGGCGGCTCTGTGATGATGCACATTGTCGCCCTCCTTTCTGGTGAACTCCGACGAAGGAGAACAATGCAACCGGCTCTCCATCCGGAAACCACTGACTTAAAAAGAGTGACGCTCAGAATCGCGCCGCACGATCAGCAAAATGACGAGAATGGACAAGAAGCCAGGTATGACACTGTCCCTTGTTTTACAAACGACGGCACCCTTACATACGAGTGAAAAGGCGGGAGCCCGGGCTGCGGCCCGGGCCGGAATGGTAGGAGCGATGGTGGGAATTTGAGGTGGGATGAGCCAGAACTGCTAGAGACCTTCGACTCACATTCTGGATTTCGGAGTGTCACTGCATGTGACCACCCCTTTTCGTGAATCTTCCGATGATGAATTCTTGAGCTAGGCTTGCGCCGATCCGTTCCGCGGTTCCGATGGCGAAATTCCCAAAGACCAGGCCTGCGCCGCGATCCGACCGGGGAAAATAGAGATTTGCAAGGCCGGCTGCCGCCAAATCGCCGCCAATGCTGGAGTAGTTCGGCATCTCCTTTCCGCTGTCACTTCGAGTGATGAACGGGCTAAACATGGCATGCCGGATTCGGGAGCCGGTTGTGCCACTTCCCTGATAGAAGTAGCGTGGATCTTGATGGAGCAAGGACGGCAATATGGCGCCGCCAATCATGATGTTAGAGAAATTATTGGCCGCTGTTGCGCCCAAGCGCTTTCCATAGGCATCCCATCCTTGACCGTAGTGGATACTATCTCCCGCCTGTCGGAAACCGACCATCGCCAAGACTCCGGCAGCAGTAACCGGATCTGTAGACACCTTTAGTGCGAGCTGAAATTTCATCTTCGCGGTCAGAGGCGCGGGATCCTTTTCATAAGAGACATAGAAGTTCGGCACGAAGCCTAACACTCGTTGATGTTCCTCCGCTTTGAGTTGCTCAGTCGCGACCTGCACCGGGTCATACGTGACGTTGACCTGCGTGACCTCAGTTCGAATCCGCAGTTGAATTCCAGTCATGATTTTGAACTGCCCTGGTTCGAGCATCATGCTGGACGAGTTCCAATCTGCAAAATCGCGTGCTTTAATGGTGATCTCGTGCGGCACTCCGGGTTGCACGTCGCGGAACTCGAAAGCCCCGCTTAGCGGTGTAGTCACGCTGCGGAGATCACCGCTACCAGAGCTTTTGAGCTCAACGATGGCATTGGGTACAGGATCACCATTCGCGTCGATTGCTGTGCCGATGATGATTCCCGGCTTCAGCGCTGGCTTTGCATTTTCTCCAAACAAGCACATGGGAACTGCCAAGGCGATTGCGATGGCAGTTGCTAAACGAATTCGGGATAGCCGCAACATGGGTTTGATCCTTTTCGTATGAGGACATGCGAGCAGGTTCGCTCCCATGTCCTCTGGGTTTCTTTTTCTTGACGGTAGTGCCAGGGTGTCGTTCTCCTTTTTTTGATCAACGACGCAAGAGAACAATGCAACCGGCTCTCCATCCGGAAACCGTTGAAAAGAGAGAAAAGTGAACAACAGAATCGGGCCGCATGCTCAGCAAAATGACGAACGCTGAGCAAAGGGCAACGGGCGTAACGATATTCAGAGGTGGTTTTTGTGGGAGTAGAAGAACGGGCGATACGTCAGAAGAGTGACATGAACCCGGAAGACGTAATTTTCTGCTCGGCAGCGCTCAGACGCAATTCGAATGAGATTGGGTAATGATCGGAAGCTTTGACGGATTTCAGAACTTTGCCGGCGCTTGGTTGTGAGGAGCCCCGCACGAAAGCCCAATCAATATGACGGCCGGGTTCCAGCCATTGCCGATGGGGAGTGGTAGCCACATGGGCCGCAGGCAGCGCGTCGCGGAATCCGGCGCGTGCGAGCGCTTCTGAGACTCGGGATTTCGAGGCGTCGAAATTGAGATCGCCTGCCATTATCAGGAGCCGCGCCGGATCGTATCTCGCAGTATGTTGCAAGACTTCACTGAACTGAGCCAGACGTAGATCGTCGTCGGACCGGCTCTCCAGGTGCAGGTTGTAGGTCACAATGTGTAAGCCTTGAATGTCGATTTCCGACACGAGCGCGATCCTTCCACCAAGACGCTCCTGAAATGCTGGCAGTCTAGGCTTAAACCAACGCGGTTTCCAAAAATCGGACTGCCGCTGAAAGTGGATTATGTGCGAGGCCGAGATTCTCCATCGCGACAGTGTCGCCTGCCCGTGATAGGCGGGGCTCGTCTTTGATCCCTGAGCCAGTTCCACAAACTCGCGTCCGAAAACATAATTGAGGCGCAATTTACGAGCGATCTCCTGAGCGATGTTGAGCCGGTGCGTGCGACAGGCATTGATGTCAACCTCCTGCAAAAGGAAAACATCGGCGTTTGACGCGCCCAGAAAATCTATGATCTCCGACAGCTTTGAACCGCGATCTATGTTCCAATCCACGACTCGAACGGAATTGCGCGGCCAGGCAAGCCACTGATTGGGCGCGAAGTTCTCGGCAATGATTTCGTTCGTCGACACGTCAAGCCACTGCAGTCGCAAGTTGTGGGAATACGTTCTGCTGAGCAAAACTCAGGTCTGCCGGATCATCGATTTCTGCCCAGGCCAGTCCGTCGGTACTCGTAGAACCAACATAGACGTCTTCGTCGACAAGTTCCTGCACAGCAATGTTGAAGAATTCATTCACGCGTCCGGCGGAGATCAGCTTGCTTATTTTCTCGAAGAATCGGGGTTGAATCGCTTTCGAGAATACAGTGATGCCGATATAAGTACCGCTAAACTGCTCTCGGGAGATTTTTTTGCTCATCTGCATCACGCGGTCACCCTGAATTATTACCTTCATGGTCTCATCGCGCCACATCGGATCAACAATCATGGAGATTGGCGCGTTCGTCCGAACCGCAAGATCAAGAACTTCGGCATCGAATATGACATCGGCATTAAGCACAACGAAACTGTCCCTGCGGAGCCATTCGAGTGCAAGCCAAAGCGAATAGATGTTGTTCGTAATTGCAAACGCCGGATTCTCAATGAAGTGAATCCGTTGCATGTGGCTCAGCTCTCTGCGCATGACATGATTGATGATCTGTTCCTTCTCGTAGCCGACAACAATTGCCACGTCGTTGATTCCGGCCATGGCCAAGGCCTCCAGTTGATGGTCCAGGATCGTGGCATTGTCGACCTCGATCAGGCATTTTGGGTGTTCTCCATGCACAGAGCGAATCCTGGTGCCCTGTCCTGCAGCCAAGATTACGGCTTTCATAATGCCTCCTTGAACACACTGACGGTCGGTTTCACTTCTGAACGAGACGAATGTGAAAAAAATCTACGATTGAAATACAGGGTTAAGATCCAGGTAAGGTGAGCGCCGACAGTCGCGAGAAAGAACAACAGCGGCAGCGCGCCGATTACGGTGAATACGACGATGTAGTGGATCAATATCCCTCTTCTTTGGAACCCCTGCACCTGTCTGACCACGCGGGAAATCCAGTTTCCTGAATCCTTCTCCAGCAATTGATAAATGCGGCCCAGATACTCGTTTGGTTTATCGGGGGTGGTCGCGCGGCGGCGTTGCAAAGAGGTGGTGATCAACGCCAGGACAGCGCCTATCAAAAGTGCAATACCATTCCAAACAGCGATCCGGCCATAGTGCCGGCTCAGGCCGATCGTAATTCCACCGAAGAGCAGAAGATAGCTGAGTCCATCGGCCATCCCCTCAACCCATGTTCCGCTTGGCGATTCCGCAAATTTGACTCGCGCCAGCATTCCATCCATTTCGTCGAACAATCCTGCGATGTAGAAAAGTAAGGCGCCGAGTGTTGACCAAAGATACGTACCGTGAGCGAAAGCGAGAGCCGAAACAATGGAAAGCACCACTCCGCCGAATGTGATGGCGTTGGGCGTCACGGGAAAGTGAGACAGAAATCTCACGAATGGTCGACAGAGCCGGCGATTGAATGACGTATGAATGCCGTCTGAAACCTTTCCCGAATTCGCAACCAGAAACCGTTCGGCAGCCACAGCGCTCTCTGGCGAGGTGACCGCGACGCCTCCTGTACTCCTTGGGGGGAGGGCTGAGGAGGCCCGCTCGCGGTCCGCCTCATTTAAGGTCGTATACGCAGGTTTGTTCCAGTCGACGGACTCGATCTCAACCGGCGCTAACTGCGAAAGGAGGTTCTTGCTTGTAATCCAGTTCCACGGCAGCCACAGGAGATCGTCGTTCAAATGCCGTTTCAGGACGATCCAGCTGGAGTATTCCCCTGGATCGAAATCGCTAATCCGAATCAGCTCGATTCGTACTCCTCGCTGTGAGATTTTGGCGACGAGCTTTTGCAAGAATCCGTCGCTCATTGTCGGTGGAACAACCAACAGCACGTCGCTGGCTCCGGCTCGCGCGGCCGTCAAGACAGTTCGCATCAGAAGAGGGACACCGGCAACGGACCGCATGAGCATCTCTCTCGTTTGCTGTTCGCTTACGAGGCCGGCGGGCTGTGGAATAGAAATCACTGCCTTCATTGGAGAACCTCCTCCGCAAACATTGCTCGGATCGGTCGGGCTGTGTTTTGCGACCGTTTCGTTTCACGGGAGTTCCAGCCCAGCCAAATGATTCCGATCAAAGCCCAGAGAAGATCGCGTACGCGGCGAATTAAAGCTAGGGCAAGGCCGAGCATGGGGGAGAGGCCGGCCAGAGCAAACGCGGAGATCGCGCCGCCCTCGTCAGACCCCAGCCGTGCAGGGATCCAGCCGCTCAGCATCTTTAGTCCGCGCGTCACGCCTTCAATGACCAGAATCGTGAAGAAATGAATAGGGAGGTGAAGCGACCACAAGACGACCAACACTTCAGAAGCAATCAGTGCCTGGCACGCGACGTCGATCCAGAACATACGGCTAACCAAGGCAGGCTGATTAAACCGATAGCTGCGAATCGAAGATTCGAACTCTTCTGCACGGACGAGCCATGACGGAGTCCGTTTGCCGAGTGCGCGTACCACTCCGGACAGAACTGGGTTGCGACGAGTAATAAGAGAAACCATCAGGGCAAGCGCGAGGACTGCCGGAACCAGGTGGTAAGCCGTACCATGAACTGCCACGAAGGGCAGACTCACGATTCCGCAAATCGCAACCAGTGCGGAGGTGAACCAGTAGACGCCATTGTCCAAAAACGTGGCCGTGATCGTGGGTTGGGCGGAAGTGCCGAGCAGCTTAATCTTCATCGGTTCAGAAATCACAGGACCGAGGACCGTTAGATATCCCATGGACTGCCCCGCTAAGCGAACTCCTGCCAATCTGGGTGTGTCGACGTAAACGCTTTCCCCCTCCAGGGAAGCCGCCCATGAAATGCTCTGCAGGAACAGGCGCAGGAGGCTGAGTCCCAGAACGATCGGCAACGCAATGCGCAGTGCCTTCAATTGCTCTACGAGCGACGCGAAACCAACGTGGGCGAGGACCCATGCAAACAGGGCAACTGCACCCATCGCAATAACTAGCTGCGCCTTCTTCATTGCGCCAGCCTCGCTTCGCTGTCCAATTCGATTGAAGTGGTATTTGACTTGTCCGGCGGATTCAATTTGTAATCCGCGTTTTCAATTGTGAGTTCGGAGTCTCCAAAAATCCGGACTTGACTCGTCGTATCGGTTGACGATGCGAACCAGAATTGCGCGACCTTCTCGTATGTGTGAACGAAATGAACATTGCGCACCCAGAACGAAGGATTGCGCGCGGGCTGGCCTTCAATCCGAACGATGGCATAATCGCTAGCGTCAACCCAGATCTTGCCGTTGATCAGATACTTATTCGGCGTCTTTGGGGAAACCTCGAGTACGTACGTTGGCCCAGTTTCGAGCGTGTCTTGACCAACAATCTGGAAGTCGTAGTTAGCGGGAATGAGGCGAGTGCTCTTGCGTGTCCCTCGGCGGGACGCTTCGGTCTCTTCGCTCAGCAGCTTCTGAAACACGTGCTTGCGAATTGAGCCTGATCCTTCTTCCGAAATGATCGTGAACTGCTTGGCGCCATCACTCGCGCATTCGACACGCACGAGCATCTCGGCGTGGCGTTTCTTGTTCACGGCAACATAGTGGCGAGTCGCCGTGTATCCGGTCAGCTCAGATTGACGTTGGGCGTCAGATTGCATCATCTTCGCAACGACGTCCTCGGCCGAAGGCACAGGATTACTTGCTTGACCTGATGCAAGAGTCATCAACGAAACAAACATCAGACTGTACAGAGCGTTCTTGATGGTCAGTTTCATAATCAAAACTCCATTACGAATTTGCCGTGAAAGGTCCGGCCTACGCCGTTGAAGAATTCACCGAAGCGATAACTATCGAGATCGTTCTGAACGTCTCGGTAATTTGGACGATTGAAGATGTTGAACACGCCGAATCCGACGCGCGCATGCTTTTCCTTGATAGGCAGTCGGATCTCTCGCAGGACCTGCAGATCAGTCGAGACAAAACGTGAAAACCGCAGTTCGTTTCTCGGTCCGACGAACTCACGGTACTGGTTAATCGTGGAGTACGGAAAGCCTGTGTGGACGTCGACAACGGGGGAAAACGTGAATTTCCAGGGAGCCGCGATTTCGCTCCAGATTAATACTCGATTGGGGGCGTCGAAGCTCAGGCGACCGCGTTGACTCGGCTGGATTACAGCCTGCGGATCATTTCCGAAGAACTGATTGAAGTCGTTGAGATCGCCGTAGGCTCGCGAACGAACGTAGGAGGCATTCAGTGTGCTGCGGTGGATGCGATAGCGTCCAGTAATCTGAAACTCTTTGTAGATGTCGCTTCCGCGGTCCGATAAGGCGAGAATGCCAGTTGGCCCGTGCGAAATCGGGTCGAGAAAGAAGCCATGGACCGTGTTGCGCTGCTGATATGAGACGCGGACCAAGAAGTCACTCGTGACCTTCCGATCGACTTCAAGGTTCCACACGTCACTGCGCGGGTTCCGTAAACCGTAAGGAATAACATTGGAATAATGCGTTGAACTGAGCACTCCGCCAGCCGAGCCGAGTTCAGTCAGTGTCCGAGCTGGCAGAAATGAAAACGTTGGAATGTTGAGGGGCACGCGATCGTAAAAGAGTCCTGCTCCCCCCTTGAGCACGGTTTTGCCGTCCCCGGTCAGTGCCAGCACGAAACCGACACGAGGAGCCGTATTTATCGAATCTGTTATGGAGTCGCGATCGAAGCGAAGGCCCAGATCAAAACTCAGGCGGTTTGATACGGTCCACTTGTCGCCGACGAACCAGGCGGTCTCGTTCTTACCGATAGAAAAGTTCGACGTGGGGCCAAACTGAATTTGTTCCAGTGGATAGCCGGCAACGCCAAAAATCTGGACTGGCAGGAATTGCTGCCGGCCATCGTAAGAACTGTGTGCGAAATCCACGCCGGCAGTCAGTTCATGCGATCCATAAAAGTGGCGTGGATGAGAGCGGAAGATTTCTCCCCATTCGGTGCGCGTGGTGTCGCGATCCTGATGATTGAAGAATCCACCTAGGGTCGTTTCGACAAGAAGCTGGTAAGGTGCATCGCTATTCGGAAATAAATTGGCGTCAAAACTCCTGAAACTGAATTGCGAGGTCAGCAAATCGCCCGCATCAGTCACATATCGGTGCTGCAGATATGCCTGATACCCACGCTCATGTAAGTCGGGCGTGCTGGCTTGTGGAGTGAAGGTGTTCAACCCGTAGTAATGAAACTTCTGGGGGAAGATGGCGAACGATGCCGTCGCCGTTTGTTTCTGGCTGATGTTGAAATCAAGCTGCGTGTAGGAATCGAAGGTTTCCGACTGCGTATTGCTTTGAAGCGGCGGCAAGCTCATAACAGGACTTCGGTCGTAGCGGTACTCGAAGGATTCCGTGAACGCAACCCGATCCTTAACGATCGGCCCCGAGAATGTCATTCGCGGTGTTACCGCAGCGATGCCCATAATTGATCCGTCAAGTCTGCGCAGACGCGGAATCAGGTTCTGGGCTGTTATCCGAAATTTGTTGAAATCTCCAGGTCGCGTTTCGACGTTCGATACCGCGCCGGTGAATTTGCCGTACTCAGGGTTGTAGGGTGTGGAAAGGACCTGCACCGACGAAACCACGTCAATGGGAATATTGATCGCCGTCAAACCGGTTGCGGGATCAGTTACGTCAGCACTGTTGACGAGCGATCCATTCTGAGAGGCCCGGGCTCCTTTCATGTTGATAAGACCATTAGGTCCGCGAACTACGCCCGGGACGAGAGGCAGTAGATTGTCGAAACGCTCGTCGCGATTGGGCATGTGTACAACTGCAGATTCACCCACAGTGTTGCTTCCAGAAGATTCTTTTGTGTCAACCGAATCTGCGCTGGCCGTCACCGTCGTCGACTCAGCCACAACCTCGACCTTCATTTCGAGTTCAAGGTGCGAAACAGATCCTGCTTGAACCTCTATGTTCTGGGTTGCAGTCAAACCAGATGCTTGTGCCGTAATCGTGTAAGAACCAGGTTGAACCGCGCTGAATACGAAATTGCCTTCGCTGTCGCTCTCAGCCTCGAGATGCAAAGCTCCGTCGAGCGAGAGCTTCGTACCCGGCACGACTGAGCGTGCTTGATCTTGTTCAGTCGTGAATACGAGACCCTGAATGGACCCGCTTGGCTGTGGTGTACTCTGGCCGAGGGCACACCCGATAAGAAGCCCAAGGGCTAACGCTATCGTTCCGACTCGTTGCGTCATTGTGGTTTCCTCGTTGGGTCTGGACCGGCATTCGCGTTCTTGCGCATGTGCACGACCGAACCGCCCTGTTTGAAATCAACCTCATCCATCAGTGTTCTGATCAAGTAGATCCCGCGGCCGTGGGTCCGCAGCAGATTGTCTGGAGACGTTGGATCCGGGACCGCGTCGTGCACAAATCCGTCACCTTCATCCTCGACCGCTATTGAGACTTCGCCTTCCGCCGTACAACGGCACTTGACGTGAACGCGCTTGTCAGGGTCCTCCTGGTTGCCGTGAACGATGGCATTCACAAGCGCTTCACGCAGCGCCAGTTCAATTTCGAAGTTGTTTCCGTCTGCGCCTCGGTACCTTGAAATGAAGCGCATCAGTTGCTCCACGAATGGCGAGACGATGTCGACGTGGCTGGGGAGACTGTTGCGCAGCTCAGCAAAGCTCGATGAGGTCTTGCCTGCCGTGGATTCGGGTTTTGGCCAGCCGAAGCTATCGATTGGCGCCGCTTTCATTTGCTCGAACATCGTGGGCCTCCGTTCTGACTGCGCACATCATTTGGATATGCAGTCAGCGCGCCATCCGCAGCGCATTGAAAACACAATGTTCATCTTTGAGAATCACGCCGCAGCTTCAGCAAAATGACGAACGTTCAGCGGACGTCGCCGCTTGATTGCGAGCAGCATGGGAGCGGACGTTTGCCTGACGGTGTGGATGTGGGAAACGTATTTAGCGGAAGGCTAATTAGTCCATTACGGTGGGTCCGAAACAGTTCGACGATGGTGTTGGCAATACCTTCGTATCACTCTGGGCAAGCACTGAACGGAGAGAGTGGTGTTAAAGGGTTGACAGTGTCAATGACATTTTTGCCCGTTTAGCTCTGGGTTTCTGCGCGCCACGCAAGAGAACTATGAACCAGCTCTCCATCCGGAAACTGCTAACGCGGGGCGGCAGGAGTCGAGTGCGCCTCTAGCGCATTACGCGTTGAACGTCGAGAGTATCGGCCGCGACTGTGGTTTTTAGTGTGTAGTCCTTCCCTTCCCACCGATTCTCATCCAGCCATAAGAACGTAAAGCGGATTTGTCCCTTGGATTCCGGCAATTGAAGATCGACGAAGTCAACGCCCACTGCTGTACTTTTCGATTGGCTATCGGTCGAACGGCGCCATTCGTCGCTGGTCCAATGGAGCAAGAAGGGCGAAGTCGCTTGAATTCGCAGGAGCGTGCCGGCAGGCGCAACTGGAACCTGACGATTAAATTTCCAGATTTCGATCGCCTGACGCACACGGCCGCTGCGGACATACCGGTCGTACGAAGCTTCGATCAAATCAAAGATCTTGCCGTCCGCGGCGGAGCGCTGCAGCTTTACATATTCAGCATGAGCCCACAGCAGGGGTAGAGCAGCACCCGTAGGCCCACCAAGACGCAGATATCGTGAAGGCAGGTCAGCGACGTCCCAGATCTGTTCGGGGATCAGGCCTACGCCTTGGGCGATGTTTTCGAGCGCACGAAGATAAGGACCTGGATCACGCCCTGCGGCAATTTCATAGTGGCCGCGTTCGCCGGTCAGCAGCGGCCACGCTCGCCCTGTGCCCCAGAACTTATACGATCCGCCATCATCTCGTTGACCGTAACCGTCGTAGTTGTAGCGGCGCCAACAGGGCCCGAATGGCGTCTCGACCTTGAGCACCGCATCCACCACTCGCAGTGAGTCTTGGATAATGGGATCATCCGCGCCACGAATACCGTAACGAACAAGCTCGAGAAAACCACCATCGACGATTTCTTTAGCGGGAAATTCGAAGCGAGTACCGGGAGGACGGTTGGCCAAAGTCAAAGTTCCATAGTTCGGATCTTCATCAGCCCAATGCCCGATATCAGCCGGATTGATGCGGATGTAATGCCGGGTGATACCAGGCACGAGCGTTCCCATGGTTGTCACAGTCCAGCGCTCGATATGCGACTCGAGAAAATCGGCATAATCACGTACATATCCAGCCGTGTAATGGTCGCCCCGGTCGGCGAAGAACTCAGCAGCGCATATCAGTGCGGCAATGTGAGCCGCTAGAGTTGACGGAGAATACCCGCTTGCCTCCTCCCATCGGTCCTGCGCGGTAACTGGACCTTCTCGGATGAGGAAGCCGCATGCACTCCGTACCATTGGGTAAGGATCGAAGTTGCCCAGTGCGTCATTCTTCCACAGCCGCCACGCAAGAAGAATGGGGAATGCCGCCTCATCCAACTGAATGCCATGCCAGTAGGGCCGACCATCAATCCAGAAGTTCTGGTAAAAGCCTCCGTCCTCGCGCTGGCTTACAGCCAAATAAATCAGCGCGCGCAAGGGCGTGCTGTAGTCTCCGACTGCAAGCAAGGCGCTGACGCACTTCACCATGTCACGTGTCCACACCAGGTGATAGCCGCCGAGCTCTTCGTCGCTCTTTTCGTCACCCCAGGGGATACTGAGGGAAGCAATCATCGCGCCGGGATAGGTCTTGTCCTCGTGCGCCAGCAGGAGATTCACACTTCGTTCAAATAACTTTCCATCGGTGGAATTGCCCGCCAGCGCAAAGCGCTTCGACGTTCGCTCCCATTGGTGAATAAAGGAATTGCGCGTCTGTTCGAAAGGAATGCTTAGTGACTGCAAAAGGCTGCTGAGTGCGTCGTGACGCGTCGTGCCGAATGCCATCCCAAGTGTGAACTCTGTCCCGCGAGACAGATCGAGACCGCCGGTCAAAGCAATGTTGCCATCTAGCGCTTCCTCGTACTGCCAATCGAGACGATAGTTGTCAGCCAGGTCGGTCCAGCCATCATTGACGCCAACATAGCCGCATGAACATTCTGTGAACGGGACGGTTGCACCGATCACCAGCCATGTGCCGCCTTTATAGGCGGCCAGGAATTTGCGGCCTTTAATCTCCAGCACTTCTGCGTTATTGTGCCAGCCCCCAATCTCAAGATGGGGCGCACAAAGAACGTACATCCGCAGCTTTGATAACAACTCTAAAGGAGCCTCGAGACGAGTCCGTATTAGCAAACTGTTCTGGTGCGGATCGCCAAGGATGGTCTTGTGGATCTTGTACCGACCTTCCTTTTCCCGGTTGATCACTTCAAAGCCGAGCGCCGCTTCGGAAACGCAGTCGATCTCGCAATGAAAGTTCCGGCGTTCGTCGTGAAAGAAGGTTTCCCCGTCTGTGAAGAGGAACTGCAGGTCGCGGACCTGTGGACTGTCTATTGTCGGGTAATAAACTTCGGTCAGGGTGCCACGCTCAAGCGTGTACCAGAGCCGGCTTGATGTGGAATAAGCGGTACCGACCGCAGATTTCGCACCGCGCGTCCACCGCGGCTCAATGCCCGGACCGCCGGGCGCAATGCTTTGGGGGGTATGGTTATTCATAATCTGCTTTCATCTACGCCGATATTTTACGGGACTCGTATTCGGTTGTTGCCGAAGTCCCCTTTAATTTCGTGTCCGTGCCCATTAAGCCACAGGGTGAGAGACGAGTTCCATTGGACGAAAGTATCGATCAATTCCAACCGCCTGGACAATAGCCCGGAGTGATGCACGTTTTTGCAAGGGGACGCCGCTCAGATCTAGATCATTTGCTGGCGTACGCTAAGTGGACTAATTCCCGCCGTGACGAAGGCGTGGTCAGATTCAGGAGAAAGCAGCCATTCGCGGGCTTCGTCTCGGTGTTGCTTCTGCGCCAAGTCTTGTACCGCGCGCAGAATTACGGCTCGGTACAAACGGGCATAGGGATGGCGATGTGCAACCAGTGGTACCGCTTGGCGTCTATCGGAAAGTGTTGTCATTGGATTCTCCTTGTGGTAATCGGCACCGATGGCTTACAGCCAGAACAAAACTTCGTCCTCGATCCCCGCAAGCGAAACTCCGCATCCTTCGCAGAATTTAAGTTCGCGGACTCTGGCCACTTCTGAGGAGTGCAGGGATTGTCCATAGCAATATAGGGAATTCCAGTTTGATGCTTGGCTCATTGACTCACCATAATTCTTGCTTTACGAAGTTCGTCGAGTTCCTTTTCGTTGAACACCGATGCAAGAGAACAATGCAATCGCCGCTCCATTCCGGAAATCGCTGAAAGGAAACAAAGTGAGATCAGAATCCCACTGCATGCTCAGCAAAATGACGAATGATGAGCAAAAGTCAAGCGTGACGCTATTTCGTGGTGATTGAGCTAGTTCAGATGGCTCAGCGCTGAGCCTGGCGGTTAGTCCTGTGGGGCAGTTCGGGAGTAGGGCTTTAAAGCCGCAGGTCAATATTCGACTGTCCGAATAATCTGAGAGCTGGCTTCATCGATTTCGACCGAGACAATTCGGCGCAGCTCGCTGTCTTCCGCTGCTGAGCCCGTCGTCAGCCTGTATTTGCTGCTTCGGTGACCTGGAATCGGCACGCCCGATGCTCCGATCATGCTGGTCGAGTACGCGCGCAAATCATTCCAGAATTCACTTTGAGGATAAGTTCCAGCTTGTCTAACGGCTGCGAATTGGTCAGCGTAGTCGGCTGCAATGCGCGAGTACTGCTGCCACTCGCGGTCGTTCAAGGATCCTTCGTGGAGTTGGAGGAAGCGTTTCGCATAAGCTAAATGCACGGCACTGTCGGCGAACTCGTCCAGCATCAGGCAGTACTTCTGGCTGCCGCGCTGCGGAAGTGACGTTCGGTGCGCCACCTGTGCCTGTGCGCCGGCTCTTAACGATGCACCAAGGATCAACAACATCGTCAAAAGCCTTCCAACCATCTGTTTGAAAATCATGACATTTTGCCCGTTGAGCTCTGGTTTTCCGCCCATCTCCTGAGCGCACTAGGCCGCTCGACCGCCTGGAATCAATTCCAAGCTCGACGTAGTGGTCCAGAACGATCCGACAAGGGTGGAAACAAATTCCTGGACCAGATAATGAGTGCTTCCTGAATCCTGAGGGATCTGCTCCCAGCGTTGAAGGCGTTGAGGTGCTTTCGGATTCCGCCACACAATCTCTAGCGCTCCGGTTTGCGTCATTGTCGTTCTCCTCTCGTTGAACACCGACGCAAGGGAGCGATGCAAACAGCTCGCCATTCGGAAGCCGCTGAAAGGAAAAGAAAGTGAGCACCGGGATAGCGCCGCACGTTCAGCAAAATGACGAACGGTGAGCGAGAGGCGAAGGGGGTTATTTAGAGGGGGATCGCTTCTGCCCGTACTTGTCGATGCCCAGCCGCCGGATCTTCGATTCCAGCGTCTGGCGTGGAATACCAAGCTTCGCGGCTGCTCCGGAAGCACCGGAAATCCGCCCATGGGTCTCGGCGAGAACCGCTTCGATCATTTCCACTTCACGATCTCCCAATGCCGAAAGGCCTTCACGCGGCGACGAATCTGCCGGTTCGGCTGTCAGCCAACTGTCATCAACGACGAAGGTGTCGGTCTCACTGAGAATAACCGCACGTTCCACGACATTCTGCAATTCGCGAATGTTCCCGGGCCAATGGTACCCTCGTAACTGCTCCAGTGTCCTCTTGCCGATATGCCGGATGTTTTTGCCAGCGTCTTTGGCAAAGCGCCCGACAAAGTACTCCACGAGCAACGGAATGTCATCCGCTCGCTCGCGTAGCGAAGGAACTGCGATCGGAAACACGTTCAATCTGAAAAAGAGGTCCTGGCGGAAGGTTCCGGCGGCTACGGAGGCTGGCAGATCACGATTGGTTGCCGCGATCACGCGGACATCCACCGAGATCGGATGATTACTCCCCACCCGCTCAAATTCCTTCTCCTGCAATACCCGCAGGAGCGCGATCTGTGTCTCCATGGGGAGTTCCCCGATTTCATCCAGAAACAGCGTGCCCCCGTTAGCGGCTTCAAACCTGCCCACCCGCCGTTGCAAGGCGCCGGTGAAGGCCCCCTTTTCGTGTCCGAAAAGCTCGGAAGCGATCAGCGATTGCGGAATTGCAGCGCAGTTGACCTTTATGAAGGCTCGGTTGGCCCGTTTCGACCTCCGATGCAATGCACGCGCTATCAGTTCTTTTCCGGTTCCAGTTTCGCCCAGAATGAGAACGGTCGAGTCAGAAGGTGCGACCTTCTCCACCTTTTTAAGTAGCTGGCTCATGGGTTTCGAGGAGCCGACAATTTCCTCAAACATCGAAGAGCGATCGATTTCCTCTCGCAGTTCGAGATTTTCATTGTGGAGTCGTTCTTCCGTCCTCTTGCGGTCATCGATGTCGGTTGCGGTAACGTACCAGCGGATGACCGTGCCGGACTGGTCTTTCAAAGGGTCATATTGAATCAGTTGCCAGCGGTAGTGTCCGTTCTTGAACCGCATGCGCATTTCCGAATCGAACGGAATTCCCTTCAAAAGTCCTGCGCTACGCTCGTCCACCGCGCGATCCACATCATCAGGATGGCAAACTCGCGCCATGAACTCCGTACGTTTCACCTCGTCCATTGTGAGTCCGGAATTCTCCAGTGCAACCCGGTTGGCATACAGCATCGTGCCATCCGGCGCCACGACCACGATGGGTTGGCGAATCGTATCGGTGATCGTGCGAAGGTTTTCCTCACTTTGCCGGAGCTTCTCCTCGGCGCGCTTCTGATCGTCGATGTCGGTAGCCGTAGAGTACCAGCGGATGATCTGGCCAGATTCGTCTTTTAACGGGTTATACTGCATGAGCTGCCATCGATACTGCCCGCTCTTAAACGAGGCACGAAACTCGAGCTCGAATGCGTCCCCGCGCAAAAGCCTCTCTTGACGCTCGACTCTAAGGCGTTTTAGGTCGTCCGGATGGACGACTCGCGCCCAAAACCCTTTCTCATCCAACTGGTCCATGGTGAATCCGGTGAGATCCAGAGCCACCCTGTTGACGGAGACTGTCCTTCCATCGGGTGTTAGGACTACGATTGGATTGGGAATAGCATCGGTGATCGTGCGAAGCTCTTGCTCACTTTGGCTTAGCTTTTGCTCGGCACGCTTTCGGTCGTCGATGTCAGTTAGGAGGAAATACCTCGCGGTTATCTGACCTTCCGCATTCCGCACCGGGCGGCCACGAGACTGGAACCATCGGTAAGCACCATCAGCGCGCCGACAACGCAGCTCAATATTGCAGATCTGGCCCGTTTCGAGGGATCTTCTAAGCGTCTCGATTACACCAGGAAGGTCGTCGGGATGAACGACATCGGCCCGGGTCCAATCCTTCAATTCCTCACTTGTTCTGCCGAAATACTCCAGGATTTGGTTGTTAAGAAATTCCACCTCGCCCGCTGGGCTCATCGTGTGTACGAACCCGGGGATGTTATTGATGATCGTGCGAAAATCGGCCTCGCTCTGCAGCAGCTTCTGCTCAGCGCGCTTGCGATCATCGATATCCGTAAGCAGGAGATACCAAGCCTTTATTTCGTTCTCCGGATCTCGCACCGGAAGACCGCGGACTTGGAACCATCGATACACTCCGTCGGCACGCCTGCAACGGTGCTCAACCTCGTAGATCCGGCCCTCTTCCATCGACTTGATGCGAGCCTCGATTATGCGGGGAAAATCATCCGGATGAACGGCATCAGTCAGGGCCCAGTGCTTCAACTCTTCATTTGTCTTACCGAAATACTCGAGGGTCTGGCGGTTCAGAAACTCTACTTCGCCCATCGCACCCATGGTCGCGACCAACCCAGGGATGTTATCGACGATCTGCCGCCAGGATAGTTCCCTCGCACGCAGGTCTTCCTCTCCCCGTTTGCGATCCTCGATGTCTGTACCGGTCCCGTACCATTTGATGATGTTGCCCGATTCAGCCCTCAGTGGATTCGCACGAATCAGGAACCAGCGATATGAAGCGTCAAATTGTCGGCGAATCCGCGCTTCCGTATCGACCTGGGTGCCCGAAGCTAGACACGATTGCCATTTCTCCACAAGCGTCTTACGGTCGTGCGGATGAATCGCTTCCGCCCACCCCCAGCCCTGCGCTTGTTCCGCGGTCATGCCCGTGTAATCGAGCCAACCCTGATTGAGGAAGTCACAGTAGCCGTCCGGGCGAGTAGTCCATGCCGCCGTGGGGATCGTGTTGATGATGGCGGCAACATTGCGCTCGCTCTTTTGCAGAGCCTCCTCCGCACGCTTACGCTCAGTGACATCCATGACGGTGCCGATGAATTCGGCAAGGTCGCCAGACCGATCAAAGACGGCATGTCCCACGGCATGAATGTCTTTGATTCCGTCGGCAGGATGAACAAGGCGATAGTCAAGTTCGAAGTCTGCTTTTTCTCGGACTGCCTTCTCGAATCGCTCTTTGACGAAGGCCCTGTCTTCGGGATGAACCCGCATCAAGAATTCTTCGAAGTTAGGTAAGGGGCTTCTAGGATCGAACCCCAGCACGCGGAAACACTCCTCTGACCAATACCGGACGTCCCCAGTCACTAGGTTCCACGCCCAACTCCCTGTCCGGCTCAACCTCTGAGCTTCCGCCAGGTATGCTTCGCTTTCACGTAACCTTTGTTCCGCACGTTTGCGTTCAGTGATCTCGCGGTAGATTACGTACTCGGAAATCTGACTTCCCGAAATCGTTACAGGGCCGCTGATTATCGAGACATGAACGCGTGTGCCATCCTTGTGTTTCCGCACTGTTTCAACGTTCAGGCTCTCTCCTTGAAGACCCCGGCGCGTGTATTCTTCCCCCTCAGCCAAAAGTTCTTCGGGAACAACGAGTTCGTTAATGAGACGCCCGCAGGCTTCCTCTTGGGCATAGCCGAAAATTTTGGTGAATTCCGGATTGACCTGCAGGATTCGGTCATCTGTGTCGAGCAGAACGATCGCTTCTGGCACTCTAGAAAAAAGCCCACCAAGCAAGGCCTCTTGGCGGACGGCTTCGGGGATGGGGCGAGGGTCGATCCGGTCTCGCGGGAGCTTCTCAGTCGTGCTCATACGGCCAATCCAGAGATCCGGCTTGGGTTTGGGGAACGCATATAGGACAAGACTGATTAAGTCACGACAGTGGGTCCCAAACAATTAGACAAAGGTATGGGCAGTACTTTGGTATCAGTCTGGGCAAGCCGCGAGCGCAACCTTCCGGCGAGGCGGAATTATACGGACTGCCAACGACGATGGGCACGGCAGTAGCAGAGGGCACGCCGCTCGTTTAGGTTCGGACCCGACCGGGTCAGGCGCCGTTCGAAGGCCCGGGCTGTGCTCCCTCGGCGCGCTCGCGAAGCATCCATTCGCGCACATAGAGAGGGCATTGCACCAATTCAACGCCCTCGTCTTCGCAGCTAATCAGGAACCGGACCACCCCGAGGTCCACCAGAGTGACCTCGCTTAGGTCCAGGACTTTGCTTGTGCAGTTCTCACCCATTTCCGACCGAATGCTGGCGACTTGGTCCGACCGAATCCGTCCGCTTAGCCGCAGCTTCGTCACGCATTCACCGCTATCTTTTTCAATCCTCAACATGTCGTGGCCGGCCTCCCCTACACTCCGGGTACGCTCGAGTTTGCATTTCGAGCGCCGTTCGTAAAGTACTGGCGCGCAATGGTTGAGATGTCGACCTCAGGCCTCGTCTTCAGCACAATGCCGAGCGTTCAGCAGACAGCATGACAGCACGAGCCCGACGCCCCAAGCTAAGCGACCTGCTTGCAAGCGATTTCAAAGTGGCCATTTGGGTGCCTTCACAAATGCGTCGGGAGTTCGCACGAAGGGAGCACAAAACGACTATGTTTCGTATCACGCGCGAAACAGTCCGCAGGCTTTCCCTAGGCGAAATTCTCCTGCTGATCGCAATGAACCTGGAGACCAGCCGCTTACCTTCTGAAAACCGCGTCGATCTGACGATTGGCCGGCTTTGAGTGGCTAACTACAGACGGAGGAAAACGCCATGACGTACATACCCACACAGACAGGATTTATGCAATTACAAGATTCCGCGCGGCTCTTGCGCGAGGTTTTCCCGAACTATCCGGAACTGCAGCCGTGCAATCCCGTGCCGGTGCTGGAAGCCACGGCAGCCGCATCAGCCGCGTCAGTCTATTTATGATGTGCGTCCGAGAAGCGTGCATTCAGGGTTTTGCGCACTTCGCGGCCTGATCTGTCTCTTGACACCGGAGGAGTTAGCTATGAGCGTGGTCGAATTTGGGCTGGCATCGCAGACACCTTTTGTAGAAATACCGTCGCAGGGTTTGTTCCGTGAGCCTTACAACGGAGCGGAAGCGTTGGAGTCGACCCGAGCGAGCGATTACGCCGACGACGACAAACCAATCAGTAAGGCAGGCTTTGAAAACATCATCGGCCGAAGCGCGCCCCTGCAACGTGTGCTACGAGAAGTGGAAGTCGTAGCTCCAACCGACTCCGGCGTGCTGATTCAGGGAGAAACGGGCACCGGAAAAGAGCTCATCGCCCAAGCCATTCACAATCGAAGCGCACGGCGTGATCGGCCGTTTGTAAAGGTGAATTGCGCCGCCATACCTTCCGGCCTGCTGGAGAGCGAATTGTTCGGGCATGAAAAGGGTGCCTTCACCGGGGCAATCACGCGAAAGCCCGGTCGTTTCGAAATGGCGGACAAGGGAACTTTGTTCCTGGACGAGGTCGGGGATATTCCCCTCGAACTGCAAGCTAAACTGCTGCGGGTCTTGCAAGAGCACGAATTTGAACGGCTGGGCAGCACGCGGACTCAGCAAGTGGACGTTCGCGTAATCGCAGCTACCCACCGCGACCTGAAACAAATGGTGGAAGACGGAACCTTTCGCGGCGATTTGTACTATCGCCTGCACGTTTTCCCGCTGATGGTTCCCCCGTTGCGCGATCGTCGCGAGGACATCCCGTTTGTCGTTCGCCATTTCGTGGGCAAGTATTCCCAACGGATGAACCGCCACATCGAAACAATCTCGGCCCGCACCATGGAAGTGCTCACAAGTTATGCCTGGCCAGGAAATGTGCGCGAGTTGCAGAACTTCATCGAGCGAGCTGTGATCCTTACGCCCGGAACCTCGCTCCGCGCTCCTTTGGAGGAATTGACAGACGTGACAGTTCAGCGTTCACAGACCCAATTATCGACACTTGAAGAGATGGAACGGGAGCACGTGCTGCGCGCGCTGAAGGAATCGAACTGGGTAACTGGGGGTCCGAAAGGCGCGGCGAGCAAGCTTGGCATGAAACGGACCACCCTGGCTTATCGGATTCGTAAATTGGGGATCCCGGTCCGCCCACAGCTGTGACAAAGCAACACGTCAGAAAGTGAAACGTGCATTCAGTTCAATCTGACGCCCAGTGCCGACAGTAGAGAATATTCGGCCGACATTGTTCGCGAGACCACCCGCCGCGTCCTGGAAAATGGCGTCTCCATTCCCTCCCAGGGTGAGCGGACTTTGCGTGTTACTCGGGACTGCAAAGTTCGGATGATTGAACAGATTGTAGGCCTCCGCGCCAAACGTGATCTTCGTGCCTTCCGACAATTTGAAGCTCTTTCCGAGTGCCAGATCAAATTGCGCGAAGGCTGGGCCGCGCAGAATATTACGTCCAGCAGTACCAAAATTACCAGGAGGTGGTAACGCAAAAGCACTCGGATTGAACCAGCACGACGGAGTACCCACTCTAAAGCCGTTCGGACAAACACCATTGTAAGGATTGCCAACAAGGTCTGGCCGTTCCGAAGTCAATAGGGATTGCGCACCAGCATTGTCAAAGGCCAGCACTGGAGTAAAAGGCACGTTGCTGTGAACATTGGCAATGGCAGAAATCTGCCAGCCACCAATTTGGCTCCCGCGCCCAAAGGGCAGCTCATAAACAACGTTCGCGACGAAGTTATGCCGAATGTCAAATCCTGACCGTCCTCGGTCCCCCTTGCGATTGAACGGGTCCTGAGTTGTGGGAGGTTCGTTTACGGCCTCTATGGAAACGTTGCTCGAAGCATCATCTATCGAATGGGAGAAGGTGTAGGACACCTGCCAGGAGAGATTATGGGCATTACGTTGCG
>Ga0075424_100000565_pt1 | contig 29270 bp, 28 predicted proteins | sample SoiMethybrSBSTD3_FD_75301 | JGI IMG/M metagenome (GOLD analysis project Ga0075424, IMG submission 75301) | Bulk soil microbial communities from a Populus tree surrounding site in Tennessee, USA - Soil MetaG P. TD hybrid SBSTD3 | ecosystem: Environmental > Terrestrial > Soil > Tree plantation... | reverse complement strand
TTCAAGGTCACTTAAGCCGACGATTCGCACCGCCAACTCGACCTCCTGCTAGATCCCCGAACGGACGATTGGGATCAGGGGACTTGCACCCCATTAGTTTGACGTCTGTACCGGCGTGCCGTCTGCGAAGCCGGCGACCCGATGAAAATCCATCCATTGGGCCAGCGCCACCGGCGAGCAATGCATAGAGGTGGGATTTCAATAGGTTTTTCCAAGGAAATTATCCATTCGGTCGAAACCGGAGAAGCTGATTGTGCTGAGCAATCACTCCCTCTCCCAATGAGCCGTTCCGGTCTCGACCGGAACAACCTCTCGAGCCACCACACATAGGTCCCTCTCAGAAACCCAAACCTGAACCCTCAAACTGCTCGCCCGTTCAGTCTGCCCCCCGGCTCCTCAAAGCAAGTACCGCGTCAGGACGCGCCCTTGAAAAGCTCGGAATGCGCCGCGAAGGATGCATGGTGCGGCTATTCTCAAGCGGAGCGAGTTCAATCGATCCGAAACGAAGGGGAGTTCCTGAAGTAGAATGCACGAGGTCGACTGTGGCCCCTGCTTACCCGACTGAAATGCCTTGCCCTTCTCTCGACGTCCTGGCCATCGCCGCGCATCGTGACGATGTCGAGCAAACCTGCGGGGGCACGCTGCTCAAGATGGCGCAGCGCGGCCACCGTACCGGCATTCTCGATCTCACCCAAGGCGAGATGGGCACACGCGGCACCCCCAAAGACCGTGCACGCGAAGCAGAAGAAGCGGCCAGGACCCTGTGCATTTCCTGGCGGCAAGCGCTCGACATCCCCGATGGCCGCGTCGAAAACACCTGGGAAAACCGTCTCAAAGTCGCGCGGGTAATCCGCGAGCAGAAGCCGCGAGTGGTCGTGCTTCCCTACTGGCAAGGACGTCATCCGGACCACTACTCCGCTTCAATCCTGGGATACGAAGCCTGCTTTCTCGCAGGATTAGCGAAGCTTGAAGTCAGCCACACACTGAGCACGCAGCAGTCATCGTTCAGCCAGGCCATTGCCGGTGAGAGCGCCGCGCACCGCCCATTCAAAATCATTTATGCGACGCTCTATCACGATGTGCGGCCAACATTTGTCGTCGACATAACGGACCAATTCGAAGCCCGTTTCCACTCTTTGATGGCTTACAAATCACAGTTCAGCGACCAGGAAGCAGGCCACGAGATCTTCCCTGCTCAGGCCGAGATTCGGGCGCGGATTGAAGCTATGGCGCGCTTCTACGGAATGCTGGGCGGCGTGACCTACGCCGAGCCATTTCTGCAGAAGGAAGTCGGACTGGTGGAGGATGTGATGGCGATTCCGGTGAAGTCGATCTGAAGCGCGAATCGACGACCACCAGTTCTGCTGATCTTGCCAGAACGGCAGACTCCAATGGTAGCTGAAAACTAATCGGTGGCGCGTGTCGAACCGGGAGGGTCCACGCTCGGCCGCAAGATTCCGCGGCGTCTGCGCCAGATCGTTCTCCCCCAGTCTTCTATCGTATGAATGGTGGAGGCGGCGGGAGTTGAACTATTCATGGGGGCGAAAGTGCCCGTACATCTTTATGTTTTCAACGGGGAACAATAGACCGAATACGCTGTCAAGCAAAATCCTTCACAAATCCTTCACAGAATACAAAGCCAAGTTGTGCGGAGCGAACGTCGGCGTCGCTCATCAAGCCCAACGGGTGGGGGTCAACTTTCTCCCGTGATGGCGGAGGGGAACGAAATGCCACGGCGGCGCAATGGGCAGCTCAGGTCGAGAGTTGGTACCCGATACAATCTGCGATCGGCGTGATGAACAAAACCGCAGTCACCTGAGTCCCGCAATTCTCTTCACCTGCCCCCAGGATCCCCGCTCCTCACAGCCACCATCATCCCATTTGGGCACGCAGGCTGGGAAGACGAGTGCAGAACCGAATGCGCCCTGGGGTGCGGCGGAACTTTCTCCCGTGATGCAGGCACGATCCAAGGCTTTGTCGAGATCGAATGACCGCGGGCGCCCCATTCGATGTGATGTTTTTCCTTGCTTCACAGACGCGAGATGCGCTTTCAATATCCATCGGTACAAATATTGCAACCATCCAAATGATCGAGACACCTGTACCAGTCGATACGGAAATACGGCAGCGGACACAGGAAGATCAATCTCTTTTTCTTTTGCTCGGAGTTCCAAAATTACGCCACTATCCGTCTTTTCACCTTTGCGCCGAAACGGCCCCGAGACTAGAATCCCTCCACCAAGCGAATGCTTAGGGAAAACTCCGAGGAGGCAACATGGCAAAGGTAGTCAGCTGTAGAGAGGTTGGCGTGGACTGCGACTTCGTAGCCAGAGGCGAGACTGAGCAGGATGTTTTGGAGCAGTGCGCGGAACATGGCCGCAAAGAGCACGGCATGAACGAACTTCCGGCAGACCTCGCCGAGAAGGTCCGGGGTGCCATTCGGGACGAAGCCGCTTAAAAGCAATCGAGCGGACAACAAAAGGCGCGCTCCAGGCGCGCCTTCTCTTCTGATACCGCAAATCAAGTCTTGACTGAACCGAGTTCGCGACCGACGAGAACACGTTGGTGGCATTCGTTCCGACAAGCACGATCGGGCAATTACCAGCACGAGAATCGCACCAGGCCGTCCTCAACAAGCGTCAATCTGTGGACAGCGATTTGTGGTAAAAAGTGCATCTGACTGATCGATGGGGCACTAGTGCAAGCATCAATTAAATGCCTTTTTGTTTCGTTTATGGTGGCGGCCGTCCTGATTGTTCTGGTCACGCCAGCTCTGGACGAGCTACCCTGCGCGTTGCGCAATCATCTCCCCGATCGAGCGACAGCGTCCTTCTCAGCCGCCACGATTTTGCCTTTCCTGGCTGTATTCTTAGCTCCTTCCAGGTTGTACCAGGCCAACACCTGCTCCCAATTGTTGCGAGTCAAAGATCTGCTCTCCTCCAACTGTATGCTTGTCTGCTGAAGCTACTGCTACCTGCAGAGGTCAATTCAGCCAACACATTCCGGGGTCATATGTTTGCAAGCAGACGCAGCAACTCACGAATGTTAGTCAGTGGGATCTTCTGCGAACCGTTCAGTGTTGCCAATGCAATTGCAGGGCTGTTGCGAAGCGGCTTTGCGAATAATGACATCCATGCAGTTGGCGTACTGCAGGGACAGGTACCTGCTGTCAGCGAGTTCCTGCTTGCGATTGGCCTGCCGATCGATCTCGCTACTCTCTACAGTGACTACTTTGCTGACGGAGGGGTACTGCTACTAGTTCGGATCGAACCCACTCGCCGAAAGACCGCCTTCAAGCTGATGAAGCGTTATGGCGGGATGTGTACTCACGCTATCCACGACTGTGAAATCACTGACGGTTTGAGCGCCTGTACCACCGGATCAGAGGGAATAGGAGAAATTTTGTGAGCCATACTCGAAGCAAGAGAGGTCTGGAAGTTCTATCCGTGCTGACGGCTTGGAAATCCATTCTGAACGGCAGCGCTCCCATGATGTCGATCGAAGTTACGCGGGAATGCCCACTCAGTTGTCCCGGTTGTTACGCCTATGGCGACATGCATCTGGGCGGCTCAGTCAACTTACGCAGCCTGAGCGATTATCGGGGCGAGGATTTGGTGGACGGCATCGTACGTCTGGTTCAGCAGCACCGCCCCTTACATGTCTCTCTGGTGGGCGGCGAGCCTCTGGTTCGGCATCGCGAATTGACTCGAGTACTGCCGATATTAAGCGCGATGAAGGTCTACACCATGGTGGTCACAAGTGCTGTTATCCCGATTCCGCAGGAGTGGATGAGCATTCCAAGGGTGCGAGCGACGGTTTCTGTGGACGGTCTGCCGGAACATCATGACGAGCGGCGCAAACCAGCGACTTACGACCGTATTCTAAAGAATATTGCCGGATGTCACGTGAACATGCATGGGACAATTACCCGGCCGATGCTTGAGCGCCCCGGATACATTGAAGAGTACATTTCGTTTTGGAATGCCCGTCCCGAGATAGTTCGCATTTGGATCAGTTTATATACTCCCCAGAAGGGCGAGCACACACCTGAAATGTTGACTCCAAGCGAGCGAGAAAGAGTGGCCGCAGAGCTACCCGCGTTGCGGGTACGGTATCCGAAGCTGCTCGCAAACCCGGGTATTTCTGAAGCCATTCGGGTTCCTCCCGCCAGTCCAGCGGAGTGCATGTTCGCGAGAATGTCGACTAACTATTCGGCTGATCTCGCGACACGCGTCGAGCCATGTATCTTCGGTGGAAATCCCGACTGCTCTCAATGCGGCTGCGCTATCAGTAGCGGCCTCCACTGGTTCAAAGACATGCGACTTGGGTATTTGGTGAAGCTCGAAGACATAGCCAAAGTTTCGATGCGGATTGGCTCGCTTACTGGACGTTTGCGGAGGAACTACCGCCCACACGCTCGCTGGAAATCCCATCCGGCAGCGTCCAACAGCGGGCCCCCGCCTAGGCCGTGACACGGAAGGTAGCGTTGAAGTCTAGGGTAAAGGAATGGCTCAGTGACGTTAGAGGACGCCTATCTGTTTCTGCGGGTTTCCCCTTCTGCAGTGCCACATTAGTGTCCGCGTGGCCGGTTCACCATTCCCTTCCCATCCCACCGGACGTTCAGTTCTCCCGAGTCCGGCGGTCCGACAGTCTTCGTCCCACAGCATGCGCAGGCTCTCACTCGTACTGATGACTCCGCTCCCGATGTAAATGATGCCCAGGGTATACAGAGCCGCATTCGGGTATTGCTTCCACCCAAACCCTCGGCCTCTACTGTGATAGTTCAGATAGAGGCGAAAGCGAGTGTTGATGAATCGCTGCAAGCGCCGAAAAGCGTCGCGGGCATTGGTGTGGGGATAGTAGTTCACCCATCCCCGCACCATACTCCCACAGCCATCGTCAAACCGATCACTCAGGGTACACAGAACCTCAAATGTGGGCGGACCCACCTTGGTGAAAAATATCATCCCCATTTCAATGCATTGGCCTGAGAGGGCACATTGCCTAGGCACACGAGACGCGTCACCACCCGGAGCGACCCTGGAGCATGGCGAGCCAATCCTCCGGGCCTTAATCCTGGATTTCTTCCAATGCAGTCGTGAAACCCATTTCCCCGAGCCGTACCTGGACGTGCAGTGCGGCACTACGCGGAAAGCGATACGCGGCACAAGAATCCACCGTAAGCCAATACTGAGTTGATGGGATACAACGCTTGCCCGTTGCACTTACCAGCAATCCCGCAGCGCTGTGGCCTTCTTTGATTCGGACTCGATAGAAGATCGGGTTTTGGGGGCTGTTTAAATCCGGCACGGCTGCCTGCTTCTTGCCTTTATAAATTGATTTTTGGTGACGGAGCGACGAACAACCGCAGTCCTGGCTACTTCCGACATTAACAACGATGGGCTGCGTCACAAAGAGTACGAGCGTACACGCTCTTTTTCTCGGTGCAAAACGCCGGGGGAAACGAGCGTGGTTGGCTTCTTCGACGTTTGGGACCAAAGTTGGGACGAACTTAAGGGGCATTTTTAATCCCAAATCAGGGGTAAGTTGCACCAAATCAAGGGAGAGTTTGATTGGCTCATAACCCAAAGGTCGGTGGTTGTTGCACCACGTTAGTTCGACCTCGGGAAGCATGCTGCTGCGAGCGTCAATTGTATTTTCGTCCTGGACATACATTTTAGGAGGCATTATGTACTCATCGCGTCATGTGTTCTTCACGATCGGTTTGGTAGCGGTCGCTTTCGCCTTGTTCTTTACTAGCGCTCCCGCCAGCGCTACGTTTGCAGGTAAGAATGGCCGCATTACTTTCGTTGCGGACTTGAGTGGCACTTTCCAGCTCTACACGATCAAGCCGGACGGCAGCGACGTGTTTCAGGTCACGAATCTGCCGCCGACTAGTGACTCCACATGGTTTCCGGACTACTCACCCGACGGAAAGCAAATCGTGTTCTTTCATGACATGACGGGCAGTCTCGAGCTCTACGTGATCAATGCGGACGGGACCGGTCTGAAGCAATTAACGAAGATTGATGGGACCGACAAACTATTTCCCCGCTGGTCGCCCGACGGGCTTCAACTCGTGTTCTTGCGCACTGAGGGCATTTTTTTAGCGATCAGCCTAATGGCGTCCGATGGCTCTGGGGAGATTAAAGATGTGACCAAGAGCCCTTGGGAGCTATACCAACCCACATTTACACCGGACGGCAGACATATCTTGTTTGGAAGCCAGGAAGGAGGTCTGGTTTCCGCGATTTGGATCATGAACCTGCATGGTTCAAACAAGAAGAGGCTGACGGCCGCTCCGATCGAAGCCGGCGGCCCCGATGTTTCGCCGGATGGGAGGCATGTGGTTTTCTACAGTCGGCAAAACACACCGCGACCGGGCCATGTTTTCGTCATGAATGTAAATGGTACTGGAGTCAAACAATTGACTCCGAAGGACCTGATATCGAACCTTCCGACTTATTCTCCAGATGGAACGAAGATCGCTTTCCAAGGCGGAGATTTCAGTGTGGACATTTTCACGATGAACGCAGACGGATCGGACATCACAAAAATTGCAGGGGACCTTGTAAGCCCGGGTAACTGCGTGAACGCCTGTGTGATGGTCGACTGGGGCGCAGAGCCGGTGGAGCGAGAGCATGCTTCGAGCCAACCGGATCTGAGCGTTCAGGCACCGGGGCGTAAGGACGATAGGACTTGGCGAACAAAGAATTGGAATTGACTGGGTAATCCGAAAGCACGTTATTATGTCAGGCCCTGATTATTCTCAGGTGGTTCGATGAAGTGCTGGCGGATACTTCCTCTTTTCTTCCCTGGTTTACTTATCGCTACGTCTCTCCTTCTCTCCTATCAACTCGCTGCTCAAACGACCGCGAGCTACTCAGGATCAAGAACGGCAACCCGTTTCACTTTTTCATGAGCGGTGAGGCCACACCTAAGGGAGCCGTGAGCACATTCGACAAGATGTATCGGCAAGTCTTCAAGGCCGCTCAGGTTAATGGCACCTCGCACATGTTCAGGCACAAGCGTTTGAGTTGCTGAAGGCCGGTGTGGACATTCGGAAGGTTAGCAAGGCTCTCGGGCACAGTTCCGTCACGATTACCGAGCGGTATTACGCGAAATGGAATAAGGCACAGCAAGACATCTTGGAAAGGGATCTATCTCGAGCTTGGGTAAAACGGAGCACTGCGAACGGCAGGTAAACGGCAGGTGTATTTGGAATTGGGGGAACGCGTATCGGCCCCATACAATCACCATGCGAGCGGCTCGGCAACTGCTTACTATTTGACCCTTTTTGTCGGTAGAACGCCCGTCTTACTGAATGGTTGGCCCCAGATTGGCCCTGAAGCGAAATGGCAGGGCTGTCCTCTGACTGGAACTCTCGGCACGCATATTCTTTACAAACCTCTTTTTTGAGCAAGTTTTGCAGGGCTAAATCAGTGTACTCTCAACGTCGCGCGAAGCCATTCGACAAGGTTCTGCTTGTAGAACATCCACTCAATATGGCCTTCCCAGTTCTCCATTCCGTGGGGTGCGCCTTCAACCAGAATCAACTTGAATGGGGCACCGAGTATTTTGAGTTTGCTAGCGTATTCAATCGTGCCTCTATAGAGTTCGTCGCGGGTTCCTTGAATGAGAAGCATTGGCGGCTGGTCGGGGTGCGAGTTAAACATTGGGGAATAGCGCTGTAACGTCGGCGGTGTCCAATCACCAAAAAGCCTGTTTAAGGCAGCCTTTTCCTGGTGGGAACCTTGAGGCCACTCTGTGAAGTCAAACACACCATAGAACGAAACGATAGCCTGTACTTCGCAGCCGGGGCACGGTTCCGAAGCTACTTGCGTTACGAGTTGCCCGCTGGCCGATTCGCCCAGCAGGGCAATACGATCTCGGTCAATGTGAAAGCGATCTGCATGCGCTCGAACATAGCGGATGGCTGCACGAACATCTTCCAGTTCCTCGGGAATATGCACGTCAGGTGTGAGTCGATAGTCGATGGAAAACCACGCGAATCCAGCTTCAGCCAGCGGCTTGAATACGGGCGAAATGTAGGTGACCTTGTTGCCTGCCTCCCAGCCACCCCCGTGCACGATAATCACTGCCGGAAGCAGACCGTCTTTCTCAGGGATGAATGCATCCATGAGCAACTCACGTCCGTCCGCGCGACTGTAGGCGATGTCCTTCCAAAGACCGCGACGGTCGTGTCTCAGCCAAGCGATAAGGTCGTCTTTCCACTCCCACCGATCGGGGTGCCAGTTCTCAAAATTGTGAATGCTACCCGCAACCGCATGAAAGGTGCAGCGCGACAGGCCTTTGCAAATAGCCTCTGCTACTCCCGGCGGTGCCTCTTCATCCGCAGTGCCGTGAAACATGAGCACCGCCGTCGTCGAACGATTCTTTGCGTTGCCATTTTTTCCCTTGAAGTAGGCCGCACGTAATTTCGCGCCGAACATTACCACGCCTGCGAACTCGGAGCGTTCTGCGAGAGACAGTGCAATTTCTGCACCGGTATCTTCACCGATTAGAACCAATTCAGAGGTGATGTTAAAACGCCCGGAGCAACGGATATATTGGACCGCCTCGTTCACGTCATTGGCGGAGAGGTAATCAACTGAAAACCAGGCGAAACCTGCGCGATCGAGTACTTCAAACAATTGTGTGATATGGGTGCTCTTACTGCCTTGACTGCCGTGGATGATGACGGCGGCAGGGCGGGGATCACCCGCTGGCGCAAAAGCGTCCAGGGCAAGTTGGTTGTGGTAGATCACATCACTTAGCGCCCCCGGGATCATGTAATGCGGATGTCCTCCGAGCGCAGGGGAGCAGGGTGCAGGTGCAACGCTTGTTGCAATCGCGAGAATCAGCCAGGGAAACGGATTCATTCAGGAGTCAAGACAGAGATGGAAGTCGAGGGGCGGTAGGAGACAGGTCTCTAACCGCCCAACCTTCAAGATCAGAAGCGGAAATGCAGACCCCATTGCATTTGCCGCATATCGGTCGCAGCAGAAGTAATCTGTCCCGCACCAGAAACGTCTACAGTTGAATTGGGCAGTCCCAGGTTCGTGTGATTGAAGGCATTGAAATTTTCCCAGCGGAATTCCAAAGTCTTGCCTTCCGTAATCACGAAATTCTTCGACAACGACAGATTAAACAAATACTGCGGCGGTCCACGAAGGGAACCCTTGGACGCGGTACCGTTGCGGAAAGGTTGCTGTGGGGAAGTGTACGCGCTGGGATCGAACCACAAGTTGCGGTTGGGATTCGCAACATGTGGATCCCCAACGATGTCGGGTCGAATGTTGTTAAAGTCCGTGTTCAACAGTGGCGCGTTGGAGACGAAGGGTGTGAAGGCGGCACCGGACAGCAGCGTAGTGACGCCACTGAAGCGCCACCCTCCAACGAACGCATCCGCTACCTTGCTCGTGTTAGAAGCCCAACGACGTTGCTTACCGAATGGTAGGTCCCAAGTATGAAGCAAGGTTAGAGCATGGGTGTGATCCCAGCTTGCAGGCCCATGATCGCCCCGAATGTTGTAGTTATCCGAGAAGTTGTACCCACCTTCTGAGTTGGTCATCGCTTTTGACCAAGTATAGGTTAGGAGGAAATCCATCCCGTGCGAGGTCCGTTTCTGAAGCTTTGCCTGCAGTGAGTGATAGCTTGAATTATCACAGTTGCAGACGTCGTACACGGCCTGTGAAAGTCCGAATTTTGTGAAGGGACGTCGTGAAGCAAAATCGCCCGGGCCTGGGACCGCCTGGTTGGTATTGCGATTAGCGAAGAGGTGCCGGCCGACATTTCCCACATACGCGATTTCGGCCGTTAGGTCTGACCGGACTTCATGCTGTAACGACAGGTTCCAGAAATCTGCGAGGGGAATGCGGTAGCGATCGAGCGGGTAGAAGTAGAAGTAGACACCCACGCCATCAGGAAGTGGGAAACGGCCATTTGAGCCAATCGGGAACTGGGGTGGCAATGGCGGGCCCGTGCTAAGAAAACTGGTCACGGCCGGCGAATAAATGTTTGGTGCGCTGAGGAATTGGCCAAACTGCACCGGTGGATCTAGTTCCGGGTTCTGACCGAAAACCGCTCCTACGCCCGCCGCGTTGAAGCTGCGACCATAGCCAGCGCGCACGACCGTGCTCGACCGGAGTTGATACGCGACCCCAAGTCGCGGAGCGAACCCGAAATTGTAGGGCTTGACTCCGAAGTTTGCGGGAACCGAACCGATACCCGCCACGAGGACATCACCCGTGGTTGGATCAAAGCTCCCGCCACTGCCTGGCTTGGCACCTGTTTGGGGCAGGTAGTTTTCATAGCGCAAGCCATAGTTTACCGTCAGCTTTGTAGTGGCTCGCCACGAATCCTGACCAAAAAAGAACAGGCGCGTTTGACGTATGCTGGGATAAAAACCAGTACCCGTGAAATTGCGGGCGATGAAGTCGGGCTGACCCAATAAGTATGTCGCCAAGCCCAGACCCGTGGTGGCCGCGCCCGCAGCCTGCGTATCCACATCGGCACTGCCAGTCACGCTGTCGTCAAAGGTCAGCTCCCCGGATCGGTGATTACCGCTGTCGATGCGCGTTGTTTGCGCCCGGCGGACATCCACGCCCCACTTGATGGTGTGATTCCCGGTTTGCTTCGTCCAGTTGTTCACCCACTGAAATTGGTTCTCGGTTTCGCTCAGTGGGCAGTTGCACTGGTTAACATTCAGGGAGTAACCGAAGTTAAAGCCGCCGTCACCCTTGACGTAGAACGCAGGCATGCTAGTGGTTTCGGGGGTGCCACGGTTTAACCCAAGGAGGCCGGCGTCGCTTGCCGGATTGGTGCCAAACCCACCCGGTTGCACGCGAATCCGGTATCTGTACGTCCCAAAGCGAAAATCAGTTATCAATGTTGGATTTAAAGAGTACGTGTAAACCAAAGCGAGGCTCTGGTTTCGCGCCAACGAGCGGCCAGCAAAATGAAACGCCGTCGGCCCTCCTGCAATATCCCCATATGCACCGGGTGAATCCTTGGTGAAGTTAGCGATACTGTAACGTCCGAAGAAGTGGTGCTGCTCAGAAAAGTTGTAATCTATGCGACCATCGTATTGATCGGTGTCAAACATCTCGGAGAAAGCAGCTGCGAAATTGTTGGCGACATCATCCGGTCCCCCGAAATTCGGCATCGGCAAAAAACCAAGTAACGTCACCATGGAAGGATTGGGAGCAGGTAGGACATTGACCTGCCCCCCCGAGGAGACTGCCTTGCGTCCGGTCCCATCGAGATTGCCTGTGCTGGGATCAAACACCATGCCCGCGCGAGCCGCAACTACGGCATTTTCAGTAGTGGTTACATTCACAGGATTGGAGCAAGGGGTCGCCGACGTCGTACCGTCTGTACAAATATAATCGCCTAGTAGAGCGGTGAGGTCGCCAGCACGCTCCGCAGCGGTGGGAACCGTAGTGACAAGGGCTCCACCTGTCCTGCGCCGTGTTCCCTGATAGTCGAAGAACCCAAACAGCTTCTCTTTTCGTATTGGCCCACCAAGCGAGCCTCCGAATTGATTCCAACGTAGCGGAGGCTTGAGTTGGGTAAACGGATCGGCAGCGTTGAAAGCGTCATTTCGAAGGTACTCAAAAAGAGAGCCGTGAAACTGATTAGTTCCCGACTTTGTTGTTCCTTGAAGGAGGGCACCCGAAACGTTTCCGAACTCGGCGTCATAATTGCTGGAGGTTACTTTGAATTCCTGCAATGAATCGGGATTTGGGTTTACCACAGCGATGCCGAGAATGTTGCTGTGATTCTCAGTCCCGTCCAATTCGAATCCGTTCGAGTAAAAGTACTGCCCATTGACATTAATCTGCAGACCGCCTTGGGGGTTCTCGCTGGAGGCGTGCTGAAAACCGTTCAGCTGTGCGCCCGGCAGAGCCAGCACAAGAGTGGTGATATTGCGATTGAGAATGGGCAGACGCTCGACTTCGCTGGCTGTCAAGGTATTACTGACATCAGCTCGGTCCACCTTGAGCAAGGGACTCTCAGTTGTGACAGTGACAGTACTTGCGGCCTTGCCAAGTTTCATCTGGGCATCAACGCGTGCGGTCGCGTCCACGTGCACGTCCGCCGTTGCCGAGAATTCAGAAAAGCCGGCAGCATTGACCTTGACTTCATAGCGTCCCGCAAGCAAGTGGGTCTGGGTATAGTTACCTGCCGAGTTGGTTCGCGTGGAATAGCTGACACCGCGGTCCAGGTCAATAACCACGAGCTCCGCGTTGGCGAGTGCAGCTCCGCTAGGATCGGTCACAGTGCCAGTAATATTGCCAAACACCGCTTGGCCAAATGCCGGACGAGCGAAGCACAGGAGTAGAGTCAAAACCACGACGAAGACCGCTTTCAGATGGTGCATAACCAACCTCCACTTGCGCGTTCACTACCGTTAAGCGTACGTACGGGATTTCGTCTGCAACGATTTCATGGGTCAATAGTTTGCTGAGTGACGGATGTACCTGGTAGCGACAGCTCACCGGACGTTCCTGCAGAATGGAGCTTCTGGAAAAATGCCATCTCCTTCCGCTGGTTCGCTGTGTCACCCAAAGACTTGTACAGCGACGCCAACCGGAAATGCGCAACTTGGTTCTGCGGCTCAATTCGAACGGCTTCCAGCAAATGAGGGAGTGCTTCCTGCATCTTTCCTCGATTCATCAGCGTGCTCGCCAGGCCGATACGAGCCTGCGCGAAATCTGGATGATATTGAACCGCTTTAGAAAAATGATCCATTGCGGCTTCGAGTTGACCTCTTTGGCGGAAGATCTCTCCAATTTCATATTCTGCATCAGAGTTTTCTGGCGAGGTAGCAAGCTCTAATTCAAATTCATGTAACGCCGCATCGACGGCATTATTCTCTTTGGAGCTGTGCAGAATTGCCCGTCCTATCCGGAAGTGGATGCCCGGCATTCTCGGTTCCATTTCCAGAACCTTCCTGTATTCCATAATTGCCAAGTCATGACGTTGCAAACTCGCATGCACTTCTGCTTTGGCGTAATGAGCCCAGGCCGAATCGGAAGATACCTGCAGCAGGTGACTCATCAGCTCGTAGGAGCGGTCGGCGTGCAGGCGCGAAGATTGAAAGAGAATTTCGGCATCGTTGGGATAGCGCTTGAGCAGTTCGTCAGCAACCACAATGGCTTTGTCATATTGTTCTAACGCCACATAAGCCCGTTGAAGGTCTAGCCCGATTAGTCGCCCCATTTGGTTGTCCACAGGCCGCCGGAATGCTGATGCCAGAATGGGAATCGCCTGCCGATTCCGACCAAGCTCTGCATAGCACAGACCCAACATCATCTCGGCTCTAGCAATTTTCGGGTTCAATTTAAGTGCACGCTCAAACCCTTTGGCAGCTTCCGAGACCAGGTTCTGAGAATAGTAAGCTAGTCCCAAGTTGGCTTGAACCTCAGACACATTCGGAGCCAGTTGGGCGAGTCTCTCAAGAGACTTCGTGGCCGCTGGCCAGTCTTTCGTGGCCATTGCCTCTTGGGCTTGCTTTGAAAGAATTTCGGTTTCGGATTGATCTGCCGGCTGCGCGGCAAGGCTCTTCGTGAGCGCAAGCATACAACACAAACAGCAGAGTGCGACTTGCGTTGCCTGAGCCCTCACAGAACCCTCAAAGCCTGCCCACGTGTGTTGCTGTCAACGCAGGCCAAGACGTGCTTCGAAAAAATATTGCCGCGAAAGCTTTACACTCGCGCACCGCTCGTGTCAAGAAAGGTCAACGCCGAAGGCTGAGTCTTCTATCGTCCCAGTGATGCCCTACTGCGGGACTCCATTGTAATTGACATGCACTCGAAGCGTTACCGAACCGATCGACTGGCCGTCAGTTTCTGCTCTCCAAGTTATCTGCTGCCAGGCGCCTTTTTGCGATGAGGCAGCAACCAAGTTAACTTGGACCGGATACGCATCGTGCGCGGCAACCGTGTAAATCATGGGTCCAGGCCTTTCTGTCCAGCCCGGGGGCAGGACTGACCGCAGTGTCACCCGCCTGGTGACGTTGGTGTCGTTATGAATCAAGAGCGGTACCCAAATTGTGTTCTCAGGACCGCCCAGGGCCGTTTCCGGTGAGAGTAGTAGTTGGGAAAGATGCTCAAGCTTGTGTGCCCGCCAAAATTCCCGGTAGTAGGCCCACGGCCCGCCCAGCTCTAATGAGATTCCCTCCCTCACTGTGGGCTCGTAACCGTGCGCTCGCACGTAGGAAATCGGGCCAGGTTGAATCCCTTCGAAGACGTCGCCCGTCATGCTTCCGTTGACCAAAGATTTCCCTAGTACGAACCGGACCGGCTCGGACAAATATTGATCTAGATATTTTTTGAGATCAGGTTGGTTCGGGGGTAGCTGCGACTTATCGCTCATCCATGCATTCGTGGCAATGGTTGCATAGGAAACGCGTTTTGAAGGTGAGACCTCGCTAGTTTTGTACTGTGGTCCACGGCCTTCTAGGAATTCGAAGTGAGTTGCGTCGGAGAAGTAGTAAATCTTCTTTGCCTGCCACGGATGCAGGCCCTCGCCGTAATTGCCGATTGATGTGCGATCACGCGGTGCTGCCAGCTGTTCGGGAAATGAGACCGGATCACCAGCAAGATCGAAGGCTTCCGTCGCGAGCACACCTGCCGCCTGGTGATCGTCGTGATTCTCGCCCGCAACATAGACCGGGAGCCATGTGAGGATAACCTCTGGGCGCGTGAGCCGCACCAGGCGAACCACCTTTTCCAAAGAGGCTCCGTGTCCCCAGGTCTCGAGTGAATGCAGTACGTCCTGACCCGGCGTATCTGGAGCGTTGAGAAACCAGACATCAAGAATACCCATCGACGCAAGAGCTCGACGTCCTTCGATTTCGCGAACTGCACCGAGGGATGCCGCCTGTTCATTGCCGACCGCATTGCCACCAGCGTCGCCGCGTGTGCCGTAGATCACAGAAACATGCCTGTGTTCGTCATAAATGGCTTTTGCCAGATATGGGGCAGCCAGACTGTCGTCGTCGGGATGCGCAACGATGAGGAGAATGTCGGTCTTGTAGCGTTCATCCGATCCCGGATTCGTGGGCGCTGCCGGCAGCTGCGCCCACGCTCGGGAGTAGAGAAGTAGAATTGACACGATGGCGCATAAATAGAACGACAGTTTTGTGATCATGGTAGTTCCTCTGGTACTGGGGAACATTCGGGCATATTTCCGCGGTCACACCGAGGCCGTACAAGTATTTGTGATGAAGCAAGGGCTAGTTCTTGGGATGCTCCCGATGGATTCAAGAGGCGAAGCATTTTATCATCGCGTGCTTACCCTATCCAGGTAGCGTCTCCTCTCCGCTATCTCCGCTAGCAACTTAGATTGAACATGTCCCCAAGGACTTGTCCCAAGAAGTGGCTCCTGAACCGGAATGTCGATCGGGTTCGTTGCAGCTAGCGAGGCGCCATCCTGGCGTACAACTCGCAAATTAGGCACAGATCGATCGGATACGGCCCACATCCGTCACTCGCACTCAAAAAGCCCGCCTCTCTTCCTTGCAACACAACAAGCATGAACACGGATGGTGCAAGAGGAGTAAAATTCGGCCCGAAACGATCCAACGGGGCTCATCCGTACGCAACGAATGAATTGCAGAAGGCACGCCGACCAGTGTTAACGCGCAAAAATGACTTTCAGTGCGGCTTCGGCAAAAATTGAGCTGGGCTCCGACTAGCGAAGCCATTCTCTGAGAAAGAACATGATTTCACGACGCGAGTTCGTGTTCGGCGCTTCGGCCACCATAGGGGCTGTCGCAGCGGTGCGCCCACTGCTTCGCTGGGGACCAGACGAGAGTCCCGCGATCCCGGGCAAGCACGGAATGATTGTGCGGTCGCTTCGGTTTCTCGATTTGGAAATGCCGGTCGAATACGCAAACTCCTTTATCACACCAGTGGAGCACTTCTTTGTCCGCAATCACATGCACGAGCCCAGCACGCTCGACCCCGGAGTGTGGCGGCTCAGCATAGATGGAGAGGTGGAGAAGCCGCTGACACTCACGCTTGCGGAGCTGACGAAACTGGAGCAGCACACCGTCACCAACACCTTGGAATGCGCCGGAAACGGCCGGGCGTTCGCCGTTCCCCATGTGCCAGGAGTGCAATGGGAAAAGGGCGCGGTTGGCACTGCACGTTTCAGCGGGCCACGCCTGCGCTATCTGCTGGAGCGCGCCGGAATGAGGCCGACAAGTAAGCATGTGATGTTCCGCGGGCTGGACGAAGTACCTGGCAAAGTGCCGCCTTTTATCCGCAGCATTCCGATTGAGAAAGCCACGGATGGAGACACGCTGGTAGCCCTGCGCATTAATGGAGCGGCATTGACGAAGCATCATGGCTTTCCGGCGCGTGCGCTGGTTCCGGGATGGATCGGCGCAGCCTCTTGCAAGTGGCTGACGGAAATCAAGGTGCTGAACAAAGAATTCGAGGGCAACTTCATGAGTCCGGGGTATCGCATGCCTAACCATCCGGTCAAACCCGGCGAGGCGGTGAAAGTAGAGGACACTCATCCAGCGACAGCCTTGAACGTAAAGTCTCTGATAGCGAGCCCGCGCGAGCGTATGAGCGTGAGGTCCCGCGTCATCCATGTTCAGGGCGCGGCCTGGGCAGGTGAAGCAGATATAGCGAAGGTAGAAGTCTCGACCGACTCGGGCGCGACCTGGCAACCCACGCAGCTTGGTAAGGAACGGTCACGCTACGCCTGGCGCCTTTGGAGTTACTCCTGGAAGGCGCCGAAGCCGGGCTCTTACACCATCATGTCCCGCGCTACTGATACCCAAGGCCGCATGCAGCCGGATTCGGTGCAGTGGAACCCCAGCGGATATCTCATCAATGTCGTTGACCGGGTGCAAATCCATGTCCAGAGTTAATCCGTTGCTCGTTTTGTTACTCTCGATCACGCCCTTCGCTGCGTCATCAGCGCAGTCTAGAGATTTGCCGCCGGGACCGCTGCAGGCCAAGATGAAGACAGCATGCTTGGAATGTCATGACTCGGGCATCATCGTGCAGCAACGGTTGGGAAAAGCCGCGTGGACGAAAGAGGTAGACAAGATGACTAAGTGGGGCGCGCTGGTCGACTCCGGCGATCGCGATGCTTTCATCGAGTACTTGAACACGAACTTCCCTGCGGAAAAAGAACCGTACGTAGCTACGAGAACGGCACTGGCGACGAAGAAGTAGGTTATTTGATAAGGCAAGAACCAGGAGTGCTCGACTCTAGAGGAGCGAAAAACGAGGTTACGGCCGAGCGGCGACTCAGAAGCTACGGCGACCAACTTTCGAGTAGCCCATCAGGGAATGAGCCCACAGATCACTGACGAACGGTGGACGTATGACAAGAAGTGCGGTGTTTCCTGTCATATGTACCTTTTCCACGCTCCTCCTTTCGCTCGGCCTGGTGAAAGAAGGCGAGCAGCTCGGCATTGATCTGGACTTTCAAGATCGAGCACATGCCGTGCGGCCCGCCGGGAGCGATCTTGAGCTTGACGCCTTTCACGAGCTTGGCGGAAGCTAGCGCCGAATCAGTCACACAACATTCACCGGCGTTCCGGCACGAAGGCCGCGAACTGGCGCTCAAGCCCCTTAGCTGCACCGCTGCGCCAGCTGTCAGCGATAGACGCTGACATCGGATCAGGGAAGATGTCCTCCTCCCCTCTCTCCACTCCGTCGAAGATGGCTCGCGCGACGGACTCCGGAGACGCTTTCGATATGTCAAGGTCTCGAGTCATATCCGTGTCCACGGGGCCGGGCAGGACCACATGTACCTTAACGCCACGTCCGGCCAAAAGAGCGCGCAGCGATTGTGACAGGGAGAACGCGGCCGCCTTTGAGATCGAGTAGGCCGGAGAGAATGGCACGGCGGCAATGGACGACAACGACAGAACGCTAATCATGGCGCCCCGAGAACTAGTCAGCAACGGCAGGAAAGCCTGGGTCACGCCATATGGGCCGTAGAGATTGATGGCGAGGCTCTGTTCGAGCGCGGCACGATCGCTCAAGTCGTCGTAAAGCGCCAAGCCGGCGTTGTTAATGAGGATATCGAGAGATTCGACTTTTTCCACGGCCGCCTGAATTTGCGCAGCATTGGTTACGTCCAGCGTGAGGGGCGTCACGCGGCTGTCGGCGTTTTGCAGTTCGCCGCTTCGCGTACCCGCGTAAACCCTCTTCGCTCCGCGTCTGAGTGCCTCGGTGACGAGCGCTCGTCCGATGCCGCGATTGGCGCCGGTGATCAAGATCGTCTTGTTCTGAATGTTCATACCGTTTCTCCTTTGGAACCTTTCTATTGAATTTCTCTTCTAGTTGCCTGTCGTGGCCCGTCGTTGCAGTGGAGACGACAGGCCACAGCGTCGTTGAGACTTGCGAACGAAGAGGGTTAAACAGCTGCCTTGGGCCAGTACGGCCGATCGGGATCGGCTAAGTAGCCGGTCTCATAGCGATCATGGTGGCGGAGCCAGGCCATCGTGAACGGCAAGGTGTGTTCATCGCGGCCTTTGGGAACGAGGTCGAGATAGTTGTACGTGTTGATCGTGTTCTCGCTGCCGCGAGCATACGCAGAATAAGTGTGGGAGATGTTGCCATCTTTGTCCTTGTAGAAGACGCTGACGCCGGGCGCTTCCGCACTGGGGAATTGCACCAGATCGTAGTTGTATTCGACTTTGCCTTTGGCCAGTTGCTCCGGAGTGAATGAGGCATGGAAGTCATAGTTGAAGTCGGTTTCGTAGGACGAAAGCCATGGGAACTTCCAGCCCATTCTTTTCTTAAAGGCTTCGATTTTAGAAATCGGCGCCCGGGAAACAGCGGTAAACGAGACGTCGCGTTGCGCCAGATGCACAAGTGCGGCGTCCGTGTGATCCATGTTGAAGGAGCAACTGGGGCAGCCCTCCTGCCACTCCGGGCCAAACATGAAGTGGTACACGATCAGCTGGCTTCGGCCGTCGAAGAGGTCGGCTAGCGTTTTCTTGCCGCTTGCCGAATCGAAGACATAGTTCTTTTCGACTTTGACCCAGGGAAGCTGGCGGCGTTCGGCGGCAATGGCGTCGCGCTGGCGTGTGAGCTGCTTCTCTTTGGCCAGGAGCTTTTTGCGAGCCGCCAGCCATTCTTCTCGAGAAACTACTTTCGGGTTATCGACTGTGCGTGTTGACATTTTCATTGCTCCTTTTCATTTGTGTTTGGAATCGTGTCTGCTGTGTGGTTCTTTTTGCGCGAGACTTTAACGGCGAGTGCGGCCGCCAGCCCGCCAGCCGAGACCGTTTTGGCCACCACTAGTCCGAGGGTTGTCAGACAGAATGGACACATTGTTCACCTCTCAGGCGGCGAAGTTTTGATCTTTTAGCCGCTTCTATGGAGGTGACGGGTGAGGTGGGGTGATTTCTACAGGGCCGAAAAAAAATCAGCCTCGCTTTTTGAGCAGGAACTGCCTTATAGCTGGATCTTCAGCCAGGCCGACGGCTCGGTCGTAAGCGTCTGAAGCGTCAGCAGTTCTTCCCAGGCGTTGTAGCAAATGCGCGCGAACCGCCCAATAGGGTTGATAAGCAGAGACTACATCCCGATCGAGTGCATCCAGAACTGCGAGGCCCTGTTCCAGTCCACCTGCTTCGGCAAGAGCGGCGGCATAGCCAGTTTGTCGGCCGATTGTCGGCGATATGCGGATCAGCTGTGCGTAGAACTGAACAATCGCTTTCCACTCAACAAGGCGGCCGCATGCCCGTTCAGCATGCACCGACTGAATTGCCGCTTCCAGTTGAAAACGTCCTGGGCGACCATATTTGGACGCCTCTGCGAGATAGCGCTCCGCCTCTTCTATCAAAGGGAGCGACCACAGTTTCGGATCCTGCTCGGAAAGAGGAACGTAACGGCCATCTTGATCGCGCCGGGCGGCGCGCCGGGCTTCACAGTGCAGCATGAGCGCCAACAATCCTTGCACCTCTGCTTCGCCAGGCATTTGCTCAAGAAGAACTCTCCCGAGCCAAATGGCTTCTTCCGCGAGACCGCGGCCGTGCTGATCGGCGCCCGCCATGTCCTCCCAGCCGATGCCGAACGCAGCGTAAATCGCTTCAAGGACCGCATCCAGCCGTCGCCGGAGTGCACGTCGCTCCGGCACTTCGAACCGGATACCGCCGTCACGGATCTTGGTCTTGGCACGCACCAAACGCTGTCCCATAGTTTTGGGTGAAACCAGGAAAGCACCGGAGATGCAGACGGCATCGAGGCCCAGAACGGCTTGCAGCATGAGAGGCGTATGCATGGCAGGATCAATCGCCGGGTGCGCGCAGACGAAGAGTAATTTCAGTCGCTCGTCGGGATAGTTCGTTTCCAAGGGGTCCTCCGCTGGGTTTTGGGTAAGGAGAAGGAGGTTAGGTTCGCTGTCTAACACTACTCGTTGATGACGGAAGAAATCGATGATCGAGTTGCGCGCTGTCGTGAGCAACCAAGCTTCAGGATTTTGAGGCACGCCGTCTCGTGGCCATACCGTCAGCGCCTTGAGCAAAGCCTCGCTCAGTGCATCTTCGGCGCCCGCCAAGTCCTGGGTGTGCACGGAGAGATAGGCCACAAGGCGCCCGTACGACTCGCGTGCCACTCGCTCGACCGTTCGTTGAACCTTCTCTCCATCACTTCCACTCATTCCACGATCCTGCGCCTGGTTTCGGGAGCGAGCGGACGCACCTCGACAGCACCGTACGAGGCAGCCGGGCAGCGCGCTGCCCACTCGAGAGCTGCGTCAAGGGATGGCACCTCTATGATCGTGAATCCTCCCAGCTGTTCTTTGGTATCGGCGTACGGACCGTCCTGCACGCCGCGCTTTCCGTCCTTAATTTTTATCGTGGTTCCCGTTTCCGGTACCTCCAGCGGATCGCCTCCGACGAACACGTCTGACTCGACGAGAGCCTTATGGTAGGCGCGCCAGGCGCCGGTGTAGGCGTCACTTCCATCGCCTGTCCGTGACGCGAAAGCGTCCCGCGACTCGTAGATCAACAAGGCAAACTTCATCATCTTTCTCCTTCCGGAAGACAGTTTTACATGTACCTGATCGCATGACGTACAGGAAGCCGAGATTTCTACAGGCGGATCATGAAGAATCTGACGATAGATAGAGTGTTGTCGCTAGCCTTGATCGGAAACGCCTCGGGCACAGGTTTGGGGCCGAGCAGAATCTCGCTCCGAGGCGTTTTCGATGAGACCTCATGCGCATCTGGCGCACCACCAGGCATGAAAATGGGGTTCAGCGTGTTAGCCACGTGGAGACGGATCAGGCTGTGATACAAGGGTTCGTGGTTGGCGATTGCTTGAAGGTCGGTAATCTATGTGATGACACAGATCCCGCCGATGAGACTGACCCGCGCCGGTAAAGGTACCATCTTTTGTCGCACCCGGAAACGGGAAGGACGCATGACAGTGTCTGCACCAGACCTGCGGCGCAGCAATCGCCTCCGAATGGAGGCGTTATGCAAACTCTGATCGAACGCGGTTGTGGGCTGCGACGTACATCAAGCCACAGTAGTGGCCTGTTTGTTGATCGTCCGCAAGGACGGAAAGGTTCAGAAGGAAATGCGAACGTTCGGCACCACTACGAGAAAGCTGGTGGATCTGCGCGAATGGTTGCTCTCTGAAAGCTGCACCCCTGTGGCGCCTTGCCGACGTAGGATGCGACGAAGCCGAACCTTTTGGAAAAGCTACCATGGCTCTGGGGTACGCCAACCTGATCATGCGAAGAGGCCGGCGCCAGGTAGTCCGCGGTACCACTTCATTCCGGTGAACGGCTCATTCGGTTTGTAATTCGCCCCCCATTGGTGGGCAATGTCAGGGACGAGACCGAGTTCCCACATTAGTACCAGTAGGACGAAAGCACCGCCAGATCCAGACTCGTGCTGCCATCCGGTCGGACAATCCACAGCCCATGGCATTGACCATTTGTCGGTCGGCTGGTGCTACCCGGACTGGTGGCAACTGGGAAGTAAGCTCCTGTCGAGTCTCTGCATTCATTGTCAAACACCTGCCACAGGAACGCGCTCGAAAGCCCCGCGGCCTGAGCCCTTTGCAGGATGGCCTGCGATCGCCATGCAGTCTCTGTGGGCTTCCAGTTTTCAAACACTCCATACTCGGAAATCAGAATGCGACGGCTGCCCAAATTGAGCGGGTCAGGGGCGAGAGACTTGATGGTGTTTAAAGCCTCGACCATATGTGATGCCATGCTTTTCGCATCTGTCCCCAGCGTTGTTGAATCATACGAAGAATAGGTAATGATGTCGGGCTTCACCTCCGGCACCACGGCATTAATCACTCGAGTTAATCCCAAACGCGAGTAATCCAGCACACGGTTCACTTCCACTGCATTGAATACCGCTACGCCTAACGGATTGCCGGCTGCAGCCCGTGCCCGCTCTACTCCTCGCTGCCGTGCCGAAAGCCAGATGATCATGGCTTGAACCATCTCGGGCGAGATGTTCTTGCTTGTATCGAAATCCTGCAGGCCCACCCAGTCGCCTTCCCAATGCTTCAGCACGAACGTCTTGCCTGTGCCCGCATAGGTAGTGAGGAGGTAAAGGGCCAGATCATAGAACTCCTGTTCTTCTGTAACCCCCGCCTTGGCGTCTGTGAGGAACTTGGAAATGCCGCTTCCATTGGAAAAAGTAAAGGTAGTCAGCATATAAAGCTTGAAGGGCATGCGGAATACCCTCTGATACGGCTCAGTCTCGGCCAAGGCTTTGATACTCAGCGGATCGGTTGCCGGCCACAGGTTCGAAGACTTATCCGGATACGAGCGGCGGAACTTGGGATACAGGTACAGGAAAATAGATTTGCTGCCTAGTCCCAGCATCCGATCAGCACCTTCTAAAAGGAAATTCGAATTGCCGAAGGCATAGCGGCCATCGATGTGAGTAGTGCCAGCCTGATACGGCAGAGCTAAATACTGGTCGCGGCCTGTCGTCAGGGCAGGTGGTGCTTGTATGTTGAGATCGAGGGTGGATGTTGAGGTCAATCCTGCACTGTCCCACGACTCCACGACTAAGTGATGCGCGCCTGAAGACATCTTTAGAAAGGTATCGATCGAGGATACTCCTTGGGCAAAGCGAGAAACACCATCCACGTAGATCTTCATGAAGGTGATCGGCTTGGATGATTGCGCGCCTGCGAGAATCTGCACCGGCGACTGTCGGCTGGTGTTCGGGCCCGGATACATGATGGTTACGCCGGCGGACTTCACGGTAATGGTCAGCGGCGTTTTCGAGATCACTCCAGCAGCGTCCCAGCTCTGGACCACCACATAGCGTGTGCCCGGATTCATGCCGATGTTGGTGTTTATCGCGCTATAGGAGGTGAGATAGACAAGATTGTTATCCACGTAGATCGCCATCTTGGTTATGGGTTGTGACGACGTAGCAGAGGCTAGGATTCGAACTGGCGAGAAGGAAGACGAGCCGGGGACCGGGAAGCTCACCTTAACGCCGGCCGACGCTGGAAGGCAGAAACTGAAGAGAATGACCGTAGCCAGTGGAGAGAGCCGTTGATGGGCATGGTCTCCTTTGGTGTGCGGGTACGTCATCGTGCGCCTCCCCATTCGTTAATTGAAAATCCGCGGCAAGCTGGCTCACACAGGTCAAGAATTTCGGAGAGCATGGGCTCACCGTGCAGCAGTGCTGCCTGATAGAGCAACGTGTTGATTTGTGGGCCTCCCAGTTCGATGGGTTCACCGGAAAATCAGCAACCTGGTCAGCTTCTCCGAAGGTCCCGGTCTCGTTCCAACGAAGACTCCAGAATCGGCAGTCTCGAACATGCGTGCTCAGTGAACGATGTCTACTTCACCTTGTTTTGTCGAGCTAAGCCCGCCGCCGATGGAGCTGCCGGATACGAGATTGGCATCATCGAGAGTTACGCTCCCCAGCACTGTAGCGGGGCGAAAAGTGCCGGAGACTCTGGATGTACTCTTGAACCCGAATACCGGTTGTCGGAAGTTTGAGTGTTCTTCAAAACTGCCCAGTTTGCCCGCACCCGTCCAAGTCAGGCTGATCGCCACAGGCAAGGAGGTGTTGGATACGAGATCGAAGACTTCCAGGTTCACAGCGAGTGTTGCCGATTTCAGCGAATTATCGATGTCGAATGCTCCTGGTACCAATGGAGCAGAGCCACTAGCAAGGATTAGCTGTGTCTGGGTGCACGTGTTCGCTTGGAAGATAAACATAAACATGCCCGAAGCGACGACCGGCCGACCAACTTCTTTGAAGCTGCCGGCAATAGCGGTCAGACTGACGGACGTGTCAATGCATCCTGACGGATCAGCGCTGTCGAAGTCGGCTGTAGCTGCCAATCCTTTGAAGCGTGCATGGAAGGTTTGCCTTGAAGCAGCGCTCACCGCGGACGGCATCGCAAAAGTGAGGACTAAAAAGAACGCAAGCGGATTGAAGTTAAGCATGTGATACCTCCTAAACAGGTGAATCCGAGGCGTGACGTCGCATGGGTATGCGGTTCCCTAGTGGGAGACTGTTCCACCTCGCTCGGTAGCCATCGATCGGGCAAGTTCGGGGAGATTACCTGACGCGAGAATGCCGGTTGCCACGCATAGGCGATGGCTTGCGCCAATCTTCCCAGTACGGGTGCAGCAACCGCGGGGCCGAGAAGCGACCAAAAGTTGGCGTCACCGCATTTTTGTAAGCTGCTGAATCGGGAGATTAGGCCCCGCATTTTGCACAGAGTGCCGGGTTAGCTGAAGTATCTGAATGGATACGGAGCTATCCGTTTGGCGACAAACAGACTGGTTTCCCGAAAAAGGGGGTCACTGATCATACGAATGGGCCGGCGCCAGGCAGTCCGCGGTACCAGTTCATTCCGCTGAAAAGTTGGCCGACCCCAGACCACCCTCGTGCATGATCTCGCTGGTGCTTCGCAACAAGAAAAACAGGGGGGCGGTACTTATGACCAATGGCGTCGGCCGGAAAGCCTGAAAACACCGGGACGACGACACGGGAGTCGCAAGAGATCCTGATGTATGACGTAACTGGGGGTACAATTACTACCACGCATCTAAACCTTCCGCTGCCTTCAAATGCCAATGACTTTCTGCCCGATGCGACGCTCAAAGTCGATAGTCGTCCGTTCATGTCGATGACCAACAATGATGGGATTACCGGGACCATCCTCACCTACGATCTCTCTGCGTCTCTCTGGTATTCTTCCCGACCTGGGGAAACCGTACATCACGACAAACTGCACCACTACCGGAAAAGACTTGAGCTTGACTGCGAAGCATTAGAAGAGCACAATTTGACCCTAACCCCATCGCGCGAAGGCGCTTCCCTGCCATCAGATCGGCTGACGATTTGACTCAGTAGGCTACAAGAGTAACTCACATCAAAGGAGAGTCCCCATGTGGAGCAAGCGAACCATTCTGCCCTTTTGCCTCGTTACAACAACTCTCGTCTGGGCAGACCGAGCACAGGACCTTGCCTCAGACGCAGCAAGCCAGACGGCAGTTAGTTGCCAGAGCGTTAGCTCGGTTACCATCTGTCACTCAAGCAATGCGACAGGTTGCACACATGCCCAACATCCCCGCTATGACCCATACCTGAACTTCTTGAAAAATCAGTCCCCAGGTAGGGATTTGGCACCGAATGGTGCACTCGAATTGAACGACTTTATTACTCTCGAGGATGGCATCCCCTCGGGCATGGACGCGCGGCACCATGCCCAATTCGCCAGCCAATTGTCGAGTCTCAGTGGTTTCGGAGAAGGCAATCTGTACAGCGTAGTCGGATTTCTCTACTTCGTGGAAAATACTGCGATTACTTCTCACCACCGTGGCGAAACCTGCAACTGTCAGCTACGCACAAACAACTCGTTCGATTATCATCTCGGCATTGGCTTCGATTCTGAGCTTGCTCAAGAAATCAGAACCAACCCTCCCGTTCACGATTCGGGCACTCCTGGCTTGCCAGAGCAAACTAGCATCGTTGCGGAAATGACACCTCACACGAGGGATGCGAAGTGGACTATTGCACGTTTGAATCGTCAGCGCGGTAAGCGTGTGAAAGTCATCGGGCAGCTTATGTTGGACAACATGCACGCAAATAACAAAGATGATTGTGCTTTCTCCGATGAGCCAGAGGGGGACTGTTGGCGAGCGTCCGCCTGGGAGATTCATCCCGTAACCCACTTCTTTGTTTGCAAACAGGGCAAAACGTGCACAGCGAGTTCGCCTGATTCAGACTGGGCTCGCCTGGAAGACCTGCCATGAACCGCAATCAGATCGGGGTCTTTAGTCGCTTGTCAGAACCTTTGCCTTTGCCAGTTTCTTGTCAATTCCCACCTATAGTTGCAGATGCTCCGAAAGGAGGAGGAAGAAGTGGATAAAATTACGCGCAACCAGAGTTTTGGGGTATTCGTGGCAGCGACTCGCATCATTGTGCTCGTCGCTGCTCTTGGAGGTGTTCTAGCGGAAGCGAGGCAGCCAATCAACGCTTCAGCACTGCTGGGCACTTGGGTCAACATCAACACAACAAGTAGGGGCTTGGTACGAATCGTCATCACCGATGTGAGTGGCGACTTCGAAGTTCACCCTTATGGCTCCTGTTCCCCGACACCCTGCGACTGGGGTATGCATCCTGCCTTGCGGTTCAGCAGCAGTGTCGGCTCGTCAACGGCTGTCGGATTTAACGTTGTCATTATTACCAGCTTTAAGACTTCTTACATGCAGGGGCACCTAATCAAGAGTTCCACGGGGCAGACCTTGCTTGAAGTCACCACGCAGTCGAAGTTCACTCAGAGGGGTGACCTGCGCGAGGATTACGAGATGACTGAGCGCTTTCAACTGAAATAGTTTTTGCCACCCGCCCTGGGTCAAAGATTAATTAACAGTTTTGGCAGCGATGACGTCAGGCAGCCGAACGGAGTGGAGCTGGATCTCGTCGATTGAGATCTTGCTGCGATGTATTGCCCATGAGCTCGGCCACTTCGCGACCCAGAGCGTGTATGAAGACCACGCTGAGCGCGCTGCTGAATGTTCTGATCGTGCCTAGCCCCTCGCCAGACGGGCGACATATTGCAATCGGCGCCAGCAGACAAACCACCAATCTTTGGATGATAGAAGACTTCTGATCGAACATTGCCGATTAGGCCTACAGGCTCTCATTGCAGGGAACGCCACCGGAACGGAAACCCACCAAGGTTAAGCCTCGTCAGGCTTTCCGCCTTTAAGGAATAGGTAACATGTGTGGTGAGTGTTCTTGGTTTTGATGGACTGCTTCCAGGCCGTGATTCCCATGTGTTTGGCTTGTCATCTGAAGTTGAAACCTGCCTTTGTTTTCCATTTAAGATACAGTCAACCAGAGGATTAGACGAAGGTGTGCGTATGAGTAGAACCCGCTTGGTGATTGTGCTAGTGATGCTGATTGTGCTAGCCGTCACTCTGACAGGTGCGTTTCTGACTCGCGGGGTGATGGCAGATCTTCCGTTCCTGCAAGTCAGAAAGGGGAGCTGGACGGGAGCCTATGTGCCTCTTGGAATTGTGGATCAACGGCCTTGGCAGACCGCGGCGACTCTGGGGGCCCTGGCACAGTCGGCGGAGGAAAAGAAGCTTGCCAGGGACGCCGAGCGTCTTGCGGATCACGAAGTTGACCAGGCGTTCTCGCAATCACTAAGGCAGGCAAGCGTTGCACAACCAAGGCTAAGCGACAAGGCGCTAGCATTGCAAAAAAGGGTCAACGAGCTTCGAGAGACTGTCAGGAACGATGAGGCTCGGATCGCGGCACTCAGTGCCGCCGCGGGCGCGAAATCAGCGGGCACAATTTCCAATGGGAACGACCTGGAGATCGCGAAGGCGCAACTTGGCCTCGACCAAGCCGAGCTGGCCGATTCGATCGAGGATCTCGCCCGCGAAAGCGAAGATCAGAGACTCAAGCTGCAACAGGAACTAGGGGCGCGCCAAGCCACCATGAAGCAGTACAAGGATCGCGCCTCTGAGGATGGCGGGCAGACTGCTGTCGCCTCAGCGGAACAGTACCGTACGTTAGCCGAGCAGCTATCAACATGGCGTTCTCTGCGCAACAGGAAGCAATTGATTGCGCAGGCTGAGCAGTTGGCGAAGGACGACGTGGCGGCGCTCACAGCCGATCGGGAAAGACTGAAGGCAGAAGCCGATGGTCTTGCTGCCAAGCCCGTCGGAGAAGCAGGTTCCGAACGAATCGAGCGGCTGCAAAGGATAAGCGCTCAGCAAAACATCCTGAGCATCCTCAATGATCGACTGGGAGCGCAACAGCAGCTTGTGGCTCTCTACGGGCGATGGGGACAGCAGGTCGAGTTACAGCAAAGGATCGTGATTCACCTGATATTGCAGTCACTGGCATTCATTGCGGCGATCTGCATTGTGGTGATCCTGGCGGGCTGGGGCCTTCAGCTGGCAATGGAGAAGATCATTCACGATCCTCGCCAGAAGCAGACGTTGAAAACAGTTCTAAACCTGGGAACGCAACTTGTCGGCCTGTTTCTAATTCTGCTGATCATTTTCGGTGTACCACGGCAGATGCCAACCATCCTGGGTTTGGTGACCGCAGGACTGACGGTGGTGTTCCAGGATTTCATCCTGGCATTCTGCGGTTGGTTTGTTTTGATGGGGCCAAACGGAGTGAGGGTTAGGGACTGGGTAGAGATTGATGGTGTCGGCGGCGAGGTTGTACAGCTCGGGCTGTTCCGTACCTGGCTGCTGGAGACGGGAAACTGGACTGCGCATGGCCATCCTACAGGGAGAAGAGTCTCTTTCTTGAACGGCTATGCCATACGCGGCAAGTATTTCAACTTCTCAACTGTAGGACAGTGGATGTGGGATGAGATTAAGGTAAACGTTCCTCCGGGCACGAGTATCCATCCGCTTCTCAAGTCGATTTACGAAGCGACGGTGAAAATAACGGAAGCGGACGCAAAAAGGGCAGAAGCGGAATGGAAGAGGGTGACGCACGAAGAAGGCTCGCCACAGTTCAGCGCCATGCCGTCTGTGAATCTTAGGCCGGCGGGAGCCGGTGTCGACATCGTGATTCGCTATATCACTCGTGCCGGAGTAAGAGTTGAGACCCGCAATCGTCTGTTTGCGGTGATCGTTGAGATGATGCAGGGTGCGTCGAAAGAGGATAGGAATCTTGCCCCACTTTCCCGCACGGAAACCTGAAAAGCGGTTCGGGCCCAGCAGGAATTTCTGCGCGAGGATTGCGGGTACGACAACCAAACGTGAAAATGATACCGACGATGAGAACCAACAATACGCGG